>VFSW01001537.1_pt1 | contig 35215 bp, 31 predicted proteins | sample 5358111 | NCBI WGS metagenome assembly VFSW01 (sample SAMN11554181, study PRJNA540505) | mine drainage metagenome | isolation source: sediment from site ElyBrook_90M | place: USA: Ely Copper Mine, Vershire, VT | collected 2017 | reverse complement strand
CGGGGGCGGGGCGGCTGCGGGTGGACGAGGCAATGGTTCGCCAACCCGGTGACGCGGAGAGCCGCGGGACCTACGGGTGGCGGGGAGGAGTCGCAGCGCAAGACGCGTTCTGCGTCCGGCAGCGATCCGCTCCCGGCGGAGGGGGCGATAATAATAATGAACGATGGCGTCCCGGAGAACGTTCCGCGCGTGGCGTCCCGCGCCGTACCGATCACGCTCGAAACCGTTGGCGGTAACCACATCATTCTCGATTTGGGTGAAGGGCGGTTCGGATTCTACGCCCACCCGCGGCCCGGAGCATTCGTGTGAGGGGGGCGAGCGCGTGAAGCGCGCCCAGGCGATGGCGCTGGTGGGGAATTCCGGCACGAGCGCCCAACTGCATCTGCACTTTCACGTCGTGGACGCGAATTCTCCTCTCGGCGCCGAAGGCTTGCCGTACGTACTGGACGCCTGGCGGGACGAGATTCCGATCGCAAATGCGCGGGGAAATTTCTGGGCCGGAACGGCATGATTGGTTCGGACACCATTTGGAATGTTAGGCTTGGGGGAAGCTTTCGCGGCTGGATCGGAGGATTTTTCGCTACGCGCTCAATGAACCGGAATCCGGGGGCGAGATGCGGCGTCAGAAGACGTATGCCGAATTTCTTTCACAGTGGAAGGAATGCCTTACTACTGCTGACGGTGTTGATTGGGGTGCCGGGACTGCGGGCGCAGGGGAGGATCGATCCAAGTTTGCCGGCGCAGCCCATAACGTTCACGCGTACGCTGCTGCTGTTTCCGGGCGTAGACACGGTGAAGAATCCGTACGCGGTGCTTCCTCCGCTGACGACGAAGCAGAAGTACTGGATCTTTTGGCGGCGGAGTTTCGATTATTCGCTGCCGGTGGAGGCGCTGATGTTCGCCGGGGCCTCGCAGTCGATCAACTACTCGCCGCGCTATGGCCCGGGGTGGGGGCCGTTCGCGCAGAGGTTCGGGTCTTACGCCGGGAGCATCGCCAGCGCGAGCCTGTTCACGGACGCCGTGCTGCCATCGGTGTTCCATCAGGATCCGCGGTATTTTCGCAAGGGGCACGGGTCAATCGCGAGCCGGCTGTGGTATGCGGTGAAGTCGGAGGTGGTGACGCGGAACGACTCGGGCAAGATGGGGTTCAATGAGTCGGGCGTGCTGGGGTTCGGGATGTCGACAGCGTTGACGAACGCATGGTATCCAACGCGGAGCGTGACGCTGGGGGACACGATGACGCGGTATGCGATCAAGATGGGCGTGAGCGTGGCGCTGAACATTGTGCGGGAGTTTGGTGGGTCGGACGAGTGAGAGGCGGCGGAAGGATCGAGCGTACCCGCGGGCAGGAGTTATTCGATAAGTCCAGTAGAGATAGAGTGCTACGATAGGAGTGCTGGAGAACCATGAAGGCGCTATATTTAGCTCTACCGTCACTACTGCTCTGGGGCGTCACGTTCGCGCAAGAACACGGAGGCGGACACGGGCGCGGCGGGCAGGGCGGCGAGTTTCATCCGCAAGTGCCGGCACGCGGGCCCGCGCGGGTGCGCAATGGACGCGGCCAAGGGGCGCCGGGCCGCGGGCAGGATAGTCACTTCAGCGACCACCCTGGCCATCCCGACGCGCCTCACGTGGATGGCGGCAATCGCTGGGTAGGCCATGATACGGGCCGTGGGGACATGCGCTACCACTTAGATCGTCCGTGGGAGCATGGCCGCTTCGGCGGCGGCTTCGGTCCCCGGCACATGTGGAGGCTCGAAGGAGGCGGCCCCGGCCGATTCTGGTTCAACGGCTTCTACTTCAGCGTCGCCCCCGCCGACCTTGGATACTGCGGCGACTGGGGTTGGAATGCCGATCAGATCGTTCTTTACAACGACCCCGATCACGTGGGCTACTATCTGGCTTACAACGTCCGCCTGGGCACTTACATTCACGTGCTCTTCCTGGGTTAGACGGAGGTTGACGTTCGCGGGGGTGTCGGCCGCGGTGCGCGCGGGCGGCGGATCAGAGATCCATTTTGTTGGAAGGCGCGCCTGGCAAGTGGGAGGCGACCGAGGCGTCGAGGGAGAGCTTGGTTGTGGTTTGCGTGAGGGGACTTTGAATCGGGTTCGAGTAAGTGACCGGCGGCGCGCCGTAGAGAGCGTCCTGACCTGAGTCGCCGAAGGCGAGCTTCAGCTTCTTGCCTGAGCCCTTGGTCGTGATGTCGGAGAAGAGGCCGGTGTAATCGAGTTTGTCGGCCTTCTCCATCGCTCGCAGGCCCATCATGTCGTCGGTTTCGTCCTGAGCCTGATCCTCGTCGAATACCAGCTTCTGAGCGCCCTGCCTGCCCGTCGTATCCTGCTCGATGGTGTAGACGGTGAATCCCTTCGGCACGCAGATGCCGGTGAATGTGGCCGTCGAGGGATCCCGGTAGTTCTTGTAATGGATGAGAGCGAAGAACACCAGGGTGATGTCGTCGTCCAAACTCTCGGAGGTTTTGCGGATGTCGTTTTCCATGCGTTTCCATTTGCCGTTGCGCTGAAAATTCGACCACTGCGGGACGATATTCTCCGAAATATCGGGGCCGCCGAGTTCGAGGGCCATGATGTGCCCCTTGTCGAGGTCGGGGCGGCCGCTGTTCCGGCCGTTGAAGACGAGAGGGCTCGGAGATGTACTGACGCGGAATCCGGTGGAGGGTTCGGGAGCGCTCTTGCGGCCTTTGGTCGAACGCGCGACTACGGCGCCCATCACCGACGTCTGACGGGCGATGAGGCCGTAGATTTTGTGATGAATTTCCTCGGTGACGATCGACACGGGGCCGGCCCAGGAAGGACGCTTTTTACCGAGTTGCCAATCGTCCGTGAATAATATAGGCATAAATGGGAGAACCTCGTTCAATAATACACGCATTTTCCGGCTTTTCGACAGTTTCCGAATTGGTCCGCCCCATCGATTCCCACGATTAGGCGATATGGCGTATTCGGAATGCCCTCGTTCTCCGGCCGGGCAGGGCACGATTGAGCTGCCTCGGTAGTAACCTTGTCAATGGTACAAGGCGTGGCCTCCGAATCCCGGTCTTCAAACCCGTCCGCGGCCGGCAACTTCGCGGTGGCGGCAACCGCCGTCTTCGCGCTCGCCTGGGCCGTGGCGCGCGCCCACGTGCAATCGATCACCATCGACGAAGCCCAAGCCTACCTCTCGTTCGCTTCGGCCCCGGCGCCGTTCCTCTGGTATCCGGCCGCGGACAACCACGTGCTCAACACCATGCTCATACGGTTGTTTACGTCGATCTTCGGCACGTACCATCTCACCGTTCGCCTGCCCGCGCTGCTCGGCGCGGCGCTTTACATCTCGGCCTCGTGGCTGGCCGTGACGGCGATCGCTTCCCGCACTCGCTTGCGGTGGCCGCTGCTCGTTTGTCTCGTGTACAATCCGTTTGTCTTTGACTACCTGGTCGCCGCGCGCGGCTATAGTCTCGCCCTGGGGTGTTTTCTCTGGATACTCGCGCTACCTTGCTGGCTCTATTTGCGCCGCGCGGAGGGCGCGCCGCTGTCGCTCGAGATGGCCTGTTGTCTCTGTTCCCTGGCGGCGGGACTTTCGGTCGCGGCCAACTTCTCGTTTGGCCTGGCGTGCGCGGCGGCGATGCTCGGCGTGCTTGTCTGGGCCTGGTCGCGGACCAACGATCCGCTGCGCCGGGCGCGTCTGTTCGCGTGCTGTCTGTTGCCGGCCGCGGCGGCGTTCATCGTGTTATGCGGCTCGGTGATCCTCGGCATGCGCAGGGGCCAGTTCATCGCGGGTGTTTCGTCGCTGGCCGAAACCTTCGGGTCCCTGCCGCGGCTGTCGCTCGATCGCGTGAACCCGGAGCTTGTCAACCCACTCCTGCGGAACGCTGCCGCGCGTCTTGGTCCCATTGCGCTCACGCTGACGGCTGCGTTTCTCGTTGCGAGTCTCGTCTTGGCGGCGGTGCCTCGCGCGCGGCGCGCGAAGGCCCCGTGGAGCCGCCACGCCGTCGTTGGCGCGTCGCTCGTGGGCGTCTTCGTCCTGACCGTGCTGCTGCACCTGGCGCTCAAGTGGGCCTTGAAGCTGCCGCTTCCAGCGGAGCGCACGGCGTTGTTCTTCGTCCCGCTCACGATGGTCTTCACCGGCGTTGTCGCGGCCGCACCGGGTCCCGGCCAATTATCCCGCTACGCCGCCGCCGGCCTTACCGCGTCGCTGATGCTGCTCGCCATTTACTTTCTCTGCTGCATGCGGCTCTCGTATTTTCAACTCTGGATCTGGGACGCGGACGTCCGCCAGGCCTACGATGCCGCCGCCTGGTACAACCATGAGTACGGCGTCCGCGACGTGCCATGCAGTTGGCATTTCGCGCCGTCGTTGAACTTCTATCGCGCTATCGGACACGAATCTTTCGACGAGTTCAAGTCGCCGGACCCCTATCCGCCGGGACGCCGGGTCTACATCCTGCTGCGCGCCTTCGATCGGCCGTTTATCGACTCGCAGCACTTGCGGGTCGTCTATTACGGCGAGCGGAGCGATATCGCCGTGGCCGTGAATCCGAAGCTTCTCGCGCGGCCGGCGCCGTGTGTCAACGCCGTGACGAATCCGTGACGGAGCCGTGGCGCCGCGGCCGTCCCCCGCGCCACAACAATTCATTTCACAATTGTTTTTTTCGCGCGCAATGCCGTTGTAACCGCCGCCGGGTCTGATGGAGACATGCGGTGCGACCTGCATGTCCATACCACGGGAAGCGGCATGTGTACCATTCCCCTGCTGCGCGGCGTTTGCCGCGAATGCTACAACGAACCCGAAGCGGTTTACGAAACGCTGAAGCGCCGCGGCATGCATCTGGTCACGGTCACCGACCACGACTCGATCGACGCGGCCGAGCCGCTCCGCCGCCACGCGGACTTCTTCCTCAGCGAAGAGGTCACCTGCCGCACGCCGGCCGGGACCGAGTTTCACATGGGCGTATACGGCATCGCCGAGAGTCATCACCGGGAGCTGCGGCGGCGGCGCGACGATCTCGCCTCGCTCGTCGCCTGGCTCTCCGAACAGGGCCTCGCGTTCAGCGTGAATCACGTCTTCTCGAGCCTCACCGGCCCGCGCGAAGCCGCCGATTTCGCGGCGTTCGAACAATGGTTTCCGGCGTTTGAAACCGCGAACGGACAGATGCTCGCCGCGGCGAATCGGTCCGCCACGTCGCTCGCCGCCCGCTGGGGCAAAGCGCCGGTCGGCGGAAGCGACGCCCACACGGCGGCATCGCTCGGACGCACCTATACGGAAGTCGCCGGCGCGCGCGATGCGCGGGAATTTCTCGCGGGCGTCCGAACCGGGCGCGCCGCCGCGCGCGGCGAGAGCGGCGATTATTGGAAGCTCACACGCGCCGTCTGGAGCATTGGAGGCGCGATGATGCGCGAGCGTCCGTGGACCCTGGCGCTCGCCCCGCTAATGGCGCTCGCGCCGCTGGTGACGCTCGGCAACTTCGCGCGCGAGGCGGCGTTCGAGCGGAAGTGGTCCCGCGCGCTCGGCCTGCGCGCCGCGAAGCCCGGGCTCGAGCCGCTCTCCGAACCCGCGTCCTGATGCCGCTTCCGCCTCTGGTTACACTGGCGGAATGGCAGCCGCGCTGCGTAAGGCCGTCGAGGACGACATCCCCGCGCTCGGCGATCTGATCGCCGCCTCGGTTCGCGGGCTGCAGACCGGGGAGTACACCTACCGGCAGCGGGAAGCGGCGCTCGCCGAGCTGTTCACCGTCGACCGCCAGCTCATCGAGGACCGGACCTACTTCGTCGCGGTCGTCGATGGGCGTGTGGCCGGCTGCGGTGGTTGGAGCAAGCGGAAAACGCTGCTCGGCGGCGACCACGCGCCGGCGCGCGACGCGGAGTTTCTCGATCCGGCGCGCGATGCGGCGCGCATCCGCGCGTTCTTCATTCATCCGGACTGGGCGCGGCGCGGCATCGGCGCGCAAATTCTCGAGGCCTGCGAAGCGGAGGCGCGGGCAGCCGGGTTCTTGGCCGCCGAAATGGCCGCCACGCTCTCCGGCGTTCCGCTCTACCGGGCGCGCGGGTATGCCGAGCTCGAGCGATTCGAAGCGCCGCTGCCGGACGGAGGCGGCCTTCCGGTGGTGCGGATGAGGAAGCCGCTCGTTTAACCCGCGAGCTCGATCTCGATCTTGCGGCTGGCCGGATCGAGCGAGAGAATCCGGAAGCTGCGCACTTCCCCCGCACGAAGGCCCGGCTTGGCATGGTTCGGCCGGGGGCCGCCGCCCTCCTTCCACTTCGCCGAGAGCATCGCGGTCAGCGAAGTGAGGTCCGGCTTACCGGCCTCGGCGGCGGCGCTGGCCGGCTGGCTCGATGCCGCGCCCGGACGGCACTCCGCCATCACGCCTTCGCCCAGCTCGACGCGGATGCGGTGCGTGTGTACTTCGACCACGCGGCCGGTGACCGGCTCGCCGGTCTTGTGTTCGGCGATAAAGGCGTCGGCCGGCGTCGGCTCGAGCTGCTTCATGCTCAACCGGATGCGCCGCCGGGCGCGGTCGAGCTCGACCACCGCCGCGCGCACGCTCTGGCCCACCGACAATACCTCGCGGGAATGATTTAAACGTTTCTCGCTCGTAATGTCGGAGATGTGAACCATCCCCTCGATCCCGTCGCCCAGATCGACAAACGCGCCGAAGTTGGTCAGCGATGTCACCGGCCCTTCGACCACCGTGCCCGGCGCGAGCCTTTGTTCGGCGTCTTCCCACGGGTCGCCCAGCGCCTGCTTCAGCCCGAGCGCGATGCGCCGCTCCGCCGCGTTCACCCCGAGAACGACGGCTTCCACCTGCTCGCCGGCCTTGAGCACGTCCGCCGGCTTGCGGACCTTCTTGCTCCACGACATCTCGGAGACGTGAATCAGCCCGTCGACGCCCGGCATCAGCTCGACGAAGGCGCCGAAGTCGGCCAGCCGCGATACGGTTCCGCGCACGCGCTGGCCCGCCTGGAACCGCTCGGAGGCGAGCGTCCAGGGATCGGGCATCAACTGCTTGCGGCCGAGCGAGATCTTGCGCGTGGCGGCGTTGGCCTTGAGAATCTTCACCTCGATCTCTTCGCCCATCGTCAGCACGTCGGCCGGCTTGTTCACGCGCGTCCAGGCGAGGTCGGCGACGTGCAGCAGGCCGTCGATGCCTGGCGCGATCTCGACGAAGGCCCCGAAATCGGTGAGGCTGCGCACGCGGCCCGTCACCACGGCGCCTTCGACGATGGCGCCGAAAGCCTGCTCCCTCTCGCGCGCCGCCTCTTCTTCCATGAGCGCCCGCCGGTCCACCACGACGTCCTCGTCGGCGATGTCCAGCTTAAGGATGCGGCACTGGATCTCCTGGCCGATCAGCGTTTCGAGCTCGGCCATCTCGCGAATGCCGCTGCGAGAAGCCGGCAGGAACGCAACCACGCCGCCGCAGTCCACTCGCAAGCCGCCCTTCACCGCTTCGGTCACCGTGCCGGCGATGGGCAGCTTTTCGTTGAACGCCCGCTCGAGCGCGCTCCAGTCGCGCGGCCGTTCGACCAGCACGCGCGAAAGCAGATAATTGCCTTCGTTGTCGCGTCCGACGATCGCGACGCTCAGCGTGTCGCCAACCTGAATCCCGGGCTCGCCGCCGCCGCGCTCCGCGGCGGTGATCGGAAGCACACCGTCGGTCTTACGGCCAAGGTCGACGTAAACCGCCTCGGGCGTGACCGAGACCACCGTGCCCCGCACGGCCTGGCCGGCCGCGCTTTCGTGCTGGTGCTCGAACGCGGAAAGAATCGAGGCGAACGAGTCGTCGCCGGAGGCGGCGATGGGGGGCGGCTCCGGCGCGGCCGCGTCGCTCCCGGCCGCTCGATCGGGGGCCGGCGGCGCGGATTCCGCTCCGGAGGAAAGCTCGGAAACACGTGGATTTTCCATGCAAAACTGCGTGAAGCTTCATTGTGTCATAAAGCCCGATAAGATGGCAGCGTGGACGACGACGGATCGAGCCCGGCTCTGATGCGGCTGCTGCGCCCGCAGGATGCGGTGTGGGTGATGCTGTTCGCGGCGCTCGCGCTGTTCGGCCCGACGCGCACGCCGCTGGTGATCGCGCTGTTGTGTCTGCTGGGAGTGGCGCAGGTCGTCGAGCCGAAAATTGCCTGGTATTCCACCCGCGCGGGCGGCGCGGCTTCGATCGCGCTGAAGCTGGCGCTGTGCGGCGTGCTGATCGCGCTCACCAAAGGCGTCGCGAGCAGCTACCACTGGATTCTTTTGTTCCCGGTGATCTCGGCCGCGACCACGCTCGGCCTCGCCGGGACGGCGCTTTCGGCGCTCGCCGCGTGCGCCATCTATCTCTCGTCGCTGCTGCTGCTCGACTGGACGTACGAGTACATCCCGGCGAGCGAGATGCCGGAGTTGCTGCTGCGCCTGCTGATCCTCCCCGTCGTGGGCTTCCTTACCTATCAGCTCGCCGAGTCGAACCGCCAGGAGGCGCGGCGGTACCAGCGCGCCGCCGAACAGCTTGCCGAAGCGAACCACAGCCTGCGCGAAGCCGAGGCCGCCATGCGGCGCTCCGAGCGGCTGGCCGCGCTCGGCCAGCTTTCCGCGGGCCTCGCGCACGAGCTGCGCAACCCGCTCGGCACGATTCGCGCCTCCGCCGAGATGCTGCGCAAATCGGTGGACGGGTCGAATGACGTGGCGCGCGAGATGGCCGGCTTCATCGCCACCGAGGTCGACCGCACGAATTCGCTCGTGACCCGATTTCTCGACTTCGCCCGCCCGCTCGAGGTGCGCAAGGCGTCCACGGACCTCACCCAGGTTCTTGACCGCGCGGTCGCGCGGATCGAGCGCCGCCAGCCGCCGTACGACGTCGTTATCTACCGCAACTACTCGCCCGACGTGCGCCCGGTGCCGATGGACGCCGAGCTCATGGAGAGCGTGTTCGCGAACCTGCTGCTGAACGCCGCGCAGGCGAGCCCCGCGCGCGGCGCCATCACCGTGAAGACGCGCGACGGCGAGAACCACGTCGAAGTGTCGGTGATCGACATGGGCACGGGCATCGACGCGGCGCACCGCGAGAGCATTTTCAACCCGTTTTTCACGACCAAACGCGACGGCGTCGGCCTCGGCCTCGCCATCGTCTCGAAGATCGTGGACGGTCATGGAGGAACCATCGAAGTGGAGAGCGAACCCGGCAATGGAAGCGTCTTTCGTGTGCTGCTTCCGAGAACGGAGGACGCGTGAGCGGCCGCGTGCTGGTGGTCGAGGATGAGGAAAAGCTGCGCCGCGTGATCGAGCTGCAGTTGCGCGGCGAGGGCTTCGAGGTCGATCAAGCCGCTTCCGCCGAAGACGCGCTGCGGCTTGCGCCCGCGGCCGATGTCGTGCTGACCGATCTGCGGCTGCCCGGCATGGACGGGCTTGCCCTGCTGGCGCGGCTGCGCGAGCAGCACCTCACCGCGCCGGTGGTGTTGATGACGGCGTTCGGCAGCATCGAGAAAGCCGTCGAGGCGATGAAGGCCGGCGCCGAGGACTTCATTCCGAAGCCGTTCTCGCTCGATCATCTGCTCGCCGTCGTCAACAAGGCGCTGGCCAACCGCGCGCTGCGCGAGGAGAACCGCCAGCTCAAGGCCGAGCTCAGCTCGCGCTACCAGTTCAGCAACATCGTCGGCCGCAGCCAGGGAATGCGCGAGATCTTCAACACGCTCGAGCGCGTCGCGCCCACCCGCGCCACCGTGCTGCTGTGCGGCGAAAGCGGCGTCGGCAAGGACATGATCGCGCGCGCCCTGCATCAGCACTCGCCGCGGCGCGACCGCCCGTTCGTCAAGATCAACTGCACGGCGATCCCGGAGAACCTCATGGAGAGCGAGCTGTTCGGCTTCGAGAAGGGCGCCTTCACCGGCGCCAATATGACCAAGCCCGGCAAGTTCGAGCAGGCCGACACGGGCACCGTGTTTCTCGATGAGATCGGCGACGTGCCGCCCGCGGTGCAGGTGAAGCTGCTGCGCGTGCTGCAGGAGCGCGAGTTCGAGCGGCTGGGAAGCAACAAGACGCGCCATATCGACGTGCGCGTCGTCGCCGCGACGAATGTCGATCTGCGCGAGGCCCTCGAACAGGGCACGTTCCGCGAGGACCTTTATTACCGCCTCAACGTACTTCCGATCAACGTCCCGCCGCTGCGCGAACGCAAGGAGGACATCCCGTTCCTGACCGAGCATTTCGTCAAGAAGCTGGGGAAGGATCTCGGCAGCGCGGTCGAGTCCATTTCGCCCGAGGCCATCGCGCGGCTCGAGCGGTACCACTGGCCCGGGAACGTGCGCGAACTCGAGAACGTGATCGAGCGCAGCATGGTGCTGGCGAGCGGCACGCGGCTCGAGGCCGCCGACATCCGCCTCGACACCGAGCCGCGCTCGCGCGCCCTGAACGCGAACGACGGCTTTTTGCCCGAAGGCGTCACGCTCGAACAGCACGAGCAGCAGCTTGTGCGCGAGGCGCTGAAGCGCGCCAACGGCAACAAGAGCCAGGCGGCGCGGCTGCTCGGCCTCACGCGCAACGCGCTGCGCTACCGCCTGTCGCAGATCGGCATCGACGAAGAGGATGGCTAGCGCTCGCCTGGCTTGAACGCGCCTATCGGACGCCGCTCAAGAACCTCGGCCTCGCTCAGCGCGCCGGATACGATTTTTCGTACTTGTTGCGCGGGTTATAAACCGTGAACGACCCGTCGGACGTGGCCGTCAATCGCAAGTACAGCCCCTGGCAATTCTCGTCGATGTTGGCGATCATCGGGTCGGCGGTGTTATGATCTTTCGCGCCTTCCATCGAGTAATGAAGCTGCCACAGATCTTCGAGGCCCGGGGAGTCGTGAACCGTCTGCCAGGCCGCGGGGCTGCCGCCCTTGCGCGCGCCGTTGTTCATGATCGCCACGCGAGGCCGCAGCGCATCGACAAGCTGCGGACTGTTCGACTGGGACAGCCCGTGATGCGAGGTGAGAAAAACATCCACCGTGCCGATGGGGTTGTTCGGGCACATGAGCGCGAGCTCCTTGTTCCAGGTCAGGTCGCCGAGATCGACGATGCGGAATTTGCCCAACGTGACGAGAATGCCGATCGAGCGCGCGTTTTCGCTGGGGTCGTTTTGGCGCGGCTTGGCCGAGGCGCAGGCGGGGTTGGGTTGGCCGGCGCCGGCGAGCGGCGTGGCGATATGTTCGCCGTCGGCCGCGAGCACCGTGATGTCAAGCCCCTTCACCGGGATCGTGTCGCCGGGCTTGGCCACGATGTGGTCGGCGGCTTTCGGCAGCGTGCGCTCGTAGTCGAAGTAATCTTCCTTGGTGACCTTCGAGTCTTCGCGGTTCGGTCCGTGGTCGATGAAGGTCCCGATCTTCATGACGTTCGCGAGCGCCGGCACGCCGCCTACGTGGTCGCGATGGTAGTGGGTGATCAGCACGTAGTCGAGGCGCTTGATGTGCGCCTTCTTCGCGGCCTCCACGATGCGCGCCGCGTCGCGGCCGTCGAAGCCGCGCCAGCCCGTGTCGACCAGCAGCGACTGGCCCGAGGGCGAAACAAACAGCGTCGATTGGCCGCCTTCGACGTCGATGAAGAACACCTCAAGCGTCTTGGCGGCATGGACCCAAGGCGCGACGAGCACAGTCAACGCCAACGCAAGAGAATAGAGACGCATCATGGGCCGAATCGTATCACATCGCTGTAATATGCTTGGAACAGGCGATGAAACCCAGGCGTAGTGAATAGTGGACGAGAGCGATGCCATACTGCAGCCAATGTGGTGGCCAAGTGCGAGCGCTGGATGTGTACTGCGCGGCCTGCGGCGCCAGGCAGCCGAAAACCAGCCCGGCGGACGCGCTCTCGGGCATCAGCCCGAAAACCGCGTCGGTGTTATGCTACGTGCCGCTTTTAGGATGGATTGTGGCGATCGTGGTGCTCGCCTCGGCGCGCTTCCGGCATGACGCGCGCGTGCGCTTCCACGGGTTTCAGGGGTTGTATCTCTTCGTGGCCTGGCTGATCGTGGATTGGTTTCTCGAGCCGCTGTTTCACTTCCCGGTGATGCCAGGACCGGAGTTCCATCGTGCCGTGCCGGGGCTGCTGAAGGCGGTGATCATCGGAGCGTGGATCTTCATGATGGTGAAGGTGAGCCACGACGAGACGTACCAACTGCCGATTTTGGGTGAGTTAGCCGAGCGGTCGGTCTCCGAGCAGCGCTGAAGACGGGGCGAGTAAGAAAAAGACGAGGCACAGCCATGCGCGGTAAGCGGCGGGTTGCGCCTCGCAAGGTGGCAGAGGGAACGCTGGCGTCCTAGTGCCCGTCGCCGTCCCCGTCGCCACCGGCCGAAGACAACGCCTTGCTGCTGAGTTGCACGGTGTCTTGCGGGGTGGCTGCGGGAGCGGCGGTGGACTTCGGCTGTTGGGCCTGCGCCTGCTGCATGGCTATGGTGGAAGCGCTTGTGGCGCTGGAAATAGGACTCATCATAAGGACAGCTTCTCCTTCCCTGTTCCTATCGGCGGTCTGCCCGTTTTCTTTAGGTCTCCGCCGCGCGGCCGCACGCGGGCCGGCCGCGCGAGGTCGAGTTGTTACACTCAAGTCGTGTCGCGAACTTACCTGGCCGGCATCGCCGGCTTCCGCGGTTACAGCGGGGCGGAACTGCTGCGGATCCTCGAACGCCACCCCTCCATCGAGCCGGTTCTGCTGGAGCATCGCGCCGGCTCGCCGGCCGAACCCGAGCCGCTCAACCACGCCTCGCGCTGGGTCGCGATCCGCTGCACGCCGGAAGAGGTTCGCGCCGAAGGGCTGAGCGCGGTTCTGCTCGCCACGCCGCACGAAGTCTCGCTCGAACTCGCGCCGCGGTTGCTCGCCGCGGGCGTGCGCGTCATCGACTTGAGCGGCGCGTTCCGCTTGTCCGCGAGCGGCTTCGAGCGCTGGTACAAGATGCCGCATCCCCAGCCCGAACTGCTCCCGGAAGCGGTCTACGGTTTGCCGGAGTTACGGCGCAAACAGATCGCCGGGGCAAGGTTCATCTCGAATCCGGGCTGCTATCCAACGGCGGCCAACCTGGCGATTCAACCGTTGATCGAGGCCGGCGTCGTCAATCGCGCCGCGGGCCTCGTCTGCGACGCCAAGAGCGGCGTGAGCGGCGCCGGCCGCGCGGTGTCGGCGCGCACGAGCTTCTGCGAAGTGGCGGAGAGTTTTTCCGCCTACGCCGTCCTCGAGCATCGGCACGTGCCCGAGATCCTCATGGTCAGCGAGCTCGACGAAGACGAGTTAAGCTTCACGGCGCAGCTCCTCCCGATCAATCGCGGCATTCTCGAAACCGTCTACTTCCGCTCGGGTGTGCTCCACAGCGAGCGCGATCTGCTGGCGATCTACGCCGCGCGGTACGCCGGCGAGCCGTTTGTCTACGTCTCTCCGTCGGGCAGCCTGCCCGATCTGCGCGCGGTGAATTACACCAACCGCTGCGCGATCGGCGCGGTGTTCGACGCGCGCACGGGCCGCGGCGTGGTGGTGAGCGCGATCGACAATCTCGGCAAGGGCGCGGCGGGCCAGGCGGTGCAGAACCTCAATCTCTCGCTGGGCCTCGACGAGACGGCGGGCCTCGTGTGAGGGTTCTGGTCAAACTGGGCGGAACCCTTCTCGAGACGGAAGAATCGCGGCGGCGCCTGGCGCGGGAGATCGGCGCGGCGCGGCGCGGCGGCGTCGAGGTCGTGGTCGTGCATGGCGGCGGCAAGCAGCTCACGAAGTTTCTCGCCGAGCGCGGCGTCGAGAGCCGCTTCGTGAACGGGCTGCGCGTCACCAGCGCCGAGGTGCTCGATTCCGTCGTGAAGGTCGTGGCGGGAAGCGTGAATCAGCTTCTGGTCGGCGCGTTCGTGGCCGAGGGCGCGGATGCCGTGGGCCTCACCGGCATGGACGCCCTGCTGGCCGAGGCGGAGCCGCTCGCCGCCGAACTCGGCTTTGTCGGCCGGCCCGTGCGATCGAACGGCCGGCTGCTGCACGTGCTCGCAGGCGAGGGCTATCTGCCGGTGGTGGCCTGCGTGGCGGGCGACCGCGCCGGCGCGCTCTACAACGTCAACGCGGATCAGATGGCGGTGTCCTGCGCGCTCGGGTTCGGCGCCCGGAAGCTGTTCTTCTTCACCGACGTCGAGGGCGTACACGACGCTTCGGGCGCCCTGTGCGAGTCGCTCGACGAAGCGGCCTGCCGCGCGTTGATCTCGAGCGGCGCGGCGAGCGGCGGGATGCGGGCGAAACTCGACGCCGCGCTCGACGCCGTGCGGGGCGGCGTGCGCGAGGTGGTGATCGCGCCCGGCGCCCGCGCCGGCCTCACGCAGCTTCTCCTCGAAGGCGGCCGCGCCGGAACCGGAATTCTCCCCTGAACGAGTCTCAACTCCACGCCATCCGGCGCCGGCCGGTAAGCGCGTGGTAGACGCCGAAAAACGCGGCGGCATTCACGCGGCAGAAGTAGTACGGTAGCCGCAGCGGCTTCGGATGGAGCGCCCACCGCGAGCCCAGCACGGCAAGCCCGTAAAACGCCCCCTGCAACATTAGAGTGATGCGATAGAACCCGCCCGAGATCAGGAACAGATTGGCGCCCAGCGCGGCGAGCATCGCGAACGGCGCCACGACGCGCAGCGCCTTGTGCGAGAGGAAGAACAACAGGCACATCGGCCGCGGCGGCCAGAGGAAGCCCCGCAGCTCGCTCAACTGCTGGACGTTGCCGGCCATGATGCGGACGTGGCGGGCGAAGCCGCCCATCTCGTGCGCCTCCTCATACGTTCGCGCCGTGGGATCGTAGACTACCCGCCAGCCGCGCTGTGCGACACGCACCGGGATGACCCAATCGTCATTGATCGTGCCGGGTGGGGGAAATGGATACAGTTCCTTCCGTAGCCCGTAAATGGCCCCGTGCGCGCCCAGCGTCGAGCCGATCTCGGCCTCGGCGCGCTTGAGAAAGCTTTCGTAGCGCCAGTAGAACTCCTCCTGCGCGCCGGTTGCGGCCGTCTCCTCGGCGCGGATGCGGTAGACGCCCCCGGCGGCGCCGACGCGCGGGTCGGCGAAGTTCTCGACGAGGCGGCGCAGCGCGTCCGGCTCGAACATCGACGAGGCGTCGGAGAACACGATGATCTCACCCGCAAGTTTTGGAACGGTGTCATTCAGGACCTCGATCTTGCCGCGATTTCGCGGGTAGTCGAAGACCTTCACGCGCTCCGCGGCGCCGAGCCGTCCGGCGCAGGCGCGGGCGAGCGCGACGGTCGCATCCCGCGAACCGTCGCTCGCAATGGCGATTTCGAGTTTTTCCGGCGGATAGTCGAGCGACACCGCGTTGGCGATCTTCGCTTCGATGACCGCCACCTCGTTATAGGCGGCCACCAGCAGCGAGACGCGCGGCTCGACCGGCGCGCGGCGCACGGGATCTCCGAACAGCGCACTCAGCAACCCAAGCAGGAGTGGGTATCCGGCATAGGCGTAGACCACCACGCCGGCCGCTAGCCAGAACAGCCACGCCGCCACCGCCTACATCACCGGACCGATCCGCCAGGGCACGAACTCCTGGTGCCCAAGACGCTCGCTGCACGTCCTCTCGCCGGAGGCCGCGCGCAGCACGAGTTCGAAGATTTCTTTGCCTACCGCCTCGACCGAGGCGTCGCCGTCGGCGATGCGCCCCGCGTTCACGTCCATGTTGTCGCGCATGCGCCGGTAGGTGGCCGAGTTGCTTGCGATCTTGACCACCGGAATCGTCGGGAAGCCGATCGCGCTGCCCCGGCCGGTGGTGAAGGCGATCACGTTGACGCCGCCCGCGGCGAGTCCGGTGAGCGAAACCGGATCGTAGCCGGGCGTGTTCATGAACACGAAGCCGGGCGAGCGGACCGGCTCGGCGAAGTCCACCGCGTCCATCAGCGGCGACGAGCCGGCCTTGGCCACCGCGCCCAGCGATTTCTCGACAATGTTCGTCAGGCCGCCTTCCTTGTTTCCCGGGGAAGGATTGTCGTCGAACGACGCGCCGGGAAACTGGCGGAGGTACTGGCGGTACGCGGCGATAAAGCCGAGCAGCTTTTCGGCCACCGCGCGATTGCGCGCGCGTTTCACCAGCAGGTGCTCGGCGCCGAAGATCTCGGTGGTTTCGGCCAGTACGGCGGTCGCGCCAATCCGCGCGAGCTCGTCCGAGCAGGCGCCGAGCGCGGGGTTGGCCGTGATGCCCGAAAAAGCGTCCGAGCCGCCGCAGTTGAGCCCGAGCACGATCTTCGACGCCGGGCACGGGACGCGCCGCTCGGCCGCCGCGCGCTCGATCATCGGCCCGATGCTTGCGCGCGCCGCCTCGACCGCGGCGAGCGTTCCTCCGCTCTGCTGGAGTGTGAGCCCCACGAGGCGATCGCCGCCCGAGGCCCGATCGCCCAAATAGTGGCTGATCTGGTTGACCTCGCAGCCGAGGCCGAGGATGATCGCGGCGCTGACGTTTGGGTGATGCAGCACTCCGGCGAGCGTGCGCTGAAGCTGCCGCGAGTCCGGGCCGATCGACATGCCGCAGCCCTCGCCATGCGGGAAGGCGACGACGCCGTCGACGTTCGCCGGCAGCCGCACGCCCGCGTAGCTGGCCGCGATGAGTTCGGCCGCGTGCGCGGCGCAGTTGCTCGCCGCGACCACGGCGATGTAGTTCCGCGCGCCCACGCGGCCGTCCTCGCGCGGGTAGCCATCGAAGGCGGGAACGCCGGCGGGCGGGGCGGGGAGCGGTACATCGCCGGTGGGAAATTCGTAGTCGCGATGGCCGTCGCTGAACGCGACGTTGTGCGTGTGTACCCAATCGCCCGGCTCGATCGAGTCGCGCGCCGTGCCGATCGGCTGGCCATAGCGAATGACCTGGGCGCCCGCGTCAATGTGCGCGAGCGCGACCTTGTGTCCCGCGGGGATGGACATCGTGGTGACTACGCGGCGGTCGCCGCACACCACGCTTTGCGCCTCGCCGAGCGGCAGCCGCGCCACGGCAACGTTGTCCGAAGAATGGACGCGGATGGCGGCGTTTTCGGGCTTCGGCGGGCTGAGAATCTCGACAAACGCCATTGTCCTCACAGTAGCAGAAGCCGTTGCGCGCAATGGCCCGCCGGCTCAGCGCAGCAGCACGGTTTCGGTGATCTGCTCGCCGAGATGCACGTGATACAGGTTGCCCTGCGGATGAATCCATAGCCCTTCGCCCGCGGGCGGCGGGATCTCCTCGGGCTTGGTGACCGTGATGAAGTTGTCCGTCTCGACGCCCTGCATCAGGTGGCCGATATGCACGTGTACGTGGCACTGCGTGACCACGCGGGGTCCGTTCAGCGCCAGCGCCCAGTCGCCGTCGGGATACAGCTCGCGAGCCTTCGCGATCGCCGCGGCCCAGAAGATCGTGCGGTCTTCGGGCGTCATGGCGTCGAGCGAGTGTACATGGCTGCGCGGCAAGGCGAGCCAGCGGTGCGGCTTGGCCGGGTTGATGTCCTTCAAGAAAAACACGCGCGTGCCCGGGGGCTGCTTCTCGGCTTCGCGGCACAGGCCGCACTGGCGCGCGGCCATCGTCTCGGGCCGCGCCGGATCGCACACGCAGGGCACTTCGCCCCGCGCGCCGAGCGCCAGCCAAAGAACCGCCAGCAACCGAAGCCGCGCCATGGGGCTCATTATACTGGAGGCATTGCCTTCCGCCGCGCGTCTTCGCTCCTGGCTCGCTCTCACGGTGTTCTTGCTGGCGCTCCTTTTCGGCGTAAGCCACTGGGGTTTGTTCAGCACCGACGAGCCACGCTACGCGGCCATCGGCCGCGCCATGGCGGCGACGGGCGACTGGATTACGCCGAAGCTGTGGGGCCAGCCGTGGTTTGAAAAGCCGCCGCTGTTGTATTGGATGACCGCCGTGGGCTTCCGAGCGGGGCTCGGCGAAGAGACCGCGCCGCGCGTGCCCGTGGCGTTGGTGAGCGCGGGCTTGCTGGCGTTCCTCTTCCTCGAGACGCGGCGCGAATACGGCGAGCGCGCGGCATGGTTCGCCGCGGGCATGCTGGCGACATCGGCCGGCTGGCTGGCCTACAGCCGCGTTGCGGTCACCGATCTGCCGATGGCGGCGTGCTTCACCGCGGCGTGGATGTTGGCGGCGCGGCCGGGACGCCGGCCGGCCTGCGCCGCGGGCGCGCTGCTTGCGCTCGCCGTGCTCGCCAAGGCGCTGGTGCCGCTGGTGCTGTTCGTGCCCGCCGCCTGGCATATGCGCCGGCGCGCGGCGGACCTGTTCGCGCTCGCCGGGTGCTGCGCGATCGTGGCGTTGCCGTGGTTCGCGTTGTGCTTCGCGCGCAACGGCATGCCGTTTCTTGACGACCTCATCTGGAAGCAGCACTTCGCGCGATTTGCGACCGGGGCGCTGCAGCACGTCCAGCCCTGGTGGTTCTACGTGCCGGTTCTACTGGCGGGATTCTTCCCCTGGACGCCGGTGCTGGCGCTCGCCGGCGGGCGTGGATTGTACGGCGATGCGCGGCTGAGGCTCTCGGCCGGGATCGTCGTGTTTGGCTTCGTTTTCTTCTCCATCGCGCGGAACAAGCTGCCCGGCTACCTGCTGCCGCTGATGCCCGCCGCCGCGCTGGTGGCCGGCGTGGCGCTCGACCGCGCCGGCCGGTCCGCGGCGGCCGTGGCGCTTTCCATGTCCGCGCTCCTGCTCGCCCTGCTCGTCTGGCTTCGTTCCGCGCTGCGGCCGGCGCTTGAAAGCGGCCTCACACACGTCTCGTTTCACGTGCCGGCCTGGGCCTGGGTGGCGGCGGGCGTTTGCGCCGCCGCCGCCGCCGCACTCTCATGGGCCAATCGCCGGAGCTGGGCCGCCGGCATGATCGCCACGGCCGTTCTGGCTTCGTTTTTCGTATTCCTCCGGTGGGACCTGCCTGAGATCGACCGGGCCGCTTCCGGCCGCTGGCTCTGGGTCCACCAGCTCTCGCGGATGAAAAGCCCGTGTCTTTCTAACGTCTCCCGTGGCATCCGCTACGGCGCGGAGTACTACGCGGGCCGGCAACTGCCACCTTGCCCGGGGCCTGAAAGCAAGGACAAAGTTGCACCCGAGCCTCCAACATGGTAATCTCTATATACAAAGAGGATTCGATTTGACTGAAGCCGCATTGCTCCCGCAGCTCACCGAAACCGACGCCGCATACGACCGGATCGTGCGCGAAGATATCGAAGCCTTCCGTGCCGCCGCCCACCGCTTTGTCGCGGGCGAGCTGAATGACGACCAGTTCCGGCCATACCGCCTGCGGCGGGGCATCTACGGCCAGCGGCAGCCGGGCGTGCAGATGATCCGGACGAAAATTCCCGGCGGAATCGCGACGGCGGCGCAATTTACCGCCCTCGCATCGATCGCCGACGATTTCGCCTCGGGCAAGGCGCACCTGACCACGCGGCAGAACGTGCAGTATCACTTCGTGCCGCTCGCGAACGTCCCCGCGCTGCTGCACCGGCTGGCCGATTACCGGCTGACGACGCGCGAAGCCTGCTACAACACGGTGCGCAACGTCACGGCGTGCCCGCTCAGCGGACTGCTCGCGGACGAGCCCTTCGATGTGCAGCCTTACGCGCGCCAGGTGGCGTTCGCGTTCCTTCACAAAGAACTGACCGACTCGATGCCGCGCAAGTTCAAGATCGCGTTCTCGGGCTGCCCGGACGACTGCATGCTTACCTCGATCCACGACGTGGGCTTGCGTGCCGTGCTGCTCGACGGGCGGCGAGGATTCCGCATGGTGGTGGGCGGAGGGCTGGGGCCGCTGCCGAGCGAGGCGCGGCTGCTCGACGAATTCGTGCCGGTGGAGGATCTGGTAAGGCGCATCGAAGCCGTGCTGCGCGTGTTCAACAAGCACGGCAACCGTGGCAACAAGAACAAGGCGCGCTTCAAGTTCATCGTCCGTGAGCGCGGTTTCGATTGGGTGCGCGAGCAGATCGCGCGGGAATACGACGAAATCGTGGCGCACGGTGGCATCGCGGCGCCCGAATCGGTACCCGAGGGCTTTGGTGGTTTTCAGTCAGCACCACCACCGCGTGGCACGGGAGACGGGCTGCCCGTGCTCGCAGAGCGCTACGAAACCGACCCCGCCTACGATGCATGGCTCGAAACCAACGTCCAGGGCCAGAAGCAGGACGGCTACGCCATCGTCACCGTGCGCACGCCGCAGGGCAACCTGACCAGCCGGCAGATGCGCGGGCTGTCGGATCTGTCCGTGCGAACCGGAGACGGGCTCGTGCGCGTCTCGGTGGACCAGAACGTTAACTTGGGCTGCATCCCTCTGCGGAACCTCAAGCGGGTCTATGCGGCGTTGCGGCTGCTGGAGTTAGCCGAGACGGGCGCCGGGGAGATTTCCGATATCACAAGTTGCCCGGGGGCCTATAGCTGCAATTTGGCGCTGACTAAGTCGATGAATTTCGCCGCCGCTCTCTCGGAGGCGGTCCGCAACTACGAGGACCCGGCCGTTCGGCGGCTCGCGATCAATGTGAGCGGCTGCCCGAACGCCTGCGGGCAGCACTGGATAGGCGACATCGGGTTTTACGGCAACGCCCGCAAAATTGACGGCAGGGAAGTCCCCTATTACCAGATGCTGCTCGGTGGAGGGCCGGATTCGGCCGGGATCATGCGCTTTGGCGTGGCCATTCTGAGTTTGCCGGCGCGCCTTGCGCCGGAGGCGGTGGGCCGCGTTCTGGAGCACTTCCTCGCGCACCGTGCGGCGGGCGAAGGGTTCCGCGAGTACGTGCTGCGGTTCAAAGTGGAAACCTTTCGCGGACTGCTTTCCGATCTGGGAAAGCCTCCCGCCGGCGTGCCCGAGATGTTTCAAGATTGGGGCGACGAGGTCGCCTACTCGCTGCAGTTGGGCCGCGGCGAGTGCGCTGCCTGAGCCGCTCGAATCAGCTCCGCTTGGACGATCGCGCGGATTGCGTGCGCGCGGCGTCGATGGACACGGCGTTGGCGAGCGCCGCGGCGGGCATGACCATAGGCAGGTCCGCTATCTCGGCCATGGCCTGAATCTCGAGCCCCTGCGCTTCCTTCAGAAACGTAAGCTCTCGCAGGCTCGCATCGAAGTCGACGCGGATGCAGTCCCCGCCCTCCACCTGATCGGTCGCAATCAGATTCGAGATCGGCTGTACAAGCAGCCGTTCGATGGCGCGCTTCAGGTGCCGTGCGCCGTACTTCATATCGGTGCCTTCGGTGAGTAAATACTCACGCGCCGGGTTCGTAAGCTGGAACACAAAGGCGCGCTCGGGCGCCGTGTTGAACACCCGCTGCTGCACCTGCGTGAGCTCGATGTCGAGAATGCGACGGAGCTCCGTCGTGCCGAGCGGGTGGAACGTCACGATTTTGTCGAGACGGTTGATAAACTCGGGCGTGAATTTCCGGCGTGCGGCTTCGACGCCGCTGCGCGAGAGCTTGGCGTTCAGCTTGTCGTCGACTTCGGTGGCGGGAGCGTCCGGCCGGGCCTGAAAGCCGAGCCGCGGGTTCATCAGCGCGCTCATCTCCGTGGCCCCGAGGTTGCTGGTCATGAAGATCAACGCCCGCGAAAAGTCGACCTTGCGATTGTCGCCCAGGGTGAGCGTCGCCTTATCGAGGATGCCGAGCAAAAGGTTCCATAGCGCGTCGCTCGCCTTTTCGATTTCGTCGAATAAAACAAAGCTAAGCTTGCATGTTTCACTCTGGAACTGGTTGAGCATCTCCTGGCTCAAAAGAGGATGTGTTTCGCGATGGCCGAGATAGCCCGGAGGCGAGCCGATGAGCTTCGCGATCTCGTGACTGTGCTGGAACTCGGCGCAGTCGATCTTGATCACGGCGCGCGGGTTCTTGAGCAGACTCTCGGCGGTCGCTTCGACGATGCGGGTCTTCCCGCTGCCCGTGGGGCCGAGAAAGAGGAAGTTGCCGACAGGACGGCCGGGCGCGGTCAGCCCGGTCATGTACATCTGATAGATGTTCACGATGTGCTGAATGGCCTCGTCCTGGCCGACGATGAGGCGCTGCAGGCTCGTTTCGAGGCCTTCGGCCGCCTGCCCGGTGCGGGTGGGGTCCAACGGAATGTTCGTTCTGGTCATTTGACGCCTCTTTCCCAATTCAACTTCCAATCTGCGTTTGAGCAACTCTCGTGCCAATGTTCTAGTCTCCACGGTCCTGGCTAACTTATCGTTCAGTTTCGCCGGTTTATAGGGCCGACCTGCAATTCGTTGCTCCGTTATTTCGCCGGCTTCGCCGGACGTACCTCAACCCGGCTGATGAGAGTACGCGGGGGCATACGAAGCAGCAGCAAAGTAATATCTGCTATATCCCGCGTCGCGATTTTCCAGTCGGCGCCGGTCCGGTTCGCGCCAAAAGCGGTGTCTACGCTGCCCGGCATAATGTAGCTGACCTTGACGTTATCCGCGCGATGGTCGAGCATCATGGCCTCCGAAAATCCGTTCAATCCGAACTTCGAGGCGTTATAGGCCGCGCCGCCGGCGAAGGGGTTCTTGCCGGCGAGGCTGCCGATGTTGACGATGTAGCCGCCGCCCCGCTTCGCGAAGCGCGCCAGAGCCTCGCGGCTCGCATAGAAGACGCCCGACAAATTAGTGGCGATGGTCTCGTTCCATTCCGGTACAGTCAAGCTGGCCGTACTGCGAAAAATACCGATCCCCGCATTGTTCACGAGGATGTCCAGGCCGCCAAACTCCGTATCGGCGAATTCGAAGAATTTCGTGACCTGCGCGCTGTCTCCCGCATCGCATGCGCCGCCGATCACGCGCACGCTCTCGTTCGCGGCGACGGCGCGGGCTTCGCGTTCGATCGCCGCGGCGGCTTGCGAGGCCGAGGAAGCGGTGCGCCCGGTGATAGCGACGTTCGCGCCGCATGAAGCGAGGCTCGCCGCGATGGCGCGTCCGATGCCCCTGGTGGCTCCGGTGACGATCGCCGTCTTGCCGGCCAGAAAACGGCCGGTGGATGTTTCGTGTGTGTTCATGTGGGTCTCCAATCCTTAACGATTGTGCGGCCCGGGCCGCCCCGCGGGCAACCCCGCGGCGCCGGCGTGGGTCAAGCGGATGTACACTCATGGTTGCGATTGCCCGCGAGCCGCGTACGCGCTCGCGGGCCACACAGCTCTACGAAGGAGATGTTCCCTATGGCTTCCGTAGCATCCGCACCCCCGGAAGTGGCCGTCGGCCCTACCAAACTGCTCATCAACAATAAGTGGGTTTCGAGCCGCTCGGGCAAGACCTTCCCGACCCTCAATCCCTCCACCGGCGAAGAGATTTGCCAGGTCGCCGAGGCCGACGCGGCCGACGTCGACGAAGCGGTGAAAGCCGCCCGGCACGCCTTCGATAAAGGCCCCTGGCGCAAGATGAACCCCAGCGAGCGCGGCCGGCTGATGAACCGCCTGGCCGACCTGATCGAGAAACACATCGACGAGCTCGCTCGTCTCGAAGCGCTCGACAACGGCAAGCCCTACGCGGTGGCGCTCGCCGCCGACCTGCCGCTGACCATCGCCTGCTACCGCTATTACGCGGGCTGGGCCGACAAGATCCAGGGCAAGACGATCCCGGTGGCCGGCGACTACTTCTGCTACACGCGGCACGAGCCGATCGGCGTGGTGGGGCAGATCATTCCGTGGAACTTCCCGCTGCTGATGCAGGCCTGGAAGCTCGGGCCCGCGCTTGCGACGGGCAACACGGTGATCCTGAAGCCGGCCGAGCAGACGCCGCTCACCGCGCTGCGCGTGGGCGAACTCGCGCTCGAGGCCGGTTATCCGGAAGGCGTGCTGAACATCCTGCCCGGCTACGGCCCGACGGCGGGCGCGGCGATCTCGAACCACTGGGACGTCGACAAGGTGGCGTTCACGGGCTCGACGGAAGTGGGCAAGCTGATCATGGAGGCGGCGGCGAAGTCGAACCTGAAGCGCGTGACGCTCGAGCTCGGCGGCAAGAGCCCGAACATCGTGTTCGCCGACGCGAACATGGACGAGACGATCGAAGGCTGCCACTTCGCGCTGTTCTTCAACCAGGGCCAGTGCTGCTGCGCCGGCTCGCGGCTGTTCGTCGAGGAGAAGGTCTACGACGAGTTCGTCGAGCGCAGCGCGGCGCGGGCGCGCAAGCGGACGGTCGGCGATCCGTTCGACGCCAAGACCGAGCAGGGGCCGCAGGTGGACCAGGACCAGTTCGACAAGGTCATAGGCTACATCGACAGCGGCAAGAAGCAGGGCGCGAAGCTGGTGGCCGGCGGAGCGCGCGTGGGCGAACGCGGCTATTTCATTCAGCCGACCGTGTTCGCCGATGTCCAGGACGACATGAAGATTGCCCAGGAGGAGATCTTCGGCCCCGTGATGAGCATCATCAAGTTCAAGGACATGGACGAGGTGATCGAGCGCGCGAACAAGACGATGTACGGCCTGGCCGCCGCCGTCTGGACGCGCGACGTCAGCAAGGCGCATCGCGTGGCCAACAGCGTGCGCGCGGGCACGGTGTGGGTGAACTGCTATGACGTGTTCGACGCGGGCGCGCCGTTCGGCGGCTTCAAGCAGTCCGGCATCGGGCGCGAGCTCGGCGAGTATGGCCTGCAGAACTACACCGAAATCAAGACCGTGACGGTGAAGCTGTAAACTCGGGCTGCATCGGGCGGCGCCGCGGGCCGGCTGGCGGACCGCGGCGCCGTACTTGTGTTAAAGGCCCGCGGCGAGCCGCAACGCGAGCGGCTCGGGGAGACCGGCGTCGAGAATTTTCTTTTGCGCCGCGCCGATGTCGTAGTTCGCGCGGGCCAACTCGACGCAGTCTTCGCCGGTGTCGAGCAGCGCGTAGGCCGCGCGCGGGTCGCCGTCGCGGGGCTGGCCGACCGAGCCGGGGTTGATGAGATACCAGCTATCGCGGTCGAGCGGCGTCTCGCCGGCGGCTACCAGCGAACGCAGGTTCTGGCGGCGGTACTCGAATCCGCCCTGCAGGTGCGTGTGTCCGAAGAAGCAGCGCGGCGCGGGCAGATAGCCGGCGAGTTGGCGGGCGTCTTCGAGCGTCACGACATACTCGTCCTCGTCGAGCGGCGAGCCGTGTACGATGGCGAGACCGTCCTCGCCGGCGGGCCCGCGCGCGAGCGCCTGCAGGTAAGCGAGGTTCTCGCGCGTGAGAGTCTCGTGCGTCCACACGGCGGCGGCGCGGGCAATGGGATTGAACCAACTCAGGTCTTCGAGGCCCGAGCAGGCGCGGTCATGATTGCCCCGGACGACGAGCGAGGAGTTTGCGCGAACCCAGTCCACGGCGGCGTTGGGATCCGCGCCGTAGCCCACCAGGTCGCCGCAGCAGACCGCGCGGTCCCAGCGTCCCTCGACCGAGGCGAGCACGGCCTCGAGCGCTTCGAGGTTGGCATGGATGTCGCTCAGGATCAGGAACCGCACGAAGCCTTCTGGCCGCTGGCTTGCCGCGCGCCGGTGAGGAGGTTTCGCGGCCCGGCGGCGCGCAGGGTGAGCAGATTCACTTCGGCCGGCGCGCCCAGCCGCACCGGCATGCCCACCGTGCCGATGCCCGACGACACAAACGCCGCGCAGCCGTCCAGCCAGTACAGCCCGCGCGTGTAGGGAGTGAAGAAGCGCGCGATGTTCACGTTCGCGTCCAGGATCTCGAAGTTCACCTGGCCTCCGTGCGTGTGGCCGGCGATGGTGAGATCGTAACCCTGGCGCGCGGCGACGGGGAAGACGTCCGGGTTATGCGAGAGCAGGATGTTCAGCGCGGCGGGCGCGATCAGAGTCTCGGCGCCAATGAGATACGCCGAGTGCATCCGCTCGTAGTCGACGCCGGCGAAGTTGACCGCCGCGCCGCCGAAGCGAACCATCCGCGCCTGCATGCGCAAGAAGCCGATGCCGAACCGCGCGCAGCGGGCGGTGACATAGTTCTCGGTGCGAGTGTATCGCTCGTGATTGCCAAGGCACCCGAGCACGCCGGCGTCGGCGCGCAGGCGGGCGATCTGGGCGATGCAGGCGTCGAGCGGATCGCCCAGGCGCGTGATCAGGTCGCCGGTGACGAGCGCGATGTGCGGGCGCAGGCCGTTCATCATGTCGACGGCGCGCGCGAGGTCGCTCTCGGCGAGGAACGCGCTCATGTGAATGTCGCTGAGTTGAGCGATGCGCAGGCCGTCGAGCGCGGGGTCGAGCCCGGGAATCTCGATCGACGTCTCGTTGAGGCCGATTTGGTTGCGGCGCAGGATGCCGAACGACGTTGCGGCGACGGGCGTGGCCAGCAGCGCGCCGCAGGCGGCCTGGAGCGCCATGCGGCGGCGCGGGCCCGCCCCGGACGCGGCGGGCGAACGATGGGCGGCCAGCACCACGAGCGCGGCCACGCACACGCCCGCGACCGTCATCGCCAGAATCAGCGCGGCGCCCTGCGTCCAGGTCACCCACAGTGCGGGAAAGTGGCTCGCGACGCGATTGGAGACCGTCACGTAGCCGGCCAGATAAAGCGCGATGCTCGCGGCCGAGACCAGCGCGACGGCGGCCAGCAGCGGGCGCGAGCCGCGCACGAGGCGGGTCCGCGCAATCAGCGCGCCGAGCGCAATCTGGGCGGCGACGCTCACCAGGAGCAGCGCTCCGTCGGGAAACATGTGCGGATTGGGCATTGATCCGGCTCCTTTCATTCTAATGGACCCCCTACGCTAAAATGAGGAAATGTCTTTAGTCGTAGTGGGCTCGGTGGCGTATGACGGGATCGAGACGCCGCACGGGCGCGTGGAGCGGACCCTCGGCGGCGCCGCGACTTACATCGCGCTGGCGGCGAGTTATTTCACGCCGGTGAACGTCGTCGCGGTGGTCGGCGAGGACTTCGAAGAGGCGGATTACGACCTGCTCGCCGGCCGCGGCATCGGCCTCGACGGGCTCGAGCGCGCGCCGGGCAAAACATTTTACTGGTCCGGTGTTTATTCGCACGACATGAACGAGCGAACGACGCTGCGCACGGACCTCAATGTGTTCGCCGGCTTCGATCCGAAGATTCCGCCCGGCTATCGCGCCATGCCGTACCTGATGCTCGGCAACATCCAGCCGGAGTTGCAGCGCTCGGTGCGCGCGCAGATGAACGGCGTGCGGCTGATTGGCGGCGACACGATGAACTACTGGATTAGCGACTACCGCGAGGAGCTGCTGCGCACCATCGCCGAGTGGAACTTCCTGCTGATTAACGACAGCGAGGCGCGGCAGCTTTCCGGTGTTTACAACCTGCGCAAGGCCGCCGCGGCGATTCTCGACATGGGCCCGGACACGCTGGTGATCAAGCGCGGCGAGCACGGCGCGATGCTGTTCCGGCGCGACTCGCACTTCATGGCGCCGGGCTATCTGCTTGAAGATGTCTTCGACCCGACCGGGGCGGGGGATTGCTTCGCGGGCGGCTTCACGGGCTATCTGGCGGAGCGCGGGCTGCGCCTCGGCGGCGGGCCGGTGGACCGGCGGGAGCTGGCGCGGGCGGTGATCTACGGTTCCGTGATGGGCAGCTTCTGCTGCGAGCGGTTCGGAGTGGACCGGTTCCGCACCTTGACGCGCGAGGAGATTGACCGGCGCTTCGCGGAGTTTCGCGAGTTCACGGAGTTCTAGTGGCCCGCTCCGGGCTCCGGCGCGGGGCGTGGATCGAGACCGCCGCGGCCGCGCTGGCGCTGGCGCTCGCCGTGGGGGCCGCGCTCGGCGTGGTTCGCGCCCGCGGCTGGACGCTCGACTACGGCGACGCCGAAGCGCACCTCAACATCGCGCGGCGCATCGTCGATTCGCGAACGCCCGGCTACGATCAGATCGGCACGGTGTGGCTGCCGCTGCCGCACCTGCTGATGCTGCCGCTGGTGAGCCGCGACGCGTGGTGGCGCGACGGCGCGGCGGGGGCGATTCCCGCCGCTGTGTGTTTCTGGCTCGGCGGCATGTTCTTGTTCTCGGCGGCGCGCCGCGCCGGCGGCCGCGCCGTTGCCTGGACGGCGCTGGCCGTGCTCGGGCTGAATCCGAACCTGCTGTATCTGTCAGCCACGCCGATGACCGAAGCGGCATCGGTTGCCGCGCTCGCCGGCCTGCTGTGGTGTACGGTGCGGTTTCGCGGCCAGCCGGGCGCCGCCTGGGCCGCGGCCTGCGGCGCCGCGAACCTGCTCGCCACGCTCACGCGCTACGAAGGCTGGTTCGTCATCCCCTTCGTCGCGCTCTATCTTCTGGTGAACGGCGGGCGGCGGCGCTGGCTCTATGCGCTGCTGTTTTGCGCGATCGCTTCCCTCGGGCCGCTGTGGTGGCTGGCGCACAACTACTATTACTTCGACAACCCGCTCGACTTCTTCAACGGGCCGTACTCGGCGAAGGCCATCTATCGGCGCGCGCTCGACGCGGGTATGGCGCGTTATCCCGGCGATGGCGACTGGGCCGCGGCGCTGCGCTATTTCGCGGCGGCGATTCAGGCCTGCCTGGGGTGGCCCGCGGTGGTGCTTGGAGCGGCGGGGCTGGCGGCGGGCATCGTGCGCCGTTGCCGGTGGCCGCTCGCGTTTCTCGCGCTGGCGCCGGCATTCTATGTCGCGAGCATGCACTCGGGCGGAACGCCGATTTTTCTCCCCACGCTCTGGCCGTTCAGCTTCTACAACAGCCGCTATGCGCTCGCCGCGCTGCCGTTGCTCGCGTTCGCCGCCGGGACGCTTACGCTCGCCGCGCGCGAGCGGTTTCGCCCGTATGCGGCGGCGGCGATCGTCGCGGCCGCGCTTGCGCCGTGGTGGATTCATCCGCGGCCCGAGGCGTGGATCGTCTGGAAGGAAGGGCAGGTGAATGGCGCCGGCCGGCGCGCCTGGACCCGCGAAGCCGCGGCGTATCTTGGGCCGCGCTACCGGATGGGCGACGGCGTGATCGCTCCGTTCGGAGACCTGACCGGCATTTTCCGCGAGGCGGGCATTCCGCTGCGCGAGACGCTCCACGAAGGCAACGGCGTGGCCTTCGACGCGGCGATCGCGAACCCGCGCGTGTACTTGCGCGAGGGCTGGGCGGTGGCGATTTCGGGCGACCGCGTGGCGACGGCGATCCTGCGATGCCGGCGCACGGGGCCGCGCTACGATCGGGTGATGGTGATCGCCGAGCCGCACTCGCCGGTGATCGAGATCTACCGCAGAGATTAGCGACATGCACGAGATTCCGTTCGTAAAGGCACACGGCGCGGGAAACGATTTTCTGCTTTCCTGGCGCAAGGACGCGGAGGGCGTCGAGGACCTCCCCGCCGCGGCGCGGGCGATCTGCGCGCGGCACACCGGCGTGGGAGGCGATGGCTGGATGCTGGTGGAAGCGGGCGCGGGCGGGGCGGACGCCTCGATCGTGCTATACAACTCCGACGGCAGCGTGCCGGAGCTGTCGGGCAACGGCACGCGCTGCGCCGCGGCCTGGCTGATTCACTCCTGCACGGCGGCGAAGCGCGAGCTGCGAATCGCCACCGGCGCGGGCGTGAAGACGCTGCGCCTCATCGTCCGCGATGGCAACCGGTTCGAGTTCGACATGGACATGGGCGCTCCGCGGCTGGAGCCCGGCGGGCTGAAGACGCAGATCGAGGTCGCGGGCGGCGCGGTCGAAGCCACGCTGGTGAACGTGGGCAACCCGCAGTGCGTCGCGATCGTGGACGAGTTCCCGGCGGACTGGCGCGCGCTGGGCGCCGGGCTCGAGCGGCACGAGCGATTCCCGGCCCGCACCAACGTGTCGTTCGTGCGAATTCTCGACGAACATAACATCGATGTTTTGTTTTGGGAGCGCGGAGCGGGCGAAACGGCGAGCTCGGGCACGGGCTCGACCGGCGCGGCGGCCGCGGCGATCTTGCGCGGGCTGGCCAAAAGCCCGGTCGCGGTCCACACTCCGGCCGGCGTGCTGCGCTTCCGCTGGGACGGCGAGGCGTCGCTCACGGGCCCCGCGGAGATCGCCGCGCGCGGCGTGTTTTTCCTGTAGCGGCGCGCGGCGGCTCAGCGCATGACGCCCGGCAGAGCGGCGTCGGGCGTGTTGCGCGTGGCTGGATCGAGCGTCGGCAGCGAAACCGTGAAGCGTGTGCCGCGGCCGACTTCGCTATCGACGCGAATCGTGCCGCCATGCGCCTTGACGATCCAGGCGACGAAACTGAGGCCGAGCCCGAGGCCCTTCTCCGGGCCGGCCGACGGAACGCGGTAGAAGCGCTCGAAGATGCGGGGAAGATGCTCGGCGGGGATGCCGGGGCCGGTGTCTTCGACAACCAGCCGCGCCTCCGCGGGCGCCGCCTCGAGCGATACGTGTACGCGGCCGCCTGCCGGCGTGTACTTGACGGCGTTCGACAGCAGGTTCGAAAGGAGCCGCTCGATCTGGATGCGGTCGGCCGGGATGACGCAGGAGGGCGGGGCGTCGAGCGAAAGGGCGACACTGTGTCCCTCGGCCGGGATCTGGAACTGATCGACGATGTCGCGGGCGAGATCGGCCAGATCGACGCCGGTCTTCTGCAGCACAAGCTGGCCGGTCTCCGATTGCGACAGCAGCAGCAGCGCGCGGACGATGCTCGACAGCCGCTCGACATCGACGAGCGCGTCTTCCATCGCGGCGCGATATTGCGCTTGTGTGCCGGCGGTGAACAGCGCCACTTCGAGCTGGCCGCGGATGACGGTAAGCGGCGTGCGCAACTCGTGGCTCACGTCGGTAGAGAACTGGCGGATCTGTTCGAACGAGCGGTTCAGCCGGTCCATCATGGCGTTGAAGCTCTCGATGAGATGATCGAGCTCGTCGCCGGCGCCGCGCGGGTGGATGCGCGTGTTGAGGTTCGAGCTGGTGATGCGCTGCGCGGTGCGGGAGACCGAATCGAGCGGTTCGAGCGCGCGCCCGGCCGCGTACCAGCCGAAGACGCCGCCCAGCAGCAGCACGGCGGGCAGCATCAGGAAATAGTCGCGCGTGAAGCGGACGAGGATGTGTTCGTCCTCGGCAACGGACTTGCCGACCGCCATATAGAACACCTGATTCTTGTCGACCCATTTGCCCGAGCGGATGCGGTACGCCTCGCCCCGGTAATAACGGGTGCGCAGAACGGGCTTATTGGCGGCGAGGATGGCCTTGATCTCGGCCGGCGAGTCGAGGCCCATGGCGTCGTAGATCGGCGAATGCAGCACCGGCCGGCCGTTCGGGTCGGTGAGGAGAAACACGCGCTGGAGGCGGCTGACGATGAACGTCTCTTCGGGATCGTAGGCGTCGTAGAACCAGTCTGGACCGTAGGCGACGATCTGCAGATATCCCTTAACGGCGCCCCACTCTTCCTCGAGCGCGTCGTCGACCTCGGTTTGGATGATGCCCTGGAGCGTCCAGCGGAAGAAGCCGCCGATGACCAGCAGGCAGATCGTGAAGAACAGGATGTAGCTGACCGCGAGACGGAAGCGGAGGCCGCTGATGGCCTGGATGAGATGGCGGGGCAGCGCCATGTCAGGACTCGTAGGGCGGAGCGGCCGGGACGACGGCGGGCTTCTCGGGGGCTTCGAGCATGTAGCCGATGCCGCGCACGGTGTGGATCATCTTGTCCGTCCAGCGATCGTCGATTTTGCCGCGCAGATGGCGGATGTAGACGTCGACGATGTTGGTCAGGCCGTCGTAGTCCATGTCCCAGACATGCTCGACGATCATGGTGCGGCTGAGCGGGCGGCCCGGGTTGCGCATCATGTATTCGAGGATGCCGAATTCCTTGGGCGCGAGCTCGACGGGCTGGCCGGCGCGGGTGACCTTGCGGCGGATGCAGTCGAGCACCAGGTCGCCGACCTGAAGGCGTTCGGGGACGGGCTGACCGCGGCGCAGCAGCGCGCGGGCGCGGGCCAGCAGCTCGACAAAGGCGAACGGCTTGACGAGATAGTCGTCGGCGCCGTGCTCGAGGCCGCGAACGCGGTCGTCCACCGCGTCCCGCGCGCTGAGGATGAGCACCGGCGGGCTGGCCTTCCGGTTGCGCATTTTCGCGAGCAGCGTCAGGCCATCCATGTCGGGAAGCATGAGGTCAAGGATGACCAGATCGTACTCGGTCGAGTAAGTCAGCTCGGAGGCCGTCGCGCCGTCGCCCGCGACATCCACCGCGTAGCCGGCGCTTTCGAGGCCGCGAGACAAAAAATCCTGAATGCGTTTTTCGTCCTCGACGACAAGAATGCGCATGGCCGCTGCCCGCAAGTTTAGCAGAGCGGCCGGAGAGCGAGCCGTTCTAAAACGTCAGCCGCGCGCCGATCTGCGCGGCGAAGGGGATGCCGACGGTAGTGCCGGGGCCGAAGAAGTCGCCGAGTGCGCCGGCCGGCGCGCGCAACTGCGCGAGACTGGTGATGGGCTGCGTCTGGGAACACGAGGCGTTGAGACAGAAGGACGTGGCGTTCGCGAGATTGTTGACCGGCGTGGGCAGGGCGGCGAGATTGGTGACAAAGTTCGCGCCAGGGTTGTTGCGGTTGAATAAATTGAAGAACTCGATGAACGGCATGGCCGTCCAGCGGTCGCCGAAGTGGATGGGGCGCGAGACGCGCAGATCGGTTTGCAGGTAGGGCGCGCCGCGGAAGCCGTCGAGCGGGGTCTGGACGCCGTTCACGATGGCGCGGTCGTCGAGCGGGTCGCCGTAGCCGTTGACGTCGAGCGGCGTGGTGATGGTGAATGGCCGCGCGCTCTCGGCCTGGCTGAGGAAGCTCAAGTCGAAGCCGCCGCGGGTGTGATAGACGCCGCTGAGCACAAGCCGGTGGCGCACGTCTTCGCCGGAGGGCCCGTAGTCGCCTTTGGCGAACGCGTTGCGCGGATCGCAGACGCCGTTGACGTAATCGAACAGTTCGCCCAGCACGCAGCCCCAGGTCATGGCGCTCGCGTAGGTGTAGCTGGCGGCGAGATGGAACGCCGCCCAGTTGCCTTGCACGCGCAGCGAGAGGGCGTCGTAGCGGGACCGGTTGTCGGAACGGAAGACGCTCACGTTGGGTACATACTGCTGCTGCACGGCGGGGTTGTCCGCGTAGAGCGGCGAAACAAGCGTGTAACCGGCCATGTAATCGTAGCGACGGTAGGCGTGGACGCCGTTCTCGTGGGTCCAGTTCGCGCTTGCGAGCCAGCGCGAGTTGAAGGCGTGCTCGATGCCGGCGGTCGCATGGATCGCGTAAGGCGTCTTGTAGCCTGGGTCGATGAGCGCGCCGCCGCCGCCGAAGGCCGCGCCGGGCAGGCAGCCAGGATCGCCCGGCTTGACGCAGACACCCGCCGGCTGGTTCACGGCCTGGAACGCGGTAACCCATCCGGTTTGCGCAAGGTCGTTATAGAAGAGGCCGAAGCCGGCGCGCAGCACGGTATTGCGCCGCGCGCCGAGTCCGTAAGCGATGCCGAGGCGCGGGGCGACGGCGCCGCGATAGTCGTGCGGAGCGGCCGGCGCGCTGAACAGGGGGATATCGAGAGCCGTGAGCGTCGCCAGCGCGGGGTTGAGCATCTGCGAGCGGCCGGAGGCGGTGAACAGCCCGAACGTCGTGTCGTAGCGGACGCCGTAATTGATCGTTAGCCGCTGCGACGCACGCCAGGAGTCCATCAGGTACGCGCCGAGCCGCTGCACGTTCTGGGAGAAACTGCCGTTGTGCGCGGGCGTCGAGCTGCACGTGGTTCCGGGCGTCACGACGAGGCCGCCCGAGGGCGTACACGTGCGGTCCACGGCGAACTGCAGAGGATCGGCGAGGTACGACGCCGGGTCCATGGCGAAGACCGTAAGCTCTTCGGCGTTGCCCGGCAGCGCGCCGCTCAGCACCGGCTCATGAATGAAGTCGACGCCGAACTGCGGCGTGTGGCTCGCGGCCGAGTGCGTGACGCCGTAGCGCGCCTGGTACTTCTGTTGGTTTCTCAGGATCGGGAAGGCGGTAATCGGTGTCACGAATTGGTTGTCGCCAAACGTCTCGAAGCCCGAGATGGTTCGGTAGCTGCTGCTGAAGGGGAAGGCCAGCGCGTAGCCGAGGTTCGAGTTGCGCGCCTCGGTGAGATGCAGGGCGCTTGCGTCGAGCGTCAGCGAGCCGAGCCACGAGGGCGTGAAGATGAACTGGTTGCCGGCCACCAGGCTCAGGTAGCCGTTGTGCCAGTCGGCGCCGGTCGAGGGCAGCGTGCCTTGCTGGACGAAGGCGTTGCCGGTGGTGTAGTTATCGGCGGCGGCGCGGAGGAACCACTGCGAGCGCTCGGACTGCGCCCAGTCGAGGCGAAAGTCGGCGAGGTAATCGCGGAAGGGGACGGCGGCGGAAGTCGGAACGGCGATCGAGGAGGCGCCGGGGACGAGTCCCTGCGCGGCGAGCGCGGCGAGGGCGTGGAACTGAGTGAGGCTGGCTGGGCTGTAGGCGACGCTGGCTTGCTCGTCGACCGCCTCGAAGGAGGCGAAGAACCAGAGCTTGTTCTTGACGATAGGCCCGCCGAGCGTCCCCGCGTAATTCTGGCGCGAGAAGGGCTGCTTGGGCAGCGGCGCGGGGTTGTCGATCGGATAGCGCGCGTTCAGCGCGGCGGCGCGCTCGTAGACGGCGAGGCTTGCGTGTATATCGTTCGTGCCGCTGCGAGTCGCGATGACCACCGAGCCGCCGACGGTGCGGCCGGTATCGGCATCCTCCTGCGCCGTGCGGAAGGCGAACTCCTGGATCGCGTCGGGCGAGAAGTTCTGAAGGAAGCCGCCGATATAGTCGTCGCTGTCGTCGGCGCCGTCGACCGAAAGAACATTGTTCAGGCCCGAGCTGCCGCCAACGGAGACGGCGGTGATGCGCGCCTTGGTGGGGTCGGAGGGCTCGACGGGTTCCGTGCCCGGAACGAGGTAGGCGATATTGGCGAAGCTGCGCATGGCGAGCGGGAACGTGGCGAGATCGCCCGACGTAACCACCCCACCTTGCACCGCGCTCTCCGCGTCGAGCGGCTGCGTGGTGATGGACGACAGCCCGGCCTGGACGCTGACCGATTGCGACAGGACTGCCGGGGCGAGCGTGATACGCGTCGTGCTGATCGCCGCGGCGCTCACCGTAACTGACGATGAGGCGGGTGAGAAGCCTGGGGCGGCCACTGTCAATGAGTAAACCGCTGGTGCAAGATCGTCGAGGCGGAACTCGCCGTTCGAGCCCGTGCCGGCGCGGGGCGCGAACCCCGCGGACCCGGCGCGGGCGGGTTAAGGATCCGCCAGGCTGGCCGCGCCCCGCCCATCGGCACACTCACCCCCCCGCGCCCGCGCCGTATCTTGCGCGGGCGCGAGGATCGGCCACGCCAGCGCCAGCGCCGCGAAGAGACACTGCGGGTGTGGCCGTCCGTTCATGCAGAATCCGAGTGTAACATCGCCGCCGCGAGGGGCCTCGACGCCGAGGCGG
>VFSW01001536.1_pt1 | contig 35218 bp, 32 predicted proteins | sample 5358111 | NCBI WGS metagenome assembly VFSW01 (sample SAMN11554181, study PRJNA540505) | mine drainage metagenome | isolation source: sediment from site ElyBrook_90M | place: USA: Ely Copper Mine, Vershire, VT | collected 2017 | reverse complement strand
GAATTAGTTTCCATATCTGTTGGAATAAGTCTAGCTGCAGTAGCTATACTTATAGGAATTCCATCTATTACCCATGCAGATACGCTTAATCGTCAGTTGCAAATCGGTATGTCAGGAACAGATGTAACGGCCCTTCAGGTATTCCTTAACTCAAACTCAAATACCGCTCTTACATCAAACTACCTCGGATCTGCCGGGTCTCCTGGTTATGAGACCGCCTATTTTGGCCCTCTCACATACGCAGCAGTATCAAACTTCCAAACAGATAATGGTATTGCGAGCGTTGGTCGCGTTGGACCGATTACACTCGTTGCAATGAATAATCAGATAAATGGTGTGAGCGTAGTAAACAATGCTTCTCAACCTATATTGTCAAATATTGTGACCTCCACAAATGGAAATTCGGCAACAATAACCTGGAACTCAAATGTTCCTGCAACAGCTCGTGTTATGTACAGCACCGTATGGCCTTTTAACTACGAATCGGCTACGAGTGTGACAAGTTCTGCGTCTCTATCTACTTCACAGAGTGTGACGCTTACAAACTTAGTAGGTAATACGACCTACTACTTTGTCGCCATATCAACGGACTCACAAGGAAACTTTAGCTATTCAGCAAATGGACCTTCAACGAGGACCCAATAATAGTTAAATTAATGTGCAAGAGAAAAAACCTGCCTCAGCAGGTTTTTCTTTTTATTTCAGCCATCAGTACACCGAGGATGATGTGATTATGAGCATTCTCTCAGACAGAAGTTATATGGAAAAGATGGCTCAGTAATTAAGTTTTAATCAAATGTTGCTACGGGTGGAGGAATTACAAACTACGTAGAAAAAAGCACCGAAGGACACCACAAACCCGAGCATGAGACTAATATAACTTCTTTAGGTTGGAGGATGTTTAAACTTAGAATAAGAATAACCAACCCAACGTAACAGATATGTGCATACCTCAGGCAAAAAACGATATTGTAAATGTGCACCGAAATGTTCAATAATAATATCGGGCTGAGATTTCACCTCATAATCATATAGTCCAAAAAAGTGTATATTTTTCTTTTGAGCTTCCTTTAAAAAAGAACCCCGAGCACTACTTAATCGAGGGTCTTCCCAACCTCCCTTGGCACCAATAAAATAACCGTCTTCTCCTATTCGCAATAAATCTCTAAAAATGTTTTTCTGCCCTTCGAGGCCTCGATAAATATACACTTCCTCCTGAGCAATCCATTTATAAGAAGAAAGTCATTGCCTTTTCACCTTCACACATGAAGGGTAAAATACTATATCAATAGAACCTAATATATAGACAAGTATGACATCAACGAACCCCATACCGAGAACTGCACTAAAAACAAAAACGACAGAAAGCCCACAAACGTATACGCAAATGAAAGAAAAGACAGGGCTGAGTATTCTCTATACTCCTCAGGAGGATGGATCGGTCATATTGCAAGCCATATCTGACAGTGCAACTCTGATTGAAGCTTCATTTAAAAAAATAGCTATCGACGAAGCGCACATTCTTTACATGGAGGCAACCGAGCTCTTACGATCTCGTGCATCCTTGGGTGAAGATCCCGCAAAGATTCGTATTTTGGTTGATGGATTGTTTGCAGCCTTTCGAGGCGAGCAAGTTTTTTCTGCAGGAGCATCGTCTGAACCGATTGTTGCCTCTGGAGATTTCATTCCAAATCCCGGGAAACAACTGGCCATTGATGTCGATGGTTTTACCTATCTGCGACTGCCAGTGAGAACTCGTCTCATCACCATGGATGACACTGACCTTATACCACTCATCAATGAATATGTTGCCCCTTATCTTCGAGATAGTGACATAGTGTTCGTGAGTGAAAAAGCTCTCACCATTACTCAAGGACGAGTAGTCGACATGAGTGATATAAAGCCAACACGGTTCGCTCGATTCCTTGCTCGCAACGTGGGGACGTACTATGGCTCAAGTGATTTTCGTGGGTTTGGACATGGGACAGACCTTGCTATGCAACTTTTTCTTGAAGAGGCCGGGTACCCTCGAGTCATTTTTGCTGCTGTTGTTTCCGCAGTCACAAGACCCTTGGGCATTCGCGGCCTGTTCTACGCAATTTGTGGCAAACAAGCAAAATCAATTGATTGTCCGATGTCCTTTCTTATTCTTCAATACGCTCACTCGGCCAAGCTCGCACCAAATGACCCAAGTGGCGCGGCACGAAGAATCAAAGAGTGTATTGGTCACGATGTTGTCGTACTTGATGCAAATTATCGTGGTGCCTTTTCACTTGGCAAATCTAACCGAGCAATCTCAGAATCATTTATTGGAAAACTGTTTAGAGACAATCCTCTTGGACAGTCAGATGAAATGACGCCATTTGCCATTGTGCGCAGAGCATAATATATCCTCACTACATACCTACATGCTACCTTGTATAACGTAATTATAAGTGTTCTGTCAGACAGAAATTATATGGGAAAGATGTCTCAGCAATTGCAGTTTATTCAAATGTTGCGACAGGCAGAGGAATTACAAACTGCGTGAGAAATAGCACCCGGAGGTGCCACGAGCCCAAACATAGGGATAATATAACTTGGCTCTAATCTGAGAATGTCCGAATCTGTTTAAGATAAATAAAGAAGGCATCAGATTACTCCGATGCCTCTTTGTGCTTCTGTGGTCTCGCCTGTGCTTATTGATTCGCACAGATCCCCACTCATGACTGAAGCAAGTCCTAGTTCAACGTACGAGCACCGCTGCAGGGTCGCCAGCATTGAACTGGAAACCGAGCCAATGGACTTGCGAGCGACACCCGTTGTTGTCCCAGTAGAGGCAGCGAACGCACAGGCCATCATACCAGTCTCGGTAGGTCGTGCCCCAGAAGAACACATACTTGCCCTTCCACTCCTCAGGGATGAGGTCAGGATGGACGAGCAGGTAATCTAGGACGTTGGCGTTCAGGACGAGCTTGCCCACAAGCTCCTTGTGGAGATCGTGGCCCCTCACCGTCTTCCCGTTTTGCTGATGCTGGGACAGGTAGAGTGCCACAGATCTTGGTCTCCATTCGAGCGGCTCCCCTCTGTGGTGCCATTCCACTGCACGTAACTCCCGCGGTATAAACGGGTAAGCATTGCAGTCGATGACATGCGGTGTAGCAGTCGTCATTCATTTCACCTCCTTTCAAAGTAAGATGCGGAGAACAATCGAATTACTCCGATATTCTTTTATCACAGAAATTAAGCGCTGTCCAGTCCGCCCAGCAGGATTCGAACCTGCGACCCTCTCCTTAAAAGGGAGCTGCTCTACCAACTGAGCTATGGGCGGAATATGGTTACGCTACAACGTTAACACAAATCTCTCAAGCAGTAGCCCCAGATCTCCAAGACCACGGTGTGCATCATGGTACATCTTTACAAGATCTCGTGATAATGAAATAAGTTCAGAGCGCGAATAGGAAGATGACTTGGTTCCTGTGAGCATCTCACGCACCTTCCAGTGCAATATTCCAGTAATGTTTTCAGGAGCAATGCCACTACGAAGTGCTTGCATCAATAAGATCCAGAGGTGCTTGCGGTCTCTCGCACTTAGTGCATGAGCAAGTGGAAAAACATTAAAGCTCCCTTCTTTCTTAGAGGCAGAAAGGATTTGAACCTTCGCTCCTATTTTACTAAGTGCATCGTTTAGCTTTTTAAGAAGCTTGTCCTCTTCAAAAATAAACACATGCGGTGAGCTCATTAGTCCTTTAGAAATAGCTATCATTTCTTCTCCTTTTTCTGGATCACTAAGAGCTCCAGTGAGAAGAAAATATTTCGTATCTCCAAGAAGTGACGGTGTCGAGGAGAGAGTGGCAATTTCATCTACACTCATTTCTTCCCACTCCAGCTCCTCGTATGACTCGTGTTTAAAAATGCTCTGCCGCTTATTGCTTCGAGCAAGAAGATCCGTGCCGACAATAACGTGCATCATAACGGCTTCATCTCTCCCCAATTATCCCCAACCTTCCCTTCAACAATGAGAGGTATGCCATGGCGTTTACCAGAAGGTAAAACATCCTCCATAATAGCCTTGATCTCCACTCCATATGGCTTCACCTTATCACGCACCACTTCAAATAAAAGCTCATCGTGCACCTGAAGAAGGAGGTGTATGTTCTCCTGCAGATTGTGCTCTTTAACAAACGCGTCTATCCGAACCATCGCGAGCTTAATGATGTCCGACTGAGTCCCTTGAATAGGAGCGTTAACCGCCATGCGCTCTGCAGCAGCTCGCACGTAAGGAATCGGCGAATGAATACCTTCAAAGTAGCGTCTCCTTCCAAAGTAGGTGGCGGTGTATCCATCGCGCGCTGCTTTTGCTTTTACCTCATCAATGTAGGAGGCAAGTTCTGGAAATGTTTCGAAGTACTCATCATAAAACTGCTGCGCTTCCCCACGAGTAGTGCCGAGTGTCTCGCGCAAACTCACTACTCCCATGCCGTAGAGAATGCCAAAGTTTATAACTTTTGCCCGACGCCGTTGCTCGTAGGTCACTTCTGTTGCAGGAACATTAAATATTTTTGATGCAACTTCGGTATGTACATCTCGTCCTTTCTTAAAAATCTCTATGAGCTCTCTATCACGAGAGAGAAGAGCTGCGATACGTAGCTCTATTTGAGAGTAATCAAAGGAAAGAAGAACCATCCCCTCATCTGCAACAAACGCGTGGCGTATAGCGCGCCCAAGGTCACTTTTGATAGGGATATTCTGTAGGTTTGGATCCTGTGAGGCGAGACGACCTGTGGTAGTACCTGTTTGAATAAAAGAAGTGTGCAATCGATCATTGATATCAAGAAGGGTCGGTATGCTGTCGATATAGGTCGAGAGAAGTTTTTGAAGCTCTCGGTACGCGAGCACGTCATCAATGATTGGGTGGAGATCTTTCATTTTCTCAAGTTCAGACTCTCTGGTAGAGCGTGCTCCTGTGCTTGTTTTCTTCTGGTTCTTCACCGCAAGTCCGAGCTTGTCAAATAAGATTTCTCCAAGCTGCTTCGGCGAGTTGATATTGAAGGTTGCGCCAGCTTTCGAGTAAATTCTCTGAGCTAACTTCTCGAGTTCCGTATGGTAGCGCTTTGAGAGTCCTTTGAGAAAAGCCCGGTCAATTTTTATCCCCCTCTTCTCCATCTCCCGCAAGATAGGCATGAGCGGTAACTCGATGTCTTTGTATACTCTAATGAGATCCTCTACTTCAAGCTCCTTCTCGATAACCTTCTCGGCTGTTGCAAAATCTCTAGACTTTCCTAGGCGATAGATGTCATCAATGATCGGTGTCGTAATACTTGAGTCAAGCACCCATACTGCAAGAGCAGCTTTAGCAAATTTCTCTGAAGGTACGTCCTCTTCAGTCTGAAGCGTATCTTCTTCTTCAGATGGAGTTCCTAGGAGCTCTCTCAGCCGTGGCATCAGAGATCTGAAATCAAACTCCGAAAGCATATCGAGAGCCTGAGTGGAAGACACACTCTTCTTCCATGTCTTCTCTGGTAGAGAAAAGTTTATTGGTACATTGCGGCGTATTTCAGCGAGCGATTTAGAAAAAAACGCTGCTTCTTTTTGCTCCAGAAGTTTCTTTACAATTCCTTCCTTAATACCAGCAGATATGACTTTCTTCGGATTTTTCTTAAGCTCCTGGTAAAGATGTTCGAGAGTTCCAAACTTTGAAACGAGTGTTTGGGCAGTCTTCTCTCCGATACCAACAACTCCAGGAATATTATCGGATTGGTCTCCGTTGAGTCCCTTGTAGTCAGGTACATACTTTGGTTCAAAGCCATAGCGATTCACTACTGCAGCTTTATCATAAAGAAGTGTCTCTGAGAGACCTTTTTTATGAGTGAATACTCGCACACGAGTGCCCTCAACAAGCTGGAGAGTGTCGAGATCACTTGAAGCAATGGTTATCTTGAGATCTTTTTGCTTTTTTAATTTCTCAACAACAGTGCCGATGACATCATCAGCCTCAAACCCTTCGTGTTCATAGTGAGGAATGTTGAGAGCTTCTAGTACATCTCGCGAACGCTTGATCTGAGAGATGAGCGCGTCATCAGTTTTTGGTCGCTGTGCTTTGTAGCCTTCGTATACAACATGCCGGTATGTAGGTTTTGGCACATCAAAAGCTGCAACAAGATAATCAGGTTTAAGGTCTGCAATGACACGAACAAGAATGGATACAAGGCCGTAGAGCGCTCCTGTAGGTTCTCCTTTCGAGGAAGAAAAATCCGGTAGAGCATGGTACGCACGATGAAGGATCGCGTGCATATCAAGGACCACGAGGTGACGCTTAGTTGCCATAAAGTATCCTTATTTTACCATAATTTTCTAATCAGGAGCTTGACAGAAAAGTAATTCATGATACGATAACTTTAGAAGGCTACTAATGCGGTGGCCTAGTAAGGAGACACATACCGTGCGTAAGTTCCTGAAATACCTTGGGCTCTTGGCAGTGATCGAGATAGCCCTCTGCGCGTTGGCTTTCTTCGATCATCCGCCATCACCTCCGCGAGAGGTCCATCACCTGCATGCAGCTAACACCTGCATCTGGGTGGAAGCAGCTCAAAGGATGGGATGCGAAGAGAATTTGCATCCTTAGAGAGTGCGCCGTGATCTACACGGCGCATTTTTTATGCCCCGCACCTTGAAAGGTACCCTAACCTGTTTAGACTTAAGTGTTATTTATCCAACTTAGCTATCAAATATTCCATTTTCCTTTTTTGTTCTGGAACATGATCCAAGGCACCTAACGAAATATATAGTCGGTATGCTCTCGCAGCTTCTTTATTACGATTGAGAATTTTAAACACGCGACCCAGTTGATAGTATGAGTAAGCACTTTTCGGATCAAGTGCTATCGCCTGCTGCAATACTCTCGCAGCTTCTTCATAGTCGCGATTGCCTTCGAGCACTGTTGCCAGTGTTGTATATAGGGCAGGAGCTTTCGGATCAAGTGCTATCGCACTTCGCAATGCCAAAAAAGCCTCTGCCCGTCGGCCAAACATTCCTAGCAAGAGCGCCATGTTCTGCAGTACTTCTACTTGCTCACCAACTTTTGGCGAAAGAACATGAACACAATTGCTCGTTTCGATTGGTGGTTCAAACTCATCTCCTTTCCTATCTTCGTTAAATTCATCAAATAAAGGATCAGCCCAGGGCACTTTTTCTCTAAATTTATTTTCCTCGATATAAAAATTTAGTCCTTCCGACTGAGTTTCCCCAGCATACATCACAATATCTTTTACGGTGAGGGGTTGGTCGCTTTTCCCTTCACTGTCGACTAACATATCATTGGTGATACGTTCGTTGTTTGGTTCAAAAAGCATGTCCCGCCACTCCACTTCCCCATCACTAGTCACTAGAAAAAGTATTGAGTGGCGGGGCACATCACCAACTAAGTAGTTAATACCAACTTCAGAAAGAAGCGCTCCGCCAAGTAGTGATGCTCCTACGCAATTAATTGTTTGTCTCGCCACCATAGCAATAGGAAAATTTGTAAAATCTTCAAGAGCAAGCGAGCATACCGCCCGCTGAATCTTATCCGTAATCTCCCGCTCTTTCTGCCCGATAGTTTTCCTATCTCCTGTTTTTCTGATTGAGTCGAGCTCTGTCTTTAGCTCGGATATGCGCAAGGTGTCAGCCAATGTTTTTCGTTCAGCCCCTATATCAATACCTAGTGTTTTAAAAAATGTATTGACAGTATGTCTCCAATTTTTTGGCTCTTTCATACCATCCGCTACAATTTCAATGCCTCTACGGAATACCGCCTTCATGAGCTCTTGCTCTGGCAAGTCAATCTTTCTCTTAATATTTCTATCTAATTTTGTAAGAAAAGCTGAGTGAACTGGAATATCGTCTAGTAAATCTAGATTCTTTGATTTTCCTAGTCTGGGAGGTTTTTTCTTTCCAGTTTTTAGTCGATCGAAGAAATCACCAAAAAAAGAACGAGAAGCGTCGACTTCTGTTCTCTCTTGTAACTCAAGGGCACGTTGTGCGATTCGGAAAAGTTGTGCGAGAGTTTTTTCTCTCATATTTTCATATGCACGTTCATCTCCACCTTCCGCTGCTTGTTTTGCTTTACTCTCACGGGATGCGTATAGTTGATCTCCCGCTAAAAAGCGATCTGCCTTGGTCAAATCCTTGGTTGAGAGTTTCTTGTTCTGAAGCATGGGAATGCTAATTTCTCCTTCAGATTTTTCCCCTGTAAGAATTGATTCTCCGTACGTATAGAATTCCTTGGCAAGTGCGGAGGCAATATCCTTCCCTTCTTCTATGGCATCGAGTCTTTGTGCGATGTAAATGCCTGTGTTGCAAAAATCCCTACCTAATTCCGAGATCTCCTCTTTCTTTTCTGTCTGTCGCTCTGGTTTGTGAGTGAATGTGTCCTTGTCTATCGCTTCGATTATGGGGAGCATTTCCCAAAGCTGTAGATCTTCTGGAATATAGAGTATGTATTCCCCATCTCCCGCATCTTCTAGAATTTTTTTCCCTTTACTATTCCATTCACCTCGAGACACAATTTTAGGTACCATAGAACCATTGATCTCGCACCACAACTTGAAAAATGATTGCACACTATCAGGCTCAAAAGGCTTTCGTTCAACAGCTGGTTGTGGTGTAAATTTAGGTTGTTCTTCGAAGCGGCTCATGCCCATTCTTTTATTTGGGGACTAGATCAGCAGAAATTAACCCCTTCTGATATTTGGAAGTATACCAGTCATTAATGCTATCCTCAAATCTCGAGGTCGCTCGATACTTTCCTTAGTGTTTCATTCTCTATCGAGGTAGGGGTTCGGTATTCGTTCATCCTTCTCATTACACTCTCATTTTTGATGATTACTACTCGAGGTTTTGTCAGCCTCTATGACAATATTTCTCACTTCTTCTTTTCCTACGGGGTGTGAGAAGTCAACTATTATATTGCTCTGTAGCATCTTTCCAAGACGCTCCGGCCACTCTATGAGAATGAGATTCTGTGGATCACTCAAAAACTTCTCTGGCCTCAAGACCCTAAATTGTTCTGGAGAATCAAAACGATAAGCATCAATGTGAATAAGCGTCCTAAATTGATGCCACTTTATCGGATAACTTTTCATGAGTACGTACGTCGGGCTCTGCACAGCATCAGTAATACCAAGTTCCTTTGCAAAAATTTGTGTAAACGTGGTCTTCCCTGCACCTAACTCTCCCTTAAGAGCAACGACAATCGCTTGATTAGACTCAGGAAGAGCCCTGATCTTCTGAAGAACCTCCCGAGCAAGTGCCGGCAATTCATTTAGAGCAATCCTTCGCATGGCGCTTAGTGTAGCAAATAGAGTGTAAAATAGGAGTGTGGTAGTTTTTGCAGATCAAGAAGAAGAAAAGCGCATAGAGTTCCTGAGAAAACGAGAAGAGGAAGAGGCAGTGCAGATACTCTCTCAAAAATATGGCGTTGAATACGTAGATCTCTCTCTTGTTGCTATTAATACTGACGCTCTGCGACTTATTTCTAAAGAAGATTCTCAAACTGCTGAGATTGCGGCCTTTGGACGCGTGGGGAAGAGGCTCAGTGTTGCGGTGAGATCTCCAGAAAATTCAAAAGCAAAGATAGTGATTGAGCAGCTCAAAGACCTAGGATACCAGGTAACCGTATTTATGACCTCTCAGGAGAGCTTAAAGCGCGCCTACGATAGGTACGCTGATCTTTCTTACGCAACAGAGAGTAAGGCAGGAGTATTTGAAATATCGCCTGAGGAGGTTGAAGAGCTTCTCACAAAAGTAAATAACCTTGAAGACATCGGAAGGCTTATCAGTGATGTCATCACGCTCAAACAAACCTATAGAGTCACGCGAATTCTTGAAATAATTCTCGCTGGAGGACTCGCAACAGAAGCTTCCGACATTCACATGGAGCCCGAGGAAACGTCCGTGCGTCTGCGCTACCGACTGGACGGAGTGCTCGTTGATATACTCTCTTTTGATCAGGATTCCTACCGTCTCATTCTCTCTCGGCTCAAACTTCTCTCAGGACTTAAACTCAACATCACCAAAGAAGCTCAAGATGGGCGCTTTAGTATCAAAATAAAAGGAGAAGAGATAGAACTACGCACATCAGTTCTGCCAAATAACTATTCAGAAACTCTAGTACTTCGAATTCTCAACCCAAAATCAATCGCCATTTCTTTTAATAACCTCGGCATGAACAGCAGGGTACAAACTGAAGTGGAAAAACAGATTAACAAGCCAAATGGAATGATCCTCAACACTGGACCGACCGGCAGCGGCAAAACTACTACACTCTATGCCTTCCTAAGCACTATTAATAAACCAGGAACAAAAATAATTACAATTGAAGACCCAATCGAGTATCACCTCCAGGGTATCGTGCAAACACAAGTTGATAAGAAAAACTATACTTTTGCGGAAGGGTTACGTTCAATTCTGCGCCAAGATCCGGACATTATCATGGTCGGGGAAATTAGAGACAACGATGTTGCCTCTACTGCGATCAATGCGGCCTTGACTGGCCACCTCGTATTTTCAACGCTCCACACCAATGATGCTGCCGGTTCATTCCCGAGACTCATTGATCTTAACGTCTCTGAAAAAGTTCTGAGCTCCTCGATAAATCTTGCGATGGCTCAAAGACTTGTGAGAAAGCTCTGTTCCGCATGCAAAAAAGAGCGCCCGGTGACACCAGAGGAGAAAGCAACTATCGATAGAATTCTTGGAGGTATTGTCGACCGTTCACTTGTGCCTGCAGCGGTTACTACTGTGTGGGATGCAAGTCCTGAGGGATGCCCTTCTTGTAGGGGTCGTGGGTATAAGGGTCGTATTGGGGTGTTTGAGGCAATATACATGGGCAGAGCAATTGAAGAGATACTCCGAACCAAGCCAAGTGAAAGAGAGGTTGCAAGTGCTGCAAAATCCCAAGGTATTCCCACCATGGTTGAAGATGGCGTCATAAAAGTAGCTGGGGGTATCACCTCACTTGAAGAATTGAGGCGAGTGGTAGACATTGATGCGACTGTTTAGTCAATCTTGTCAACGAGTAAGAAGAAGGTAGAGTTGTCGAAGGTTCGAAAGAGTACACCGTCAAGCAATCCTCTTCTACGACAAGCGAAGAAGTGGGTATCAAACCTGAGGATGGTTCCCGCAGCACTTGTATCAAACAATTGAGCCGAAACGTCCTTGGCAAGGCCCAAAACCTGGCGAGGCCGTCTTGCTTGAGGGTGTACTTTTTCCAACAAAAAAACTCCGGAGGAATAGGAGCGCTAAAAGCAGTGTAGCATAGTACATATAGTATGTCAAGTAATGAGACTTCCCACAAGTATTTGGAACAGGTGCTACGACCTTCTTCATGGGAAGAGTACGTCGGACAAGAAAGTGTTAAAAAAAATCTCCATATTTTAATATCCGCCGCAAAAGAGCGCGGTACTCCTCCAGAGCATGTGCTTTTCTATGGACCACCAGGTCTCGGCAAGACTACCCTTGCCTATTTAATCGCTCATGAACTAGGAGGAGCAGTGCGCTCAACCTCTGGTCCTGCTATTGAGCGAATTGGGGACCTTGCTGCACTTCTCACCAACCTCTCTCCCGGAGACATTTTTTTTATAGATGAAATACATCGTCTCTCTCGTACTATAGAGGAAGTTCTCTACCCCGCCATGGAGTCAGGGTCTCTCAATATCATTATCGGCAAAGGACCCTCAGCACGCACACTTGAACTTCCACTACCACCCTTTACGCTTGTCGCTGCAACTACTCGTGTAGCTGATCTATCAGCGCCACTGCGTTCTCGTTTCTCAGGAGGAACATTTCGTTTGGAATTTTACTCCGAAGAAGACATCGCCCGCATCATCAGTCGTTCTGCAAAAATTCTCGACGTTTCAATAGATGAAGAGGGGGTAAAAGAAATTGCCAAGCGCAGTCGAGCGACTCCCCGAACATCAAATTACCTTCTTAAGCGTGCAAGAGATTACGCACAACTTAAGCGAGTTCCATTATCAAAAAAAATTGTTTCTGAGGCACTCGACATGCTTGAGATTGATGAGCTGGGGCTCACACCTCTTGATCGCAAACTTCTTGGTGTTCTGATTGAAAGATTCCAAGGGGGTCCGGCTGGAGTTACAGCTCTTGCCGCAGCACTCTCTGAAGAACCCGCGACTCTCTCTGAGGTGCATGAACCATTTCTTCTTCAGCTGGGGCTCATTGAGCGTACCCCGAGAGGTCGAGTAGCAACAGCAAAAGCGTACTCTCACATTGGAAAGAAGCCTGCAAAAGAGACCCTGTTGTAAGAGGCTCCTTCGAGGTATAACTAGCTCACATGTCAGGACACAGTAAGTGGGCAAAAGTTAAACACCAAAAAGCTTCCACTGATGCTCAAAAAAGCAAACTTTTTTCAAAGTTGGTACGCTTCATCGCAGTTGAGGCAAAAAAAGCTAAAGGGGATCGATCAGCTCCTGGACTGCGTGCAGCCATAGACAAAGCACGTGAAGCAAATATGCCAGCTGACAATATTAATCGTGCGATTGATAAAGCAACTGGGGATAGTGAGGAGCTCGAGTCCGTCACTTACGAAGCATATGGTCCTGGAGGAGTAGCGCTCGTCATTGAAGGATACACCGATAATCGAAACCGCACTGCGCAGGAGATAAAACATATTTTAAGCAAACATGCTAGCACTCTTGCAGCTCCTGGCGCAGCTCTTTGGGCATTCAAAAAAATTGAGAGTTCGCTACGACCAATCTCCCCGCTTGATCTTCCTGAGGAAGACTTGGAGAGGCTTGCAGGACTTGTTGACGAACTTGAAGAGCACAACGATGTCAGCGAAATCTACACAAATGCAGCCTGAAAGAGTGCTCGCTTTTGATCCTGGGTTTGAACGCCTTGGTGTTGCAGTACTAGAAAGGCACCGCTCAAAAGAGCGGGTACTCTATTCCTCTTGCGTGCGCACAAAGGCAACCCTTCCTTTCGTGAAACGATTGCAGGAGATTGGTGAGGAGGCCACGCGCCTCATTAAAAAATGGAATCCTTCAGTCATAGCGCTCGAAGAAATCTACTTTGAGAAAAATGCAAAAACTGCAATGCAGGTGGCACAAGTGCGAGGTGTTTTGGCCTACATTGCAGCGCACAGTGGTACCTCGGTAGTGTCCTATACCCCCCTTGAGGTGAAGGTCGCTATTACTGGCTATGGTAAGAGTGATAAGGCTGCGGTTGGAGCAATGGTTGCTCGACTTGTTGAACTTCCACAACGTAAGCGACTAGACGACGAGCTTGATGCTATTGCAATCGGCATCACATGCCTTGCTTCACAAAGATATCCACAGAAATGTTTCTAACACATTGCAAAAAAAGGAGAGTCTGGTACAACATCGGCATTGGTGCCCCAGTTGCTTTATTAAGGATTAAGATTTACGTGTATGTATGATGAATTTAGCGCTCGAGACCGAGAACAAGAAGATAACTTGCTAGAAGGTGACGGTGCAGAGGATGATCTTCTTGATGAGGATGGGGAAGACGACGATTTACTCGAGGATGACGAGGAGGACGAGGAGGAATAAATTATTCTCCTAGTCTTTAATCAGGATTCTCAAGAAACGGTGTTTTCCAATACGTAATGTCTTGCTTTCAGTAAGAGATGTGGGGATGTCTCTCAGAACCTCTCCTGTTTCAATATTAGAAATTGCTCCCGCAGACACAAGACGTCTAAGTTCGCTATGAGATTCCCCAAGAGAAGATAGGGCCTCTAAGAGAGAGTACCCTGAGGGAACTGTGACAGTTGGTATATCTTTAGGAATTTCACCTTTACTAAAAGTAGCAACAAAAGACTCTTGCGCCTGACGCGCAGCATTCACTCCGTGGTAGAGACTTGTTATTTCATAAGAAAGACTCATTTTTGCTTCTTTTGGATGACTCTCTAGGATATTAGCTATCTCATGGCGAGGAACCCGCGTGCACATCTCAAAGTAGTTTCTGATTTGAGTATCATCTATACTCATGAGTTTCCCGTACATTTCCACTGCCGGCATGGTGAGGGTGATGGTGTTGTTCCAACTTGAACTCATTTTTCTTCCGTCGAGCCCTTCAATAAGTGAGTTCATGACGAGACCCTGTGGTTCTTGTCCATAGTTCTCTTGAAGAGTGCGTCCTGCTAGAAGATTAAATTTCTGATCAATTCCTCCAAGCTCAATATCTGCGTGAGTAGCAACACTGTCGTACCCTTGCATCAGGGGATATATCATCTCCCGTAGAGAGACTCGCTTACCTGCAGAGATCCTCCTTGCAATGACATCTCTTGCAGTAAAGTCGGCGACAGAAAAAAGATTTGCGTGTCTCGCGACATCTTTGTAGGTGAGCTTCTCTAGCCACTTACTGTTGTAGTGAAGCTCCGCATTAGAGAGATCTATGAGTTTCCCTATTTGCCGAAAATAGTCTCTTTTATTTTTGTCTATCTCCCAGGAGGAAAGCATGGGACGCTCAGCCTCCTTGTCAGACGTGTCGCCAATAACAGCAGTAAAGTCCCCCACGATGAGGACAGCCCGGTGTCCCATCATTTGAAAGTCTCGAAGCTTAAGGAGTGGAACTGCTCGACCGAGGTGGAGATTTGGAGATGTTGGATCGATTCCAAGCTTCACACGAAGTTTCTTTCCAGAGAGAAGTTTCTTTCGAAGTTCGTCCTTCGCAATCACCTCTATAACCCCTCGAGAGAGGACCTCAGAGACAGTGTGTTCATCACTCTTAGCGGCCGTGGAGCCGAAAAAACCCATACTCCAACACTGTAACACGGTGTTATAATCATCACATGCGCTTATTTAAGAAGCGTTCTCCTAGATCATTCTTTCGTTTTTTGCGTCAACATTGGTGGACTATTATCCTGTGGTCTCTGAGTACCTTTTTCGCACTTTTGGGGATTTTCTTTCTATGGACCACCACTCTTAGGGTTCCTGACATCACGTCTCTTGAGAACCAGGTGGTTCCTCAGTCGATAGAGATCTATGACCGTACAGGTACTGTACTACTTTATACACTAAACGCGGATTCTCAGAGAACTGTAGTCCCGCTCTCCTCTGTTTCTCCCTACGTTCAAGATGCGGTCATCTCTATGGAAGATCCTACCTTCTACCAAAACAGTGGCATCGCGCCAAAATCTATTTTGCGTGCACTTCTTGTTGATATCTCTAGTCTCGGATTTGTACAAGGAGGGTCAACCATAACTCAGCAAGTGGTAAAAGAGACAATCCTTTCGAGCGATAAGACAATTTCTCGCAAACTAAAGGAGTGGGTGCTAGCCCTCAAACTCACGAGGACTTTTTCAAAGGATCAAATTCTCGAAATTTATCTCAACCAAACACCCTTCGGAGGAAACCTTTATGGAGTAGAACAAGCGTCTGAAACATTTTTCAATGAACACGCGAGTGATGTTGATATCGCCCAAGCAGCATATCTTGAAGCAGTTCTTCCTGCTCCCTCTTACTACTCTCCGTATGGAAATAATAAAGCAGAACTAGACACGCGTAAAAATATCGTGCTTCAAAAGATGGAGCAGTATGGATATATAACGCAAGAGCAGATGGTCGCTGCAGAAAATGAACAAGTGGCATTCCAGCCCTTGCGCACAACATCAATCACCGCCCCTCATTTTGTGTTTTATGTTGAACAGTATCTAGAAAATAAGTACGGGCCAAGCGTGCTTCAGCAGGGTGGATGGAAGGTTATCACAACACTAGACGCTAATCTGCAGATACAAGCCGAGGCGGCAGTACAGAAGTGGGGTACCTATAATGCAAAAACGTATAATGCATCAAACGCTGGGCTCATCGCTATTGATCCAACAAATGGTCAGATTCTTTCGATGGTTGGTTCCCGTGATTATTTTGACACCTCAATAGACGGAAATTTCAATGTGACGCTCGCTCAGAGACAACCTGGCTCGGCGTTTAAACCATTCGCATACGCAGAAGCGTTTATAAAAGGATATACTCCCAACACAGTTGTGTTTGATGTACCTACACAATTTTCAACTACGTGTGCGTGGAATAATTTTTCAAACACCAATGGTTGCTACTCCCCTGGCAACTATGACAATAAATTTCGAGGCCCAATGACGCTGCGTGATGCAATAGCTCAATCTATAAATGTTCCCTCCGTGAAAGTGCTCTACCTGGCTGGAATCAACGACACCTTGGCGCTTGCAAAAAGCATGGGTATTACCACTCTTGGTGATTCTTCTCAGTATGGTCTCACATTGGTGCTTGGGGGTGGAGAAGTGACTCTCCTTGATATGACGAGTGCCTATGGAGTATTCGCGACCGATGGCGTACACTACCCACCAGTTTCTGTTCTAAAAATCACAGACAGTCAAGGAAATGTAGTTGAGGATAACACCCAACCAGAAGGAACACAGGTGCTACAAAGCGGTATCGCTGAGGAAATAAATGATGTTCTTTCTGACCCTGTCGCGAGGGCTCCTCTTGGGGAAAATGAATACATGAGTTTTCCTGGACATGATGTTGCTGTTAAAACAGGCACCACAAATAACTACCGAGATGCGTGGACCATTGGATATACTCCAAACATTGTTGTAGGTATTTGGGTTGGAAATAACGATGATAGCTCCATGTCACATAAGGTATCTGGTTTCATTGTGGGACCCATGTGGAATCAGGTTATGCAGTATGCTCTTGGCACTAGACCAAACCAGTCCTTCGTAAGAAATGACACGAGTAGTGAAGTTGGACTTAAACCTGTTCTACAAGGCAATTGGCAGGAGCTCGGCTCAGATGGAAATATTCATGAAATTCTCTATTGGCTAAACAAAGATGATCCAAATGGACCTCAGCCAACAAATCCCGCAAGCGACCCACAGTTTAGTCTTTGGGATCCTCCCGTGGTCCTATGGGGACAGCAACATGGATATGGTAAATAGTTCTTGTTAGCGATTCATTGGCATCGCCATGTAGAGAAATGTTGTGTCTACGGCATCCTTAATAAGGATCGCCTTTCCGGCACCATTTGACTGTATTCGTATACTTTCTCCAGAGATTGATTGCACACTTTCTGCAAGATACCTGCCATTAAATGACATGGATACCTCCTCTCCGGAAATTGTTGCGTGAATAGTGGTCGTCTGCTCCCCAACATCCGGATTACGCGCAGAGAGAATGAGTGCTTTTTTGCTCGGTTCGATTGAAAAAGAAATGTGTGAAAACTTATCTGTAAAAACAGAGAGCGCTTTAAGAGCTTGTGTAAAATCTTCTCGAAGGACAACAGCTTCTGTTGAGAATGATTTTGGAATAATTTGTCTGTAGTTCGGAAAAGATCCATCAAGAAGGCGACTTGTAAAGTATGTGGATTCAATGTGTGATGAAATTTGGTTTTCATTATAGTAAATATCAATATCACCAGAATTGTTTTCCAGAATCCGAATAAATTCCGTCGCGTTGCGTGCAGGAAAGAGCATGTGTGGAACACTTCCATTTGTTCGAAGAGGTATTACTTTTTCTGCAAGCCTAAAAGAGTCTGTTGCAACAGTGTAGAGTTTTCCCACTTCGCCGTACAAGAGAACACTCTGTAGCTCTGGTTTTACTGTTGATGTCGATGCACAGTACGCGACGCTTTTAATTGCTCGTGTAATATCTGTTGTTTTTGTAGTAAACGAGGTCGATGCTGAAACATGAGGAAGTGTCGGAAAATCATCATGAAGAAGTGTCTTCATTGAAGCAATCATTCTCTCAGATTCAATGACAATAATCTCCCCTTTTTGCGACACAGAGACTGATTTACTTTTTACATTGGAGAGAAACCCAAGAAGAGTGTGGGCTGGTATGACAACAACTCCATCACCACCAACTTTTGCAGGCAGTGATAATTCAACACCACACTCAAGATTTGTCGAACGAAGTAGAAGCCTACCATTTTCTGCAGCGATAAGAATTCCAGAGAGTGTTGGGAGGTTTGGTCTTCGTTCGACAAATCTCGATGCAGTTGAAACTGCTTTGTAAAATTGCTCGGTGTTGGTTTCAAAGCGAAGCATAATTCTTTCTTTTAAAAACTATTATTACTATTAGTTATGTGGATTGTGTGGAAATGTGAGAATAAACTAGAGTCTATAAGACTAAAATTACTCAGCTTGGTGTGTGAATAACATAAGGTAGAGTGTAGATTACTTTTGTATTTGTAGGTAGGGGTGTTCATATGTTCTGTGTTTATCACTGTACTATTCACACTATTTCAACATAAGACGAATCTGATTTATTTCCTGGTTGAGAACGCTGTCCGAGAGAAGCTCCCTCTTTATTTTTTCACACGAGTGGATCACCGTTGTGTGATCTCTTCCACCAAGCTTCTCACCTATTGCAGGAAAAGAAATATGGAAGTCGTCGCGCAAAATAAACATGATAACTTGTCGTGGTCGTACAACTTCCTTTCGTCTTGTTTTTTCATAAATACTTGTCTCCTCGATGCCGTAAAAAGAGGAAATAGTTTTAACAACCTCACCAACAGAAACGGCTTTTTTTGCTGCACCTGCTGCAACTCGAAGTATGTTTTTTGTTTCTGTGAGAGTGAGAGGACCATCACGCATCTCAAATTGAATGAGAAGAAGGTTGAGAGCCCCTTCAAGCTCTCGCACGTTTCCCTCTATATTTCCAGCAAGATAATCAAGGACCTCATCGGTAAGAGCAATGTTATGAGCTGCTGCTTTTGACCTTACAATTGCGAGACGAGATTGGTGATCTGGAGGAGTAATTGAAACAATCATTCCAGCGCTCAGGCGAGACTTGATGCGATCTTCTAGTTGTTGAATAACATTTGGGTGCTGGTCGGAGCTAAACACCAACTGCTTGTTTCCATCGTGGAGATAATTAAAAAGATGAAAAAACTCCTCCTTTATTTTGTCCCGTCCAGCCAAGAACTGCACATCATCCATAATGAGTAAATCGTACTGCCGATATTTTTCTTTAAATCCCTGCACCTTTCCTGTTTGTAGAGAAGAGACGTAATCCATAGAAAATTTCTCTGAGGTCATGTAGTACACTTTTCTGTCGGGCGCATGCACACGAAAATAATTTCCTATTGCTTGAATGAGATGTGTCTTTCCAAGCCCAGTTGGTCCATAAACCAAAAGAGGGTTGTACGCGATGCCCGGCTTTCGAATAACTGCTTGCGCCGCAGCGTGTGCCAACTCGTTAAATGGTCCGACAACAAAATTTGAGAGAGTAAAACGTGGATTGAGATTAGTTTTAGTGTGCACAGACTCAAGGGGAAGTTCCGAGGGTGTTGATGGTCCCGGAACAATATCTGCAGATATTTTTTTTGGTCCTCGGGAGATAATGTACTCAACTGAGCGAATAGAATCTGAGAAGCCACGTAGCGAACGGAGGATATCTTTGTGGAATTTTCTCGAAAGCCAATCCCGAGAGAACTGACTCGGTACGCCGAGATACACCACACTGTCCTCCATTCGTACAATGTGTGTATCTCGGAACCACGTATTGAAATTAGGAGGAGAGATTGTTAGTTCGAGTTCAACCAACGTGTTTTCCCAGAGTTCTTTTGTTGTGAGCATATGAAGTACTCCAAAGAATAGGCGACGGCGCTCCAGGTGTCAAAATGTTGTAGTATGTGCAAAAGTTGTGGAGAAAATGTTAATAAGGTACTATTGACCGATTCTCTTGTAAAAGTAAAAATTATATTGTCTTATGTCTCAAACGTATCAACCTAAGAAGCGGAAACGTGTCCGGACACATGGATTTCTGAAGCGAACTGGCACTCCCGCAGGCAGAAAAGTGCTACTTCGTCGAATGAGAAAGGGTCGAAAGCTCCTCGTTGTTGCAAAGAAAGAAAAATAGTCATGCTTCCTCGCAGCCGGCGGCTACGATCTAAGGAAGTGCGGAGCATTATTGCCACCGGGCAATCAGTGAGAACACACTACACGTCAATGAAATTTGTGCCCACAGCTGGGTTTTTTAGAGCTGCAGTTGTTGTGTCAAAGAAGATCGCTAAAACTGCCGTACTACGCAATAAACTACGCCGCGCTATGTATACTTCTCTTAGAACCATTAACCAACCTCGCAATATTAGTGCAGTATTCTTTGTGCACTCTATTCCTCCCAAACCTCTCACCCTTTCATTTTTTGAAGATCTCACACTATGTTTCAAGCGATTCTCATAGCCCCTCTTTATAACTGTTTTATTTATCTCATTGGTGCTACCAATGGAAATGTTGGTTTAGCAATCATCATACTGACACTAGGTATCCGAGCAATTTTTTATCCAGCTTTCACTTCATCAATCAAGACACAGATGGGCATGCAACTCGTCCAAGATGATCTTGCAGAGATAAATAAGATCTACAAGAATAATCCGGATGAAAAAGCAAAACGTACCATGGAACTTTTCAAGGAGAAAAAAATAAGTCCATTCAGCGGCTTTCTTGCACTTTTGGTACAGATACCAATCTTTTTTGCTCTCTACTTCGCCTTCTTCAGAGAAGGGCTTCCGCACATAGAAACACAACTTCTCTACTCCTTTGTGCATACGCCAGTATATGTCAGCACTACCTTTCTTGGTTTTATAAATTTACTCACTCCTCACAATATTCTACTTTCAGTTATTGTTGCACTCACTCAATACGTTGCCATACACTTCTCCTTTGCTCGAACGTCCTCGGTTCAATCAAAACAAACTCCAGAACAGGAAGCTGCACAGCGAATGCAACGAGTCACTATGCTCTACGGCATGCCAGTTATTCTTGCCGTGCTTACCTTCACGTTCCCCGCAGCAGTTGGGGTCTATTTTGTCACAGGAAATACAGTGTCCGTCATTCAGGAGTGGCTTATAAAGCGCAGTTTCAATAAACAAAAGGCATTCTCTTGAAAGGACAAACCCTTTGGAGTATCGTGGCTTTATGCCTTCTGACACTCTCATAAAACTAGTCTCCCAACTTCTCGAAGGGTTCGATATTCCAGTTGAGAAGATTGAAGCTGTCTCATCTGGCAGTCGAACCACAGTTGTTATTTCAACAGGAGATCCCAAGCTCCTCATAGGTCCTCAGGGCGAGACTCTTCGGGCTCTTACTATGATTGCTCGCAGGCTTGTTGCGGCCAAACATGGAGAAGAGACGGCAAACTTTCTTATAGATGTGAATGGCTACTATGAAAAACAAATGGAACAGGTTCGTGCACACGCAAAAATGCTTGCCCAAAGAGCGCGGCTGTTTAAGCACGATGTGGAGATGAGCCCCATGTCTTCGTACGAACGTCTCATTATTCACGAGTTATTTGCTGAGGATCCAGAAATCAAAACAGAGTCTCAAGGAACTGGGAAGTTTCGTCACATTGTTTTAAAATATCAAGAAGAAAAAAGTCCTACTGTGTAAGCCGAACTCCCCACAGGCTCCTATCCCCTTTTGTAATATACATAAGGTAGTGATCGTCTGGCGATATCATAATTTCAGCGATATCTGCTTGGGCTCCTCCGTCTGCTGAACCAGGAGTGGCTGCCGCGTAGGCAGTGCCGTGAGCGATGTCAAAGTCTAGAATATTATCTGTAGCGGTCTCAGTCCCCTGATGCCAGAGATCGAGGTAGGTTGATGCGACCACAGAAGTAGGATTCGCACAGTACAGCGTCGTTGTTGCGACAGAAGCCCACACACATTTTTCTGGAATGACAGGGATGGAAAGAGGAACATCACTTCCAGAGGAAAGAAGGTGCACGTAGGTATTATTAGCTCCATTCAGTCTCGTTTGATAGACAATTTCACTAAAATCAGTATTTGCTATAGCAGTGATCCCGCTTCCATAGACAAGGGGAAGCAAGTTCCCGGTCTTTACCCCAACTGCAAAAACAATCCCAGCCGTATCCGCTGAAGATGGGGTCTGCAAGAGGAGGGTATTTGGGGATGGCCAGGACAGAAGTAATTGTGTGAGAGGAATTGAGAAGAGGAGGCGCGCACCTGTTCCATCAGGAAGTGCGGTGTAGCCATCAATTGCCTGCCCACTTTGTAGTAAGTACGCAACGCGAGAGCCATCTGGTGAGAGGGCAAGATCAATAATGCTGTCAGGAAGAAACGCTACGCGCGCGGCTCCTTCAGAGGCTGTACTACTTGCTGCTGACTGGAACTCGACGAACACAGTTTTAATTGTATTATTATTATCGAGATATTGAAGGATTGCTGCGTGTCCTCCTTGGGTCCAGAACACTCTCTGGGATCCAGGTATTGTGGTATCTGAAACTGGACGTAGTACTGCACCAGGCACATCAAGAGGTAGATCAAACACATGGCCATCTTGTTGAGTCATGAATCTAGCAAGAGTTGTTGTTGGGTTTGACGTTTGTATAAAGGCCGCTCCTGTCACAGGCCCAACGGATATTTCAAAGATTTTCTCTATAGTTGATCCACTTTCATTAAGTACCTGAGTGCTACCAGGGGACAGTCCTATTACGCTGGAGGGACTAGTATTATTTCCTGCTCCAAAAGTGCCGAAACTTATTGGGACTACGGAGGAAGTGGTACGGAAAAACAGGAACCACACAAAATACGAGAGAATTAGCAGGACGATTACCGCTCCTATGATAATGAAGGGGATATTTTTTCTGTTTAACATATTAAAAATCCTCATGGTGTTGAGTGTATTGAATAATCACATACGACGGAGTTGTCATTAGTAATAGTGGAACACTTATCTCCTGATTGGCACGCTGGGGCTGTCCTTCCCCCACCGTTAGTACATGCTGTTGTATTAGGTACTCCGCCCACACCACTCACTGAAATAAGGGAGTTAGTATTTCCGGAAGAAGAGGTTGTTTGAGGTGATGAAAAGTAGTTTAGGTTCAGATTAAAACTAAGCAGATTTGGATTAATGGTGTAGAGGATAAGGTAAGCGCCAAGAAGAATAAGTAAGCCGGTGAGTGCTGCTGCCATACGATTTCGAGCTTCGCTTTTTACACTAACCACTGCTGAGGTCATGTAGCTGATGCCATAAAAAACTATTGTTACAACCGCAAGCATGGCACCGAGACCGAGTAGGAGCTTAAAAAGTCCACCTATAAGGACAGAAAAATTTGCTGGGGACCCATTTTCAACGTTACTTATTCCAGGAAGAGGCTCCAGAGGTTTGTAAACGAGAGAGTTCACCGCGGTAGGGGCGCCACCGCTGGTGCCTAGATACTTGCCTGAGGGATTTGGCCCGAGGGCGGAGGGATTAGTAACAGAGGAGGATTGGCCAGGAGGGGGGCTTGTGGGATAAGTTCCAGAAGGGCAGACTGTCCCCGTTACCTGAAATGCTGGAGAAGTTTGGTACCCGGCTGTGCACCACAGAACGATTTCAGCAGCAGTGGTTTGTGTATAGGAGGAAATCAGCACCAATATTAACAGTGTGGAGTAGAGATATATTTTGTGGTTCACCTTCATAGGCCTAGCGGGAATGTGCCAGAGATATTTCCGAACAGAATTTGAATAGAAGCTATTGCCCCTTGTATTAATTGATCGGGAGAAGAATTCTGTACAGTAACCTCGAGTGTTGCTAATCCTGTACCACTTCCGCTTGTTGGAACAAGTGCCAGGAGGCCTTTTTGAGCATCTGGACCTGTGACACTTTCTCCGTTAAGGGTCCAGGTATACGTCAATGCCCCACTCGTTTTGCTACTGTTTGAAAAATAATATGGTTCAGCTTCTACAGCGAGTCCTTGTTCACCGGTATTCACCTCTCCTGAAAGAGCACTATCAAGAATCTCTCCTCTTAATGGGTCACGATCGTAGAGTACTACCTGAGGAGTGCTTGCGGGTATAACAATATCGCTTGCTCCTACTAATGTGTTGCCTGCATAGACGTCTACAGAGACACTCTCACTATTCTTCAGTTGATCTCCCTGGAAAGTGAAAGTGGTTCTTCCAAGACCTGATTGAGTTGGCACCAGGGTTCCATTAAGGCTCCACTGGAATGACAGTGCTTTTGATGACACAAATGATTTGTTGATAGAGATTTCAGGAAATGCAATAACAGATACCGTTGCTCCTCCACTGTAGAGCGCTTTCCCACGGTAAAACTGAGGAACTGTAGTCTGGGCCTCCCAGACCAGGTTTGTAAGCGAAGGGTAAAATGTAAAATCATTAGTGATAGTGCCAAGCTCAGGCGAGTTGATAATAAGGTGTATTGTAGTCTGGCTACCAAGACTCCCGGTTGTGAAATTAAATGTAGTATCTCCTGCTCCAGAACTCACAGTCGAGCCATTTTGCTGCCAGATGAGGGTAGCATCTCCTAGAGATGAACCGACTCCTTGGACGGTTATTTGTACGGGCTCGTTTGGTTCAGGAGCTTGTGGGGTAACACTATACTCTACAGGAGGTACAGTCGCTGAACTGACGCCTTGCCCGAATGCAGGGAAAGCAACGCACAAAACAGCAATAGGTATAGAAAGGACTCCAAGACGCCACATGTAAATATTATGCCGTACTTTTTTGAATTTGCCCCCTGCTTTCTTGCGTGGGTATTTGAGAATGTGCGACTATACCATCGACCCTATTCTTAACAGCATTCTTAGCCACATCAGTTGCTACGCTCTTTCCTACGGAGACCGCCGCTGCGCCAATTGCTCCTGGCCCAGTTTCAGCTGCTACTCCTGCGGCTGCTACGGCTCGTGCAGTGATTTTTATTACCTCTGTAGCACCGATGCCGGCATTCTTTTTAAGGACACTCAGTATGGCAAGAGCAGTCCACCCTGGTAGGAGTAAAAAGAAGGGCATCACTTTTACGACCCCTACAGGAATAACATATTCAATGTAGAACATGTCATTGGTGGCTAGCATCGTAAGGAATACAGCACCGATACAGATACTTACTCCAATGTTTACAATAAACCCAATGAAGACAGCTATTGGAACAAATATCGGAATGAGTGCAGGACTAAGAGCGGTTCCCACGGCACTCCCAACCAAAGCGCCAAGGTGTGCACATGAGTTTGCGATAGCATTACCTACTAGAGGGATAGTTTTTTTGCAGGTCTCACTCGCTGCTCCTGCTCCCGCGCTTGCTCCAATTGAGGCTATGCCCGCTATTCCTATGAGAAGAAATCCAAACTGGAGCACGATTTGCACTCCATCAAACAAAACAGCTATAGAAGTATAGAAAATTGCCCTAGCCATTATTCATTATGTTGTTTGCGTGGAGGAGATTGAAGATGGACTTGTCTCCTCCTCCTGTTTTTGTCGCCGTAAAGCGAGTACCTGTGAAGGGTCTGAAGTTATAATCTGATCCTCGGTGTAAGATGCGATTACTTTGATGGCGACATGTTTAAGCCCAGCGAAGAATATTCCTTCCCCAACATCACTCTCAAGTAGCAGATATTTTTCTTCATCCGAGAGGTTAAATGTTTTTTGAATATTATCAATAGTGCTCGGTGATTGTTTCAAGAGCAATTGAAGAGAAGAGTTGGTGATCATAGGAAGTCCGTACGGACTCTTTAAGAAGTCATCCACATCTTGGGTAATGGTGGCTAGCCCAAGGTAGTATTTTCGACCTCGCTTTGCCATTCCGTAGAGGAAAGATGCCGTGTCTTCTGATTTCATCATCCACCACGCTTCATCAATAACTAGGAGACGTTTCTTGAGATTTTTGCGCACGGTATTCCATATATAGTGTGTGACAAGATACATAGCAACTGGCTTGAGATCATCCTCCATGTCTCGTACTGAAAATACTACGAACTTTTTGTTTATATCTACATTAGTGGATTGGTTGATAAATCCGGACCAAGTACCCTTTGTGTATTTTGAGAGCCGTTGCACAAGTGATTCGCTTCCCTCAATGCCACCGAGTACCAATTCAAAATCCGATAGCAAGGGAGGCTCGATCTGTGAGAAGTCAGAATCAATGGTAATGTCCTTGAGAGCATATGTTTCAGTAATAGCTCTATCAACTACAGCATCTTCTTCTGGGGAAAGTCCGCCAAGCATAATTCGAAATAAGCCAACAAGAGCAACAATATTGCTGCGCAGCACGTCTGCAGGACTCTCGTCCTCTCGAGGAATTGGTAGATCAAATGGATTAATGTGGTGCTCAGAGGTAAGAGAAATGCTGAAATATCTTCCTCCAACAGCCTGAGATAAGAATTCATACTCTCTCTCTGGATCAATAACAATAACTTCCGTATCAAACATAAGGGTCCGTAGAATTTCAAGTTTTGTCGCGTAGGATTTACCCGCACCAGACTTTGCAAAGATAACCGAGTTATAGTTTTCTAGACTGAAGCGATCAAATAAAACAAGGGAAGCATTATGACGGTTAACTCCGTAGAGGATTCCTTTATCAGATGTAAGGTCAAAAGACACAAAAGGGAAGATGGACGACAAAGGAGAAGAATTCAACTTTGAATTCACACCGAGTTCGTTGGTAGCAAGTGGCAAAACACTACGAAATCCTTGTACTTGCTGGAAAAGAGCTGGCTTTACGTACACAAGACGTGATTCGAGCATCGACTTAATCTGACTCTCCTCCTTATCAAGCTCCTCCGTGCTTGTGGCATATATCGTTATATAGATTCCCACATCAAATATGCGTTCCTGAGCTTGTTGTAATTGGTTCCGTAAGTTCTCAAGATCTCGATGGGCGGTATCAAGCATTGGATCACGGACGAGCCCCCTTTCTTCCCGAGTCATAATCTGGCTTTGTACCTCGGCGACCTTTTTTTGGAATTTTTTTAGGATCTCTGCAGAGTCTATTGGTTGCACAAAGATAGAAATATCAAACACACGATCGAGATTTATGATAGGAGAAAACCAGCTATCAGTAAGCATGCGAGGATAGGACATTACGAAGAAGGTTCTCGCTATTTTGTCGCCCAGATTGAGTTCACGGGGCGTTATTTTTAAAGCAGATGGAGCAATGATATCTTGTAGTTCAAGTACTCCCTGTTTATATATTTGCTCAGGTAGTATAGGTGAGAGAGGAGAGGTTGCTGCGTGAGATTTTGGCTTGATGAAATCAAGAAAGGCCATGATATTTACTTAGATGATATATCTATTGCCTGGAGGGGTTTCTCAAGCTCACCAGGATTGAATAGTTTGTAGAAAAGTTCGATGACCTCTTCGGTTCCAAGAGAAGCAACGCGTACTCCTGTACGAACAAGACCTTGCTCTACAACAGATGCTCGTTGCTCAATCTGAGTTCGATACTGCTCGAACTGTTCATTGGTGAGAGTGACATTTTCTGTCTTTCCTTGGAGCAGAGAACTAACCACATTTCCTATATTATTGCTGCGTGAGATAAGGGCGGGATCATAGGGTACGACAATAAAAAAGTTTTTTGTCATAATGTTTGCCCGTTCAGTGAAATCTTTAATAAAAGTAATGTACTCGCGAATCTGTATTTTCATCAGATCATCTAACTCAATCGCGTAGCGTTCCTCAAGAAGTGCAACATATGGACGGATGTCTAGTTGTCGCGATTCTATAAAAAATTGTATTGGAAATTCTAGAGAGTTAAGAAAGTTTTGAAATTGAGAAATTATAGCCAACTGTTCATCTCCGCTCTTGAGAGCGATATTTATAGAAGAAGCCATGAGTAGCGATCTCAAGCTCCCATCTTTAAGTATGACAACACCATCTCGCACCTCTTTGATAGGGACAAAGTCTTGTGTCGCTCTGGCTGAGATTTTTTCAGAAGTCATAATTTATTAAAATCAAAAGGTAAAATTATCAGATTTGTCTTGAGATATCCCCATGGCCACCTGGTCCTTTATGTTAAGTGCCCAAGAAAGATCTTTAAGTTTGCTTTGGGAGAGTTTTGGTATGGCGACGGTTTCTGGGGAAGTTTCTAGGAAAGAATCTATAGGCTGCTTGGAATGTACTTCACGCTGCTTCCAAATGTATAATTTTGAACCAAGCTGATAGGTGAAAGCATGTTCCAGCGTGATGATAAAGGCCTGGTCGTTCACTTTATAAAAGGCTAGAGCAACGGATAAACCAATGAAAGGTAAAGATAGTGGAATAGCTAAATAAAGGGGAAGAGCGGTAAAAAAAAGGAGACACAGACCCCCACCACCCGCTAAATAGATGAACTGTTTTAGGGTTAGTGGTCCAAAAATTTTATCTTCTATATCAATGAATTGAGGAACTTGATACTGCATTGCTTCTCAAGTATAGCCCATTTTCTATTCAACTGGCTCTCGATACGGATCTGTCTTGAGAGGCTTATTCTCGGGAAGTACCATTTTATTTGTTGTGGGTACAGAAGAATTATGCTGCGGTGAGTCTGGAAGAGTTTTAATTACTGTCTCTGAGAGAGGAGAGCTCCACGTCGATGGAGACATAACAGGGAGCGTTGCCACCCCCACCCCCTTGTTTTGTTGAAGAGAGGTTGTTGGGGCTGTGGTTGATGGAGATCTTTGCAGCAAAGACCCCATTGCTTCTGGAGATTTCATAGCTGCTCGTATTTTTATAAATAGGAGATCATCTATGTCTTTTGCTATTGTCGTAGCCTCTTCAGATGTAATTTTAAGTCGTTCTACAAGTATTGGAGGAAAATCATCAGGTTCTGTGAATCCAAGCATCACCGCGGTGGTCTCAAATTCAAGGCCACCGAGTTGGTCCAGATGCAATTTGTGTTTTTCTCCCACAGTTATTAACGCAGTTTGCATCTCCTGGCTGTAAAGCATATCTTGGATTTCTGGAGGAAGTGTTTTAAATCTTTGTTGTGCTTCCACTGCTGAGTAGTTCCTTTGAGTTGCCATAGAGTTGTAGTAGTGGTTATTAGTCTATCATTAAATTAATGTAAGGCACTTTACCTTTAAAGTATGTGGAACTCCCCCGCGGGGATCTCTTCATTTGCTGCATCTACACCAAAATGACGCCCTATCGCTTGTACTAGGGGTCTCAAGTCCTCGTGTTTTTTGAGCAGATCCTCTGTTCTAGACTGTTCATTTTTCTTGGCCAATAAAAGATCTTTGAGTTGTGAGATATTAGTTTTAGCTGTGGTTATAGCAGACTGATCTCTACTCTCCATAGCTTGCGCCAATCGACCTTGTTCTGTTTGCAGTCCGTGAGAAAGAGCCTCACCGTCTATTTTAATCGCTGTGAGGGTATCCTTCATAATAGTGATAGCTTTGGAGATATCTTTAGAAGTAACACGAACTCCCGATGTAGTATCGAGCCCAAGCTCGTCTTTCTTGTGATTAGGGAGGAGTTGTTTCTGTAGATCTTGTATCGATTCTACTAATTTGTCGACTTTATTTAATGCAGATTCAGGTGATCCCAATCCAATAATTTGCCGGGCATTTATTCTTTGACTCTCTGTAAGTCGGCCGCTTGCAGTACCTCGTCCCTCCCAGGCCCTGATGAGCTTCTCTTTATCAGCCTCTTTCCCCTCGAATCCTTCAATTGTACTTCTGGGTACCAAACTAACAGCCAAACTCGCAGCATCTACTCCCATCTCATCAACCACAGCACTAAATTCTCTCTTGCTAAGTCTTTGGACTCTGTCTTTATCCGCTGGCTCTAGTTTTCTCCCGCCAGTTAGTGCAGCTCCCGCTCTTTTCACAGCGTCAATGTTCTCAATGTCCCTTAAATTGTCAGCTCTCGTACGAGCCCTTTGTTTCAGTTCCTGCCTTTGATCTTTCCCAAACTCACTTACTCTTTGGGTACTTCGTTTTCGTATTTGATCTACAATTGGGGTATTTCCGAGGCGGGTTCTCGCTAAGCGCTGATCAGCGTACTCAGCTGTTGCTCCAAGTCCAACAAATGCGAGGTCTCTGCCAAATTTGGAAGTCCGAGATGCCATGTTACCAGCAAATCCAACCACGCTCCCGCTCACTTTGTGAGCTACTTTATTGGCTTGACCCGCAACAAATTCTGAAGCCTTAAGCCCAAAGTAGAGCATAACTACCACAAGACCTGTGCGCACAATGGCGGTAGCTATATTCATGGGTAACGAACCACTGCTTGGGCTCAGTGATCCAAGTACTGAGCCAACAAGCGTGGTGTTGGTACTAGTAGTGGTTCCGTTCGCGCTATAGGTCGCTGCACCACTTAGAGCTTGAACGGTGTGGTTGATGATGAGAAAAATAAAGAAGAATGCGGCTGGGAAAACGGAAAATTGGATGAGGTAATTAGCCCACTTTTTTGATAGATCTTGTCCTTGTTGGGTTGCATAGGAAATGAAGGCAATTGGTGCGGTCATAATAACGAACCATAGGCCGATAGTTCGATAGATGAACTTCACTGCGACGAAAAGAAACATGTAAATAAGGATCCAGTAGATAACTGCAGCTGAAATAAACAGAATGAACATAACACCGATTTCTTGTAGTGGATCGACAATGCCGTTTGCACCACCCCCCGTTACGGTATTCGCTGTTACTGTACCAACGATGCAACCTACTATAGGTACCCAAAGACTTCCAATTGCACACCCGACCTTATCTGCTGAACTTGGACCGAACTCTTTTGTGAATGTATTGAATTCATCGCTGCTCCATATAGTCTGCACTCCAATCGCTTGCATTATGCCGAAAGTCAGATCACTTACTCTGCCACCTCCAGGGGCACCTACTGAAAAAGCTGGAGCACTTATGGCGTTGTAGAACTCTGTTGCAAAAATATTTCCTGCATCGATGACCACGCGAGTGATAAAGAAGCTAAAATTCACTAATAGCGCAACAGCAATAAGAGTGGCCAGCATTTTTTTCGTTCCACCCGTATCGGCATTGAACATAATAGTTATTGCGATATATATAAGAATGAACAAGATGGCCATATTGGCCACGCTGAGCATCACAGACCACCCCTGAGAGAGAAAATCAAGTCCGTAGGCGCTGCTGTTTATAGATAGTCGTGTGATTATGTCAAAAATAAATGCTGCTATATAGGCAATATACGCGGATACTTCAGGGACAATATATATGAATGCTCCAATACAAATTGCAAAGTCCCATTGCTCACAACTAGAAAAAGCATTACCTCCGGGACCTTGAGTATTATTAGTACTATTACCTCTGGTGGTCGCCGCTGACCCGGCGCCTGTTGGTCCTGTTTGCGTATCTGAGGGGTTCCCAAGAGGATATAGGTTTTGCTGAAGCAACGGATCATTCGGGTTATTTGTAGACGCTTGCGTGTTCGTCTGCTGTTGAGCATTGGCAGAGAGAGGAACAAAAGATCCCACCAGAAGAGCTGCAATCACCAATGGAAATATACAGAATTTCCCCATTAAATACTTACTTTCAGAATGCATAACATTGTTCGAGCTGAGTGCTGGTATTTTGATCCAGTGTTGCCATTTGTGTCTGCAGTGTCGACTCATCTGCCTGAGCAGTTGCTAGATCAGTATTTGTAAGTATTAAACCGCTAGCCTGATCGGAGTTGAATGTGTTTTGTGCATTCTGTACGCTACTATCCGAAGAAGCATTAAGTACTTGAGTCTGGAGTTGCTCCAATGTCGCGATGGAGCTATTTATCTGTGTGATTTGGTTGTTATAAGAATCCACTTGAGTCTGGAGCGAGTCTATCTGTGCCTGCGCGGCGGCCTCATTTGAGGCGGCTTCAGTCTGTTGGGCAGTTGAAAACGTAGTTGAAGATGCTGCTGACCCCCAGCAATTGACGAGAGTTTGCAGCTGGCCTTGAGCATTCTGTATATTAGTGATGTCATTCTGTTGAATGCCCCCGTCCTCTTGAGCAATAAATGTAGAATTCTGGAGTTGTTGTAGAAGTGTTTGGGCGTCGGTTGCCGCTTGCTGTTGTCCTGGGGTTAAGAAGTTACTTTGATAACCATTTTGTCCAGCAAGATTTGAAATGCCACCCTGCAGCCCCTTAGATAGAAGCTGTGTCATAAGGGCGCTGATAATTTGATCAAAATTCTGTGCCGCATTGAGCTCATCAGTAGGTACACCGAGCTGTTTGTTAAGTGATGCCGCGATAACACTCCCCGGTGTTGTGGTTTTACATGTACAACCCTCTTGTTGTTGTTGGGGGGTCAGGGGACAAGAAGTACCTGTGTTGGCGCTAAATGTAGCTGAATTTGTGACTGATGCTGGAACATAGGAACCGGGAACAACAGAACCATTAAGTCCTGTCCCTTGGAAAGTATTACCTGGTAGTTGGTAAGCTTGAGTTTGAATAGCGGGGCAGCTTATCTGTTGCATATTTAAGAACCCTTCCGGAGAAATATTTTGAGCAGCGTTCTGCTGTGCAATCCCTAGAGCATTTGCGAGACCACCTGATGCAACAAGGTATGCTCCGAATGGATTATTCGCTGGGGCTCCTGTAAATGAAAGAAGCGCTGCCCACCCACCTTGACTGAAATCACCATTTATAAAGTTTTGAATATTGTTACTTACTTGAGTGAGTGTACAGGATGTTTGGACAGCATTAGCATTTGCGTAGGCTTGTGCTACTGCTATTTTTATCTGTAGCTGAAAAGGACTGCATAAAAACGCTAGGCTACTTCCTTGGAGATAAGCGCCAGCAGCTTGATTTGCTACATTTGCGAAGAATTGTTGATAGTTCTGTACAAAAGTTGGTGAGCCTTGAAACCCAGTATCTATCCAGTTCACGACACTCGCAGTAATTTGTTGGAGCGCTATTCTTGCAGCATAACGAGCCATACAACTCAAAAAATCATCTCTCGTTGTGTTGGACACTTGTAGGGCATTAGACGAAGCCTTTAACGTTGATATGGTAGTAAGATTTAATTCAGCCGAGGCATCACTAACCGGTACAGTAAGTGCTACTTTAGGAATTGCTTCCAACTCAGCAACCTTAGGAATTGCAGTTAGGGCGCCAGCCGCTACTCCGCCTGTTTGTGCAGCGGCGATCTCACCCAAGACTCCTGAACAGGCAGCAGCGCTAACTCCTACCCCAGCAAGCAGTAAGCTGAGACTGCCGGTCCCATTATTAATAGTTGACCCATTGTTCGTTGGATGAAAAATACTTCCTGACCCTGCCGGATTTGAACTGTTAATTGTATTGATTGGTGTCGGGTTGAAAGGAGTTCCGCCTCCAGGTATCCACTGAGCTCCTACGGCTGTGGTTGTTGCTGGTACGAAGCTCACATAGGGGTTACTGGGAATAGTGTATGTAGGACTTCCGACACCAGAGGATGCTCCTCCGCCGGCACTATATGAGGGAGATTGATAGATACCATTTCCTGACTGTGCCAACCCACCAGAGCTGGGCGCCGTTGAAGAGCCAACAGTCACACCAGAAGTGTAACCGGCAGAGGACTGATTTGGACTTACTGCTACATTAGCACTGGTCCCGGAGTTCCCGCTTGATTCTGAAGTTTGAGACGCCTGTTTGTTGAGATACCAAAGCCATAACAATAGCAATCCTCCAACGACGATAAGAGCGATAACAACTATGACGAGGATTCGTTTTGTAGTTGAGCTCATGGTGTAAGAGTTAGGAACGAGACCCACATATTTCCTGGTTCGTTGTTATTGAAAATTATACCGTCTTTCTGTAATTGCTGCGCAATGTTTGTGAATACTCTCTCCTCTTCTGAGATCAATGAATTGAATTGTTGTAGGGCGACAACTCCTTGTAGCGGATCAGTTAGTAGCACTTCCATTCCTGGAATACTTTCTGCCATTCCTTCGAAATCATTAATCGTGAGAAGCTCGAAAGGAGCGAAACTCTCTGGTACTGGTACAGCAAGCAAATCGTGTACCACGGACTTATACGCTGCTTCGTTTTTTTTGAGTGTTTGTAGTGGAGTAGGATTATTGTTGTCACTCGCCTCACCCGCAGCAAGCAATACTTCATACACGCTTGCATCTGGATGGTTCTGCATCACCGCCATAAAGGCATTCCCGTACGTATGGAAATTTGTGCTCGAGTCAGGGACAATAGTGAGGTCGGCCAAAGAGTAGGTAATCGATTGGCTCGCTGTCATTTGGGTAGAGGCAGCGGCGATGATTTGATCTTGGGTTGTCTGGTCGCTTCCAAGTCCTTGCGCATTTGCGTTGATAAGATTCACTAACAGGGTTTTACCGACTGTAGTAGTGAGGTTTGAGCTCTGCACTTCTTGAAGAGTCTGATCCAGAGCTGCTTGACCTGGTGGTTGAGGAAGACTTGTTGAGGTATTTTCTGCTTGGAGGGCATCAAGTGTTGTTTGCCAATTACTATCAACTCCCGGCGGCTGTGTCGTTGTCACCTCGGGGAGGGTTTTTGGTGCTGTTAGGCGCTGGGCTGCATATACCAATCCTCCTGCGAGCAGTAAAGAACCTACCATGACTATAAACTTGGTACTAGGAAAATAACGACGAATAGAATTCACTTCTTTAGTATACTATTACTATCTATGCGATATATACTTCGTGCACTACAGGTATTGATAGTATGCGGCTCACTTAGCATTCCTCTTTTTGCATTTGCTGCGTTCGGACTTCCTTTTGGTGGTCGCATCTCCGTTATCATTCCCTGCACTAACGGAGCCCTGTACGTTATAGTGCAAAGCGCTCGTCTTATCGACCCTCTTGCTCCAGAGCCATACATCTGGACTCCCGCAACACTTACTTTCTTGTCAGGCCCCCCCTCTCATCCCGGTCAAGAAATTTTAGGAGTGGCTACTATTCCCTACGTGTGTCTTACAACAACTGTTCCGTCGCTTCCCCTCCCCGGTCTTTTAATGCAGATTATCGGAACGAGCCCGCTTTAGCATTCTAGTAAGAGAGAGCCACTGTAGAAGTGATACAGTCTCAGCTCGTGATTTAAGAGAGATACCAAGTTGTGTAAAAATTTCATTAGGAATTACTCCAGTAATAGATTCGAGATTTCGTTTGAGAAATTTTCGTTTCTTACCAAATCCGGCGTGGAGTAATTCAAAGAATAGCTTCTCCTGCATCTTATTTAGAAACTGATGACGAGATATGTTGTCAATACGAATGATCGCGGAGTCAACGTTTGGAGAAGGAATAAAAGCACCACGAGGAATTTTTTGCACGAATTTTGCTGAACCATACACTTTCACAGAAAGAGAGAGAATACTTTCTTTCGTACTTTTTGCGATGCGTTCAGCGACTTCTTTTTGCACCACAAGAACCATGCATGTCGGCTGACGAGAGGTCGTTAAAAATTTTTTAAGGATAGCCCCGGTAATGTAGTAAGGAATATTTGCAACAACTTTATATCGCGGCATTCGTGGCATTGAAGTTGTCAAAACATCTCCTTCTAGGATTCGAAGTTTTTTCTGGACAATTTCATTTTTAAATTTCTCAGAAAGAATACAAATTAATCTCCTATCTT
>VFSW01001535.1_pt1 | contig 35220 bp, 26 predicted proteins | sample 5358111 | NCBI WGS metagenome assembly VFSW01 (sample SAMN11554181, study PRJNA540505) | mine drainage metagenome | isolation source: sediment from site ElyBrook_90M | place: USA: Ely Copper Mine, Vershire, VT | collected 2017 | reverse complement strand
CCTCCCAGAAATAGGCCAGCCTGTTCTCGTACGCAGTCTTGCCGAAATCTCACAAATGGATGTAGGCCTAGCTGGTGATCATGTATGAACCGCCCGAGATGGCTCCGCTTCGTGTCGCTGAGACGACTGATCAGGGGCCATTCGAGAGGCGGCGAGGGCAGCCTTAGCTGAAGCGGAGACCGACGCCAGCATAGCCACTGACTCCGAGGATGGATGGACGGGCGGAAGCGCAGTGCCTACGGCAGTGCTGAGGGTTATTGTTCCTGGGTTGTGCGACACCAGTAGCGTGTCGCGGGAAATCACCGCGTAACCACACCAGTTTCACTAATACGTTTGCATGGGGCTGAGCCCGGTGTCCGCCGGTCTTGGCCCTTTGTGTTTTTGGGGGAAAGAGAAATGCACTTTAGCACGATTTCAGGGCCGCGCCTTGAGTATCGCCTGTCGCCAGAGCGACGGGCCACGGCGCATGGCGCAGCCGGCACTAATGGAAGCACAAGATGATCACGGCGCCGACTATCACTCCCGAGGCAGCATTCCAGAGCGGCTGGTCCATCATTCCGACGGGACCCGACAAGAAGCCGCTGCTAACGTCTTGGAAACCCTATCAGGCTCGAAGACCAACAGAACAGGAACTGCGCGCGTGGACCGGCGCGAATCCGGCTGCCTGGGCCGTGGTGACGGGTGCGATCTCTGGGCGTATCACGCTGGACTTCGATGGCGAAGAAGGCCGCCACACCATGGAGCGGCTGGGCCTGGAACCGCACCGCAGCACCCCGAGCGGCGGCTTCCACGTAGACTTCCAGCATCCAGGGTGGACTGTCCGGACCCTTAACGGCAAGTCGAAGCATGACTTGGGAAGGCGGTGGCCTGGCTTGGACATCCGGGCAGATGGCGGCTATGTCTTATTCAATGGCCGAACCGATCGCGGCGAGTACGGATGGCTGCGCGATCCGGAACCCCATTCTCTGGAGATCCTTCCGGCGGACCTGCGCGAATACCTGGGTCTCGCGCACCCGCCCCAACCTCTGCACACCACCGGCAACGGGGGGCTGCCGACTAACGGTGGGCGTGTGGACGCAGAGCGCCTTGTCCGCATGGCTTTGGAGCGCACCGGCGCCGAAGGCCGCAACGACGCCGGGATGTGGCTCGCTTGCCAGTTACGCGACAATGGCTATCCGGAATTCGAAGCGCAGTCCATGATTATGAGCTACTGCGGGCGCGTACCTGGTGTCAATGCCAAGGGCGAAGCTGAGCCATACACAGAACATGAAGCGCTCGCAACCGTGCGGCAAGCTTACGCACGGGCCGCGAGGGAACCTTGGGGCACCAGGGAGGGCATATTTATGACAACGGTCGCGAAACCGGCAACTATGGGCGCTCCCGATTTGCTGAATCCGCCGTTCAACGACTTCGGCAACGCACGCCGGTTGATCACTCTATGTGGCGCACGGATGCGCTATTGCCACGATTTTGGCAAGTGGTTGACTTTCACCGGCTCTCATTGGTCGGTGGATCGGCTGGATGCCGTTCGCTCGTTAGCTCAGAATTGCATGTTGGAATTCGTGCGCCAGGCGGTGGCAGGCAATAGCGAGGCCGGTACGAAATTCGCCGGAAAATGCCTGAACTCACAGCGCCTAACGGCCATGTTGAGAGAAGCTCAACCACATTTGGCGATTACACCGGAACAACTAGACACCGACGGTGCTTTATTGAACTTCCTGAACGGAACGGTGGACCTCCGGACCGGAGAACTGCGGCGGCACTCCCCTGAGGACTTCATCACCAAACTCGTAAAGTACAGATACCAACCGGGCACCGCCTGTCCGCACTTCGCCCAGTTCATCCATCAGATCCTTCCTGGACTGGACGATTACCTTCAAAAGGCTATCGGATATAGCCTTACTGGGCGCACATCCGAGAAGGCCGCCTTCGTGTGCCACGGCGCTGGCAATAACGGCAAGACCACGCTGCTATCCACGTTGCTGCGATTGCTGGAGGGTTATGCGGTTCTTCTCCAAGTAGACACGCTCATGGTGCGGCGGGAGAGCAACAACACCCAGGCTGATCTTGCAGACCTCCGGGGCGCCAGGTTCGTCATGACTTCGGAGACTGAAGAGGGCCAACGGCTCGCTGAAGGCAAGCTAAAACGTATCACACAAGGGATGGGGCGCATCAAGGCTGTGCGTAAGTATGAGAATCCCATAGAGTTTCCAGAGACTCACAAGCTATGGCTCGACTGCAATCACAAACCTGCCATCCGGGGTCGCGACAACGCCATTTGGAACCGGCTCCACTTGATACCGTTTCAAGTCACCGTGAGCGCCGAGGATGCCGACCGCGACTTGCCGGCGAAATTGCTCGACGAGGGAGAGGGCATTCTGGCGTGGGCGGTGGCCGGAGCTGGACGCTGGTTTCGTGAAGGACTCGGGAAACCGGACGCCGTGGAGTCTGCCGGCCGCGAGTGGCGGGCTGATTCAGACCAACTTCGCAAGTTCATCGAAGAGTGCTGTATTGCTGGCGGACCCGCACAGGCCAAGGCTCGCCCGCTGTACCGTGCGTACCGCGAGTGGGCCGAGGAGGCACGTGAGCACGTGGTTGCTGAAACGGAGTTCAGCAGCGCGCTCAGCGACCTTAAGTTCAACAAGAAGCACACTAATTCAGGGGCTGTATATCTTGGCATTGGGCTGAGGGCGGATGCGCCAAGCAGTGACGGGTGACGGCGAGTGACGGGTTTTTGTCAAAAAGTACTCTCCTTCATTTCCATAGGGGACTTTCTCAGAATACCCGTCACTACCCGTCACCCATCACTCGGAGTTGATCCAACTGCTGAAGACAGAGCGGCCCATGGTAATACGGTCCGCTCCGCAGGTCACCAGCCGGACCGCCTCGGGAAGGTCGGTAATTGCTATACACCCACTCCGTGTGGGTGGATAGTGTAAGTCAATGAATCCATAGGTACTACCTAGCCCTCCGTCGGCGGGTGGACGGAGAGCCGCTATTCGCTACCGTTCCACCCCAAAAAGAGGTGGTCAGTGGCCACTCACTTTAAGCTGCGGACCGCATCACTCTAAATTCATTGCACTTGCCAACGGCTACAAGAGGACCACTGGCGACCACCTCAGGTGGTCAGGTGGTCACCGGCCGCCAAATGCTGGCCCCTTCCGCATCTCGGCTTGGGGCCAACCCAAAATAGGAGAACTGATGACAATTCCTACACATACGGCGCCTGCTTTGGCGAGGCGCATTGAGATCTGGGCAGTAGGCCGCTTGGTGCCGTACGCCAGGAACGCACGAACCCACTCGCCGGAGCAGGTGGCGCAAATTGCGGGGTCGATTGCCGAGTTTGGCTTCAATGCCCCGATCCTCGTGGACTCCCACGAGGGGGTCATTGCCGGGCACGGTCGCCTGCTGGCGGCGCAACAACTGGGGCTGGCCGAAGTCCCGGTGGTCGTGCTGGACCACCTTAGCGACACCCAACGGCGGGCCTACGTCATCGCCGATAACCGGCTTGGGGAGAGTGCCGGATGGGATGAAGAGCTGCTGGCCGGTGAACTGGCCGACCTTGAGCGCGAAGGGATGGACCTTACCCTCGTGGGGTTCTCAGAGCAGGAACTGGCTACCATAATGGCAGACGGTGGCGACAACGCCACGCCCGAGGACGAGGACATCCCGGAGGCGCCGGCTCAGCCCGTCACCCTATCGGGCGACGTGTGGGCGATTGGGCGGCATCGCCTGATCTGTGGCGACTGCCGCGACCCCGGCGTGATCCAGAAGCTCATGGACGGGCAGCGGGCGCACATTGCAATTACGTCGCCGCCATACGCCACCCAACGGGAGTACGACGCGACCAGCGGCTTCAAGCCCATCCCTCCCGATGAGTACCTCGACTGGTTCCGGGACGTCGCTGCCAACATCCTTTCCGTCCTGGCGCCGGACGGCTCCTACTTTCTCAACATCAAGGAGCACGCCGACGACGGTGAACGCAGTCTTTACGTGAAGGACTTGATCCTGGCGCACAAGCGTCAATGGGGATGGCGCTTCGTGGATGAGTTCTGCTGGCGCAAGACCGATAACGGCGTGCCCGGCGGCTGGAACAACCGCTTCAAGAACGCCTGGGAACCGGTTTTCCACTTCTGCCGGCAATCGCAGATCAAGTTCCGCCCGCAGGCGGTAGCCCACGTTTCCGAGGACTGCTTCGACTATTCGCCGAACAATCCCAAGTCCACGTCCGGCAGCGGTCTGCTCGGCACGGGTGCGCGAGGATCAGCAGCCGGCCAGCAGGAGGCGGATGCGGATGAAGGTCGCTTCAAAGGTCTGGCGCGGCCCAGCAATGTGATCGAGTGCCGGACTGAAAGCAACCAGGGATCGCACTCCGCGCCCTTCCCGCGCGGGCTGGTCGAGTTCTTCGTCAGAGCGTTTACCGACGCCGGAGATGTCGTGTTCGATCCTTTCCTGGGGAGCGGGACCAGCATGGCCGCCGCCGAGGTGCTGGGGCGCCTCGGATGGGGATGCGAGATCAGCCCTGCCTACTGCGACGTGATCCTGCGCCGGATAGCGAGCCTCAGCGGCGAGCAACCGATACTGCTCACCAGCGGCCAGTCGATGAGCGAAGTCGCCGCTGCGCGCGGCGCGCCGTTCGACCAGGCGCAAAATCCCCGTGCACGGGATGCCCGGCGCATCCAACACCACGGGCCGGCACCGTTTTATGGCAGCCGCAAAAAGGCTTCGTAGACACGGCGATCCCCGCGGTTCAGCAAATTCATCTTCACGAAAGAGACGTTCCCATTGCAAAAACTAATGACCGATCTCACAGTCGTACTGTGGCCCGTTGAGAAGCTGATTCCCTACGCGCGCAACGCACGCACCCACACGGAGGAGCAAGTGGGCCAGGTGGCCGCCAGCGTTGCCGAGTTCGGCTGGACAAACCCGATCCTGGCCGGAGCCGACGGCGTCATCATCGCCGGCCATGCGCGCCTGGCGGCCGCCCGCAAGCTGAACATGACTCAGGTACCCGTCATCGTCCTGGATCATCTGACTCCCGCTCAACGCCGTGCGCTGGTGATTGCGGACAACCGCCTGGCGCTGAGCGCAGGCTGGGATGAGGCCATGCTCCGGGTCGAGTTGCAGTCGCTCGAAGAGGAGGGCTTCGACATTGACCTGGTGGGTTTCACCGACGAAGAGATTGAGGAGATCCTGCGCGATCCCGAAGAAACCCAGGAGGGCCTCACCGACGAGGACGCCGTTCCGGACGAGCCCGAGCGCGCGGTTACCCTGCCAGGAGACGTATGGATCATGGGAGAGCACCGCTTGCTGTGCGGCGATGCAACCAGCATGCAAGCATTCCAGACCCTGCTCGGCGGTGGTTTGGCCGACATGACTTTTACCGACCCTCCGTACAACGTCGACTACCAGGGCAAGACCGCCAAGAAGCTCAAGATCGGCAACGATGCTCTCGGCGGCAAGTTCTACGAGTTCCTGCACCAGGCCTGCTCGAACGCGTTGCGCGTCACCAAAGGCGGCATCTACATCTGCATGTCTTCATCGGAGTTGCACACGCTCTACCGGGCCTTCACCGATGCGGGTGGCCACTGGTCCACCTTCGTCATCTGGGCGAAGCATCATTTCACGCTGGGGCGGTCCGATTACCAGCGCCAGTACGAGCCGATCTTGTACGGCTGGCGCGACGGCGCCGATCATTTCTGGTGTGGCGCGAGGGACCAGGGTGATATCTGGTTCATCAAGAGGCCGGCTTCCAGTCAGGAGCACCCCACCATGAAGCCAGTGGAACTGGTGGAGCGTGCCATTCGCAACAGCAGCAAGACGCGCGACACGATCCTGGATCCCTTCGGCGGATCGGGGACCACCATGATCGCCTGCGAGAAGTCGGGACGCCAAGCCCGGCTGATTGAACTGGAACCCCAGTACTGCGATGTAGCAGTCACTCGTTGGCAGGAATACTCTGGCGGGAGCGCAGTGTTGGAGGGCGAAGGGCGGGCGTTTGCGGATGTGGCCAAGGCGCGGGCCGAGGCGCACCCCTGATCCGGCTGCACCAGCAGGTAAGGCGGTTGGAAAGTCTCTACTTCACCATGCGGTAGAGGCGGTCGCCGGCCTCGTTTTGGTGGACTCGATCTTGATGCCGTGCTTATCGGCGGCGGTGTGGAAATGAAGCCTCGGACGCCGTGAGCCTGCCAATCCGTGATCTTCATAATCTCAGCGAGGGTGGCGCCCTTGGCTCGCCCGATCATCTCCAGGATCTTGGCGCCCTTGCTCTCGGCGCGCGGGGCGGTCGTCTGGGCGCGTCCGGTGTTGTGGGCCGGCTTGCTGGCTTTGGCCGCTTTCTTTGGCGGCACCGCCTTGGCGGCTAGCTTGGCTTTGGGCGCGCCCTTCTTCGGCCTGCACCCTTCTTCGAGGGAGCCTTCACCGGCGCAACGGGGGCGCCCTGCTCCGCAACCACGGCGGCGTTTTCCGCGGTAGTTGGTTCTGCGTTGGTCAAATTCGTTCCGGTGGTCCGTTTCCGCGCCCGATCTGGACGCGTGTCGATTCATTACTCCGTCCACCGGGAAAGTCAGGGAAGAGTGAATAGTTCGGCAAAGATTAAGCGGAAGGCGAACACATGGCGATCATGAGCATGCGGCAGTACGCCCGCCACCGCGGCGTAGCGCTTTCCGCCGTGCAGAAGGCCGTTAAAGCAGGGCGCATCGCCAAACTCCCGGATGGCCAGATCGATTCCGATGCAGCCGATGCGGGCTGGAAACGGAACACCAAAGCTTACGCGCCCGCAGTGACTCGTCGGCCGGAACCGGAGGAAGAGGAGGCGTCCGGTTTCGGCGCCAGCCAGTACACCAGGGCCCGCGCCGTCCGGGAACACTATCAGGCCAGGCTGGCCAAGATCGATTACGAAGAGCGGGCCGGCAAACTGGTCTCCAAGGATGAGGTGCAGGTTACAGCCTTCAACAAGTTCCGCCAGTTCCGCGACCACATGCTGAACATTCCAGATCGCGTGGCGGCCATGGTAGCCGCGGAAGCGGAGACAGCCAAGTGCCACGAGATTCTAGCGACCGAGATCAGGAGAGCTCTGAATGAATTTGCCGACACCAACGGCTGAGGAAGTCTATTCAGCCGCCGCAGCCGCCGGTGCACGTCCCGATCCGCCGTTGACCATCTCGGAATGGGCGGACCGGTATCGCACGCTCTCGCAGCGCGCTTCGGCCGAGCCAGGTCCCTGGCGTACCGAGCGCACGCCGTACCTGCGGGAGATCATGGACTGCCTGTCGCCCTCCTGTTCCGTCGAGCGGGTGGTCTTCATGAAGGCCGGCCAGATTGGCGGAACCGAGGCCGGCAATAACTGGATTGGCTACGTGATCCATCAGGCTCCGGGTCCCATGATGGCCATCCAGCCCACCGTCGAGATGGCCAAACGCAACTCCCGGCAGAGGATCGATCCTCTCATCGACGAATCGGAGGTGCTGCGCACGCTGGTGAGCGATCCCCGCTCCCGCGATAGCGCCAACACTGTCCTCGCCAAGGAATTCCGGGGCGGCGTGCTGGTGATGACGGGCGCCAACTCCGCCGTGGGTCTGCGTTCGATGGCCGCCCGGTATCTGTTCCTGGACGAGGCGGACGCCTATCCCGGCGATGTCGAGAACGAAGGCGACCCGGTCACCTTGGCCACCGTCCGCACGCGAACCTTCGCCCGTCGCAAGATCTTCCTGTGCTCCACACCGAAGATTACGGGGATCAGCCGCATCGAGGCGGCCTTTGAAGAAAGCGACCAACGCCGCTACTGGGTGCCCTGCCCCGCCTGCAGTGCCTACCAGATTCTCAATTTCGCGCAGTTGCGGTGGCCCAAAGGCAAGCCGGAAAAGGCCGTCTACGTTTGCGCCCATTGTGGCCGGGAGATTCAGAATCATCAGAAGCGGTGGATGCTGGAGCGGGGAGAGTGGCGCGCCGGTGGCGTAGGCGACGGCAAGACCGCGGGCTTCCACTTGTCCAGCCTCTATTCGCCGGTCGGATGGTTCTCCTGGGCGGACGCCGCCGCGCAATTCGACCAGGCGCAGAAGAATCCGGCGCTGCTCCAGGTCTTCGTCAACACTGTATTGGGTGAGACCTGGGCGTTGCGCGGCGACGCGCCCGACTGGCAGCGGCTCCATGATCGCCGGGAGGACTACCCGGTCGGGCGCGTGCCGGCTGGCGGACTCTTCCTTACGGCCGGAATCGACGTGCAGAAGGATCGCATCGAGGTCGAGGTGGTGGCCTGGGGTCGCGGCAAGGAGTCCTGGTCCGTTGACTACCAGGTGCTGGAGGGGCAAACCGGCGCGCAGGCGGTTTGGGAAAAACTGACGGCTCTGCTGGACACTTACTATCCCACCGAGGCGGGAGCCAGCTTGCCCATCATCAAGTTGGCGATCGATTCCGGATATGCGACTGCCGAGGTCTATGGCTGGGCACGGCAACACGGCGGCGCACGGGCGGTGGTGATCAAGGGCGATGCCCGCGCGGCGGCCCCGGTCAGCGCACCGTCTCCCATCGATGTCGGTCCGCAGGGCAAGCGCATTCGGTGGGGCATTAAGGTCTGGCCGGTAAACGGATCCATCATCAAGGAGGAGTTGTACCGGTGGCTGCGGCTGGACCGGCCTGCCGAGGAGGACACTCCCTACCCTCCCGGCTATTGCCATTTCCCAAAGTACGGAGCGGAGTACTTCAAACAACTCACGGCAGAGCAACTGGTGCCACGCATAGTGAAAGGCTACCGGCGCTCGGAGTGGCAGAAGACTCGGGAACGAAATGAAGCGCTGGACTGCCGCGTGTACGCCAGGGCCGCGGCGGCGGTCTATGGTCTGGACCGCTTCAGGGACGACGCGTGGCAGGCACTGGAAGAGCAACTGGCGGCATCGGTGGAGCAGGCCCGGCAGGGGACTCCGCCAGCTCCGCCCGCGCCAAACAATCTCCCGATCCGTCCGGGCTGGATCGATCGGAGACAGACCCGCAACTGGCTCAACAGATGAGCCACGACAGAAATCCCGCAAACGAGGTGATTGCATGAATTGCACAAGCGGCACAAACCCAGTCGGGGTGATCGGCGTCCAGGTAGAGCTGACCACGCCATGGGTGAATCAAACCCTGCTCCTCCTTCAGAAGTGATGGATGTCGGACACGATGATGAATTGCAACCGAATGTCCGTTAGCGAGATCGCAGAACGATTGAACGTCGGGCGCCTGGCGGTGTACGCCATGCTGGAACAAGGAATCCTGCCCGGCATCCGGCTCGGCCGGCGGTGGATCGTCACGCGCCACGCCTACGAGCAGTGGGAACGCACTTGCGGCATGCGTGGTGAGCCTTTACTTGGGCCGCGCACCGAGGTAACGGTGTCGAACTGATGCCGGTCTATAAACGCAAGTACAGTTCGGGGAAGACCGCCTGGCTCTTCAAATTCCACGCTCCGGGATCAACGCGCCAAGGTTCCATCATCATCCGGGAGCACGGATTCGCCACCAAGAAGGAGGCCGAAGACGCCGAGGCGAAACGACGCGCGGAGGAACTGCAGAAGTTCGATGTGGCAAAGGCCGGCACCGCGGGTGTCACGGCGAGAACCCCGGCGACGCTCTCCATGCTCTTGCAGGAGTTCTTTTGCCAGCACGCGGACGAAAAGCTGGCGCCGAAGACTGTCGAGCGCTACCACCAGATGGCCACGAGTCTCGCGCCGGAGTTGCTGGAGATGCCGTTGCGCGAAGTGACACCGCTCTACCTAAGCCGGGAGTGGACCCGGTTACTGAAATCGGGTGGGCGCCACCGGCTCACGAAGCAAGCGCGCCCATTGAGCGCGAAGACAGTCCGGAATATTGCTGGCGTGGTATCGTCCGCGTTCAGCCGCGCCGTCCGTTGGGGACTGGTCACCGCGAACCCGGTTCCCAATAGCGAGCCGCCAGTCCCCAAGAAGCGCATCAAGTCGGCACTGCTGCCCTCCGAGCAAGCGCTGTTGATCGACTCGGCTTCGGCGTTGTGGTTTCTTCCCATGTTCTTGGATCTGTGTGCAGCGAGCGGTGCGCGCCGTGGAGAGGTCCTAGCATTGCGTTGGTCTGACATCCAGAACGGCTATGCCAGGGTGGAGCGGTCGCTCACACAGACCAAGCACGGGATAGAGTTTAAGGGCACCAAGACGGACAAGCCGCGCCTTATCGAACTGCCGCCATCTGCGCTGGCGCACTTGGATTCCTTCCGGAAGCAGCAGGAGGAAGTCCGCCAGAAGTTTGGCCCCGATTACCGGGCCGACCTGGATTTGATCTTCGCGAATGTGGATGGCACGCCGCTGAGACCCGATTCGATCTCGTCTTCGGTATCGCTTCTGTGCCGGCGCTTGCGGTTGCCCAAGGGTAGCAGCCTCCATACCCTGCGCCATAGCCACGCATCCGTCCTACTGGCGAACGGTGTGGACCTCCCAACGGTGTCCGCACGCCTGGGCCATTCGTCCGTCCGTGTGACTGCCGATATCTACGCCCACGCGCTTCGTGGGCGCGATCGGGAAGCGGCTTGCAAGTGGGATGAGTTGATGGGCCGTACTGCAGCATCCCAGGATCAAACGAAACCGGTAAACTAGAATTTCCCGCACTATGGCCCGCCCACGAAAAGCCGTCACTCCGCGCACTGCAACGGAATCGAAGCGCCCGGCGCCGTCTGAAGAAGAGGTACTCGGCCGGAACCTGGCCGCTGCGTATATCGCGATGCAGCACGGTATCGGGATGGACTATGCGCGTAAGAGACACGCTCACGAGCCAGTCGGAGAGTTTTGGATCTCTCTGGCGCGCATGGTCATCGAGCATCTAGCTCAGCATCCTCCAACGCCGCCACACCCTCCTCTGTCGATCCAGTGATCCTTAGCCTTCGGGGGGCTGCGGCGGGTTCCCGGCACGACCGCGGCAGGAATCGATGGCGATCTAACGGGTTTTCACCCCTTTTAACGGCTCGGGAGGAGATGAGAAGGCAAGAGCACTTGCAGCGCGGGTTTGCGGCCATGGTCTATGCGTGCTCGGGCGGGGACGCTGTATTTTGAATTGGATAGCGACCGTTGATTCGTTTGCCACAGCGCTCGCGCAAAGCAGAGGGAACCGGGCCTCTCCGGCGGCGCAATTCTCTCTGAATTCCTGCGCGTCGTCCCCCGTCGTCCCCTGAAGTCTGCAAGTCTTTGAAAGGAAAAGGCAAATTGGTAGCGCTAACGGGAATCGAACCCGTATTTAAGCCTTGAGAGGGCTCTGTCCTAACCGTTAGACGATAGCGCCATGGCGGATCATTTCGATTCTAGCAGCCCGGGCGGGGCGTTGTCAGCACCGTCAGCCGCGGAGCGCGCGTGGTGCTACGTTGTCCCATTATGAAGCTCGTAAAGCTCGCGATCCTGCTCTGCCTGCCGCTCGCCATGCTCGCCCAGGTGCGCTTCCTGCCCGACAGGAAGCTGTGGGTGCTGGAGACGGAGCGCACCTCGTATGTGCTGGGCATCAACGAAGAGAACAGCCTCCAGAACGTCTACTGGGGCGCGCGGCTGTGGCGCGACGACGATCTCGCGCCGGCCCGCACCGCGCCCGAGCACGCCTCCTTCGACTCGCGCGAGACCATGACCAACGAGGAGTACCCGGGCTGGGGCGGGCTGCGCTACAACGAGCCTTGCCTCAAAGTCACGCTGGCCGACGGCACGCGCGACCTGGTGCTGGCCTACGCGTCGCACGAAATCCGCGGCGATACGCTGCTGATTCACACGCGGGATATCCGCTACGCGGTGACGGCCGATCTGTACTATCGCGTCTACCGGCGCGAGGGCATGGTCGAGAAACACTCGGTGATCCGCAACGGGACCGGCCAGCCGGTGGTGGTCGAGAGCGCGCAGTCCGGCGTCTGGTACGTGCCCCCCGGCGATGGCTACCGTTTGAGCTACCTCACGGGACGCTGGGCCGGCGAAACGCAGCTCGACCGCGAGCCGGTGGGGCCCGGCAAGAGAGTGCTCGAAAGCCGGCGCGGCAACACCAGCCACCAGGCCAACCCCTGGTTCGCGCTGGACGAACGGGGCGCGGCCGGCGAAGAGCACGGGCGCGTCTGGTTCGGCGCCATCGGCTGGAGCGGCAATTGGAAGCTGGTGGTGGAACAGAGCCCGGCGCAGCAGGTGCGGGTCACCGGCGGCTTCAACGATTTCGATTTCGGCTACCAGCTTCAGCCCGGCGAAAGCCTGGAGACGCCGGCCTTCTACGGCGGCTTCACGGACCACGGCTTCGGCGAGGCTTCGCGCATCATGCACGCCTTCGAGCGCGCCGAGATCCTGCCGGACCACGCCGCCCCGCACGTCCGGCCGGTGCTCTACAATTCGTGGGAAGCCACCACCTTCAACGTGAACGAAGACGGCCAGAAGCAACTGGCGGCCAAGGCGGCGAAACTCGGCGTGGAGTTGTTCGTGATGGACGACGGCTGGTTCGGCGAGCGCAACGACGACCACGCCGGCCTGGGCGATTGGACCGTCAACCCGCGCAAGTTTCCGCACGGCCTGGCGGGACTGATCGGCTACGTCAACGGGCTGGGGATGAAGTTCGGGCTGTGGGTCGAGCCGGAGATGGTGAATCCCAACAGCGATCTGTACCGCGCCCATCCGGACTGGGCCATGCATTTCGAGGGAAGGCCGCGCTCGGAGGCGCGCAACCAGCTTGTGCTGAACATGGCGCGCGAGGATGTGCGCGAGCACATCTTCGGAGTGCTCAACGAGCTGGTGAGCGGCAACCACATCGAGTTTCTGAAGTGGGATATGAACCGGCATTTCGGCGAGCCGGGATGGCCGGAGGCTCCGGCGGCCCGGCAGAAACAGATCTGGGTGAAGTACGTGGAGAACGTGTACAACATTATCGACCGCCTGCGCGCGGCGCATCCGGGGCTGGAGATCGAATCGTGCTCGGGCGGCGGGGGCCGCGTGGATCTGGGCATTCTGAAGCGCGTGGACCAGGTGTGGACCTCGGACAACACGGAAGCCTTCGACCGTCTGCGCATCCAGGAGGGTTTCACTTACGCCTACGCGCCCAAGGTGATGATGGCCTGGGTCACCGACGTGCCGAACCTGAACCACCGCGCCACGCCGCTGTCCTACCGTTTTCTGGTGGCCATGCAGGGATCGCTGGGCATCGGTGCCAACCTGAACCACTGGACGGACGCGGATTTCGCGCTGGCGGCGCGCATGGTGGGCTACGACAAGGAGATTCGCGAGACGGTGCAGAACGGCAATCTGTACCGGCTCTTTTCGCCGCGGGAAGGCGAATTCACGGCCAACGAGTATGTGGCGGCGGACGGCAGGCAGGCGGCCGTGTTTGCCTTTCTGCACTCCCAGCAATACCTGCATCCGGCGCCGGTGGTGTGCCTGCGCGGCCTGGACGAGCACGCCGTCTACAGGCTGAAGTCCATCGATGGCAAGGTGGTTGGTTCCATGGCCACGGCGGGGGGCGCCTACCTGATGCACCACGGCATCCGCTTCCGGCTGGGCGGCGATTACGACAGCACCCTCCTGATTCTGGAACGCCTGCCGTGACATATACTGTCTGGTGCGGAGGCCTGACATGCAAATGCACAAGAAGATCCTGATTGGGTTTTGTGGTGGCGCGCTGACGTGGCTGGCGGGCTGCGGCGGCTCCCCGCACGCCCCCACCGAGAAATATTACCTGGTGGCGACCAACATCAAGATCCCGTACTGGCAGAGCGCCAACGCGGGACTCATGCGCGCGGCGCAGCAGTTGGGGGTGAAGGCCGAGATGGTGGGGCCGGACACGTACGATCCCAAGGCGGAACACGAGGCCTTCCAGCAGGCGCTGGCCGAGAAAATCAAGCCGGCGGGCATCCTGGTGTCGGCCGGGGACCCGGGGGTGATTCAGCCGGATATCGATGCCGCCATCGCCCAGGGCATTCCGGTCATCACCGTGGATTCCGACGCGCCTTCGAGCAAGCGCCTCACCTTCGTGGGCACCGACAATTACAAGGCCGGCACCATGGGCGCGCAACTGGCCGTGAAGCAACTGCAGGGCAAGGGCAACGTGGTGATCTACACCATGCCGGAGCAGGCCAATCTGAAGGACCGCCTGCGCGGCTACCATGACGTCCTGGAGGCCCACCCGGGCATCAAGATCGTGGAGACCGTGGACGTCAAGGGCGACGCGCGCATCGCCTTTGACCGCACCCAGGAGATGGTGGACAAGAAGACCATCGACAAGGTGCAGGGTTTCGTATGTCTGGAAGCCATCGCCTGCCCGGAGGTGGCCGACGTGCTCGACCGCAACAGGATCACCGGCAAAGTGGTTGTGGCCATGGATACGGACCAGCGCACGCTGGATGGGATCAAGAAGGACCGCATCGCCGGCGCCATCGCGCAGAAGCCGTTCACCATGGGTTTCGTAGGCGTGCCGCTGCTGGACACCATGCACCACTATCCGCCGAATCCGCTGGATAAGCCGTGGGCGCAGGATCCGCAATCGCCGGTGGCCACCTTTATCGACACCGGCGAGATGCTGGTGGATAAGAGCAACGTGGACGCCTTCGTCAGCGAGATGTCGCAGAAGAGCCAGTAAGCCGGCGGCCTTACGCCAGTTCCCCGGCCGCGGCCTGGTCGAGAAACCAGCTCACCCGCCTCCCCTGGCGCGAAATCAATTGCGCCGGGTAATGTTTCGGATCGAATTCCTGGTGGAAGACGTTGCCCACCGCGGCGGTTTTGTCGGCCCCGGTGACCAGGAACACGATATGCTTGGCCGCCAGCAGCGCGCCGGGCAGCAGGGTGACGCGCCATTTGTCCATCTTGGGCACGTACACCGCGCCGGCGATCTGCTCGCGGTCGTCGATGGCCGCTACGCCGGGAAACAGGCTGGCGGTGTGCGCATCCGGCCCCATGCCGCACTGCACCACGTCGAAATGCGGCTGCTGGCCGGGTTCCAGGCCGAAGAAGTCGCGGATGTCTTCCGCGTACTGTTGCGCGGCGGTCTCCGGCTTGATCTCCGCATGAATGCGGTGCACCTGGGAGGACGGAATGTGCGCGGGCACGATCAGGTTTTCGCTGGCCAGGCGGTAGTTGCTCTCGGCATCGTTGGGCGGGACGCAGCGCTCGTCCACGAAGAACAAGTGCACGCGCTGCCAGCGGAAGCCGGAAGCCACCAGGCTCTGGAACAGCAGCTTGGGCGTCGAGCCGCCGGAGACGGCCACGGTGGCGTGTTCCTGCTCGGCCAGCGCCCGTTCCAGCAACGCGCTGATGTGGCCCGCGCAAGCGGCCGCGGCGGCACGCGGCTCGGGATGAGTGAACCATTGCACGCTCATGGGTAAGGCTTACGATAGCGCAAGTTTCGCGGCGCCGGGATCGAGGGCGAGGCGAGGCTAGCGCGCCGGCGGCCCGAGAAGCCTCTCGCGCTCCAGCAACTGGGTCATCAGCCCATCGCCTAGAGCGGCAATATCTTGCCGAATCAGAGCGCGGCGTGCTTCGGTTTTGAGCTTCGGCGAGAGGTTCAAGAGCGCCGAGAAATGCAGATACCATTCCGGCGGGTCATCCCGCTGGAGGGGGCTTTGCTTAAGAAGCCCAATAAATCCCCGAAGCGCTCCACGCCAGATGGCGTCGTTCTCCACATCCGCGATAAGCCCGCGGTAAAGGATGCTCGCCTCGTGGAAGGGGGCCGCGCCCGGTCCTCGTTGCGAGCGCCAGTCTTCAAATTCCCCCACGAAGTCTTCCATGCTAAGGACCCCCTTCGGGGAGGGCTGGCCGTCCCCGCCGGGCGGGCCGAACCTGAGGGTCTTGAATTCCTGCAATATCCTCTGATACGCCGGGGAGGACCAGAACGCCAGGACATTCGCCCGGTCCCCTGTGTCCGTAGATTTGGTCTCGTCCTCCGCGATCGGAGCAACCGTCGGGGCCAGTGGTGCGAGGCGCGCGTTGAACGACTGGACCAAACGATCCGCCGGCGAGCGCCCTTGGGTCATCGCATTGTCCCCACACCGGGTCCCGCCAAGGACGCGCACCAGGTAGGCGCGCCAAGCGCGAACGATCGGCTCCGCCGACGATAAGTCCCGCAAGTACAGGTGCGCAAGCTCGTACATGTGGTCTGACAACGACCCTGCCAGGCCCTCCAGACCGCGGTCATCCGGGCGCATCTGAGACAGCGCGGACAGCAGCGCCCCGGTGAGCGAAACCAGTCCCTCCCTGCCCCCCGTGCTCTGAATGAGCCGAACAGCCGGCGGAATGCCGGCGGGCGTGGACACTCCGCGCAGGATACCCTCGGCAAACTGCAAGTCTTTCGCTTGCTCGCGCTCCTTTGGTGTAAAACACGCGGTCATCAGGTTACGCGCCGTCGAGAAATACGGGTCGGGCTTGGGGTAGAGCGCGTCACTACAACTGGGCGGAGCGAGATCGGGCGGCCCCATCAAGGCGAACATCTCCATCGCCCGCTTGCCGTCCATCTTGACCATCCGGTCGACGGCCCTGCAACGTAGGGATAGCCGGTCGAGGCCACTCCGGAGAGCGGCGCTGAGTATCCCTGCGTCGGTGTCCGCGCTTAGCGCGGCGGAAACCGCCGCCGCAACAGGCGTGGAGTGCTTCGCCTGGGCCGCGTATTGAAACGCGTCCAGCAGGATCTGGATTTGCCACTCCCGCTCGGAGACCCGGCCCGATTCAACCACCCTTAGCAGAGTGTCCGCGGCCAATTCTGGCGGCAGGGCGGCGGCGGCATCAACCAGCCTGACCAAAGTTTCGGGACGCTTAGGCTTCTCGTGCCTGGCGTCCGCTCCGGTTCCCGCACACAGAACAATCCCCTGCGAAACAATAAGGACAAGGCGGCGGGCCCCTCGCCCAAACAGGTTGCCCAACTGCCTTTTCGGCATCATGAGATGCGATCCTCGCTTGGGCCGGAGATCAACGCGCGCCCAGGGCGGCGGCCGGGTCATGGAACCAGGTCCATTTTCATCCCCGGCAACACAACGCCTAACGCGCGTTCGACCTGGCCCCGGATTTCCGCGTCATACGCACCCGTCCAGCTTTGTATGACCCGTCCCGCAGGCGAAACCACGATAGTCTGCGGCGTGCCGCCCAGGTGATAACGTGACACGAACTTGGGATCCACACTAGTTACGATTGGGAAATCCAACCCATGTCTCGCCGAATACTGCTCCAATCCGGCTGGATGCAGCGAAATCCCCACCAGCCGGTACCGCCCGGGGGCACTGCCTTGTAGCGCCTTTAGATTGGGCATGTTGCGTGCGCACCACTTACAAGCCGGCGAGAACACGTACAGGACCGTGGGCAACGCGCTGTCCCGAAAGCGCACGGTCACCGACCGCCCCGAGGTGTTGAAGGCGGGCATGTCGGGAAGGACGGTGCCGCCCTGGAGGCCACCTCCAGCCTTTAGCGCAGCTACCACGCTCCTGAGGCGCGAAACCTCCACGCCGAGGCCCAGATTTGTGGCCAGGGAAGCGAACAGCAGGAGAGTCAGCACGCTCTCATACCAGCGCGAACGGAAAAACATAAGCGCCTGCCTGTGCGCCTCAAATCCCAGCGGCGGGACGCTCGCGCAAACCGAGCCTGCCCGCACCTACATTACACACTACACTTCCCGCAATAGCCCGTCTGCTGCTGGCTGCAGTCCCGCTGCGGCCACACCGGGTCACAGCAAATGTCAGAGCCCCCGCAGTCGGAGGAATACGTGCAGCACGCTACCGAGGCCCGCACGGGTGGAGTGTGAAAAGCCTGGATCGCAGCGAAGGCTATTATGAGCGTCGAGCCCAACAAGAACATGAACCGTTTCGTCGAACGCCAATCCTCTCGCGAAGTAGAATACCGAAGTTGGGTGTCCCGCGCAAGCAAAATCTCGCTAAATTCGTCAAATCCTGTACGATATCGCACGTCCGGTTCACCCATACACGCGATCGACCTAAGTACGCGATTTCGGAAGTATGGCAGCGTATTGCCGCACGAGCAGGGCAACCCCGGACGCCGCGGCAGCGCGAGGGGCGCCGGGCGGATCAGCCGCCGTATCTCTCGAACGGAGTGCAACCGTAGCGTAATCGGCCCGCGAGGGGGTTCGCGTGGGTCGCGTGGGCATGGTCTCGGCTGCCCCGTGGCCCGCGCAGGCTGCCGCGGCGGCACGCGGCTCGGGATGAGTGAACCATGGCACGCTCATGGGTAAGGCTTACGATAGCGCAAGTTTCGCGGCGCCGGCCAGCACGCGCTCGAAGGCGGGGTCGCGGCCGGGGATGGCCAACTCCTCGCGCATCAGGGCGTAATCGGTAAGCGCCGGCAGCAGCGCCCGGGTAACCAGTCCGCCCACGCGGACCTCCGCCGCGGGTCCTTCCGCGAGAGCGATGGAAGCGGCCGGTTCCGCGCTGCCCGCGGCCCGCAGTTCCACCAGGCTGAGCCGGCCGGAGGGCTCGCCCGCGTCCGCCGCGAAGGTCACCCGCGGGTGCGCGCCGATGGTTTCCAGCCCGTCGAGCAGCCATGCCGCCAGATAGAACGCGGCGGCCGGCGTTTCCGCCGCGCGGTAGCGAATGGTGAGTTCGGACACCCGCGGCAAGTGCGCGAGCTGCGCGCGGTTCTCGAAAATCTGGGCGATCAGTTCCCGGCAGCGCGTCAGGCGCGTCCAGGAAAGATCGGCGAGAGAGCGTCCGGCGGCTGCCGCGTCGCGCAGTTCTCCGAGGGCGGCTGCCTGGCCGCTGAAGGCCGCGCTATCGAGCACCAGTTTCTGGCCGATGGCCGCGAGCTGCGGAAACGCCTCCAGGCGGAACAAGCGCGGGCTGCGGCACCACAGAATCACGGGCAGATCCGGCACCTTCAGTGGCAGCACCACCGCCGCCAGATCCGGCACGCTGGCGTCCGACGCGGTGATTTCGATCTGCTCGCAGCAGATCTGCCGGCGTTGCCCGAAGGGCATCCAGCATTGCGCGAAAACGCGCGCGGAGAGAGCGCGCCCGTCGCCGGCGCGGAAGCGGATGACGATGGCGCGGCTGGGGTGCTCGGGCATCAGCGCGGCCAAAGTTTCCCCAATGGCCTGCGCGTCGTCGGATTCCTCGGCCGCCACCAGCAGGGTCATGGCGCAGGCTCGCAGCACGCCTGCGTCGCCTTCGCCCTGTTTGCCGAGCGAGACCCACAGGTCCGCCATCTCGCGCAGGATGCTTTCGGGAGCGATGGCGCCGGCCACTATGGTTGCCTCCAGACGTGGCCGCGCCGCGCCAGCATGTCGTCGGCGGCCTTGGGTCCCCACGTGCCGGCGGCGTAGTTGGGAAAGTCGAACCGGGTATTGTTCCAGACGGTCTGCACGGCGTCCACCACGGTCCAACTGGCCTCCACCATGTCCTGGCGGGTGTACAGCGTGGCGTCGCCGATGATGGCGTCCAGCAGCAGCGTTTCGTAGGCCGAGGGCGAGCGCTCGCCGAAACTCGAGCCGTAGTTGAAATCCATGGAGACCGGGCGCAGCGTCATACCCGCGCCGGGCCGCTTGGAAAGGAACTTCAGCGAAATGCCTTCCTCCGGCTGGATGCGCAGGATCAGCAGATTGGGCGCGGTGGTGGTTTCGTCGCCGTTGAAGATGGCCAGCGGCGCGGCATTGAACTGGATGGCGATTTCGGTGACGCGCTTGGGCAGCCGCTTGCCCGAGCGCAGATAAAACGGCACGCCGGCCCAGCGCCAGTTGTCCACGAAGAAAGTGACGGCCGCGTAGGTGTCGGTCTGCGCGTCCGGATGCACGCCGGGCTCCTGCCGGAATCCGGGGACGTCTTCGCCGCCGATGCGCGCGGGACCGTACTGGCCGGAAACCGTATTCCGAAGCACCTCGTCCGGCTTCATCACGCGGATGGAGCGCAGCAGCTTGGAGCGCTCGTCGCGCACGGAGGTGGGCCGGAAGGTGGCGCTGGGTTCCATGGCGATGGTGGCCAGGACCTGCGAAAGGTGATTCTGGATCATGTCGCGCAACGCGCCGGCTTCCTGGTAATAGGCGCCGCGGCCCTCCACGCCGATGGCTTCGGCCGCGGTGATCTGCACGTGATTGACGTAGCGGCGGTTCCACAGCGGCTCGAAGATGCCGTTGCCGAAGCGGAACGCCAGGATGTTCTGTACGGTCTCCTTGCCCAGATAGTGATCGATGCGGTAGACCTCGGCCTCTTCGAAGGCGCTGTGCAGTTCGTCGCTGAGCGTGCGGGCGCTGGCCAGGTCGTGTCCGAACGGTTTTTCGATGACGATGCGGCGCCAGCCGGAACCCTTCCCCACCTTGGCCGCGGCCAGACCTTGCGCGATCCGGATGTACTGGCTGGGCTGCGTGGAAAGATAGAACAGCACGTTGCCGCCGGTGTGGCGCGTGGCCTCGATTTCCTTCAGGCGCGCGTCCAGGGAGGCGTACAACGCGGGGTCGTCGATATCGCCCGGCATGTAGAAGATGCCCTGGGCGAAAGCCTTCCAGACATCTTCGTCGAAGGGCGAGTCTTCCAGGAACTGCTTCACGCTGGCGTACATTTTCTCGCGGAACTGGTCGTCGCTCAGGGCCGTGCGCGAAATGCCCAGCACGGCGAATCCGGCGTCCAGGCGCCGCTCGTAAGCCAGGCGGTAAAGCGCGGGCAGCAGTTTGCGTTTGGTGAGATCGCCGTTGGCTCCGAAAATAACCATGCCGCACTCGGGTACGCGGCGTTCGAAGCGCAGGGGATCCTGGAAGGGATTCTCCAGAGACATGTAGTCAAAATAGCACGAGCCTGGGTATGGGGCGCCGGGACTCGGGCGCCGGTGTTCTCCGCGCGCCATGGCGCGAAACGGGGGATAATCGAACTTCGGGGGCAGATCCGTGATTGTAGCGGGAGTCGATTTCGGGACGCTCAGCGTCCGTGTTTCCATTTTCGATAGCGCGCAAGGGCGCTTGGGTTCGGCCACCGGCGAGTATCCGCTGGCGCGCCGGAAAGAAGACCCGGACTACGCCACGCAGTCGCACCGGGACCACATGCGGGCCCTGGCCGGCGCCATGCGGCGCGCGCTCGAAACCGCCGGCGTGGACGGCGCCAGCGTGGCGGCCGTGGCGCTCGACACCACGGGATCGAGCGTGATACCGGTGGGCGAGGGCCTGGAGCCGCTGGACGACTACTATCTCTGGTGCGACCACCGCGCCAAGGGCGAAGCCGCCGAGATCACCGCGGCCGGCCGCCGCGAAAAGCTGGAGGCGCTGGACTGGTGCGGCGGCGTGTATTCCTCGGAGTGGGGATTCTCCAAGCTGCTGCACTGGCTGCGCCACAATCCGGACAAACGCGCGCGCATGGTTACGGCACTGGAACATTGCGACATGGTGGCCGCGGTGTTGTGCGGCATCGCCGATCCGCGCCAGGCGCCGCGCAGCATCTGCGCCATGGGCCACAAGTGGATGTGGAACCGGGAACTCGGCGGATTGCCGCCGGAGGAATTCCTGGTGAAGGTGGATCCGCTGCTGGCGGGCGTGCGCGCCCAACTCGACGGGCGCTACGCCACCTCGGACCGGATTGCCGGCCACCTGTCGGCGGAGTGGGCCGCCAGGCTGGGTCTGCGCGCCGGCATTCCGATTCCGGTGGGAGCCTTCGACGCGCACTGGGACGCGCTCGGCGCGGGCGTGCGCGAAGGCGACGTGGTGAACGTGGTAGGCACCTCCACCTGCATCATGGCCATCGCCAAAGAGGTGGATCTGATCCCCGGCGTGTGCGGCGTGGTCCGGGGCTCGATTCATCCCGCGTATTTCGGGGTCGAAGCCGGGCTCTCCGCCACGGGCGATATTTTCGAGGCCATCGCGCGGCGCGCCGGGTCCACGGTGGCCGCGCTGTCGGAGGGCCTGGAGCGTTATCGCGGCGGCCAGACCGGACTGCTGCGGCTCGCCTGGGACAACGGCGACCGCACCGTGCTGGTGAACGCGGAGTTGGGCGGCGTGACCCTGGGCTGGAACCTGACCCACACCGCGCAGGACGAGATGTTCGCGGCCATCGAAGGCACCGCGTTCCACACCCGCGCGATCTTCGAGCGCATGGCCGAGCACGGCGTGGACATACGCCGCGCCATCAACGGCGGCGGCATCCCGCGCAAGAACGAGACCCTCAACCGCGTGTACGCCAACGCGCTGAACAAGCCCGTGCTGGCGCCCGAGGGCGATATCACCAGCCTGGGCTCGGCCATCATGGCCTTCATGGCGGCGGGCGCCTTCCCCAGCATCGAGGCGGCCCAGGACGCGCTGTGCCCGCGCTATCGCACCATTCAGCCGGACGCGCGGGAGAACGCGGTGTACGAGCGGATCTATCCGTGGTATCGCAAGCTGTATTTCGCACTGGGCGATCCGGGATCGGAGGCGGTAGCCATCGGCGGCGCGCTGCCGGCGCTGCGCAGGCTGGCCGCCGAGGTGCGCCAGCGAGGCACGCTATGACTAACAGGCGAGAGTTTTTGCGGACGGCGGCGGCGGGCGTGGCTGGCGCCGCCGCGTTGCGCTCCGCCGCCGGCGACAGTTCCATCGAAATCCTGATCGACGAACCCATCGCCACCATCGCGCCGGAGATCTACGGGCACTTCGCCGAGAACCTGGGCGGCGTGGTTTACGACGGCATCTGGGTGGGCGAAGATTCGCCGGTTCCCAACATCGGCGGCTTGCGCAAGCAACTTGTCGAGGCGCTGCGGCGCATCCACCCGCCGGCGATCCGCTGGCCGGGCGGCTGCTTTGCCGACAGCTACGACTGGCGCGACGGCACGGGGCCGCGCGCGCAGCGTCCGCGGCGCACCAATTTCTGGGCGGGCGCCGGCGAGTGGCCCAAGGGCGCGCGCCGCAGCGGACCGCAGAGCTACGATCCCAACCAGTTCGGCACCGTCGAGTTCGCGCGCTTCTGCAGGCTGACCGGCGCGCAGCCTTACATCGCGGCGAATTTGCGCGGCTCCACGGCGCAGGATTTCGACCGCTGGGTGGAATATTGCAATGCGCCGGCGGGCGCCACCACGCTGGCCGGGCAACGCGCCGCCGACGGCGAGAAGGAGCCCCTGGGCGTGCGCTACTGGGGCGTCGGAAACGAGGCCTGGGGATGCGGCGGCAGCTTCACGCCCGAAGATTACGCGGCCGAATTCCTGCGCTTCACGGCGTGGGTTCCGGGATACGGCGTGCCGCTGGCTTTCGTCGGCTCGGGCCCCAACGCCAACGATACGGACTGGACCCGCCGCTTCTTCGCCAAGGTGGCCGACAAGGGCGAGCTCGGGCGCGTGTGGGGCTGGTCCATGCATCACTACGCCTGGAACGCAAGCGGCGGCCGCACCACGGACTGGGTGGCCGGCAAGGGCGGCGCGCTGGGCTTCGACCCCGCGCAGTATTACGAGATCCTGCGCCAGGCCAGCCTGATGGATTCCTTCATCGCCAGCCAGTGGAACGTCATGGGCGAGCGCGACCGCGGGCATCGCGTGAAGCTGGTGGTGGATGAGTGGGGCGCCTGGTACGCGCCCGGCACGGAACCCTTCGCCGAGGCCCTGCTGGGGCAGCAGAGCACCATGCGCGACGCGGTGCTGGCGGGCATCACCCTGGATACTTTCAACCGCCACGCGGACAAGGTCGGCATGGCCGCCGTGGCCCAGTTGGTCAACTGTCTGCAAGCGCTGTTCTTCGCCCATGAAGACAAGTTCTGCGTCACCCCGACGTATCACGTCTTCGATATGTACGCGGCGCACCAGGGCGCGCGGTCGGTGCGCGTCATGGCCGCCGCGCCCCCGGTTTACCAGGGGCTGGCGGGGATCTCCTGCTCGGCCTCGCTGCGCGAAAAGACGTTGACCGTCACGGTGACCAATCCCAGCCTGGATCAGGCGCGCGAGGCGGATGTCGCGGTGCGAGGCGCGCGCATCGGCTCGGCCCGGGCGGCGATCCTGGCCGCCGCCGACGCGCACGCCCACAACACCTTCGAGAACCCGCGCGCCGTGGAGCCACGCAGCGAGCCGGGACTGGCGCGGCGCTTTCCACCGGCTTCGGTCACCAGGCTGGAGATTCAGTTGGTATGAGACTATGTTGAACGAACTTCGCCAGCAAGTGCTGGAAGCCAACCTGGAACTGGTGAGCGCCGGACTGGTGCTGTATACTTTCGGCAACGCCAGCGGGATCTCGCGCGCCGACGGGCTGGTGGCCATCAAGCCCAGCGGCGTGCCCTACGAAGGCATGCGCCCGGAGCACCTGGTGATCACCGACATGGACGGGCGCATCGTGGAAGGCGAGCTGCGCCCCTCATCGGACCTGGCCACGCACCTGGCGCTCTACCGCGCGTTCCCGGACATTGGCGGGGTGGTCCACACCCACTCGCGCTTCGCCACCGCCTGGGCGCAGGCGCGGCGTCCCATCCCCTGCCTGGGCACAACCCACGCCGATTACTTCCGCGGCGCGGTGCCCGTGACCGACGCCATGGACCCCAGGGAGATCGAGTCCGCCTACGAAGCCAATACCGGCGAAGTGATCGCGCGCCGTTTCGCGGGCCGCGACCCCATGGAGGCGCCCGCCGTGCTGGTGGCCGGGCACGGCCCTTTCTGCTGGGGTAAGTCAGCCGCCGAAGCGGCTCACCACGCCGTCATCCTGGAGTATGTCGCCGGCATGGCCTATTACAGCGTCACTCTGGCCGGGAACCCGGTTGAGTTACATCCCGCGCACGTCGATAAGCATTTCCTGCGTAAGCACGGCGTCAACGCCTATTACGGCCAGAAGTAAGTGACTTACCGGGGAGTCACCACTCGAGCGCCAGCCGCGCCAGGGTGCGCACGGGCACGCCCGACGGGCCTTTGGCCATGAACGGCTTGGCATCGTCCAGCCAGGCGGCGCCGGCGATATCCAGATGCACCCATGGGGTGGGGTCGGCGAATGCCTTCAGGAACATGGCGGCGGTGACCGCGCCGCCGTAGCGGCCGCCCACGTTGGGCAGGTCGGCGAAGGCGCTCTTCAGGTAATCCTTGTAGGCCTCGTCGAGCGGCATGTGCCACATGTTTTCGCCTTCCGCGCGGGCGGCCGCCATGACGCGCTCCCGCATCCCGTCGTCGTTGGCGAACAGCCCCATGTGGATGTGACCCAGCGCCACCACGATGGCGCCCGTCAGGGTGGCCGCATCCACCAGGTGGGTGCAGCCCAGGCGCTGCGCGTAGGTCAGGGCGTCGGCCAGGATCAGGCGGCCCTCGGCGTCGGTGTTGATCACCTCGATGGTCTTGCCGGAGAGCGAGGTGACGATATCGCCGGGCCTCTGCGCGCGGCTGCCCGGCATGTTCTCCACGGCGGGCACCAGCCCGGTCACCGGAATGGCCGGGCGAAGCTGCGCCAGCGCGCGCATGGCGCCGATCACGGCCGCGCCGCCGGCCATGTCGTATTTCATCTTCTCCATGCCGTCGGCGGGCTTGATGGAGATGCCGCCGGTATCGAAGGTCACACCCTTGCCCACCAGTCCCAGGTGCTCGCCGGAGGATGGCGCGGCGGCGGGCCGGTAGCGCAGCACGATCAGCGCGGGCGGCTCGGCGCTGCCCATGGCCACTCCCAGCAGGCTGCCCATGCCCAGTTGGGTCATGCGTTCGCGATCCAGGACCTCGCATTCCAGGCCGAACTCCTCCGCCGTGCGCCGGGCCTCGGCGGCCAGCAACAGGGGCGTCAGGCGATTGGCCGGCTCGTTGGCCAGCGTGCGCGTGTAGTTCTGCGCCTCCGCCAGGATGCGGCCCCGCTCCAGCGCGGCGTCCAGATCCGGACCGCCCGCGGCCGCCACCACGGCGAAACGCTGGACGGCCTTGCCCTCCTTCTCCGTCTTGTAGCGGTCCGGCTCGAACTCGCCCAGGATGGCGCCCTCCGCGGCGGCGGCCACGTACCCGGCGCCGGCGTGCGCGGCGTCCAGGAACAGCGCGGCATCGGCGATGGCCTTCGATTTCAGGCTCCGTATGGCGGCGCCTACCGTGCGGCGCAACACGGCGGGGGTGAACTGGTCCGCTTTCCCCGCGCCGGCCGCCAGCACGCGCCGCGCGCGCACGCCCGGCACGTTGTGCAGCAGCGTCATTTCGCAGGGCTTGCCGGCGATCTCTCCGGCGTCGAACAACTCGCCCAGGCCCAGGCGCTCCGGGCGCCGGTCCTCAAAAACAATCACCGCCAGGGCGGCGGCTTCCACTTCTTCCATGGGCTGGCGTTTCAGGCTGACTTGCATTTCCGGTTTCACTCTCCCTATTGTCTGGCTTTGCTGGCGCGCACCGCGTCGCGCGCTTCGGCATCCGCCGTGCGGGCGCGCTCGGCTTCGCGCTTGTCGTGCAGTTTCTTGCCGCGGGCCAAGGCGATTTCGCACTTGATGCGGCCGTGTTTCAGGTACACCTTGGTGGGGATCAGGGCCAGGCCTTTTTCCCTGGTCTTGCCCAGCAGCTTGTCGATTTCCTTGCGGTGCAGCAGCAGTTTGCGGTTGCGCACCGGGGGATGGTTCTCGCGGTTGCCGTAAGCGTACTGGCTGATGTGCGCGTTCACCAGCCAGGCCTCGTTGCGTTCCACGCTGGCGTAGGCCTCTTTGAGCTGTACGCGGCCCTCCCGCGCGGCTTTGACCTCGGTGCCCGTCAGCACCAGGCCGGCCTCGAAACGCTCCATCAGGAAATAGTTGTGGCTCGCCTGGCGGTTGTCACTGAGGATTTTGAAATCGGCTTCTTTTCCGGCCAAATTTTGCTCTCAACGCTGGGAAGTTCCGCAACGTCATTCAGTTGAAGTAGCGTAGAGCGCCCCATTGCCGTTTATCTTACCATATGCCTGTCCGCATGCCTGCCGATCATAGGCTTCATATTGTTTTCAGATACTTAGCATGCCTGGCGGCGCTGCTTGCGTGCCTGGCGGCTCCGGCGGCGGCGCGCACCCGCAAGGGCGACCGGCTGGTGGCCCAGGGCAAGGACCGCGAATCGCGCCAGGACTGGGATGCCGCCCTGGATTTCTACCAGAAAGCGCTAGCCGAAGATCCCACCGATCCCGGCTACCAGCTTGAGGTCAACCGGGCGCGCTTTCAGGCCTCCCAGGCGCACGTCGCCAAGGGTCTGAAACTGCGCAAGGAGGGGTCCCTGGCCCCGGCCCTGCTCCATTTCGAAAAGGCCTACGGCATCGATCCTTCCTCCAGCGTCGCCGAGCAGGAAATCAAGACCACCCAGCAGATGATGGAGCGCGAGAAGAAGAAGGGCGACAATTCCGAGACGCGCTCCCTCACGCCCGCCCAACTGGCCAAGAAGGACTCGGAAACCAAACTCGACGCCATGCTGCCCGTGCCCCAGTTGCGCGCCCTCAATCCGCAGCCCATCAACGTCAAGATGAACAACCAGCCCGCCAAGGTCCTGTTTGAGACGGTGGGCAAACTGGCAGGCATCAACGTGCTGTTCGATCCCGAATTTCCGGCGGGCAAACCGCAGTCGATCGAGCTGACCAACGCTACCCTGAGCGAGGCGCTGGATTACCTGGCCATCGTCAGCAAGTGCTTCTGGAAGCCGCTCTCGGCCAACACCATCTTCGTGACCCAGGACAACACCACCAAGCGCCGCGATTATGAAGAGCAGGTGATGAAGGTGTTCTACCTGACCAACGTCACCACGCCGCAGGAACTGCAGGAGATCGTGACGGCGGTGCGCTCGGTGGCCGACATCCAGCGCCTGTTCGTATACAACGCGCAGAACGCCATCATCGCCCGCGGCGAGGCGGACCGCATCGCCCTGGCGGAAAAAATCATCCACGACCTGGACAAACCCAAGTCCGAAGTAGTGGTGGATGTGCTGGTGCTGCAAGCCTCCAGCGACATGACCCGCACCCTCGGCGCGGCCCTGAACACCTTGAGCATCCCGGTGAACTTCGCGCCGCGCTCCTCCATCAGCACGCCCAGTTCGTCCACCGGAACCACCTCCACCTCCACGCCCAACAACAACACATCCACGCTGACCGGCGTCACCGGCGCCGCCGCGGCAACCGTCAGTTCCATCCCCCTGGCGTACATCGGCAAGGTGAATACCGAGGATTTCTCGACCGTGCTGCCTTCGGGCATGTTGCAGGCCGTGCTCAGCGACACTTCCACGCGCGTTCTGCAATCCCCGGAAATCCGCTCGGTGGACAACCAGAAGGCCACCTTGAAGGTCGGCCAGAAAGAGCCCATCGCGTCGGGCAGCTTTCAGCCGGGCATCGGCGGCGTGGGCATCAACCCGCTGGTCAACACGCAATTCACCTTTATCGACGTGGGCGTCAATGTGGACCTCACGCCCAAGGTGCACGACAACGGCGAGATTTCCATGCACGTGGAAGTGGAGATCTCCAGCGTGGTGGGCAACGTGAACCTGGGCGGCATCCAGCAGCCCATCATTTCACAGGAGAAGGTGATCCACGATATCCGCATGAAAGACGGGGAAGTCAACCTGTTGGGCGGGCTGCGCCAGACCCAGAATTCCACCACCTTGACCGGCATTCCGGGCCTCTCCAGCATTCCGTTGATCAAGTGGCTGTTCAGCAGCAAGCAGGTGGACCAGAGCGCGCAGGAGTTGCTGATCGCGCTGATTCCGCATATCGTGCGGCGCCCGGATTACACGGAGGAAGAGATGCGGGCCATCGCGGTGGGCAATGCCACGGTGGTCAAGCTGAATTACGCGCCGCCGGCCCATCGGTCCGCCGAAATGGCGCCCAAGGGCGGGGCGCCGGCGACGCCGGGCGCGTCGTCCAATCCTCTGGCGGCGCCTCCGGCGGCATCGGGCAATGCGCCGCCCGCCGCCGCGCCTCAACCCAACACGCCGCCGGCCGCCGCCGCGCAGCCGCCCGCCCCCGCGCCCGTTGCCCCCGCGCCGGCCGTGCCGCCGCCCAGCGCGGCGGTTACCTTCGTGCCCGGCCAGGTCCAAACCACTATGGGCGGATCCTTCAACGTGAATGTGGTCATCGCCAACGCCACGGACCTGTTTTCCGCGCCGCTGCTGGTGAAGTACGATCCCAAGATGCTCAAGCTCAACGACGTCGCGCAGGGCAACCTGATGGCCAGCGACGGGCAGCAGGTCACCTTCTCCAAGAACGTCCTGAACGATACGGGCGAGGCCGATATCATGCTCAACCGCATGCCGGGCGCGGGCGGCGTCACCGGCTCCGGCATCCTGGTCACGCTCTCGTTCACCGCCATCGGGCGCGGACCCACCAGCGTCTCCGCGCCGGCCTTCAACCCCAGCAATTCGCAGGGCCAGCCCATCGCCAACTCGTCGCCGCTTCTGACCGTGAATGTAATGTAAGGTAGTTTATGAGACGCAGGAACCAGAGGGGATTGACGCTCGTGGAACTGGTGGTGGCCTTCACCATCATGATGGTGCTGACCACCATGGCCGTGCCCCTGGCGCGCGCCCGCGTGCGCATCGAGCGCGAAAAGGAACTGCGCTGGGCGGAACGCGAAATCCGCGCCGCCATCGACAAGTACAAGGACTATGCCGATGCCGGCTATCTCGGCCAGCAGAAGCTGGATTCCGACAACTACCCGGACAAGCTGGAAACCCTGGTGGAGGGCGTGAAGCTACAGGGCCAGGTGGATAAGAAGATCCGCTTCCTGCGGCGCATCCCCAAGGACCCCTTCACGAACTCCACCGACTGGGGCATGCGCAGCACGCGCGACGACCCGACCTCCAACAGTTGGGGCGGCCAAAATGTCTTCGATGTTTACACCAAGACCACGGAGAAAGCGCCGGATGGAACCAATTACTCGGATTGGTAAGGCGCGCGGCCGCGGCCAGTCCGGCTTCACCATGGTCGAGTTGATGATCGTCATGGCGATCATCGTGATCCTCATCTCCATCGCCATCCCGCAATATCAGAAGGCCATCATCCGCTCCAAGGAGACCGTGCTGAAGAATAACCTGTTCACCCTCCGGCAGGTTATCGACGAGTACACTTACGACAAAAAGAAGGCGCCCCAATCCCTGCAGGACCTGGTCTCGGCCGGGTACCTGCGCGATATCCCTTACGACCCCATGACCGACTCCAACCAGGATTGGAAAACGGTCATGGAAGATTCCCTGCAAAGCGTCGATCAAACCGAGCCGGGCATCTTCGACGTCAAGAGCGGTTCCGACAAAACCGGGTTGGACGGCACGCCCTACGCCGACTGGTGACGGTTCAGGGCTGCTCGTACGCGCCGATGTCGATGTTCGGCCCCTGCACCCGCGGATTGCCGGCGAAATCGAGGGTCCCCACCACCGTGGGACCCAGGTCGACGCCCGCATCCACCGCCGGCGAGGACGGCTGCACCTGCAGGTCCGGCGTGGCCGTGCTGAGGAAGAGCGGATTCGCGAAGCGCGAGTGGGCGTCCTGCCCCGTGGCCTTCTGGTATCGCGAGAAGCCCTGATACACCGTCTGGTTCCATTGCCAGACGCCCGCCGCCGCGCCCACGGACGAGTAATACAGGTTGTAATCGAGGGTCGCCGGCATCGGCTCCGAAGTCGTGCGGCTGTGCAGAAACAGCCCGTGCCCCGTGGCGTTCACAATGTTGTTCTCGAAAATGTTGTTGGTCGCGTAGTATTGAATCTGGAATTCCCCGTTGCCGGTGTTCTTGGCGTCGTTCAGGAACAGGGTGTTGTTCACGATGTCGCAATGGTCCGTGCCGCCGCGCGCCGCGCCGTAACCGCCGATGCTGACGCCCACCGAATTGGCCTTGTAAATCAAATTGCTCCGCGCGGTGATGTAACTGGTGACATGGCCCTGTATCTCGCTGGCCAGTTCCATGTTCAGGTCGGCGTGGTGCACTACGTTCCGCTCGATGGTAATCTGCGTGCCGCCATCCACGTAGATGCCGTCGGCCGCGTACTGCGCCCCATAGGCCGGGTTATCGTACGACGTGATGTTGTAAACGATATTGCCGCTCACTTCCCCGTTGCGCGCCTGGTCGTAAGCCGGATCCGGCGATACGTGCTCGAATCCGATGGCGTCGAATCCGATGTTGTTGTCGTCGTGGATCAGGTTGTTGGTGACGCTCCAGTTTTCCACGTTCCCGTTCAGCGTGACCGTCTCGCTGCAGCCCGTGGTGTTGTCGAACACCTCGTTGCCGCCGATCGTCAGGTTGTTGATGGAGGCCGGCGCGCTGCTGCCGTACACCGCGATGCCCAGGGCGTTGGCGGCGCAGCCTTTGGCGGTGGTCGCGATATCGTGTATGCGGTTGCCGAGAAGCTGGATGTTACTGCCGGCGCCGGTAACGTAGATGCCGATGGGCACGGCCGCCGTGGTGTTCGAGGTGTAGTTGCGGATTTCGAAGCCGCCGATCGCCAAGTAACTCTGGTTGGCGATCGTCAGCAGGCCATACTGTCCGCCGGGCACCGTCAGGCCCGTGCCGTCCACAATCGCGGTCTGTCCGGGGTAGCTCTCGAAGGTGATGTAACCCGCCGTGGCGGAGCCGGAATTGGCGAAGGTGACGATTTCGTTATAGACCCCGCCCATCACGTACACGGTGGCCCCCGCCGTGGCCGTAGTCGCGGCGTGCTGAATGGTCCGCCAGGGCGCGCCGATGCTGCCGTTGTTATTGTCGTTGCCCGTGGTGGCGACATAGAACGCCGCCCCCGTGCCGATGGTGATGTTGGCCACGGCCGCGGCGGCGGGCGTCTGCGCGGAGACCGCCGTAACCACCACTATCGCCGGGCTGGGACTGGCGGCGGGCGCGGTGTACAAGCCCGAAGCCGAGATGGCGCCCGCCGCGGCGTCGCCGCCGATCACTCCATTGACTTCCCAGATGACCCCCGTGTTCGCCGCATTCGTCACCGTGGCGGTCAACTGCGCGGTTCCGCCCGGCGGCACGGCCACCGACGCCGGCGCGATGCTCACCGTCACCTGCGGCGGCGTCACCGTCACCGCCGCGGACGCTTTGGCGCCCGTATTCGCGACCGATACGGCCGTGACACTGACCATGGCCGGCTTGGGCGCCGCAGCCGGCGCCGTGTACAGACCCGCCGCCGTGATGGTCCCCACGGTCGCGTTCCCGCCCACGACGCCGTTCACCTGCCAGGTGACGCTCTTATTGCTCGTATTCCGCACCGTGGCGCTGAACTGCCGGCTCTGCCCGATGGCCGGAGCGGCCGAAGTGGGAACCACCGCCACAGTCACCGTACCGGCGGCCGCCTCAGCCACCGCCCGGTCCGTATGTTTTCCCCGCGGCGCGCCCAGCGCGCAGAGGCTTGAAATCAAGAGCACGGGCGCCGCCCGGCGCAAGGTATGGAGAAGGTTGCTGTGCGCCATCGCTACAGATTACCTCAAACGCGCCTGCCTGCGTACCGGGCCGCGCGTGTTAGAATCCCCCGCATGAGGCTGCTCGCCTGTTGTGGTCTTCTCTTGCTGCGGGCTGCGTGGGCCGCGGCTCAGACGCCCGTGGTGGAGCCCGGCGGCGTGGTGGACGCGGCAACCTTCGGCACAGTCGTGGCGCCAGGCTCACTGGTCTCCATCTTCGGCTCCAACCTCGCTTCCGCATCCGCATCCGCGGGCGCCATTCCCCTGCCCCCGCAACTCGGCGGCGTCTCGGTCGGCTTCAACGGTATCGCCGCGCCGCTGCTGTTTGTCTCGCCGCTGCAGATTAATGCCCAACTGCCGTGGAACGTCCCCACCAGCGGACCGGTCACCGTGGTGGTCACCAACGGCGCGGCCGCATCCGCGCCGCAAACGGTGCAGGTGGGACCCTTCGCGCCCGGCTTGTTCGCCGTGGGCGGCTACGCCGTAGCCATCAATCCGGACGGTTCGTTGGCCGCGCCCGCCGGCGCCATCCCCGGCATCGCCAGCCATCCCGCCACCCCTGGCGATCCGCTCATCCTGTTGGGCAGCGGCTTTGGCCCCGTCACTCCGCCGCCCATCACCGGGAATAACTCGCTCGACACCCTGCGCACCGCCGCCACCACGCCCTCCGTCACCGTCGGCGGCGTTCCCGCGACAGTCACCTTCGCCGGATTGTCGCCGCAGTTCGTGGGTGTCTATCAGATTAACGTCACCCTGCCCGCGGCCCAGCCCGCTGCCGGCGCGGCGTCCATCCAGATCCAGGCGGGCGGCGTTACCGGCACGGTCCCCGCCGCCATTACCGTCGGCACGGGCTGGCCCCAGTGGGGTCAGAATCCCCAGCACACCGCCAACCCCGCAGTGGCCGGGCAAAGCCTGAACCAGATTCTGGCCGACATTGTTTATGATCCGCTGGCGCCGCAGGAACAGTCCGCCAATTACAACGAGCTGGTGACCCACTACCAGGTTCCCCTGGTGGACGGGAACGATGTCTACATGGAGTACAAGTCCGGCACTTATAACGCCTCCAGCTTCGCCACTCAGATCTGGGGCGAAAACAAATTCACCTGGCGCAACGGCCAGCTTGTCCCGGTATGGGCCTACGCCAGTGACTGGAAGGCGCCGGGATCCAGCACGGACTTCTGGGAGCCGGTGTTCCATGCCGCGCTCGGCTCGGGCGTGGTTTATGTGCCGGGCGCGTCCGGCAGCGTGGTGGTGCTGGACAAATCCAGCGGCGCCGCCCTGCAGCGCTATGCCCCCTTTGGAACCGATCCGAATACCTATGAAACCGGCCCGCTCACCGTGGATGCCGCCGGCGACCTGTTCTATAACGTGGTGCAGGTCACCGTCGATCCGGTGAACGGATTCTACGCCAATGACTCGACTAACTCATGGCTGGTGCGCGTGGCGCCCGGCGGCGCCTTCAGTATGGCAAGTTATCCGGCCCTGTTGGCGTCCCAGGCGCCGGCGGCTTCCGGCGCGTGCGTGACCTCCTTCGCCACCACGCAACTGCCCTGGCCGCCCTCCACCACCGCGGTTCCCCTGGCCGGCCCGTGCGGCAGCCAGCGCGCGGGCTTGAACGTGGCCCCTGCCGTGGCCCCCGACGGCGCCATTTACACCGTAAGCCGCGCCCAATTCAATGACCGCTACGCGTTCCTGCTGGCCCTCAACCCCGACCTGAGCCTGAAGTGGGCCGCGTCCCTGCGCAATCGCTTTCACGATGGTTGCGGCGTGTCGCCCGCTAACGGCGGCTGGCTGCCCGCCAACGGCACGCCCGGCGGATGCCGCGCCGGCGCCTTGCTGGGCGTCGACCCGGAAACCAATCAGCCGGGCGATGGCAGCGTGCTCGACGATGCCTCGTCGTCTCCGGTGGTGGCGCCCGACGGCACCATCCTCTTCGGCGCCTGGAACCGCTACAATTATGCCCAGGGCCACTTGATGCATTTCGACGCCAGTGGCAACTACCTGGGCGCGTTCGGTTTCGGCTGGGATACCACGCCCGCGATTTACGTCCATGACGGAACCTGGTCCGCGGTCACCAAGAACAACCATTACAGCAACATCGGCTCTTATTGCGATGACAGCGCCATGTGCCCGCCGGACCGCAATGCCAATAATCCCGCCTCGCCCGAACAGTATTTCATCACTCAGCTCGACGCCGGCCTGAACGTCGAATGGAACTATCAGAACACCAACACCAATAGCTGCACGCGGAACGCGGACGGTTCCCTGACCTGCGTCTCCGACCACCCCCATGGCTTCGAGTGGTGCGTCAACAGCCCGGTGGTCGACGCCAACGGCGTGGTCTACGCCAACAGCGAGGATGGCAACATGGCCGCCATCGCCCAGGGCGGAGCGCTGGTGCAGGAGATCTTCCAGCAGTTAGCCCTGGGCGCCGCCTACACGCCCGCATCCATCGGCGGCGACGGCCGGATCTATTCGCAGAACGACGGACACCTGTTTGTGGCCGGTAAGTGATGCGACAATTTTCCGCGCCCTACGATACCATGGCCAAGTTGATTTCGGCGGCCTGCGACGCGCACATTAGCGCTCTGAAACGTTAGCGTGACCGCCGTGTTCGATACCGTCGCCTGATAGGTCGCCAGCTTCCGCCCGCCGAGCCGGTACAGGTAGATCGTCTCGGCGCCGGACGCGTTGCTGTACAAACGGTGGTTGCCCTGGCCGTAAGCGTACACCTGCGTGCCGTTCACCGATACCAGGCGGTTGGCCATGAGGTAGCCCAGGTTGTACGACTCGAACTGAAGCACGTTTCCATAACTAATGTGGTTGGTTTGCCTATTGGCGGCCGCGTTGAGCGTGGGCGGAGCTCCGGCCGCCGGGGGTCATACACGCGTAGCTTTGTCATGGCCGGTCACTTCTTGTGGAGCGCGATGGTGGCTTGGAGGCCCTTGCCGCGCTCGTAGAGGCCGGCCACGCCGGGGGAGGGTTCGGCGCCGTAGTAGTGGCCGAAGACGTCAAGGGCGGGAGTGTCGCTGATGATGACTT
>VFSW01001534.1_pt1 | contig 35230 bp, 19 predicted proteins | sample 5358111 | NCBI WGS metagenome assembly VFSW01 (sample SAMN11554181, study PRJNA540505) | mine drainage metagenome | isolation source: sediment from site ElyBrook_90M | place: USA: Ely Copper Mine, Vershire, VT | collected 2017 | reverse complement strand
CTCGCTGCGCTCGGAATGACAAACGTAAGACGAAGACTCGGAGCGGGATTCTTCGCCGCCCACGGCTCCTCGGAATGGCTGCTCAAAGCTGATGGTCGCGGCACGTTACGAAGGGCCTCCGGCTGGCGCGCGGGTGTACCGCTTTTCTCAGGGCTCATGCCGCAGAACTTTGCCCTGGTACGAATCGGGGTTGATCTGGCTTAGCTCAATCCGGTTTCCATCCGGATCGAAGATGAAATAGAGAAAGGTTCCGTCCGCAGCGGGCTTGGCGGCTTTGGCGTAGGCGCCGGCTGGGATCGGGTATCCGCGCGCGCTGAGGCCGTGGAGGGTGGCTTGCAGGTTTTTCACGAAAAATCCAAAGTGGTACACCGGAGGAAGATGGGCAGGCGGCTCGCCTTTGGCGGCGGGAAAGAGCTCGACAAACGTCCGGCTATGGGGGATGTGCAGATAAACCAGGCGTGGGCTGCCATCCGGGCGATTCAGGCGAAAGGTTTCCGTGAGGCCCAGAGTCCCCTCGTAAAAGTGCAGCGCTCGCGGCAGGTCCGTTACGCCAATGCCCACGTGCCCCAGGTTTTCGATTCCCAGGGTGGGTTCAGTGGCGCATGCGGCGCGCCGGAAGCCAATGGCCACGGCAGCCAAAATCAAGCCAGCGAACAAGACTTTTCTCATTGCTCAAAACCTCCGTGTGATTTCTGGCTTATCGCTTCAAGCCAGCCGAACTGCGCCCTACGTTCAATGACGGAGAAAATTGGTCAAAAATACCCCAGCTTAAGGTTTCGTGTGCTAGCCTTGTGTGGGCCGGCCAGCGCGCCAGCCGCAACGGGTTGTGAGCTTCAAAGGCCGCATGAAGGCCTGCGAAGGAGAACGCCTGAATTTCCACGAATCGCACTCTTGATTTCGAAATTGCTGTCGATCAAACCAGCCACGCAAGGCTTCGCGCTCAGCAATGATCGCGGCGGCGTGGCGCTTATCGGGAAATGCCCAAATGGATAGCGCAGCCCTGCCAGATTCTTTGCAGCCTGATTCAGCGAGCCCGCCGCGATTGCAGGGAGTGGTGCCCGTGCTCTGCACCCCCTTTCGGGACGATGAAAGCCTGGATGAAGACGGCCTGATCGCCCAGATTGAATTTGCCGCTGCCCAGGGCGCCAACGCACTCTGCGCGCCCGCGTTCGGAAGCGAGTACTACAAGCTGACTCATGCCGAACGGCTGCGCGTGGCGGAGCTGCTGGCCCGGCACTCGCGCGTTCCCGCCCTTATCAATTGCGGGGCGGGTTCTCTGCGCGAAACGGTCGCATTCTGCGATCACGCTGCATCATTCGGCGCCGCCGCCCTCATGGTAGCGCCTCCCTCCACCGTACCCTTGGGCGGGGAGGAAATCCGCCGCTTTTATGAAGCCGTTTGCCGCAACGTCCGCCTGCCCTTGATGCTGCAGGATTCCGACTTCAGCGGTGCGGGCCTGCCAATGGAACTGTTTGTGCGCCTGTCGGAACAGTTCCCTCAATTCAGGTATGCCAAGCTTGAGAATCCGCTGGCCGGAACCAAATGCCGGCGCATCATCGAACAAAGCCGGGGTCGAGTCCAGGTGATGTATGGCTGGGGCGGCATGCGCCTGTTTGACGGCCTGGACCACGGCGCCGTGGGCATTATGCCCGGAGCGGCCATGACGCGGCTTTACGTTCGCATCGTGGATTTATACCAATCCGGCAGCGCGACGCAGGCGCAAAGCCTGTTTGAAAAACTTCTGCCGCTGCTGGTCTTCTCGCTGCAACACCTGGAATTGTTCATCAGCATGGAAAAACGCATGCTGACCAGGCTGGGCGTGCTCAAGTCTGCGCGGCTTCGGGAGCCGACGTTGCACCTGGAGGACGAGTACGAACGCAGGTTGCAGGTGCTGATGGACCAGGTGTTGGCCGAAATGGCCGCCATCGCACCGCGCTAGTTCAGGAGGCCTTGGCCCGGCCTTCCATCCGTTGACTCCAATGCCTCGGGCCACGCCTGCTGTCCCGACCGGAGCGCTGGACTTCAGGCGGGATGGTCTATGCTACTCGTCGGCCTCCTGGCCTGTGATCACAAAGTGGTAATGGCCGGAACCGGTCTTGACCACAACAGTTCCGCTGCGCGGGTCCTGAGTTGCGCCCGCGACGCCTGCGTCTCCGGAAACGTACTGCCCGTTATGCCAAATTTCCTGACTGCCTTCCTTCACTTCGACGCCCGTCATTTCATCTTCCGTGGGCAGCACAATCTCCGCATCGCTGCCGGCCGGGATGACCACATCCAGCGTGATCTTTCCCGGCGAATGCTTCCATGCCGTGGCCACTTTTCCCCGCAGGGTCATGGTGCTGGCGCTGGCCCAATGCAAGTCCTCCACCACTTGCGGTGCAATGCGGATATGCCGGTAGCCCGCGCCGTCCGCGCCGATGTTGATCCCGGAAAGAGCCTGATAGAACCACGCGCCCACGCTGCCAAACATCGCGTGGTCCTGGGAGTTCATGGAGGGTCCAACCTTGTTCTGCCAAAGCTCCCACAAGGTGGTGGCGCCGTTCGCGATCATGTAGCCCCAGCTTGGATAGGTGGTCTGTTTGGCCAGTTCGTAAGCCAGATCGGAGCGTCCGATTCCGGTAAGCGCCTGCATCAGGAACTTGATGCCGATGAATCCCGTTGTGATGTGCGTGTTGTGGTAATAGACCACATCGTTGGTGAGTGCGCCGGCAACTCTTCCGCGCACTCGGGCAGACGGCAAGCCAAGTTGCAACGCCATGGCGTTTGCGGTCTGCGTTCCGTTTGCATAACTCAGGGATTGCGGGTTGTAAAACTTCTGGTTGATGGCGTCTTTAATCTGCCCGGCAAGCTGGGTATAGCTTTGCGCATCGGCGGTATTGCCGACCGCGGCGGCAATACGCGAAAGCAGTTCGACATCGTAAAAATAATAGGCGGCGGAGACAAAGTCGTTATCGGTATGCACAATCGGCACCCAGTCGCCGTAATAGCTGTAGCTCAGGATGTTTCCCGGCGCACGCGAGCGCAGAAACTCAACATACTTTTTCAGGCCGTCGTAGTTTTCCTGAAGAATGCGGCGGTCGCCGTAATATTTCCACATGTACCAGCAGAGCTGGGGATAAGCCGTGCCCCAGGCGGGATCGGCGGGACGGCTGCCGTAGCGGAGCGGCACCGTATCGGTTACAGCGCCGTCCGGACTCTGCTCATCGTGAATATCGCGGATGAAATTGGTGTAGAAAGCGGCCATGTCAAAGTTCATGATCGCTTCCTCGCCGGTTATCTGGGCGTCACCCATCCAGCCCTGGCGCTCGTCGCGCTGGTCGCAATCGGTGGGTATGCTGAAGAGGTTGGTGAGTTGGGACCAGTAAATCAGTCTCTGAATCTGGTTCAGAATATCCGTTGAAGCGGAAAAGCCGCCCACCGTCTCAACCGCGGAGTGAACCACTTCACCGCGCAGCGTATCGAGGCCGGGTGTGCCCGGATAGCCGGTCAGTTCCACGTAACGAAAGCCGTGGTAGGTAAAGCGAGGCTCGTAGGTTTCTTCGCCTGACCCTTTCAAAATGTAAACGTCACGCGATTTGGCGCCGCGAATGTTATCGCGGTTGATTGATCCATCCGCGTAGATCAGTTCCGCAAAGCGTAACTGCACCCGCGTGCCCGCCGGGCCTGATACGCGCAGGCGCACCCACCCGCTCATGTTCTGGCCCATGTCGTACACGTAAACGCCCGGGTGGGGATTGGTAAAACCTGAGGGAAGCTTCTGGCTCACCACGCGGATGGGCGGCATCATTTCGGCGGAGATTTCGGCTTGCGTGCCCTGCACCACCTGGGCGGGGTTCCAATTCGAATCGTCAAACCCGGGCCGATCCCATCCTTTCGTCTCGCGCCGCGCGTCGTAGACCTCGCCGTTATAGACGCTGGCCTCCACAACGGGTCCGGCCGCAGCCTTCCAGGTTCCGTCGCTGGAAATGCTGACGTGCTGCCCGCCCTCCAGCTCAATATTCAATTGCAAAAGCACGGCGGGGGCGGGGTAGTAACCCTTAAAGCTGTTCGGCCGGCTGAGCGTGGCCCATCCGCCGCCCAGCATCACCCCAAGCGCGTTGCTGCCGCGCTGCAGCGCCTGGGTTACATCGTAGGTGGAATAGAGCACACGCTTGGGATATAGCGTGTATGCAGGGTCAAGCACCCGATGGCCGATAGTCCGGCCATTGATGTGCAACTGGTAGTAGCCGAGCGCTGTCACATACGCGCGGGCGCGCAAGACGCGGGCAGGCAGGCTGAATTGTTTGCGCAGTTCGCCGCCGCTGATCCATTTGCCTTTCCACTCCTGGCGCGATAGCAGGCCCATTTCAAAATGCGCGGTGTTGCTGGTGGAACTGGCTTCACCTCCGAAACCCCAGACTTTCACTCTCCAGTAATAGGTGCGGCCACTCTGCAAGGGCTTCCCCTGGTACTCGATCTGGTTTATTTCCCCTGACGAAACCCGGCCGCTGTCCCACATGTCGCCCTGGCCTTTTTCCAGGGCGTCACGGTTCGAAGCCACCAACAGTTGATAGGCTGTCTGGGTATCACCACGTCCCGTCATACCCAGCACCCAGGAAAAACGCGGCCGCGCCACGTCCATACCAAGAGGATTCACCAGGTATTCACAGCGCAGGTCGCTCGGCGCCTGCGGATCCGCTGCCTCCAAAACATTGCCTGCAGTTACCAACCAGGCGCTTGCTGCCGCCAGAACCACTGCCCTTAATAAACGCTTCCGCATCTACTCACCTCATCCCGTTGTGTATGGGGGTTGCACTCCCGCACCCATTATTCAATCACGTCAAAACGCTTCAAGCCTTCTTCGTCGATGGTCAGGCCAAGGCCGGGCTTGTCGTCGTCCAATTGCAGGTATCCGTGCTGTGGCTTAGGCTCGCCCTTGAAGATGTACCAGAACAGCTCGTTGCCCACTTCCACCTCCACGGGTGGAAAGTATTCCGCCATCGGCGAGTTCAGGCTCGCCATCACCAGGTGGTAGTTGTGCATCTGCCCGGCGTGCGGGATCACCGGAATCTCGTGCGCCTCCGCCAGAGCCGCCACCTTGCGCGCCGCCGTCAGTCCGCCCACCCGGTTGGTATCAAACTGAATCACGTCCACCGCCCGCGCGTCGATCATCTGCCGGAAGCCGTAAAGCGTGAACTCGTGCTCGCCGCCTGAGATCGGCGCTACACCCATCGCCTTCAGTTCCGCGTAGCCCGCCAGATTGTCCGGAATTACCGGCTCTTCCACCCAGCGCAGGTTGTACGAGGCAAGCATCCGGATCATCCGCCGCGCGTACTCCAGCGTCCAGCCCATGTAGGCGTCTGCCATCAGATCGATCCCGTCTCCCACCGCCTCGCGCGCCCTCTGCACCAGCGCCACGTTGCGCTGCATGCCTTCGGCCCCATCCGCCGGACCCCATCCGAACCGCACCTTCATCGCCCGAAAGCCCTGCTCCTTGTACTGCCGCGCCTCTCGGGCCAAATCCTCCAGCGGCTGGCTGTACAACCGGCTGGCGTATACCGGAATGCGCGCCTTCGTCCGCCCGCCCAGCAACCGGAATACCGGCTGCTTCGTGAGCTTGCCCATCAGGTCCCACAGCGCAATATCCACGGCGCTGATCGCCACCATGCCGATCCCTTTGCGCCCGAACGCCAGGGTGCGCCGGTACATGTGCTGCCAGAGGAACTCCACGTCAAACGGGTTCTGCCCCAACAGAATCGGCTTCAGATACAGGTCAATCACCTGCTTGGAAACCCGCGGCGCCAGCGCTGCCTCGCCAATCCCCACCTCGCCCGCATCGCTCGCTACTTCCACCACCAGCCAGCTATGGAAGCGGAACGTCCCCATGGGGTCTGACTCCAGTTGCAGCAGGTCCATGGGATTGGTGCAAAAATGCGGCTGCGGCGCCACCGTCGCCCCGCGCCATTCAACTACCCGCGTTCGTACCTCTGTGATTTTCACGGTCGTTCTCCCTGATTTGAGTCTGCTTCTTCTTGAAACTTATTGCGCGCCCATCCGGCTGGCGTAAATCTGGCGACTCTTCAGCATCTTGAAGTGCCGCCCGTCCACGACGAATCAGGTTTCCGTTGTGTGTATAGGTTCGCGATCCGGCGCTCCAACAATGATCTTGTAGCCGCGCTCAAACGTTCGCAGATGATCGCGCATGGCGGCGCGCGCCCGGCGGACGTTGCGCGTTGCCAGCGCCTCCACCACTTTCCAATGTTGATCCACCGCCAGGGAACGGCTGCCCGGAATCTGAATGCTCTTCTCGATCACTTCGCGCAGCAAACCGCGGATGGTGCGCATCATTTGAGCCAGCACTTTGTTCTGGGAGTACTCCGCAATGTGCAGGTGGAATTCCAGGTCGAGATTCAGGAAGCCCTCGAAATCTTCCGGGGAAGCCTCTTGCATGCGTTTGATGATCAGGCGGAGGGTTTCAAGCTCGCTTTCGGTGGCGCGCTGGGCGCACAGGGCCGCCAGCTCCGTTTCAAGCATAATGCGGGCTTCACTCAGGTCGGTCACTTCCCGCTGATTGCTCAGCAGGCCCTGGGTCAGTACCTGCTCCAGAAACTTCGAGGGCCCCTCGGCCACAAAAGTTCCTTCGCCCGCCCGCATCCTGACCATGCCGACAAAGGCAAGGGATTTTAACGCCTCGCGTAACGTGGAACGGCCGATGTGAAAAGTTTCACAAAGCGAGGATTCGGGCGGCAGCTTCTCCCCCGGTTTCCACCTGCCGGCGGAAATCCTTTCGGCAAGCTGCATCGCCACCTGCTCGCTTAAGGTCATTCTGAAAACGGGCTTGAGAGTGTTCATTGCACTTTGCGCACCAGCAGACATATTAAAGTCGCTAGCTCAAGTCCAGTAGGAACTGCTGCGCGCTCGGTATGCAGTTTATGATCGGCCGCAAAGCCAGCGCCGAATTCGGCCCGCTAGTGTTTATTCTTGAAACCCTTACACTGCGCCGCGGACAATGCCATATGTAAAGCCGGAGCCAGAAATAATACAAATAATGCACTATAGTTACGTCAAGTAGCAGCACGGTATAAAAAATTGCTTGACTTAACTTAAGGGTGGGCATTATAACCAAACCTCGTTACAACTGTAAAGCTTATTTGTTGCTTGTCTGATGATTGGAATCGGGGTGTTGGGGAGACATTGCAAAAAAAAGTGAGGATGGCGATGCAAATTCTGAAAGTTGAGCGGTTGTCCCGAGCGATGGCGGGCTTGGCTGCCGTTGCTCTGATTTTTTGGGCAGGATCGACGTCCGCCCAAGTAATTACGACGGGAACAATTAGCGGCACTGTTGCAGACACCACAGGAGCCGTTGTGCCCGGGGCCAAAATCTCCATTACCAACCAAGGCACGCGGATTACAACCACGACCAGCAGCAATGCCGATGGAACCTTCGTAGTGCCCGGCTTAACCGTGGGGGCCTATACCGTGGTCACCTCAAAACAGGGGTTCGAGACATCGCGGGTGACCGATATCCAGGTTCACCCCACCCTGGTGGCCAACGTCAATCCGGTATTGAAAGTCGGGGAGGTCTCCACGGAAGTAAGCGTAGTGGCCAGCGCCGCACAGGTACAGACCACGACGAGCGAAGTTTCTAATCAAGTTTCCGAAAAGCAAGTTGTCACCCTTCCGATCAACGGGCGAAATTACCAAAGCCTGTCTGCCCTAATGCCTGGAGTAACCAACACTGCCCCCGACACGGCTTTGAATCAGGGCGGCTTCCTGACCAGCAATGTCATTTCCGTCAACGGTATGGGCACGAGTGGTACACAGTACTACCTGGATGGGATTTGGAACGAGAACACAGGCAATATGACCCAAACCACCATCACTCCGAATCCAGACACCATCCAGGAAGTTCGCGTTCTGCAAAACAACTTTGGGGTTCAGTACTCGCTGAACGGGGCCAACGTGGTCATTCTGCAAACCAAGAGTGGAACCCAGCAGTTTCATGGCAGCGCCTTTGAGTACCTTCGGAATGACTCCTTTGACGCCCGCAACTTTTTCTCTCCCACCACGCCGCCCTTACACCAGAACATTTTTGGATACACCATCGGCGGCCCGGTCTATATCCCCAATCACTACAACACGGACAAGCAGAAGACGTTTTTCTTCTGGAGCCAGCAGTGGACGCGGCAGGATATCGGCTCTGTGGTCTTAGGGGCAGACCCAACTGCGGCACAGCGTGCCGGCACTTTTAGTTCCAGCACACCCCTAATGAACCCGCAGACCGGGCAACCCTTTCCTCAGTCGTCGCCTGGCGTTTATCAGATTCCTCAAAATATGCTCAACTCCAGTTCGCTGGCGTTGCTGAATGCGTTAGCGCCGCTGCCCAACAATGCGCAGAACGGTTTCTTAAATTACCTCAATTTGAATCCGGCCATCAACAATACACGCGATGACGAAATCCGCGTGGACCACAACATCAACGAAAAAGTACGCCTGATGGCGGAGTACCTGGACGAGCGGCAGCTCAATGGCAATCCTTACGACAATTTCCTGGGGTCGCCCTACACGACCAACAGCGATCCCATCACCACCCAGAACCAGCTTGCGCAGATCCAATTGACCGCTACCCTTACCCCGAGCATCGTCAACAGCATAAGTGTGGCGATGAACAACTATGTAGTCAGTCTGGGAGCCAAAGGCATTTGGCAGCTCAGCCAGGTACCGGGATTCCAGGAAGTGCTGCCGTTCCAAGGCGGCGCGGGTACAAACCGCTTGCCGCAAATCACTTTCTCGGGTGGTTGGGCGCCTTTGGGCTGGGCGTACACATTGCCTCTGGACCATGCCAGCGACTTGGAAGACACGCTGACCGACGACTTCAGTTGGCTGCGCGGGAACCATTACATCCAGGCTGGCGCCAGCATCGTGTTTGGAACCAAACGTCAAACCAATTTTTCCGGCAGCGCCGGCCAGTGGTTCTTCAGCGGGCAGTTCACCGGGAATCCTATCGCTGACTATCTGCTGGGCGACTCGGCTACGTTCAGCCAAACCAGCACGGAGCCGCGCTACTACCTGCACTATCCTCTGTTTTCGCCTTACGTGCAGGACCGCTGGAAGGCCAGTCGTCGTTTGACCTTAACCGGTGGTCTGCGCGTGGAATTTGAACCAGCGCCTAACTTGCAGCACGCGTTTGGAAGCGTGTTCAACCCGGCGGTTTATAATCCGGCCGACGCGCCCATCGTGAATCCCGATGGCACTATAACGCCCACAGCCAGCTATAATCCATTGAATGGCTTGCAGATTAATGGTTTGAACGGGACGCCCCTCAACTTCACTACCGCCCACCAGTGGTACTGGGCGCCCGCCTTTGGTTTTGCCTATGATGTATTTGGCGATGGCAAGACCGCTCTGCGCGGCGGCTACCAGATCACGTACCAGAACCCATTCTTTTTGGCGGGCGGCAACGGAGCGCAATCGGGCAATCCGCCCTTTGTCAGCTTCCTCTCGCTGGTGACTCCCAGTTTCCCCGCCGCCACGGGAGGCCAGGTTGCGCCGCCGAGCATTCCAACCATCAGCGGCGAGGATGTGGCCACATACCAAGCACCCTTCATCCAGAACTACAGTTTGAGCCTGGAACATCAATTCGGCCACAACTGGCTGACGTCGATTGCTGGAGCGGGAACGATCGGCAGAAACCTCTCGGCTGGCTGGAACATCAACCAACCCCTGCCCGACGGCCAGTTCAACTTTAACCCCATTATCAACTCAGGGACGGTTACCCCTTACCTCTATTCTCCGTACCCAGGGTATGCGGGTATCAACGACGTTGAGTTCGAAGACAACTCCTCTTGGAATGCGCTTGAAGTCCTGGTTCGCCACCCGATAGGGAGCAATGTGTTCCTGAACGTTGCCTACACTTGGCAGCACGGCCTTTCCAGTGCAACGGGTAATGCTTTGACTCAGAATGGGCCGCAGAACATTTATAATCCTGGTGCGGATTACGGGAACCAGAGTTACAACGTTCCGCAGGTCTTCACGGTGAGCACCATTTACACTGAACCGTGGTTCAAGAATGCGCCTGGAATTAAAGGCTTGGCTTTGGGCGGCTGGCAATACTCTGACATCACCACCATCCAGAGCGGCTTTTCCATGGATCCCGGGTTAAGTGTTACAAACCAGGGGCTGGCTACGCGTCCAAACCTCGTTGCCAGCAGCGTCGGCGGTCCAAAGACAGTCCAACAATGGTTCAACACCTCAGCATTCGCCGCCCCTGCCGCAGGCATGTTCGGCAATGCGGGCCGAGGTATCCTCACGGGACCTGGCGTGATCAACTTTGACATGGCGATGTACAAGGACTTCAAGATTAAGGAGCAGGCAACTCTTGAATTCCGCGCCGAGGCCTTTAACATTTTCAACCACACTAACTTAAGCGGTGTTCAAACTGCTTTTGGCACTGGAAACTTTGGTCAGATAACCAGTGCGCTTGATCCCCGCATTCTTGAATTTGCACTGCGATTGCAGTTCTGATAAATGTCCGGGTGTGCCCTGTCAGTGTCCGGTTTTTCTCCAGGCATTGGCAGGGCACCCGGCTTTGCTGAATCTACCGGTCCGCCGCGCGACGAATGAAACGGCACGAAGCCCTTCATGATTCTTGATACTCAACCATCCTGCGCCCATTGCTTGCCGCAAAATCCAGACGAAAAGATGAGAATGGGATGACCGCTTGCAAGATCAGCCGGCCGTACCTCGGCGGGATTACTGCTTATCGCCGCGTTTATGACCGGGGTCCCCTAAACTTGCACTTGAAAGGAACCCATGAAACGTCGATCCTTCATCTCCGCGATAGCCATTAGCCCCCTTGCGGGGGTCCGTTTCTGGGACCAGCCTGCGAAGGCCACTGCAGCCGCTTTTGGCGCGCCTCGGCTCATGGAAGCTCGTGGAGAATACCAAAGGGTGGTTCTCTCTTTTCAGCCCGTGGACGGAGCAGAATCTTACTCGATTCGCGTACGGACCTCCGGCGGCAGTGAGCAAACCATCTCTGGAGTTGAGGTCTCCTACTACTCGGTGCAAGGATTGGAAAACGGCATACGCTACACCTTTCAGGTAGCAGCCGTAGGGCCTAACGGCGTGACGCCTTTTGGCAACCCGCTCGAAGCAACACCGACGGAGGAAATGCCTTGGCCAGCATTACATTCTGCTTTTCTGGGCGATAACCCTACCCGGTCTTCATGCCCCTTTTGGATGGTTCATGGCGCCGAAAGCGACCAGGAATTACGCGAGTCCATGCGCCAAATTTATCGCTTTGGGTTTGAAGGCGTCACTCTCCACCCGTATGACTATCAGGACTTTCTGGGGCAGGGAAACTGGTCGCGCTGGCGCGTAATTACTGATGAAGCGCGCAAGCTGGGTCTGACGGTATGGGAGCAGGACGACAAGGACTATCCTTGCGGATACGCGGCCGGCAAGGTGGTGGAGCGCAACCGGGAATGGGGGCGCTGGGAAGTTTACCTGGCGCAGCGGCAGACGGTCGAAGGCCCTTCGACGCTGAACCTGGATACAACCCAGTATGTGCTCGGGGCGCAAATTCTGGTGGCTGTTTCAGCCTTGTCGCCGCAGGGCGCATTCACCGACCTAACCCAATCCGTGCAAAGCGGCAAGGTGTCCTGGAGCGTACCCGCCGGAACCTGGCAGGTTTTTGTCATCTCAGCCGGTCAGCCCGGCCTCGACCACCCCAAAGGCTATCCGGACCTGGTGCGAGGAGAGATGCGCGGCTACATTGACCCGCTCAGCCCAGCTGCAACGGATGCCTTGGTTGAAGCCGTTCTTGCCGCCACATCCCAGGCGGTGGGGAGCGAGGCGCTGGGCAGCACATGGAAAGGTTTCTACATCGACGAGCCGGGCTTTTATTCAAGCGGAAGCCGGCTGGGCGAGCAGGGTGTGGGTTTCCCTTATACACCCGATCTCCTGGCGAGATTTTCCAACCGATACGGGTACGACTTGCGTCCCTTCCTGCCGCTGTTGTGGGTTGAGCACGGTCCACAAACCGCGCGGGTGCGCTATGACTATATGGATTTTGTGAGCACCGGCTATGCTGACCTCTTTATTGGAAAGCAGCGCCGTTTTGCGGAGCAGCACCGAATGCAGGTGAACGGGCACGTGCGGGAGGACATGCCCTTCCAGCTTGGTGGTGGCACGGGCAGCAACTTCCGCACCCTTGAAGCGTTTAGCATGGGCGGATTCGACCACATTTTCGACCAATGGTACACGCCCGAAGATGACGTCTACTGGCGGCAGTCGAAAATGGCCAGTTCCATCAGTCACACCCTGCAAACACCGCAGGACGAAGCCATGGTGGAGCACTTTGCCGCGACGGGATGGCGCACCGGCCTGACGGAAATGAAGGCCATGATGGATTGGACAACCACCCGTGGCGTCAGCCGCATCGTGCCTTGCGGCCTGGATACCCAGCGCCCGCCTGTTTGGGAGGATCAGCCTGAGTTCTGGCTGCACGGCGAAAATCCATTGGCGCCTTACTTTCATGCGTACCAGGTAATCGCCAATCGCGGGACCATGATGATCCACGGTGGCCGCCATGTTGCGAAGGCTGTTTTGCTGGATAACGCGGAATCCGCCTGGGCCGGAACTGCGGAAGAACTGTGGCGAAGTTGTAAAGCGCTAAGCCAGGCGCACTTTGACTACGATATGGTCTCCTACGGTGTGTTCGCCGACACCCAAAAATGCCAATTCCACAAGGGCCGTGTTCATATTGGCGGTGAGGATTATGAGTTTGTAATCTTACCGGGCGCCGACGCCGTGCCGGTAGCTGTAATGTCTCGTTTGGCGGCGTTCTTCCAGCAGGGAGGAACGGTTATTACTCTTGGGCCCGGCGCGCGCGTCGCGTCAGACCCGCAATTCAAGCGTACGGAGATCGTACCCCGGCTGCCTTTCCGTTCACCTGATGGCCGCAACGACACCGAAGTCAAGGATTACTCCGCTGCCATCTGGGGCCCGAAGGCGCAGGGAAGAGGCCGCGCATTCATTACCACATACAAAGACCTGGCGAACCTCCTTTACGGCCTTGACGCTCACGATGTCTGGGTCGAGCCGAACCTCCAAATGCTTCAGTACTACCACCGGCGTCTTTCCGGACGCGACGTCTATCTTTTCAACAACGAAGGTGCGCCCATATCGACAGTGATTAAGCTGAGAGGGGCTCGGGGTGTTCCTGAATTCTGGGACGCCGTAGGACCCAGCATTCGTCAGGCGCCCTGCTATGACAACGAAGATGAGGGATTGCGCGTGCGCCTGCAACTTGCGAGGTATGAATCCTTGTTTGTAGTGATCAATCCGCAGGCAAAGCCACTAACCCACCTGAAAGAAGCTGAGGCCGATGAGGTGTTGAGGGGAGATAAGGGCGACGTAATTCTGCGCCAATTCCACGCCGAACCAGTCCGCTATACGACATCGTATGCTGCGGGCCGGTCATCCCGCGAATCACGCTATCTACCTGGCCCTCTCCCGCCAAGCCTGGAGCTGGCCGAGGAATGGGAGCGCACGGAAACGCAGGGAAATACAGCGGTTTACCACTGTGGATTTAACTGGCCCAATCCGCAAGCCTGCAAAGCTGTGCTACAAATCGAGGGCATGACTCAAGTCATCAGTGCCAGCTTGAATGGCCATGATCTTGGGACGCGCTTCACCTACCCATTCCGGTTCGATGCTGGGCCAGAGCTCGTTTCCGGCGCCAATCGGCTGGAATTGCGGCATACCGAGCGCTACCAGTATAAGTCTGCACTTGGCCGCATCAAGCTGCTGCCGTATTATGAATGGCGGGTGGCAGTGTAGTTGCGCCACTGCGCAGTTATGAACCTGGGTATCTTCAAATCTGGACAGCGAAGCGGAATGGTGAGGAGTGGCGACCCTCGTCAGACGGCGACATTCGCGCTGCTATTGTTCGTGGTCTGCGCCACTAAGGCGCAAGCATTGGCCCTTCAAACCGGCATTTCCGGGTGCGGCCAAACCCGCGCTGCAAGCTATTTCCAAGTTGCTACAAACCCGCATTCCACGTTAGCCGACCGCATTCACGGCTATGAACAGAGCCTTAGGCTATGCCCCGGCGAAGTGGAACTGTATTCCGGCCTTGCCGCCTTGTTGCTGGGCGCCCAACAACCCCGGCAAGCATTGGATTGGATTAATCAAGGGCTTAAGCAAGCGCCTGGTGATGATGCACTAAGGCTGGAACGCGGTGTGGCGCTGCTGGCGCTCGGGCAGCCTGAAACAGCGCTTAAGACATTGCAGCAGTTGAAACCCAGCCCCACTCTTTACTTTTATCTGGGAATGGCGTATCGCGCCTTGCAGCAGCATCAGCAGGCGCAAGCGGCGTTTGGCCAGGCCTTTAGTGGCGGCAACCGCGATCCTTACGTGCTGTACGCTCGCATTCAGGAGGATCGCGCCTTGGGTGACAAGACGGCTGGGCTTCATGACTTTCAGACACTTGACGCGTCGTTCCCTAACTCGCCTTGGCTGCACCTTTTGCTGGGCGATGCTTATCGCGCCCGCCACGATAACCCCAATGCCGAAAAAGAGTACCGCGCCGCTCTTTCCGCCAGTCCCGGTATGCCCATTGCCAACTATTACCTGGGCCGGATTGCCTTTGACCGTGGCGATTATTCTGCCGCGGCGGACCATTTCCACAGTGAGATCAAGGTAAACCCCACTTTCGGCAGGAATTACCTCTATTTAGGAGCAACCCTGCGCCGCATGGGTCGCAACCCAGAAGCCCTGCCAGTTCTTGAAAACGCTGTTCGGTATAGCCCTAATTCCTCTTTGGCCTATCAGGAGCTGGCGACAAGCCAAACCCAGGCTCGGCATCTCCATCAGGCACTGGCCACACTACAAACCGGCCAAAAGCGTTTCCCAAACGATGCCGCCTTTCCGGCTCAGGAGGCGCGGCTGCTGATTCGCCTAGGGCGGCGCGAAGAAGCCGCGAAGTACTCGGCCCAGGCGGAAGCTTTGAGCCGCAAGAATAATCCGCTGCGTCACGGCGCCAGCATGCCGGCAGCGGCCAATGGCCTGGGTTTGCCGCCTGGCGCGCCTGAAGGCACTCCGCCCGAGGACGAAAACTCGCAGGCCCAGCCTCAAGTACCAGGACAGGCTGAGGTACCACGGCACCACCCGAACATTTCATCCGCCCAAGCGACCTCCGAGTCCACTCCAACTTCTTCGACTGGCTCCCAGTTCAGTTACAAGGGTGATCAAGACGCGACGGGTCAGACTAAAGATTCCGGCTCTAAAGCCGCGCAGCAATGGATGGTAGAGGGGCACAAGGCGCAAAGAGCCGGCAAACAGATCGAAGCGATCAAAGACTTTTTGAATGCACAGCGTCTGGAACCCGAGTCGCCTGCGCCGATCTACTACCTGGGAATGAGTTTTTTCCTGATCGGGTGGTCTGAAAACGATACCACCTACTATGATCGCGCCGCGCGCCATTTTAAGGCTGCAATCGAACTCGATCCTAAGTATGACCGGGCGGAGTTTATGCTAGGCGTAATGGATGTGGTTCACTTCAATCTGCAGCAGGCTGAACCGCACCTGCAAAAAGCCATCGCCTTGAATCCCCAAAACCCCTTCTATCACCTTCACTACGGCATTCTGCTTGGGCGCATGGGTAAATATCAGGAAGCAGCCCAAGAGATGCTGAAGGCGGAGAAACTGGATGCCAAGTATCCCCAGAGCTTTTTCAGCCTTGGTCAGCTTTACGCGCAGATGAATCTGTATCCACAAGCCAGGGCGCAATTGGAACGTGCTGTCCATCTTGATCCACACCTGGCAGCGGCGTACTACACCTTGGGCGGTGTCTATCACCACCTGGGCATGAATGCACTGTCCCAAGAAGCTTACCAGAACTTCCAGCGTCAAAAGACTGCACAACCCAAGCCTGACCCGGTGGTCAAAGCCATGCAGGGCAGCCACTGAGCCCCAGGACGGCCTTTCACTTGGCGGCGCCCTAAGGGATAACCGCCGTGGCTTGGTTGGAATACGTGCTTTCTACTCCCGAGGAATCCACCGCTGTTGCTACGTAATAGTACGTAGAACCCGCTGACACAGCGTAATCCACATACGAAATGCCGCTTATCAACGCTGAATTCAACTTCGAGTAAGGACCGCCCGATGTCACCCCCCGATAGACGTTGTAGCCGGTGATTCCATTGGAGGTGCTGGCCGCCCAGGAAAGCGAAACGGAGTGTGCCGTCGCGCCCGTGCCTGAGAGCGGGACATCAACGGTTGAATCGCTCGCCGTACTCTCGATGGAAAGCTGGCCGGAATAGCTTGCCGTCGAGGTTGGGCTGAATGTCACGTCGAGGGAAGCATTTTTTCCAGCAGCAATGGTGAAAGGTATGATTGGGCTTATATAGGTAAACCCGTTGCCGGTTCTTACGATTTTTGAAACGCTAATCGACTCATTCCCGGTGTTGGTAAGGATAATAGGCAGGACAATCTGTGTACCCACCGTAACGCTGCCAAAGCTCAAACTGTTTGGGTTGACCGATAGTGTGGGCACCGCTGCTCCCGTGCCTGAAAGCGGCACGTCAACGGTTGAAGTACTTGCCGTACTCACAACGGAAACCTGCCCGGAGTAGCTGACCGTCGAGGTTGGACTGAATGTCACGCTGACGGATGTATGCGCACCAGCGGCGAGGGTGAGGGGAAGAGATGGGCTGCTGAAACCAAACCCCGTTCCCGTAGATGAGATTTTTGAAACCGTCAACGAAGTTGTTCCGGAATTGGTGAGAGTAACCTCCAAGCTGGACTTCGTTCCCACCGTGACACTGCCGAAGCCAAGGCTGGTTGGACTGACCGATAATGCGGGTAGCGCTACGCCCGTGCCTGAGAGCGCCACATCGAGGGTTGCATTACTCGCCGTGCTCGTTATGGCAAGCTGGCCGGAATAGCTGATCGCCGAGGTTGGGCTAAACGTCGCAGTTATGGAGGTATGCGCCCCTGCGGCGATGGTGAAGGGGAAAGATGGGCTGCTGAATGTGAATCCGGCACCCGTTGAGCTGATTTTTGAAATTGACAACGAAGTAGTTCCAGAGTTGGTCAGCGTAATAGATTGGGTAACTTTGCCTCCTACCGTGACACTGCCAAAGCCCACACTGGCCGGGCTTGCAGAGAGTGTTGCGGTCCCAGCCGGAGAGCCCGTGCCGCTCAAGTTGACCGCGAGCGGCGAATCGGAGGCATTGCTGGCAATAGAAATCGTTCCGGTCAAACTGCCTTGCGTTGCCGGCTTGAAGTCGGCATAGAAGTCCTTGCTTGAGTTGGCGGGTATGGAAAGTGGCAAAGAGAAGCCACTTACGCTATATCCAAGGCCGCTCGCTGACAAAGTAAATAGCGTAACGGAAATGGCGGTTGAACCGGTATTTTGCAATGCAACTCTTACCGACGCGGTTTTACCAATGGCCACTGTGCCGAAGGAAACTGTTGTGGGGGTGGAACTGAGCTTTGAAGCGAGCACTTCAACGGAATCTGCGCCTCCTTGCTGCACAAGGGAATGCAGGAAGGACGAGGTTAGCGGCCGCGTTTGGGACTTGGCGCTTCGAGCGCCTAGCTGCGCGGAAGCAATTGGCATGGCGATAGCGACAGACCCTGGAAATTCTTGCAGGTCCGAGATCGAATGGGAATCGTGCAAGTTCTCCAGACGAGCCTCGCGCAAAGCGGGGGCGGTTTGTGCTGTCGCTGCAATTGAAAAGGCAAGCAGCAGCCATACCAGGGCAGGCCAGGCAAAATGAGGGAGAAACGTCCATAGCGTTCGCAACCGCGGATGGAAGCGCGGCCCGGGATGGAAGCGGCTGGGCAGTGCAGAATTTGGTCGCTTGTAGTGTTGTGTTTTGCGTTCGAAGCAGTGAGAAGTTGAGCCTAAACCGGTTGGAGGGATGAGATTTTTCAAGATGCTGCGCCTCTTGGCTTGGTTGATTTCCCAAGGTCGACCCGGGCTCCAGCATCAAATACACACCTCTTCGATGGCCTGGAGGCTGCGGGATGTTGGTGGTAAACCAACACCGCCAGGGCAAACCTTAAATATGGGTTCAGATTCGAAGTGAAACCGCGGTCTTACGACAGGGTCAAGCGGTCCAAGGGCTGGTTCAAATGCACTTAAGAAATGAACTGCTTAGTGCGCAGGATGAACTGGATCCATTACGCATCGAAGCCTTGAGATGTAAGGCCAGCAGTTGGCTTCAATTGCAGATCTGGAATTTAGAATTACGGGATGCCCCAAGACGCACCGGCCACCGGCTTATGACGCGGCAGGACCACTTCAACAAGTAGGGTTTGCTAAGCAGTTATGATGCCATTGGCGAATTTTATACGACATTGACAGGCAAGCGCTTGGGCGCTTGCTCCTTGCACTCAGTCTGTAAAGTTTACAAGGTGAATGGAAAAATTTCGCTGCTTACCCACTGCACCCCGCAATGAGTCACGACCGAGGCAAAAAGCTCAAACAGCTTGGTGAAACGGTTTTGCCTGGCTCAATCTTGTATACACACAGCCCTTCCACGATGGTTTTGGGATTGGGAGTCGCAGGGCCGTCGGCATTTGGGCTGTTCGAATCCTTTGCGATTGTGACCCCGCATTGCTGGGGGGATGGGATGCGGTTGTGTTGCACGAAGCGCGAAAACAACATTTGTAATTATCGGAGGACATTGAGGTAGCTACTACATTCAACACTTTATTTTATGCCCGTGGCTTCCCGTTTGTCCGGCGCCTACGGGCAAGAAGTTGTAGGATAAGGGAATGCAAGGCCACTCCCGGGCAGGCAGATGAGCAACTTGGCCGGTGCGATTGTGATCGGCTTTACTTGAAATTGTGACCTTGGTCACAGCCCGCCGTGTCTTACTTGATTAAGGTAGTTCCATGAACACAACAACCGCCGAACAGACCAAGCTTCAGGAAATCGCCAAAGGCCGAAGCCAAGTGACGATCGACGGCAACGAAGCCGCCTCCACTGTGGCTTACCAGGCCAGCGAAGTGATTGCCATCTATCCCATAACGCCCTCATCGCCCATGGGCGAGCTATCGGACCAATGGGCTTCAGAGGAGAGGCCGAATATCTGGGGTTCCGTGCCCCGGGTGGTGGAGATGCAAAGCGAAGGGGGCGCAGCTGGCGCTCTGCATGGGGCGCTTCAGGCGGGATCGCTTTCGACTACCTTTACGGCTTCACAGGGTCTGCTGCTGATGGTGCCCAACATGTTCAAAATCGCCGGCGAACTTACGCCGGTGGTGTTCCATGTTTCGGCGCGCACGGTCGCTACGCACGCGCTCTCCATTTTTGGGGACCACAGCGACGTGATGGCAACTCGCAGCACGGGCTTTGCCCTGCTGTCCTCAAATTCTGTGCAGGAGGCGATGGACCTGGCCCTGGTGGCACACTCGGCCACACTGGAATCCCGTGTACCCTTCCTGCACTTTTTTGACGGCTTTCGCACTTCGCACGAAGTGGCCAAAGTGGAGCAACTGACGGCGGCGGACATCCGCGCCATGATTGACCCGGAGTTGGTGCGCCAGCATCGCCAGCGGGCGTTATCGCCGGACCACCCTGTAATTCGCGGCACAGCGCAGAATCCTGACGTATTCTTCCAGGCGCGTGAGGCTTGCAATCCGTACTACCGAGCGTGCCCCACCATTGTGCAGAACGTCATGGAAAAGTTCGGTGAGCTGACCGGCCGCCGCTACCGCTTGTTTGATTATTTTGGCGCGCCCGACGCGGAGCGCGTGCTGATAATGATGGGTTCGGGCGCCGAAGTGGCGATGGAGGCGGTGGAAAAGCTGGTAGCGGCGGGGGAAAAGGTCGGATTGCTGAAAGTGCGGCTTTACCGGCCGTTTTCCGTGGAACACTTTATCGACGCCCTGCCCGCCACGGTCAAAACCATTGGGGTTCTGGACCGCACCAAGGAGCCGGGCAGCATTGGAGAGCCGCTTTATCAGGATGTGGTGACCGCCCTGTACGAAGGCGCGGCCGGCGGAAAGCTCCGCGAGGGAACGAAACCGCCGCGTGTTTTTGGCGGGAGGTATGGTCTTTCGTCCAAGGAATTCACCCCTGCCATGGTCAAGGGCACGCTGGACGAGATGGCCAAGCCCAGCCCAAAGAATCACTTTACGGTAGGAATCGTGGATGATGTAACCCACACAAGCCTGGCCTATGACCCGGATTATTCCACGGAAGATCCTGCTACTGTGCGGGCTATCTTCTACGGCCTGGGCGCGGATGGCACCGTCGGCGCCAACAAGAATTCCATTAAGATCATCGGCGAAGATACTCCCAACTACGCGCAGGGTTACTTTGTTTACGATTCCAAAAAGTCAGGTTCCATGACGATTTCGCACCTGCGCTTTGGGCCCCGACCCATCCACTCCAGCTATCTGATTACGCGGGCAAATTTTGTTGCCTGCCACCAATTCACGTTTATGGAGCGCATTGATGTGCTGAAGGCTGCCGAGCCGGGAGCGGTTTTTCTGCTGAACAGCCCCTACGGCCCGAATGAAGTTTGGGACCATTTGCCCCGCAGCGCTCAGCGGCAGATCATTGACAAAAAACTGCGATTCTACGTGATCGACGGTATTAAAGTAGCCAGGGACGCAGGCATGGGCGGCCGCATCAATACCGTAATGCAGACCTGCTTTTTTGCCTTAAGCGGAGTGCTGCCGCGCGAAGAGGCGATTGCTGCCATCAAAGGCGCTATTAAGAAAACCTATGGCAAGCGGGGTGAAACGGTGGTTTTGAAGAACTATGCCGCGGTCGATCATGCCCTTGGCCATCTGCACGAAGTGACGGTGCCGGAAGAAGTGAGCGGAACCCTTGATATGGCTGCGGTTGTGCCGGCCGAAGCGCCGGAATTCGTGCAGAAAGTGAGCGCACGAATGCTGGCGGGCGAAGGCGATGAATTACCGGTAAGCGCCCTGCCGGTTGACGGCACTTTCCCCTCCGCAACCGCCAGGTGGGAGAAGCGCAATATTGCCAATGAAATCCCAGTGTGGGATGTCGATTTGTGCATTCAGTGCGGCAAGTGTGTTCTGGTATGCCCCCATTCAGTGATTAGAGCCAAGGTATATGAAAAGAGCCTGGCCAGCGGGGCGCCGCCTACGTTCAAGACCTCGCCGGCGCGCTGGAAGGAATTTAAGGATGAGGTTTACACACTGCAGGTGGCGCCGGAAGATTGCACGGGCTGCGCCCTTTGCGTGGCGGTGTGCCCGGCCAAGAGCAAGAGTGAAGTAAAACATCGCGCCATTAACATGGAGCCGCAGTTGCCGTTGCGCGAAGCGGAACGGGCAAACTGGGATTACTTCCTGAAGCTGCCGGAAATGAATCGCCAGGCATTGAGCCTGGGCCTGGTGAAAGACGCACAATTGCTTGAGCCGCTCTTTGAATTTTCGGGCGCCTGCTCCGGCTGTGGTGAAACGCCTTATATCAAGTTGATGACCCAACTGTTTGGCGACCGCACTTTGATCGCTAATGCCACGGGCTGCTCCTCCATTTACGGAGGCAACCTTCCCACCACGCCGTACACCGTAAACCTGGAAGGACGGGGTCCGGCGTGGTCAAATTCTCTGTTTGAAGACAACGCGGAATTTGGCCTTGGTATGCGGCTTGCCCTCGACAAGCAGGCGCAATACGCCCGTGAATTGCTGCACCGGCTGGCCCCGGCGGTGGGTGAGGAGTTGAGCCGCCAGTTGATCGAATGCCAATGCGCCAATGAGGGAGAAATTGCAACTCAGCGCCAGCGAGTGAAGGAACTGAAATCACATTTGGAGGGTTTGGAAATGCCAGCGGCACGCGACTTGAAGGCGCTGGCCGATGCTTTGGTGAAAAAGAGCATTTGGATAGTGGGAGGCGATGGCTGGGCGTATGACATTGGTTACGGGGGCCTGGATCATGTCATTGCCTCCGGCCAGGATGTGAATATTCTGGTGCTGGATACAGAGGTTTACTCCAATACCGGCGGGCAGATGTCGAAGGCTACGCCGCGGGCGGCGGTGGCCAAGTTTGCCGCGGGCGGCAAACCCAACGCTAAGAAAGATCTGGCCATGATGGCCATGAGCTACGGATCGGTTTACGTAGCCCGTGTAGCCATGGGCGGCAACGATACGCAGACCATCAAAGCCTTCCGCGAGGCTGAAGCCTATCCCGGACCTTCGCTGATTATTGCTTATAGCCATTGCATTGCGCACGGGTATGACATGGTTTACGGATTGGACCAGCAGAAGGCGGCGGTGCAAACGGGCTACTGGCCGATGTTCCGTTATAACCCGGCTCTGGCGGCCGAGGGCAAGAACCCGTTGCAGCTTGATTCCAAGGCCCCCTCATTGCCGCTTGAGAAATACATTTACAATGAGACCCGCTACACCATGTTGGCGCACAGCCATCCGGAGGCAGCAAAGGGATTGTTGAAATTGGCGCAGCAAGACGTTGTGGACCGGTGGAAGCTGTATGAGAACTGGGCTTCCATGCCGTTTGACGGCGGGAAGGAGAAGAAATCTTGATCGACCTATCCACCACCTATTTAGGTTTAAAGCTAAGGAGCCCCTTGGTCGCTTCATCATCGCCCTTATGTGAGGACGTTGAAAACATCAGGCAGATGGAAGCCTCGGGAGCCGGCGCTGTGGTGCTGCATTCGTTGTTTGAGGAGCAGATTGACCTTGAAACTCACGAGCTGGACTATCGCCTTTCGAACGGCGCCGAGAGTTTTGCGGAATCGCTCAGCTATTTTCCCGACTTAACGCACTATAACCTGGGTCCGGAAGGCTATCTGGAGTACATTCAGCAGGCGAAGAAGGCCGTTCAGATTCCTATCATCGCCAGCCTGAATGGAGTCTCGACGGGCGGCTGGGTCAATTACGCACGGCGGATGGAGGCCGCGGGGTCTGACGCGTTGGAACTGAACATCTACTACCTGCCCAACGATGCGCGCCTACCGGGAGCCGAAGTGGAGCAGATGTATTGCGACCTGGTGGAAGCGGTAGCCAGCAGTGTTCGCATTCCTGTCGCGGTCAAATTAGGACCGCAATTCAGCGCCATGGCCAACATTGCGCACCGGCTGCAACGCGCCGGAGCGCGGGCTTTGGTCCTTTTCAACCGCTTCTACCAGCCGGATATCGATCTGGAATCGTTGGAGGTGAAGCCCCAGTTGGCCTTAAGCAACTCCACCGAACTGCCCATGCGCTTGCACTGGGTTGCGGTCCTTTTCGGCCAGGTGGAAGCAGACTTGGCAGTAACCGGTGGCGTGCATACTTGTGGCGACGTGCTGAAATGCATGATGGCTGGTGCGCGTGTGGCCATGATGACCTCCGCTCTGCTCAAAGAAGGCATTGGCCACCTGGCCACGGTGCTGGAAGGGTTGCTGAAGTGGATGCAGGATCACGAATACGATTCCGTCCGGCAGATGCAGGGCAGCGTGTCGAGGCGCAATGTGGCAAACCCGGCGGCGTTTGACCGTGCCAATTACATGCGTGTGCTCAGTTCATACGTCCAGCGCTCTCCAGCGCGCTGGAACGCCATGAATTCTTAGAAGCTGCGGGAAAACCCGCCCAACCTGCCAGTTGGGCGCTGCGCCGTTATCTAAGATCACCTTAAGTGCCCCGGGAGCCTTGTGGAACGCGGGCGCGGGCAGGCAAGGGCGCGTGGAAGGTTCACGCACCCGTCCGCCAAATCCTTGCTAACCGTTCATCGTTGACCGGCCTTGCGCGGCCGACCCTATCTGGCTTGTCATCGCTCACCGCCGCCCATCTGGTCAAGATGCCACGGCGCGCTGTGCACGGCCAGCTCGTCTTGCCATTCCAAGCCTCATCTTCCAGTCATCTTGTCAGGCCACTCCCGCAAAGCGCATTCATGAGTACAATGTTACAGGCTTCGAGCCGCCTTCTACTTTGCGTTCGGCTGGACATTCCAAAGCTTCAGAAATATCCTGTTGTTGCCGTGGCTTCCCGGGCAAAGTTGGCGGTTCTTTAAGGAGCGCAATGCCATCATGAGCACCACAACGACGAAGGTCACCGGTCTGCACTTGGCGGAGCGGATGTCGCGTCTTGGTACGGAGAGCGCTTTTGACGTGCTGGTTAAGGCGCGGGCTCTCGAAGCCCAGGGGCGCGAGGTTATCCACCTGGAGATCGGTGAGCCGGATTTCCCAACCGCGCCACACATTGTGGAGGCTGGAGTGCGCGCCTTGCGGGAGGGTTGGACGCATTACGGACCGTCTGCCGGCCTGCCCGAATTACGTGAGGCGGTGGCGGAGGATGCGGGCAAGCGGCGCGGCATTCGCATCGACCCGGCTGAGGTGGTGATTACACCTGGCGCCAAGCCCATTATGTTTTTCATCATTTTGGCCTTGGTGGATGAAGGTGATGAGGTCATCTACCCCAACCCTGGATTTCCGATTTATGAATCGATGATCCACTTTGTAGGCGGCCAGGCCAAGCCTTACCCCCTGCGCGAGGCAAACGATTTTGACGTTGATCCGGCTGACATTCTAAATCAGGTGACCGAGCGCACCCGTCTGGTGATCTTGAATTCTCCCCACAACCCTACAGGCGGCGTTACAAGCGGGCAGAAAATAGCCGCATTGGCCACGGGCCTGGCGGGTCGCAACCTTTTTGTGCTGGCCGATGAGATTTACAATCGCCTGATCTTCGAAGGCGAGCACTCCAGCATCACTACTCATGCGGCGGTGCGCGACCGCACCATCCTTCTGGATGGGTTTTCTAAGACTTTTGCCATGACCGGGTGGCGGCTGGGTTATGGCGTCATGCGGCCTGATCTGGCGCAGCAGGTATCGCGGCTGATGACCAATTCCAATTCCTGCACGGCCAGCTTTACCCAAGTGGCAGGCGTTACCGCCCTGAGTGGAGATCAGGTCTGCGTGGAAGAAATGCGCCAGGAGTTCATCCGCCGCCGTGCGGTCATCGTTTCCGGTCTTAATTCCATTCCTGGCTTTCACTGTTGCCAGCCTCGCGGCGCCTTCTATGCCTATCCCAACATCACGGCCACGGGGCGCAGTTCACGCGACCTGGCAGACGCCTTGTTGAACGAAGCCAATGTGGCCTGCCTGTCGGGCACGGCGTTTGGCGACTGGGGCGAGGGATATTTGCGGTTTTCTTTCGCCAATTCGGTTGAGAATATTGAGAAGGCTATAGATCGCATTGCCGCCTGGGTGCAGCAGAAGAACCGAGCTTAACGGCTGGGTGTCCGGGCTGCCCCGCCAGGTACGCCCGGATAGCCCAAAATACAATTATTCCAAACGGGACCACGATACATGGCTGCTCCGTCTTCTGGTTTTCGAGTCTTTGCCACCTGCAACATTGGCGACGCGGCTGTTCAGTTGCTTCGCGACCGCGGTTACGAAGTGGAGGTCTATCCACAGGCTTCTGCGCCGGCGAAGAGCGTGATTATTGAAAAGGTGCGCTCCGGCATTGATGGTCTTATCACGACTTTGCGCGACCCCATTGACGCCGAAGTATTTGAGGCCGGCCGGGGCACGCTGAAGGTTGTAGCGCAGGACGCGGTGGGCTTTGACAACATCAATCGTGAAGACGCGAACCGCGCCCGCATACCTTTTACGCACACTGCCGATGTGCTGACTGAAGCGACGGCCGAATTTGCCTTCTTCATGCTCGGCTGCGTGGCGCGCAAGCTTTATCCCAGCGAACGGCTGGTTCGGGAAAACCGCTGGGGTGCATGGCATCCCTTTTTGCCCTTCCTGGGCGATGAAGTTACCGGGAAAACTGTGGGCGTGGTGGGTTTAGGGAGGATCGGCGAAGCGTTTGCCAAGAAAGTTGTAGCCATGGATGTGGACCTTCTCTGCTACGATCCGTTGGCCAATGCTCAACCACTGATTTTAAGACTGCAACAATTGACGGAATTGCGGTTCCGGCTGGGCTTCAGCAAAAAGCATCACAGCGCCACGCAAGTCAGCTTTGCTGAGTTACTGGAGCGCTCCGATTTTGTCAGCTTGCATGTGCCTCTGCTGAGACCGGGAGAAGCGGATACCCCGACCTTCCATCTGATGAATGAGCAAACACTGCGGCAGATGCGTCGAGGAGCATATTTGATCAATACCTCGCGCGGTCCCGTTGTGGATGAGGCGGCGTTGGCCGCGGCGATTAAAGCAGGAACCATTGCGGGAGCGGCGCTCGACGTTTTTGAACAGGAGCCCCTGCCATCCAACTCTCCGCTACGTGACACCGCCATTGAGGACCGCGTGCGGCTGTTTCACCATTTTGCCAGCGGAGGACGCCAAACACGCCTATCCACTGATCCGAACCAAGGCATGGCAGGGCGTTGCGCACAGGCGCTGATTGATGTGCTAGAAGGCAATTACGGGGGTAATCCTGCGACAATGCCTTACGTGGTGAATAAGGAAGCCTTCCGGTAGAACGAGCCGTTTTACCCGGCGCCCACCGGTGTGCATTAATTTCGTTGTCTAGTGATGCGGGTCACAAACGCGAGTGCCTCATTTGTTTAAACTCCCCTTCTTGCAAGTCTCTCCGGGCTGGAAGCCGGCGGCGGACATTCGCAGGCTGCTTTTCAACCGCGCAGCCCGGATCTGCATCGGTCCCCAGGAGGTAGAATGCAGCCATGCAAAGTGCCATCCTTGCGCATCGGATTCAGTTCGCTCTCACCGTCATGTTTCACTACATGTTCCCCATTCTCACCATGGGCCTTGGCTTCTTCATTGCCGTTTTGGCCACGCTTGAGTTTGTAACCAACAAAGAGGTTTACGGCCGCGCCGCGCGTTTTTGGGGCCGCATCTTCGCCATCAATTTTGCGCTCGGCGTAGTCACGGGCATACCCATGGAATTTGAGTTCGGCACCAACTGGAGCCGGTTTTCCAGCTACGGCGGCGGCGTATTTGGGCAAACTTTGCCCATGGAGGGGGTTTACGCTTTCTTCCTGGAGTCGGGGTTTCTGGGGCTTTTCCTTTTTGGACGCGGACGCGTTAGCCGCATTCTGCACTGGTTCTCCGCCCTCGGTGTTTCCCTCGGGTCGTTGCTTTCCGGTTATTTCATCGTGGCCACAGACGCCTGGATGCAGCATCCGGTGGGCTATTCGATAGGTGCGTCGGGCGCAATAAAGCTTGAATCCTTCTGGGCAGTGCTGCTGAATCCCTATGCCGGCTGGCAATACGCCCACACCATTAACGGCGCCTTGCTCACGGCAGCTTTTGTGATAGGCGGCGTGGGAGCGTTTTATCTGCTTGCAAAGCGTCACGAAGACTTTGGCCGCAGCGCGGTAAAAATGGGCGTGATTGGCGGGTTGCTCTTTGCGGTGACCATGGCTTTCCCCACCGGCGACTTGAACAGCAAGAACGTCGTACGCTACCAGCCGGTGAAACTGGCTTCGATGGAAGGCCTGTTTACGACCGAGCGCGGCGCGCCCCTGGCGATTATCGGCATGCCCGACGGCCAAAAGATGCAGCTTATTGATCCGGTGTATGTGCCCAAAATTCTCAGCTTCCTGGCTTACGGCGATTTTGGCGCCAGCGTTGACGGGCTGGACCATTACAGCCGCGACCTGTGGCCGCCTGTGGAGCTGACCTACTATGCCTACCACATCATGGTTGGATTAGGCACGTTATTCATGGCCATTGCGGCGCTGGGGGTGCTGCTGCTCTGGCTTGGCCGCCTTTATGGGAGCCGCTGGTTTCTATGGCTCCTGATGCTGGCTATTCCATTTCCTTACATTGCCAACGAGGCCGGATGGGTGACGGCGGAAGTTGGCCGCCAGCCCTGGGTGGTTTACGGCCTGATGCGGACATCTGAGGGAACCTCGGCCAACGTGGCTGCCGGTGAAACCATATTTACCACGCTGGGATTTGCCGGCATCTATGCCCTGCTTGCCTTGCTTTTCCTGTTTCTGGTGGGCCGCATTATCGCAGAAGGGCCCGAAGAAGATGGCGCCGTGGCGCGTGAAGACTTAAAACTGCAGCCCGCAGCAACCCGCTGAATGAGGTAAAAAGCCATGAACGCAGTCTGGTTTTGGACAATCGGCGGCATGTTGATTGCTTACGCCGTGCTGGATGGTTATGACCTGGGAGTGGGTTCGCTGCACCTTTTGGTGGCGCGCAATAATCGGGAGCGACGCATCGCTTTGAACGCGGTGGGACCGGTGTGGAACGGAAATGAAGTATGGCTGCTGGCGGGTGGCGGCATGCTGGTGGTCTCATTCCCTCGCGTTTACGCCGCAGGCTTCAGCGGCTTTTACCTGGCCCTGGTGCTGGTGCTATGGCTGCTCATTCTGCGCGGGCTTTCCATTGAATTGCGGCACCAACTGAACCACGAAATGTGGCACAGCCTGTGGGATGCCGGTTTTTGCCTGGGCAGTCTGCTGGTTAGCCTTTTGCTCGGTGTGGCTTTGGGCAACGTGCTGCGCGGCCTGCCCATTGGCGAGGACGGCAACTTCCAGGGCACCTTCGCCTTGATGCTGAATCCCTACTCCATCCTGACCGGTTTACTAAGCGTTGCGGTTCTAACCTGGCACGGCGCCAACTACCTGCGCGTAAAGACCGAAGGCGAATTGCACGAGCGCGTCCTAGTGTGGTCGCGTGCCTTGTGGGGAGCGGTTGTAGTGCTGGCTGCGGGCGCGACCGCGGCCACTTTTGACGTAAGCCCCACGTTGAACAGCGGCTTTCACAACCACCCTGTGGGCTGGATCTTCCCCGGCGTTGCCCTGGGCGGCCTGGCTTTGGGATTTGCCGGACGCAATCCCAGTCACGATCACCTGTCATTCCGCGCCTCCACGGTGGTGATCGTAGGGCTGCTGGCCACCGCCGCCATTACGGTCTACCCGAACCTGCTTATTTCCACTATCAACCCTTCCTTCAGTCTTAACATCTACAACGCCGCCTCTGCCCCGCATTCGCTGAAGGTGGCTTTTCTGGCCAACATTGTGGGTATGTTCGCAGTCGTTATCTACCACAGCTACGTTCACCGCATCTTCCGGGGCAAGGTCCGCCTGACTGAGCACGGTTATTGAACGTCTATGCACCTGCCTGCCACGGACGCCAGCGCGGAAGCACGCCGCCATCTTTGCATTTAATCATCCGCCTGGCGCCTTTGTTGATCCGAGCCGGCTCCTCGCACTCGCGGATTACCCTAACAGGGGAATCAATCAGCGTGCCGGAGAAGCCTGCCGATTAGAGTGAGCGTAGAAAGTTGATCAAATCCTGCTGGTTGGTCAAACTAAGAGCGTTGAAATTGTTGATGACTCCGTTGGCCTCCGACGCCGGATATTGCGAATTCCCTGCGCAGAAGTGGTCCTCCACCGCGGCCACAATATCGCTGGTTCTGCCATCGTGCAAAAAGAAGATTCGCTGCCCCACGCCCCACAACGGTGCTGTACGGAACATATCCCCCAGGGCCTTGCCCTGCACTACATTATCGGCCAGGCACGGTCCCATGTGATGCAGCAGCAGATCCGAAAACAGGTTGGCCCGCACTTTGCTGAAATTGCCCAGCGACGAGGCCGGCGTGGTGTACCTGGTGGTGTGGCAAAGCACGCATCCCACATTATTGAATTGCACCTGGCCGTTCGAAGTTGATGGGGTTGGTTTGGCAGGGGTGGGCTGATCAAGAATTCGTGCAAATATCGCCAGCCGCTCCGGATCGCCGGCGTAACTTACGGGTATCGTAGTTGAGTTGTCATAATCCGTGCGGTCGTCGGGTACGCCTTCGGTCTGGTTTTCAGTGGTGTTGTAGGGAGGAACGCAGCCGGGCGTTTCGTCCAGCTTGTTGGGGAACATTTCATTGCTGACACCTTCTTCAATGCTGTAAGCCTCCGCCGCAAAAAGCAGCAGCGACCGCGTCTGCGCCTTCCATCCCAACCGAGATATTGAGCCGTCAGTGGCCAGGTTGGGCGTGCCAATAATTCCCAACTGCTGCTTCAAAGTCAGGTTGGAGTTCATATTGGCGATAATGTCGGAGTTCTGAATGATCTCGACATATCCATCGCCAAACATCGGTGTTGCCTGGCGCAGCGCCAGGTTATTGCTGGATTGCGCGGAGGTAAAATCCGGTTGTTGGATGTTGCAACCCGGCGCTGGCACATCGCTTCGCCCGGAAATAGTAAAAAGCTGATGGACCGTGCCGTCAGGGGTTATGCCATCCGATTGGAACGGAAACCGGGCCACCACGACCGGTCCGTTGATCAACTCGAAAGCCGGCATGGTGTTCAAAGCACCATCCGCCTGGTAAACCGTGAAAAGGGGGTTGGTGGCCGGGCTCGATCCGCCGATGGCAGGCTGGGTGTGGCAACTCGAGCAACTGTTGGAGTCGAATCGCGGGCCCAGCCCCAGGGGCTTTATTGCGGTGGGGTCAGTTACGCGGTTGACTTCCGTAAAGGTGCTCAGCACATTGCCTTCAACCGCGGCAATGGCAGGGTTCAGGTTTTTGATAAATTGTCCGGCGCCCGCTGCGCCCCCTCGAACTCCCGGGTCAACCGGCGATTGGGCCCAGCTTTTGTGCGTTCCTGCGACTATGGCCACAATCAGGCTAAACCACAATGCCCGCTGCCACTGTGTGGAGAATGTGCGGCCGCCGCTCGATGGTTCAGCTTTCAAACTCATGCACCCCCTCCTTTTTATCTATGCCGGAACAAGCATGAATCCGTTTCTTATGATTTTCGCAGAGACGCAGCCTGCTACTTTGGCGCGGCTGTCAATTTTGCTACGCGTTTCGGAGCGGCAACCTGAACTGCCGGCGCCAAGAACCATGGAGCAGTCGTATCGTCCGTCCGGAAAAATGCAAGGATGCTGCTGGCGGTTCGCGCCCTCCCCGGATTATCCGGATGAGTGCCGTCGTGCTGCAGGTCCTGGCACGACCAGGTGTTCCCATCCAGGCTGGCGTTCAAGCCGTTCGCCCAGTAATAGGCTCCCCATGACATCCAGGGGGCCACCACAGGTCCTTTTGAGGGGTCATAATTCAGCGCCGGGTCGCCATTGATCTGGTCCTGAATGGCATTCTTCACGGCGAATCCAGATTCGTAGGCGTACGGTTCCGGGTCCAGGTTATTGGTCGCGTAGCCGCCGTAAATGCGGCTGGAAAAATAGGCCAGCTTGATGTTGGGATACTTCACAAGCAAATTCTGAGCGATCGATTCCAGGTTGGCCTGCAAGTTGGTCATGTCGCTGGGAAAGGTTCCAGTTGGTTCGGCGTCAACAATCTCAATCCACGCGGCCACTACCTGGTTTGCTGTCACTCCGGATTGGGGCAGAAAATAATCAGAAAGCGACGTCCAGAAACCTGAAGCCGGGTCGGCGATCACGCCCGCTGTCTCCGAAGGCTGCGTGCCATCCACAATCACCAGGTGCGGATTTGTGGTGGGGTCCGATTGCGCCTCGACCTGAAACAAGCCAAACTCCAGCCCCGCGGCGGAGGTGCCCAGCGAAATCATGACCTCTTTGCCATTGGGATCGGGCTGGCCGTTCGGGGCCAGCGGTTGAATGGAATCCGCCAGACTCACGCCAAAGGCGTCAAAACCCGACGGCCTCGAGTTGCTGCCGTTGGCGTAAAGACCGCCCTCTTCACCCAGATATTGATTCGTCCCCAGATCGGTAATGGGCGTTATCGGTGTGGTGGTGCCCGCAACGTCCCAGGTTATCTGGTTGCAATTCGCGCCGGTGGGCGCGCCAACGTTAAGGGTTAACCTGGCCACGGCGGTCTGTACGGGGCTGCTCTGATCCTGCGCCTGCACGCTGAACGTGTAATCGCCCACGGCCACTGTGGAAGCCAGCGTGCTGCTGATCACGCCCATATTGCTCAATGTCAGGCCGGAAGGCAGCGTCGAACCCGGCTGTACCCGCCACTTGAGGTTTCCGGTTCCCTTTACGGCTTGCAGAGTTGCCAGATAAGCGGCGCTTTGGGTGGCGCTGGGCAGGGTGGGAAAGTTCGTAATCGCCAGCTTTTTCGCGGGCGCCGTCGTTCCGGTCAATGTGACGCTGTTGGTGGGTAGAACGTCGTAGTTGAACGAAAGATTCCCGGTTGCGGTGGGCGACGGGCCGCCAAAGTAAGTGACGCTCAGGGTTAAGGAATTGCCCGGCGACAGCGTAACAGTATTCGTAAGGCCGGTAACAGTGAAAGGCGCAAAAGTGGTTGCACTAATCACTTTTAAATCTGTGGTGCCGGTATTGGTAATGGTCACGGTTTGCGGTTTACTGGTGGCGCCTTCGGACTGGTTGAGAAACGTCAGGGACGCCGGGCTTAACGTTGCCACTGCGCCGGTCGTTATTCCCGTTCCGCTCAGGTTGACCACAACTTGCGTGCCGTCTGAAATCTGGAATGTCATCTGCCCGGAATAGGCTTGTGCGGCAGCCGGGGCAAACCGGACCGCAAAATTGAAGGTTTGGTGCGAACTCAGCGTAACCGGAGCAATTCCATCACCCAGATAAAACACCGAGGACGAAATGTTGAAACTGTTGATAGTGAGAGGAACGGTGGTTTTATTTGTAAGGCCAATGATCGATCCGCCGCTTACCAGGCCCACCGCCACTTGGGAAAATGTTACGGAACCCGTGTTTGAGCAAATCGTGCAGGTGGTATTTCCGTTGGAGGCACGGGCCTGACACGGGAGCAATGCGAATACCATCGCAAGCGCCAACATGCCCAGGTAATCCATAATTTCCCGTATTCGCATGATCCTTCCTCTCGTGAAGTGCCGGGGCGAGCCGCAGACAACTCCAAGGGGGGATTCCAGCCTCCCCCGGAATGCTTCAGCTATCCCGCTTTTTGAGTTAATCAAGCGTACAATTGCAATTGAGGGGCCAACTCCTTAAGCCTGTCACCGGCAAATGGCTTTGCGTCTTCAAAGAGCGACCGGCACATCAGACCAGGGCGCGCGGCCTTTCTCCCGTGAAGTCGAAAGCCGTTCGCATTCACAAGATGCCAAATTGCATTTAGGTTTCGGCATCCTGCGCAATCGGCCAGAGTGATCCGCCTTTATGTTTATCGCAAGAACTTGGTTGCGCCCAGCGCGAGCCCCCTCGGGCGGGCAGGTGAATGACTTGAGCTAAACCTCTATCTTACAATCGATTACGCTAACTTCTGCCGAACACTAAGCTTGCCGCGGAACCACATACCTCATCCCAGCGCGCGACGGCAGCCCGCAATTCCACTAGTTCAGCGTCTCAAAAAAGCTACAGGGCATCCTCAAAATCCATTATTTCCGGTAAGCCAGAATTAACATTTTGAATGGGCCAAGTCAAGTGGGTGAACAAGTAGTAACAATGTAATTTGGCGTCGAGGGCTGCACTGGAACGCATACCTTTCCTCCCGAAACCGAAAGTCTATCCGGCCTTTCGAGCGCGGCGAAAGGTGTGAATTCAAGCTCCCAAATGGGGAAAACAATTACCCTGCCTTTTCAATCGTAATACTCCAGCCCAAGGTGCGTAATCAGTCCCTCCCCGCGCAAATGGCGAAGGGTATTCTTCAGCTTCATCAGTTGAATGAACAGGTCGTGCTCCGGGTAAAGCGCAGGAGCGCACATAGGGCTCTTAAAGTAGAACGACAGCCACTCCTGAATGCCTTTGCGCGCCATCTCCGGGCAGCGCTGCGCCAGGTCCATGAACAGCACCAGGTCCAGCACGATCGGCGCGGCCAGAATGGAGTCGCGACAGAGGAAGTCGATCTTGATCTGCATGGGGTAGCCCAACCAGCCGAAAATATCCAGATTATCCCAGCCCTCTTTGTTGTCGCCGCGCGGTGGATAGTAGTTGATCCGAACCTTGTGGTAAAAGTCCTTGTAAAGTTCCGGGTAAATCTCTGGCTGCAGAATGTATTCCAGCACGGAGAGTTTGCTCTCCTCCTTGGTGCGGAACGAGGCGGGATCGTCCAGCACCTCGCCGTCACGGTTGCCCAGAATGTTGGTTGAAAACCAGCCGTGCAATCCGATCAGCCGCGCCTTCAGCCCGGGCGCAATCATGGTTTTCATCAGCGTCTGGCCGGTCTTAAAATCCTTGCCGCACACGGGCAATCCCTTTTCCTGAGCCAGTTCCATCAGGGCCGGCGTATCCACCGTCAGGTTGGGCGCGCCGTTGGCAAACGGCACACCGGACTTGAGCGCGGCGTAGGCGTAAATCATGCTGGGGGCAATCTCCGGATTGCTCGACCGCAGCCCCTTTTCAAACGCCGCCAGGGATTGGTGCGTTTTGCCCGCCTTCAGAAACGCCTCCGTCGATCCGCACCAGATCATCATCAGCCGGTCCGCACCGCTCGCGGACTTGAATCCGGCAATGTCATCCATCAACTGCTTCGCCAGATCCATCTTGGTCCTGCCCTTTTTCACATTCGGCCCGTGCAGGTTCTTAACAAACTTCTGGTCAAATACGGCAGGCATGGGGCGAATCGTTTCCAGAAAATCCCGGATCGGCTCCAGGTGGCTTCCCTCCAGCACGCCGGCTTTGCGCGCTGCTTCATAGGCGTTGTCACGGAACACGTCCCAGCCGCCAAAAGCGAGCTGGTCAAGCCCCGCCAGCGGCACAAAGTCCTTGATCTTCGGGCTGCGCTTTTCCGTGCGCCGGCCAAGGCGGATTGTGCCCATCTGGGTAAGCGATCCGATGGGCTGGGCCAGGTTGCGGCGGATCAATTCCACCCCGGCAATAAATGTGGTGGCAACCGCGCCCATGCCCGGAATCAATACGCCGAGTTTGCCCTCAGGGGGCGCAATGGGGACCGACTTGTTTTTCACTTGATCATTCCTCCTGAAGGGCCTACTGCCCTTCGACCAAATTTTTAATCATGCGTCCCCGCTGCCAAAAATGCAATGGATTTCAGCGTGCCCAATCCGTCAACCAGCGCCTGCGGCGCCCCTTCTGCCGCGCCTTCTCTGTAGCGGCGTCGCTTGTGCGCCGCTCTATGAGCGGCGGGAGCGCCGGGTTCTTCCTGTAGTAACTCCCGGCGGTTCCTTCCTGCGTCAGGACAGGGCGAGATCCTTCGCCGCGCAAACCGCGACTCAGGATGACACGGCGCGGGTTGCATAGGTAGGCACGGCACGATTTGGGTGCCGTGGGTTTGTGGGTAGCGCGGACGTTTCGGTTTGTGAAACTCCGCGAGGTTTTCGCCGATCCCGCGTAAAAGCCGGACGCCATTCGTAACGTGCCGTGACTATCAGCTTTGAGCCGCCATTCCGAGGAGCAGCAGGCGACGAAGAATCCCGCTCCGAGTCTTCGTCTTACGTTTGTCATTCCGAGCGCAGCGAGGAATCCCGCTCTGAGCCTTGCCG
>VFSW01001533.1_pt1 | contig 35249 bp, 27 predicted proteins | sample 5358111 | NCBI WGS metagenome assembly VFSW01 (sample SAMN11554181, study PRJNA540505) | mine drainage metagenome | isolation source: sediment from site ElyBrook_90M | place: USA: Ely Copper Mine, Vershire, VT | collected 2017 | reverse complement strand
GGCTCCGGCTCGCGCTGCATGGCTTGCAGAACGGCGTCGGCGACCTGCACGACGGCCTTCATCGCGGCGACGTCGTGGACGCGGACGATGTGCGCGCCGCCGAGCACGGCGGCGGCGACGGCGGCGGCCGAGGCGAATTCGGTTTCGCGCTCGGTGGGCTGCGCGAGAAACGATTTGCGCGACGGGCCGGCGAGGATCGGCAGATCGAGCGAGGCGAGCTCGCTCAGACGGGCGAGGATCTCGGCGTTCTGTTCCTTGCGTTTGCCGAAGCCGATGCCGGGATCGATGACCAGGCGGGTCCGCGACATGCCGGAGCGATCGGCGCGATGCACGCAGGCGTCGAGGTCGGCGGCGATGACGCCCATCACGTCCTTGAGCGGAGGCAGCCGGGCCCAGGTCTCGGGCGTGCCGCGCATGTGATTCAGGATGAGCCCGGCGTCCGCGTTGGCCACGGTGCGGGCGAGCTGCGGGTCGAAGGTGAGAGCGCTCGGATCGTTGATGACTTCGGCGCCGAGTTCGATGGCCTTGGCGGCGACGCTGGCTTTGTAGGTATCGACCGAAATGGGGATGGACAGATTGCCGCGCAGGCGCTTGAGCACGGGGACGAGGCGGCGCAACTCTTCGGCTTCGGAGACGCGGGTGGAGCCGGGGCGCGTGGATTCGGCGCCGACGTCGAGGATCGCGGCGCCCTGCTCTTCGATCTCGAGGGCGCGGGCGAAGGCGCGGTCGGGGTCGTTGTATTTGCCGCCGTCGGAGAACGAATCGGGTGTGACGTTGAGCACGCCCATGAGCAGAGTGCGCTCGCCGAGCAGCAGGGTGCGGCCGGCGAGCCGCCACTCATGATGTTTGCGAATCACGTCGCGCTCCCGACGAGCACGCGTTTCCATTTCCGGCCGACGCGCACGGTGAGCGGCGAGGTGTAGCCGGAGAGCAGCAGCGTGGTGCAGCGCTCGCCGTTGACCTCGACCGCGCCAGCCTTGAGCAGGCGCTCGGCGTCGGTGCGCGAGCCGGCGAGCGATGCGCCGAGCAGCAGGCGCACGGTGCGGATGCCTTCGGGCGAAAGCGCCTCGGGCGGCAGGGACACCTCTTCGATGTCGGAGGGCACGCCGCCCTGGCGCACTTCGCGATTGAAGTCCGCCTCCGCTTGGCCGGCGGCGGCCGGGCCATGAAAATCGGCGACGATCGAGCGGGCGAGATCGAGCTTCACGGCCATCGGCTCGCGCGATTTCAGGATGGCGATTTCGGCGAGGCTCTTGTCGGTGAGCAGCTCCCAGTAGCGCCACATCAGCGTGTCGGAGATGCTCATGATCTTGCCGAACACGATCTTCGCGGGCTCGGCGATGCCGACGTAGTTGCCCTTGGACTTCGACATCTTCTCGACGCCGTCGAGGCCCTCGAGCAGCGGCGTGGTGGCGACGATCTGGGGCGGCTGGCCGTAGTCGCGCTGGATCTCGCGGCCGACGAGGAGGTTGAACCGCTGGTCCGCGCCGCCGAGTTCGACATCGCAGGCGAGCGCCACCGAGTCATAGCCTTGCGCGAGCGGATACAGCAGCTCATGAACGCTTATCGGCGCGCCATCGCGGTAGCGGTTCGAAAAATCGTCGCGCTCGAGCAGGCGCGCGACGGTGTACCGCGAGGCGAGGTGGATTACTTCGTCGAAGCGCATCTTATCGAACCACTCGCTGTTGAAGCGGATCTCGGTGCGCGCGGGGTCAAGCAGGCGGAAGACCTGGGCGCGATAGGTTTCGGCGTTGGCGTCGATCTGTGCGCGCGTGAGCGGCGGGCGGGTGATGTTGCGGCCGGTCGGATCGCCGACGAGCGCGGTCATGTCGCCGATGAGAAAGATCACCGTGTGGCCGAGGTCCTGAAAGTGTTTCATCTTGCGCAGCAGGACGGTGTGGCCGAGGTGGAGATCGGGCGCGGTGGGGTCGAAGCCGGCCTTGACGCGGAGCGGGCGGCCGGTTCGCGCCGAATGCGCGAGGCGCTCGCGCAACTCCTCCTCGCGGATGATTTCGGCCGCGCCCTTCGCGAGATACCGAAATTGTTCGTCGACGGTCACTTCTCTACATTAGAGCGCATCGGCGCTGTTGGCAGGGGATAATGGAGCGTGCGAAACCTAATGCTTGCGATGGTTCTGTGCGCGTCGGCGCGCGCCCAGGGGCCGCTGTACGACCGCTTCTTCGACGAATGTTACTTTCACTATCAGCCGTCGGCGGGGACCTCGGCCGGCTTTCATCGGTACGACACCGAACTTGAAGACTACTCGGCCACGACGCGGAGCGCGGAGGTGGGCGACCTCGAACGCTACGAGCAGGAGTTCGCCCGGCTCGCGCCGTCGCCGGATCGCGACCTGGTGCTGGGCGCCATCCGCTCGTCGCTGCTCGACCTCGAGAACATCCGCGGCTGGGAGAACAATCCCGACGTGTATTCGAGCGAGGCGAGCGAGACCATCTTCCTGCTGATCAGCCGCAAGTTCGCGCCGGACGCCGAGCGGATGAAGTCCGTGATCGCGCGCGAGAAGAAGATTCCGGCGCTATTCGACGAGGCGCGGGCGAACCTGCGCAATCCGCCGCGCGTGTACACGGAAGTGGCGCTCGAGCAGTTGCCGGGCATCGAGAGCTTCTTCCGCCAGGATGTGCCGAAGGCGTTCGAGAAGGTGACGGACGAAGCGCTACGGAGCGAGTTCGCGGCGGTGAACGGCGCGGTGATCGCCGCGCTCGAAAGTTACCAGAAGTTCGTGAAGGACGATCTGCTCGCGCGGTCGAACGGCGATTTCCGGACCGGCGGGGAGAACTTCCGCCGGAAGCTCGCCTACGACGAGATGGTGACGACGCCGCTCGACGAGCTGCTGAAGATCGGCTACGCGAACCTGCGCGAGAACCAGCGGGCGCTGACCGCGGCCGCGGCGAAGATCGACAAGCGGCGCGATGCGCAGGCGATTCTGGACGAGATGTTAAAGGACCATCCCACGCCGGGCGAGCTGATCGAGAGCGTGGCGGCGACGCTGAGCGGGCTGCGCTCATTCCTTGTCGAGCACCAGATCGTGACGATCCCGTCGCAGGTGATGCCGCTGGTGGAAGCGACGCCGCCGTTCATGCGGGCGCTGACCACCGCGTCCATGGACACGCCGGGGCCGTACGAGAAAGTGGCGACGGAGGCGTACTTCAACGTAACGCCGCCCGAGCCGGACTGGCCGAAGCAGCGCATCGAGGAGCACATGGAATCGTTCAGCCGGGCGCAGTTGAGCAACCTGGCGGCGCACGAGGCGTTTCCCGGCCACTACGTTCAGTTCCTTTGGGCGCCGCAAGCGCCGTCGAAGACGCGCCGGCTGCTGGGCGCGGGAACGAACGCCGAGGGCTGGGCGCACTATTGCGAGCAGATGATGCTCGACGAAGGTTATGGCGGAGGAGATACGAAGCTGCGGCTGGCGCAGGTTCAGGACGCGCTGCTGCGCGACGCGCGCTACATCGTGGGCATCGAGATGCACACCGGCGACATGACATTCGACCAGGGCGTCGAGTTCTTCGTGCGCGAGGGGCACACGACGCGGGAGCTGGCGCTGGTGGAGACCAAGCGCGGGACGTCGGATCCGACTTATCTTATTTACACGCTCGGGAAGCTCGAGATCCTGAAGCTGCGCGCCGATTACCGCGCGAAGAAGGGCGCGGCGTTCTCGCTCGGCGAGTTTCACGACGCGTTCCTGAAGCAGGGCTTCCCGCCGATTCCGATCGTGCGGCGGGCGCTGCTCGGCGACGACAGCCCGGTGCTATAGCGTCCGGCATGGCAACGGCCCGACGATCCGCGCGAACCGGGAACAGTGATTGCAATGCTAGCATTGCCGTATGGCGAGCATCACGATCCGGAGATTGGACGACGCGGTGAAGTCCCGGCTGCGCGTCCGTGCGGCGCACCATGGCCGGTCCATGGAAGAGGAGGCGCGTGAAATCCTGCGGGCGGGGCTTGCGCCGGAGCCTCCACAGCGGCTGAACCTCGCCGCATCGATCCGGCGGCGTATAGAGCCGCTTGGGGGCGTGGAGCTTACGCTGCCTCGCCGTGAGGCCGTCCGGAGGCCTCCGAGGCTTTCGAAATGATCGTGCTGGACACGAACGTACTCTCCGAAGCGTTCCGGCCCGCTCCCTCCGACGGCGTAATGCGATGGCTGGCGGCCCAGCGGCGGATGGAGGTCTTTATCACGGCAATTACGCAGGCCGAAGTGCTCTATGGGGTTGAAGGACTTCCGGCGGGGAGACGAAGGACGCGGCTGCTTGGAGCGATCGAGAAATTGTTGGTGGACGAATTCCAGGGGCGAATCCTGCCGTTCGACGAGGAGCCGGCTCGGTTGTTCGCGAAGATCGTCGTTGGCCGCGAGGCGATGGGGCGCCCGATCTTGCAGTTCGACGCGATGATCGCCGCAATCGCCCGCTCGCGTCATGCCGCGGTCGCGACCCGCAACGTCAACGACTTCGGGCACTGTGGCGTTCGGGTGATCGATCCCTGGGCGGAGTGAGAACGATTTTCACCGCCGGGACGCTAAAAAGCGCGCGCTCGTCGCCTGAGCCGCGTCTGGTCGGGCGCCGGCAGCAAAGGGAAGCTAAATCGACAATACATTCATGTGGGGACGCCAAAGCGGACGAGGGAATTGAGTATTATGGCCACTGTATTATGCGAGACTCAAAATTAATATCGATGGCTACGCGATGGACAGCGCGCTTCATCCCCCGCGCCGCGCGTGAGCAAGGTGGTCCAAGGCCGCCCTGGCACTCGCCGCATCGGGGAAATTTGGATCGTCCCGCAGCGCCTTCCGTAGAGACCGCTCGGCCAAGTCGAAGTGACGAGCGGCCACATAGGCCATACCCAAGTGGTACTGGTACATGGGCTTGTTCGGAGCGTTTTGAGCGCATTTCTCTAGTTGAGCGATAGCCGATTCGGGCGCTCCTAATTTGTAGTAGGCCCATCCGAGCGTGTCGGCCGCATTAGGAGAGTTGGGCATTTTTTGCCTGACCATTTGCGCCAGCGACACGGCGACGTTGACGTCGCCACCGTGCTCAAGGTAAAGATAAGCCAGGTTATTCGCCACGAGTGGTGAATCGGGATTGACCTGGTGGGCCCTTTCACAAACCTTCTTTGCTTGGTCCCAATGACCTTCTTTTTCGTACAGCGTATCCAGAGCCAAGTAATTCGCGACTTCGCGAGGATTCCTGTCAATCGCGGCTTGAAGGTCAGCTTTAGCGTTCTCGACTGAGCCCTGGGCCGCGTGAATGTCACCCAGCAAACTATATCCGTCCGACATTTGCCGACCCAGCGTGATCGCTTGCTTCGCACTCGCTTCCGCCTTCCCTAAATCGCCCAGGCTGAAATAGACCGTTGCCAGCAAGAAGTGAAGGCCGGCGTTCCGCGGGTATTGCTCAACCAACTTCGAAATCCCCGGTAATACTTCGGAGGATCTTTTTTCCGCTATGCGAAGGTTCGCCAGCATCGTCAGCGCGGGTAGCGAGACGGGGTCGCGCTCTAACGCGGCTTGAAGCTCCGTTTCTCCCTCCTTCTGGTCTCCTTTCGCAAGCATCACCTTCGCACGAATCAGATGGGCCGCCAGTAACTCAGGATGCGCCTTAAGCGCGTCCCCCGTCAACTGGAGCGCTTCGTCGTAGTTGCCGCTGTTTGCGTCAAGGTCCGCCAAAGCTAGTTGAGCGCCGGTCATTTGGGGCTGTAATGCTAGCGCGTGCGCCCAGGAAGACTTGGCTTGGGAGGGGAAACCGAGCGCGTATTGGGCAACGCCGAGGAAGTAATGGCCCGCGGCGGATTTGGGCTCGTCCTTGAGGCCTTTCTCAAGTTCGGTCAGCGCCTGCTTATACTTGCCTTCCGTGATGAGGATGCGCCCGTCGAACAACAGGCCCTGCGGATCGCCCGGGTGGGCTTTCAATAGTTCCTTGTCGATAACGTCGGCCTCCCTGATTTGCCCCAGCTCAATCAGGGTATCGATCGAGAGCATCTTAACCGTAGTGTCCTTCGGATGGGATTTCGACAGCGCCCGAAACTCGACCGCCGCCTTTTCCTTTTGACCCGTGAAGACGTAGAAGAGGCCCAGGGCCCGGTACGCTTCCGGATTGTCGGGTGCGATCGTCTTCAGCTCTGCGAACAGTCTTTTGGCGTCGGCCATTCTTCCGGTGGCGAAGTATACCGGGGCCAGGGAAAGCCGCGGGAGCACCGCGTGCGGATCCAGTTCGATCGCCGCCCGAAGCTCCGCTTCAGCTTCGGCCAGTTTCCCCACAGAGAAATAGAACTGGCCTAATGCCACGCGTGCCTGGGAAGACTTCGGGTTCGCCTCCACAGCCTTCTTGTAAACGCTTTCGGCCGCAGCGGGCTGGCGCGCAGAAACATAAGCTGCGCCCAGGTTCAGATAGCTATCCACCCGTTGGGGGTCGATCTCAATGGCTTTTTGAAATTCTCCAAGGGCTTTCGGCAAGTCCCGTGTCGCCACGTACGTCGCGGCCAACATTTCGCGAGCGGGAACATTTCTCCGATCTGCCGCAATGAGTTTCTCAGCGAGCTGTTGTGCCTGCTTGTACTGCCTCCCTCGGAGGAGCACGCCACCGAGCTGTAGCTCGGCTTCGGAGTTCTTAGGGTTCAGACTGACGGTCGTCTCGAGCTCGCGGAAAGCGTCATTAAAGTAGGACAGCTCCAGGTACGTCCTGGCAAGTTGATAATGCGCCTGCTCGAACTTCGGGTCGAGCACGATCGCATTTCGGAATTCAATTTCCGCCGCACGGTAGTTTCCCGCTTTGAAGTACTTCTCGCCGCGGTTCAGATACCCCAGCTTCTTCTTGTTCCGATCAACACTACAGGCGGACAACACCACCGCGAACGCCAAGGCGTAAAGGAGCCACTTCTTTGACATCAAATGCAATCCTCTCACCCCGCATCCATCCTCGCTATAGCGCGTCCGCCTGCGCTTCACACTGGGTCGTCTTCTTTGACGATCTCAAATAGTTGTTCTGCGATCACGAAAAGCCATCGCTCCGATCGGTACGAGGAAGATGCCCAAATACATTAGGGTGCTGCCGCCTTCCGGAACCGCCACGGTTGTGGTGCCGCCTGATATGGCGGGGGTTACCGTGCCAAGTGTGCCGCCGGTGCCAGTGGTATTAATGGTGCAACCAGTGGAGATGGTGTTATGATCCAGTGTCACTGCGCCATTCAGCGCGATGACGCTACCGCACCCATCTGTTGCCCCGGTATTCATCGTGACGCTTTGGTCCGCAATAATATTTCCAGCGAACGACGTAGTGGTTCCGAGGGTCGCGGAGCTGCCAACCTGCCAATACACGTTGTCATTTGAAGCGGCATTTTCAATCAAAACACTAGAGTTGCTTGCGGTGGTGAGCGCGCTCCCTATCTGGAAGACGATGTTCTGACCGCTGACGTTGGCGAAGTTGAGCGTGAGGATTCCGGTCAACTGAGCCGACGAACTAAAAGTATAGACACCTGCAGTGAGCACACCTACCAAACCCAGATCATGACCAGTCAGACTTCTAGTAAATGGCAAGGCTGCCAGGGCATTATACCCTGTGAGTGCGTCGGCCTGGGCATTTTGCGCAGTGGGAGTAGTGTCCTGTATCGTGCCAGTAAGCGTGATGGTCCCCGAGCCAGTGATCGAGGTTCCCGGGTAGAGACCGAGGTCCCCGCCGAGGGTGGTCGCTCCGGTATTGGTCACCGTCGTAGCGCCCAGTACAGCGAAGCTGCTCGCACTTCCCAGCAAGGGATCGGCATAGGCATTGAGCGCCAACACCGAAAGAGTCAACAAACCAAAGCCGAGTACTCTCATTTTTTCTCCAGAGGGTGCAGAGCAGCGCGGAGGGTCCGCACCATCTCGCAATTTATCTCATGGGCTAGTATGACGCGCCGGTTTTCGGTGTCAATCGTACGAAAGGGCGATGGAATTGGTGCGTCAAGCGGAATTCGGCGCAGATGAAGCCGGTCTTCGACGATGCTACGGACGGCGCCGCCCGGGTACCCAAGGCGTGGCGCATCCCATCTCCCTGTCGAATTTGACGGCCACGTGGTGGGACATGATCTCAAGATCAACCTGGCGTTGAACGGGCTGCCGGAATGCACGGCGTACCCGGCGGTCTGACCGCGCATGACCGCATCACCAGGTGGGGCAGATGTGGATGGTAGCGCTATGGTGCGGCCCCCGGCGTCCGGGTCGCTTGTCTTCCGTCACGCGCCGCCGCCCTGCATCGCGGCCCGTCTGGGGTGCGCGATGCACGGCGTCGGCGATGTTTTCGCGCTCCTGAGCGTCCGCTTAACAACTTCGCCCGAGGTGTGCAATTTTGAACAAACCAGGTAGGGATCAGCAATTCCCGTGGCTCGACTCTGGAGGTGGGGTTCGCGCATTATGTCATCTTGCCCGGACGCTCGCTCCGGCGCCGTGCGGAGGTCCAAACATGGAGGGCTCGCCTTCTGTCGATTTTTTGTTGAAAGAACTGGGTGAACAGCATGGATCACGGCCGGGACATGGCAGTTGCCGCGATGGCCCCAGCCCAGGGGACCGCCGCGGCCCGTAAAATGGGCTGGAGTACCCTTTTGTGGGGCGTTGTACTGGGTTTTTGTATCGTATTCCTATGAGTCTACGATGGCCGCAGCGCCGTTCGGCCAGGGCTTATGATTTTTGTTTTCAGCAACATGCGGTTGAACAACACCCGGGCGGAATCGATGGGTCTGAAATGGCCCTATGGGTGCCGGAGTGTCCCAAGGGAAAAACCAGATGCGAGCACATGCGACAAGACGCGGAGTTGTCTTCGCCGCCTTGCTCATGGGCGCCGTCGCCTTACCGCAAGCCCGTGTCTACAACTTCTCAATCCGCTCTCGCCTGTCTGCCAGCCGGCTCCCACCCAAGCTCTTACAAAGCGAACAACTCCTACGGGCAACGAAGTGAATCACATTCGAATTCTCGTCGCAGACGAACAGCCCGTTCCCCGGTATGCCTTGCGTCAGCTCCTGGAGGCGGAACGCGACTTCCAAGTCATCGGTGAGGCATCCGACGCTGTAACTGCCGCCAGGCTGGCACGCCAATTCAAACCCGATGTCCTTCTGCTTGATCTCGCGCTGACGAGACGGAAGGAATTGCAGACTTCCGGTGGATTGGCCAGCTACCTGTCTCCGACTCGGGTCGTCATCATGGTGACCGCGATCGAGACAGCGCAGATTATCGAGGCCTTCCGGCTGCAAGCGGACGGCATCGTGCTGAAGACATCGGCGCCGCGGGCGTGGTTCACAAGTATTCGAAGCGTCATCGCATGCAACTACTGCATCGGAGGCCAGAGCGTCGCCTTGCTGGCAGAGGCTTTCCATGACTTTTTGAGGCAACGGAATGGGGCAATTCCTCCCAAGGACTACGGCCTGACACGGCGCGAAATGGATATCGTCGCCCAGGTCGCCACTGGCCGGTCGAACCGCGAAATCGGGCAGGATCTCTCCATCGGCGAACGAACGGTAAAGCAACACGTGACGAACATCTTCAACAAAATCGGCGTCTCAAACCGCGTCGAGCTCGCCCTATTCGCCGTGAACAATCGTCTGCCCCAGGCGCCAACCTCCGTTTCAAAGTGCATGGCGGCGCCTCTGAGCGGCGCGGCCCGGAAAACGGTCGGGGACGCAGCGAAGAGGCGCTGGGCGGCGATCAAAGCTGGAGAGGCGCCATCTCCATTTGCGAAAGCGAAAAGAGCGGAAGCGGCGAATGGACAACGCAATCGACAGGCGGAGCAACCGCGCACTTCCGCGCTCACTCAAGTACCGCAAGTTCGCGCCTCGCCTCTAAGAAGGCGAGCGAAGATGACGACGGTAAGCGTGTCAGAGGGAAATCTTGTCTTTGAGGCGGATGGTTAGGATGAACTGTGGTCGCTGAATGCCGCTTAGTAATTCCGATCGACCATGTAATGTCGAGCATTTTTAGCCCAGCGGCGCGGCGCTAACGGAGGGGAGGGAGGCGTCGAGCGCGGCGGGGTTAGCGACGGCGGAGGCGTCGCCCGCGGGCTCGCCGAGCGAATGAGAGCGGATCGGCCTCCGAACAGTTTTGCCGCTTTGTGTTTTGGGGAGCGCGGCGACGGCCTGGATCGCGTCGGGGCGGAAAGCAGGCCGCCGGCGCTTCTCACGGGAACGGCGCTCTTTCAGTCCGCCACGATTCGCGATCGTGGGCGAGAGTCACATATACGCCGTATCTCGGGCGCTTGGTGCGCGGCCACTTCTAACGAGAACCCGGCCGCGGGAGTAGTCGGAATACGGCGTGCGAAGAGTCCGAGGCGAGAAGAAGATTAAGTTAAGCGGCTGTCATAAGAATCGGCGCTCCTGAAAGCCGAGCGAATGGTCGCGGCCAACCTTGAATTCCTCGCCGGCGCCGGTATTCGAGTGCCACCGAAGCGGCGTGCGTGCCGCTGTCACTTGCCGGCAGATGAGCTTGCCATGTAAGATATGGGGAGCTCCAATCAGGTGTGTAACAGTTGATTCGCGGCGGAGCGGGCTGCCCGCGGGGAAGGCAGCCCGCTGGAGAACTGAAGGGCGTCTAATAGCCGGAAGCTGGCTTCTCGTTCAGACCCAGATTGGCGCCGTTGCGCCATGTATTGGCGCATGCGGGGTGAGTGTAAGGGCTCGCGCCATCGACGGCGCTGTACTGGATGTCGTCCGCGGTCGCACCAGCGCCATTACTTACGCCTGCCACCGGAGGATTCAGAAGGAGGGCGTTGCGCACGCGCTTGGCGATCTCATGGTCGGTACAGGAAGTGTCGCCACTAACGCCCAGGCCGCCGATGATCTTGCCGTTCTTGTACAGGGGGACGCCGCCTCCGAAGAAGATCATGCCACCGGCGATTTGATTCGTTCCGCCATTCTGGCCGCTGGTTCCGGTAAGAAAATCCGGGTTGAACGGATTAGCCTGCCCCAAGCTCCACAGTGAGTGGCCGGGCTGCGTAAGGGTGTAGAGATTAGCCGTGGAGAGCGGCAGCGAGTCCAGGCTGAAGGCGTTGGCGGTGTAAGCCTTGGCTTTGGCGATGGACTGACTTCCGGGCCACACCTGGCTGTTGTCGCTTTGGTTGGTGGCAAAGGCGCAGATCTTGCCGGCGCGATTCACGACCGCGCCCCACATACGCGAACCTCCGAAAAGCCCGCCCGCACTGGCGCCGGCGGCGGCAGTCAGTTGGGTAGTCAGTTGTGAGGCTGTCGGCAGCCCGGTGCAGTTGAGCTGTCCATTTCCATCTTCTTGGCCGAAACACGGCGCCAGAGCCAAGGCGCCAAACGTGAGCACAAGTATCCCGAGTCGGGTCATTCGCATGGCGGTATCTCCTGTTTCTATTTTGGTTTCCCGGCATCGAGAAGTATACAGCAAGTCGCATCGATTGCGACCAAGGATTTTGCCGGCACATCGCCGGGTGCGCGTCTTGCGGACTCATTTGAAACGGAGATCGCATGCGGGTAAGAGCGCCCGTTCGGATCTGTGCGGGGCGTCAGGGCCAGGGGTCCGGATGGCAGATGCTCGTTGGTTCGCTGCTTCCTCTCCGGCGTCGACTACATTTCGTGAGCGCTACGCGAACCCTATTTTGTCATCGCCCGCGCCGTGGTTGACTGTGGTGGCATGCGAGAGCGTGGACGTGAGGCGTCGGCGAAGTGCAGAGGGCTGGTATCGGAGCAAGGCGGCAGCGGTCAGACCGTGGCCGCGTTCTGCCGGGAGCGAGGGCTTCGGGCGTCGCAGTTCTTCGCCTGAAAAAAGCGGTTGAGCCAGTCCGCGACGGAGCAGTTAGTTAAGGTGTATGTCGCGTTAGCGGGAGAGCCGGCGCAACGGACAGCGGCGCACGGCGGGGACATTGAGATTCGGCTGGGCGGCGGCCACCGGGTGTTCGTGGAGCCCGGCTTCGACGCGGACCCTCTGCGCGCGGTACTGGCTGCGCTGGAGACGCGCGCTTGACCAGCCTGCCGAGTTTGCGCTGGCTGGACCGGTGGGCGGCCGTCTCGAGGCTGCGGGCCGCAATGGCGATCACCGCTTTGAGTTGTTCCCGCGTCACGTCGTATTGTTCGGTGATTTCGTCGATGTTCGTAATTAACGTGCAACTTTCCGCGGATCGAACTTGGCGAATCCGCCGATGCACGTGATCGGGCACGAGGATCGACGGGGCCCGGCGATGAACGAAAAGGCGTGAATCGGTGAGAGCGTGACCTGCGCCGGCTCCGAGTAACTCGCGCCGGATTCGTTGGTGAACGATAAGCGCGTGGACTTCTGGCAACGAACGCTACGGTTCCCGCGATGCGGTGTAGGCGGCGATGTTTAGCATGTCCTCTTCGGACAGCTTGCTCACGGCGGCCTTCATCAGGCCGCTCCACAAGCCTTTCCGTGTGCCCTGTTGCAGGTCGTATAACTGGCGCACGACGTAACTTGGTGAGCGTCCCGCGATGCCCGGAACCGGGCCCAAGCCCTTCAAGTCCGCCCCATGGCAAATGCCGCACGGAGTGGTCTTGCCGGATTCTTTCGTTACCAACATTTCGCCCTTCCGGATGCTGCCCACCGGCACGTAGGCGATAAAACCCGAATGGGGGTCTCGCAGCACCTCGGATGCCTCCGCGTCGACGGGCGTCTCGATAATCCGGTTGCCGATCGGCTCCTTTTCGTCACCCGGCAGCGGAAGAAACATGCCTACCGATGTGTACATCTTCGGCGCCATTTCGGTTTCCACTACCTTGATCCACGGTGTCCACCGCATGGAGCAGTAGTAATCGGCCGAGGCCTCGATTTCCGCGGCGGTCATGGACTTGGCAAAGGCGATCATCCGCTTCGTGTTGCCTTTGCGCGGGTCGGCGCTGTCTCGATCGCCATTGCGGAAATCGCGCATCTGCTGGATGAAGTACTCACGAGTAAATCCCACCACGCTGGCGTTTTCGGGCCGGCCTTTGCCATTGGGATAGTGGCAGAGCGCGCAGGCAAAAATGTCCGGCTTGCGGCCCTTTGCCACCACCTCGGGCATTTTCGGATGATCGCCCGGATACCAGTCCGCGGGCCCGAAGAAATCGCTGATCTGCGCTCGCGTCGGCGCCAAATCGCTGCCCGGCAAATGCTTTGCGCTTTCGTCGCGCGCCTTCGGGCCGGGGGGTGGTTTCACGGCGGGCGTCTGAATGCCATAGGCCCACTCCGGCGGTCCCTCGGCCGAAGTGCAAAGGCTGGCTGTGAGGGCAAGCGCGAAAACAAAGTAGAACGCTTTCATGCAGAGGAAGTATATCAATGTTCTCTTCGTCGACCGCGCGAATTGGGTCGCTTCATCCCCTACACCATGCCGGTTTTTCCCGGCGCGCTTGCTCTCCAGCATCGCCTGCCTCCGCTTCACCGGGTGAATCCATGTTGAGTCTCGCACCCGGAAACCGTCAACAACCACCTCGTCGCGACGGAGGAATTTTCAACCGGCGATATGGGGATTTTTCATCTGGCCTCGACAGCCCGGGCGCGTGACAACGGCCGACTGCCTTCCGGAATCGGCCCCCAAACAGCCCGTTAACCCTCATGTTCGGAATTCGGGTTTAGGCGCCGCCTTGCGACGCGACCGGCCGATTGAGCGTTTCATCCATCGGGGAGGCACAAAGGTTCCGCGGCGAGGGATTTCGCTCGGAGTTTCTCAGTTCGGAATGAGCCCTGATTTTGCCACAGAGGCAAGGTTGTGGTTATCTCACAACCGCCGCGGGCCCCGGGGCCTGACGCCGCCACCGGGTTAGCGGTCGATGATCGGCCGCAGCGGCCGCCAATAGACATTGCGAAACGCCACGGGCCCATGGTCGCCCTGGAGCATCAGCGGGTTCTCGGCGGCTTCCGGAATCTCGTTATGGGCGCGCGTGGGTCCAGGCGCTTCCACGTTGTTCTGCACCGACATGCCGTTGAACACCACGCGCAGAAAGCGCGCGTTTTCGGTCTTATGGCCGGACGAGTCGAAGCGCGGCGCCCGGAACCAGATCTGGAAACTCTGCCACTGCCCTGGCGGCCGGCACATATTGCGCGACGGCGCCGAGCCGCCCACGCCCTGATTGTCGATCCACTGATGATAAATGCCGCCCGCGTCGGAGGAAGTCACCGGCTCGGTGGATTGGAAACTGTCGAAGATCTGCACCTCGTACAGGCTGTGCAGGTAGACGCCCGAGTTCGAGCCCTTGGCGATGAGGAACTCGACGTAGAGTTCGATGTCGCCGAACTTCTGGTCGGTAATCAGGTCCGACGCCGTGCCGTGCGGCCCGTTGAGAATTTCGCCGCTCGGGGCGGGCGAGCCGGAGAGGCGCGTGGGGCCCAGCAGGCGGTCCCACAGTACATAGCGCGTGGTGTACCAGGTGACGGGTTTGCCGTCTCGCGCGTGCCAACCCGAGAGGTCGTGACCGTTGAGGAGCGGCTGCCAGCCGTCCTCGACCATGTACGGCGGGTCGCCATGCGCGTCACCATCGTTGTATTGCTGGCGCCGCTGCCCAAACAGCGTGGCGGCGAGCGTAGCCGCGCCGAGGATCCAAGCGAATTTCTTCATGAGGTTTCGCTTATCGTATCAATTCCGGGGTGCATCGGCGAGCGCCGTTTGCGGTGGGGATTCAGCCCCGCTACAGGATAATCCCTAGTGCCGAGTAAGGTCAGGGTAGCCGCAAAATACCCATTCAAGCGAATTCCTTCTTACCCATTGATGCGATTACAGTTAAGCAAGGATGATGACTACCGCGATGGATTCTCCCGCCATGCCCGCCCAGACGCCGGGCGAAGGCGAGCAGCGTTTCGTCGTCCTGGTCGAGAACGTGCGCAAGCGGGAGCCGGCGGCGCTCGAGGAATTGTACGGCCTGGTGAAGAATTTCACGTATTTCGTGATGCGCCAGTTGGGCGCCGAGGATTTGCAGGACAGTCTGCACGATATTTTTCTGGCCGTCGTGCAGGCCATCCACCAAGGCAAGCTGCGGAATCCGGAGCGGCTCACCGCGTTTCTGACGGCGGTGACGCGCTTCCACACTTACACGCGGATCGATCGCCGCGTGCGCAGCCGTACTAGGAACGTGGGGCTCGAAGGGATGGACATCGCCGACTCGACAAATCTCGAGCATTGGGTGTACCGCCAACAGAAGCAGCGGATGGTGCGCGAGATGCTCCGCGCGATGGCGCCGCTCGATCGCGAAGTGCTGCGCCGTTTCTATTTTGAAGATCAGGCTAAGGAGCGCATCTGCCGCGACCTGAAGCTGACGCCAAACCAGTTCCGGAACGTGAAATCGCAGGCGAAACTGCTGCTGACGGCGATCGGCCGGCGGCGTCTGCACAAGCCCGCTACCACGCACCGCCAGGCCAGTCCCGCCTGAGGCGCGCCCGCCTGAGAGCGATGCCGGTTCCACCGGCGCGCTAAAGTTCTCGCGCCCACAGCCGATAGCAGGTGTGGCATGAGCGTCGAGAACTTGATTGGGGTCGTCCTGCCGTTCTTCGTGGCGATCGGCGCCGCGATGCTGGTGTGGATCTTCATGGAAGCGCGGATGGAAACGGCGATCGCCAAGGAACGCACGGCGCTCGCCGAAGCGAACAACATCATTTCGAATCACAACAGCGCCTGGAGCGACAAGGTGAAAGCGATCGAAGAGACCGCGCGCCGGAAGGCGCTCGACGAGATGCTGCACGAGATCCGGACGGAGGAGCGGCGGTACCTGCGCCGCGGCCGGACGGCTCAGGGAGGGGCGTCGCTGATTGTGCAGGAGCGTATGTGTTTCCGCGGGATTCCTCTGACGCCGTGGACCGAGCGCACGATCAGTGCGGAGCGTGGCGAGGAACTACTGGCGTTGCCGCCCGGACTTTCGCTTGGCGAGCCCCAGCCGATGCTTGCCGAGGTCGTGCCCATCGCCGCGCCGTCACTTCGCTTCGAACAGCATTTTGAGCGAAATCAAAAGCATGAAGGCCCCGTAGATCCGGCGGAGGGTCAATTGCGGCAAGTGTACAACAATGCGCGCGCCGAAGTAAGCGCCGACGAAGAGGCCGATCGCGATGAGCAACGCGAAGCGGACGTTGATGTAGCCATTCCGGTAGTATTCGAAAGCGCCGAGCAGGCCGACTGGGGGAATCAGGGCGGCAAGGCTGGTCCCGGTGGCTTCCCATTCCTTCATTTTCAGGATGTAGAGGAGAGCGGGGACGATGATCAGGCCGCCGCCGATCCCAAACATTCCAGCGAAGATGCCGGCCAAGAGTCCGATCGCCAACAGCCAGAAAGTAACCATACTTCTCAGAGAGTAGCAGAGGCCTGAAGAACGTCTCGGAGCGGCTCCGCCCGAGCGCATTCGCCGCCAGAATTGATACATTCACAGCAGACGTCCAGGGGAGGCGTCGCCGTATGACTCGCCGCGAATGCCTAGCCGTGCTGGCAGCGCCGAAGCTGCTGGCGTCGGAAAGCGATCCGCTTCGTCCTCGCTATCATTTCCTGCCGCCGAAAAACTGGATGAACGATCCGAACGGTCTTGTGTATCACAAGGGCCTGTACCACCTGTTCTACCAGTACAACCCGAACGGCGCCTACTGGGGCGACATGCACTGGGGCCATGCGACCAGCCCGGACATGGTGCGCTGGACCCATCTTCCGGTTGCGCTTGCGCCGGTACCGGGCAGCCCGGATAAGGATGGCGTGTTCTCGGGCTGCTGCCGCATCCATGACGGTGTGCCGACGATCTTCTATACCGGCGTCTGGCCGGAAACGCAGAACATCATCCTCGCCAACGACAGCCTCACCGCGTTCCAACGGTTTCCCGGTAATCCGGTGATTTCGCGTCCGCCCGAGGGTCTGAGCGTCACCGCGTTTCGGGATCCGAACGTCTGGCGGGAAGGCGCGGACTGGATGATGGCGATCGGCTCGGGCTTGAAGGACGGGAACGGGCTAGTGCTGCTCTATCGCTCGACCGATCTCGCGCACTGGGAGTATCTCCACCCGCTCGCGCAGGCGGCCCGGACTGAGGACGGCGTGATCTGGGAGTGCCCGAATTTCTTTCCGCTGGGGACGAAGTCCGTGCTCGTCGTCTCGGCCGATCACCCGATCCGCAAGCCGTTCTACTGGACCGGGCGGTACGAGGGCCGGCGGTTTTTGGCCGGGAAGATGGGCGCGATCGACGATGGCGGATACTGTTACGCGCCGCAGGTGTTCGTGGACGGGAAAGGCCGCCAGGTGTTATTTGGCTGGATTTCCGAAGGCCGGACCGTGGCTGCGCAGAAAGCGGCCGGGTGGGCCGGCTTGCAGTCGCTTCCCCGCGTGCTGGATCTGTCGGAGGCAGGCGAACTTCTGATGCGTCCGTTGCCGGAGCTCGCCTCGCTGCGGGGCGCGGAGGTGAGCGCGCCAGAGAAACTGCAAGGCGATTCGTACGAGATCGCGGCCGAGTTCGCGCCAACCGGCGCCGCGCCCAGCGGATTTGCGCTGCGCGTCTCGCCGAACGGGAAGCAGCGTACGGTGGTGAGCTACAACGCGTGGCAGGCGCTGCTGGGAATCGACCGCACGCAATCGAGCCTCAGCCGCGACAACGAGCAGGACATCCGCACCACGCGGCTCGTGCTCGCGGCCGGCGAGCCGCTCCGGATCCGCGTGTTCCTGGACCGCTCGGTGATCGAAGTGTTCGCGAACGACCGTGTTTGCATGACCTCCCGCATCTACCCGGAAAGCGGCGCCTATACGGGCTTCGAGGTGATGAACGCGGCCTCGCTGCGGCGCTTCCGCGCCTGGCCGATGCACGCCGCGGTCTGAGCGCGGCTACACGTCGAACGATAGACCCTGCGCGAGGGGCAGATCGGCGGACCCGTTAACGGTCACGGTCTGCCGGCGCATGTAGGCCTTCCAGGCGTCGCTGCCGGATTCGCGGCCGCCGCCGGTTTCCTTTTCGCCGCCGAAGGCGCCGCCGATTTCCGCGCCGCTGGTTCCGATGTTGACATTGGCGATGCCGCAGTCGCTGCCGCGGGGGCTCAGGAACGTCTCGGCGGCGAGCAGGCTGGTTGTGAAGATGGCCGAGGACAGTCCTTGCGGCACGGCGTTGTGGCCGCCGATGGCCTCGTCGAGCGAATCGAATTCGATGAGGTAAAGGATCGGCGCGAAGGTTTCCTTGTGCGTGATGGGCATCTCGGCGCGAGCGCGGACGAGCGCCGGCTCGACGAAGCAGCCCCCGAGGGGTTTGCCGCCGCGCAGAACTTCCGCGCCCTGCGCGCGGGCTTCCGCGAGCGCGCGCTGCATCGCGTCGACGGCGTCGCGGTCGATGAGCGGCCCGGCCAGCGTCCGCTCGTCCATCGGGTCGCCGATGCGGATTTGCGCGTACACCGCTTCGAGACGGCCGGTAAACTCATCGGCGATGCCGCGTTGGAGGAACAGGCGCCGCGTCGTCGTGCAGCGCTGTCCGGCCGTGCCCGCGGCGCCGAACAGGACTGCGCGCAACGCGAGGTCGAGGTTGGCGTCATTCATCACCATGATCGCGTTGTTGCCGCCGAGCTCGAGCAGCGTGCGGCCGAGCCGCTTCGCCACCGTTTCGGCGACGATGCGGCCCATGCGCGTCGAGCCGGTCGCGCTGACCAGCGGCACGCGGCCGTCTTCCAGCAGACAGCGGCCGGCCACCGCGTCTTCGCCGATCAGCAGATGAAAGACGCCTTCGAAGCCGTGGCGCGCGAGCACGCGGGAGCAGAGCTTGTGGACGGCAACCGCGGTGAGCGGTGTCTTGAGCGACGGTTTCCAGATCACCGTGTCGCCGCACACAGCGGCGATCAGGGCGTTCCAACTCCACACCGCGACGGGAAAATTGAACGCCGAGATCACCCCGACCGGCCCGAGCGGATGCCACTGTTCGTACATGCGATGGCCGGGGCGCTCGCTCGGCATGGTGAGACCGTAAAGCTGGCGCGAAAGGCCGGTCGCGAAGTCGGCGATGTCGATCATCTCCTGCACTTCGCCACGGCCCTCGGCGAGGATCTTGCCCATCTCGAGCGTGACCAGCGCGCCGAGCGTGTCCTTGCAGCGGCGCAGTTCAGCGCCGATCTCGCGGACGATCGCGCCGCGGCGCGGAGCGGGCTCCATGCGCCATCGCTCGAATACGGCGAGTGAGGATTGGAGCGTGGCTTCGCAGTCCGCGGCCGTGGCGAGGCGCACTCGCGCGATCTCCTCGCCGGTCGCCGGATTGTGCGACGCGACGATGGCGCCGCTCGCGTCCGCCGCCGAGCAGCCCGGGTTCACCGGCTGGATGCCGAGAGCGGCGAGAACGTCCTGAGTCACAGTTGCGCTAAGCATGAGAACCCTTCGATGCCGAACGAGAGCGGGCGGCCGGCGGCTTGCGCGGCGCCGCGCATTTGTTCGGCGCATTCGGTTTGAAAATCCCGGTCGAGCCACCTGGCGAAGCCGCGGCGCGCGGCGATGCGATGAGCCGCGTCGCGCGTCGTGGCGCCGCGCGTCTTCGTCGAGCGGATATGCAGCGGGTCGGCGACGACGGGCATGACCGTCGCATCGAGCGCGATGCGGGTAAGCGCTACCGGGTCGCACGGCAGAACGGGAGCGAGCGCGGCGAAGACCTCGAGCCCCGCGCCGCGCAGCGCAGCCATCGTGTCGAGGCGCTCGGCGAGCGGTGCGCAGCGGGGCTCGAACAGGCGGCGCACTTCCTCGCGGTCCGTGGTGAGCGAGAAGCTCACGCGCAGGCGCGTGCGGCGGGCCAGCGTTCGCAGCGCATCGAGGTCGCGGAGGATCAGCGAGCCGCGGGTCTGAAGGACGAACACGGCGGGGGGCTTGGCGATCAACGCTTCGAGAATCGCCGGCATAAGAACCGCTTCGGCCTCGGCCGGTTGATAGGGATCGACGAGCGGCGAGCAGTAGATCCGCTGCGCCGGGCGAAGTTCGCGGGCCAGCAGCGCGGCGGCGTTGGCCTTGACGGTGGTGAACTGGCCCCAGCGGCGCCAGTCCTCGGGCTTCAAGCCGCCATACACCCCGAGCGTCGGCACGTAGCAGTACGTGCAGCCGAACGTGCAGTTGCGCGCGGGCGTGAGCGAGTGGGTGAAGCCGGCCTCGGCGATGAAGCCGGTGGTGGCGCTCAGGATCCTCCGCGCTTCGATCGAGTAGATGGGAAACGTGGCGCTCATGCGGCGAGCAGCTTGCGCCGGAGCAGGTCGATCGCCATCTGCGCCGCGAAGCTGCGCACGCGCGCGCGGTCTCCGAAAAGTTGCAGGCGCCGCGCTTCGGCCTGCCCCTTCGCGGCGAGGCCGATGAAGACGAGCCCGGGCGGATCGCCTTCGGGGCCGGCGTAGCCCGTCACCGAGAGAGCGTAATCCGAGCCGGTGAGCATGGCCGCGGAGCCAGCCATGGCCACGGCCACCGGCTCGCTCACTTCGGTGTGCTCGGCGATGAGCGCCGCCGGGATTCCGAGCAACGCGGTTTTCATCTCGCTAGTGTACGTAAGAAAGCCGCCTCGAAAGTAGCGCGAGCTGCCCGGAATGTCCGTGATGCGGCTCGCGACCATGCCGCCGGTGCAGCTTTCGGCGACGCTCAGCGTCGCGCCGCGCGCGGCGAGCATCTCGCCGACGACTTCCTCGAGCGACTCGCCCTGCCGCGAATAGATCCGTTCGCCGAGCAGCGAGGCCACCTGCGCTTCCACTTCGTCGAGCAGCGCGCCGGCTTCGGTCTCGTTCGCCGAACGCGCGCGAAAGTGGACATGGATGTCGCCTACGCCGGCCAGCACCGTCGTCACCGGGTTCGTGTACCGCGTGTACACCGGAGCGATCAGTGCGTCGAGATCGGACTCGCCCATGCCCGACACGCGGAGCCAGCGCGAGCGGATGACGAGCGGCGGAATGCGATCGCGGAGGCGCGGCATGCACTCGCTAGCGAACAGCGGCTTCAACTCGCCCGGCGGCCCGGGCAGCAGCAGGATCGACGCGCCTTCGTGATCGAGCCATTGGCCGGGCGCGGTGCCGCGCGGGTTCGGCAGGACCTCGGCGCCTTCGACAAGATACGCCTGGCGCTTGTTGATCCCGGCCATGGCGCGATTGAAGCGGCGGAAGCGCTCGGCGATCGCGTCGCAGATGCCCTGATCGAACACCAGCGCGCGGCCCGTGGCGGCGGCCACCGCGTCGCGCGTCACGTCGTCCTCGGTCGGGCCGAGCCCGCCTGTGAGAATGACGATCGGCGTGTCGCGCACCGCGTCGCGGATGGCCGAAACCAGGCGCGGGCGGTCGTCACCCACCACGGACTTGCGGACCACCTCAACGCCGAGCGAATTCAGCTCCGCGGTGAGAAACAACGAATTGGTGTCCACCTTGGCTGGCGTAAGCAGTTCGCTGCCGACCGCGATGATCTCGGCGTTGGCCATGGCGGGCTAGGGGATCGGCCGGCCTTCGATGCCCACATCGACGCGAAAGAGCGCGTTGCTGGTGGCGGCGATGAGCGCTCGCGACGGGCTGAAGGCGAGCCCGACTATGCCGGGGCCCGAGACGAACAGCTCCGCCTCGCGGTCCGGGCCGATGCGCACGATCCCGCGGCGGCCGCGCAGCGACGCGGCGGCATACAGGCGCCCTTCGGCGTCGAAGGCGACACCCTGCGGGCGGCCAAGGCCGCGATAGAACACCTCGACCTCGCCGGCGTGCGAGATGCGATGAATGACATCGAAGCTCGACGTGGTGGGGCCTGTCACGTAGAGATACCTCTCGGGGCCGAAGGCGAGATGGTACGCCGCGAGCGAAGGCTCCATCGTCGCGAAGACGTAAATCTGCCGCGAGCGGCTGATCTTGAAGATCGTGCCGCTGCGGTCGCCGACATAGAGATTGTCCTCGTCGTCAAACGCGATCCCGGTGGCGATGCCCATCCCTTCCACGTACACCGAGAGTCCGCCGCGCTCATCGACCAGGTAGACGAGGCCGTCGTTGCGGCTCGACGCGTAAAGATTTCCGTCCCGGTCGAAGGTCAGCCCGGTCGCGTTCAGGATGCCCGCCGACAAAGGCGTCGAAACGTAATCGGCGTCGATCTTGAAAATCGACACGGGGGTCTTCTGGCCGCGCGGACCACTGTAGGTCGCGTAGATGTTGCCCGCCGCGTCCACGGCGGGATTGGCCACCGGATGGAGACCGTCGGCGATCGGGATGCCGATGTCGCAGTTCCAGGCGGCGCTCGATTTGCCGCTCGATGCGACCACCAGGCCGCCGGCCGCGGCCCCTTCCGGAACGCGGACGATCAGACAGGTGTCCGAGCTGATCACGACCGGAGCGGCCACGTCGCCGATGGTCACGTCGGGAAGACCGGCGGCGGCCATGCCTTTGCCGCGGATGAAAAATTCGCCGCCAGGGATAGCGGCGGGAGGCGCAACCTCGGCGATGCGAGGCCGGCCGTTGTTTTCCTTCGGAGTTGCCATAGGGGATGATCAGTAGAGATCGAATCGGGCCGCAACGAACAACACGATGGCGGTGTAGATGCCTGCCATCACGTCGTCGAGCACAATGCCGAGCCCGCCCGGCAGTTTCTCGATTCGGCGGATCGGGTAAGGCTTCACAATGTCGAAGAAGCGGAACAGCACGAAGGCGGCGACCCAGGTGTGCCAGTCGCGCAGCGTCGCCGCGCCCCCGAGCGCGATCCACTGGCCGGCCACCTCATCCACGACGACGATCTTTGGATCCTTCGTCTTCTCCTGGCGCTCCAGCTCGTGGGCCGCGCCGATCGCCGGCACCGCCAGGCACAGGCCCCAGAATAGAAACGCCGGAGCGCGGGCATGGACAAACATCCGCACGCCGTACACCATCGCCAGCGCGACGGCGGAGGCCAGGGTACCGGGCGCGACAGGAAAGTAGCCGATGCCGAACCACGTACCGACAACACGGGCCAACAGCCGCGCGTGGAATCGCGCGGGAATCGCGGCGCTAGTGCTCATAAGTTGCGTCCTCCGATTCATTCTCCCGGCGTTCCGGCACGGACTCCGCCGTCGACGGATCGATGGGCGTCGAGATCACGTACTTGCCCGACGCCCAGTTCCCAAGGTCGATCAGCCGGCAGCGATCGCTGCAAAACGGAGCGTAGGGCGACGCCGCGGGGGACTCGTTCTTGCACGTGGGGCAGCGCATGGCTCCATCCGTGAGGTTAGCGCGTCGCGAGGCTGGCCGGCGCGGCGAGGATCGGAAACAGCGGAGCGGGCGTCGCGGCGGCGCGGGCTTCGGCGCCGTCGACCAGCGAGCCAACCAGGTCGTAATCGTGCGACGAGGTCACGCGCAGGCGCCGAATTTCGCCCGCCATGGGCGGCGCTTCCCCGGGCGCGTCGGCGATGTAGCAGCAGCCGTCGATCTGGGGCGCCTGCGTCGCCAGGCGCCCCTGCCACAGCAGGCCGGACTCCGGCGACGGCCCTTCCACCAGCACATCGAACTCACGGCCCATGAGCTCCCGGTTCCGGGCGCGCGCGATGCGGCGCTGAATGGCCATCAGGCGGCGCTTGCGCATGTAAATTTCCCGCGCGCCGACTTTGCCGTCGAGATGGAAGCTCGCACTCGTGTCCTCGTCCGAGTAGGAAAAAACCCCGAGCCGGTCGAACCGCGCCGCTTCGACAAACGCGCACAGCGTGGCGAAATCGGCCTCGGTTTCGCCCGGAAAACCGACAATCATGCTCGTGCGGATCGCGACGCCGGGAATCGTGGCGCGAATCCGCTCGATGAGCTTCAGGAAGATGTCGCCGCTCGCGCCGCGCTTCATGCGCTTGAGCACGGGAGCGCTCGCATGCTGCAGCGGCATGTCGATGTACTTCACCAGCGCGGCATGCTCGGCGATGGCGCCGAGCAGCCGCTGGGTGATCCTGTTCGGATAGCAATAGAGGAACCGCACCCACTTCGGCAGCGGCGTCTCGATCGCGGCGAGGCGCGCAAGCAGCAGCGCGAGGCCGTCCTTCAGGCCGAGGTCCTCGCCGTAGCAGGTCGTGTCCTGTCCCACCAGGTTGATCTCGCGGACGCCCTGCGCGAACAGCCGCGCAGCCTCCGCCACGACGGATTCGAAGCGGCGGCTGCGAAACGCGCCGCGATATTGCGGGATCACGCAGAACGTACAAGGATGATCGCAGCCCTCCGCGATCTTGATGTAGGCCGAGTAGCGCCCGGTCGATAGCATGCGTGGCGTGAGGTCGTGGTAAAGGTACGGCGCGGCGCCGCCGGGGCCCGGCGGCTCGCCTTCGCATAGCGCGACAATCCCGTCCAGCTCGTTGACGCCGACGAGATGATCGACTTCGGGCAGGTCCTTCCGGATGTCGCCGCGATAGCGCTCGACCAGACAACCGGCGACGATCAGCTTCCGCGCGCGGCCGGTCTTTTTATACTCCGCCATCTCGAGAATGGCGTCGACGGACTCCTGCTTCGCCGGGTCGATGAAGCTGCACGTGTTGACGACGATGACGTCCGCTTCGGCGGGCCGCGGCGTGATCTCGTGGCCGCGATGCGCGAGCTGGCCCATCATCACCTCGGTGTCGACGAGATTCTTCGGGCAGCCGAGACTTACAAAACCGACTTTCACGGGGAGAGGATCCAGAACCGGGGAACTGAACTTTCAGAATAACAGACCGATAGGTAATAGAGGAGGATCGCCCCGCGATGGAGACCATCACGATACGCAACGCGACGCGGCGGACGGTGCTGGCGAGCGCCGCGACACGCGCTGGCACGAGCGCCGCCCGGCGCCGCGGGCTGCTCGGGCGCGACGGTCTGGCCGAAGGCGAGGCCCTGTGGATCGTGCCTTGCGAGGCCGTGCATTCGATCGGCATGCGGTTTCCGATCGATCTGGTGTTCCTCGACCGCCGGCGCGTGGTGCGCAAGGTTCGCGAGGGCCTGTTCGGATGGCGGCTGAGCGGCTGCCTGCGCGCGCACTCGGTGGTCGAGCTGCCCGCCGGCGCCGTCCGCGCCACGGGCACGCAAGTGGGCGATAGCGTCGAGATCGACCGCGGCTAAGCTTTCAGCCGCGCTTGTTGTGGCGGGCGATGCTGGGGTACGCCATGGCGAGAAAGTCCGCGGGCTTAAGGAAACCTTTACCGAAGCGGGCGTCGAACTCGCTGGTCGGTTGCGCGGCGATCACGTCGTCGAGCTTCGCGCCGCGGCTCGAAAACGGCTCGAGCCGGCTCGCCACCGCGTGCAACATGTCCTGCGAGGCGCGCATGTCCGCTTTCGTCGCCATCGGGCCGTGGCCCGGGATGATGCGCGTGTCCTTGTTGCCCACCTTCACGAGCACGTCGAGGGCGTGGGCCATGCCGCCGACCCAGCCTCCGGTCGAGTAATCGATCACCGGATACGTCCCGTTGAAGAAAAGGTCGCCGGTGTGAAGGATGTTCGATCGCTTGAAAAAAAGATACGCGTCGCCGCTGGTGTGCGCGAGGGGCACATGGCGGTATATGACCCTCTCGCCGCCGAACTGCAGCATGCCGCCCGCGTCGAAGACCTCGGCGGGGATGCCCTGCGGCTGCAGCGGATCGATGGTGCGGTGGAAGGCCTCCATGTTGACCTTCTGGCCAAGCCATTTCTTCGTCTGGGTCTGCGAGATGATACGCACGCCCGCGGCGCCGAGCGATTCGTTCGAGCCGACATGATCCATGTGCCAGTGGGTATCGAACAGGATCTGCACCTTCCGCGCGTCGACTTTCGCGGTGAGCAGCCGCTGCAGTTCGGTGGTCCGATTGGCATAGCCGCCGTCGATCAACATGAGGCCGTCCTCGCCCAGCACCGCGCCGATGTTGCCGCCGTCCCCGGCGATCAGATAGATGTTCTTCGTCAGCGCCGTGGCGACGATCGGATCGTTCTGCCCGCGCAGAGCTCCCGCGGCAGCCGCGGCCAACGCGCCACGGGAAAGAAGGTGGAAGAATTCGCGGCGATTCGTGTCCGTCCTGACCATAACTCCGGAGAGTAACACGCGGCCAGCACGGGCAAAATCGGCCCCGGCGGCGGGCCTTGCCTATAATGAAGAGCGGCCCCGGACGGGCGCGGCCGCGCGATGAAGATCTCGGCCACAATCATCACTTACAACGAGGAACGGAACGTGGCTCGAGTCATCGAGAGCCTGCGCTGCTGCGACGAAGTCGTGGTGGTCGACAACGGGTCTACCGACCGCACCGTGGAGATCGCCTCGAAGCTCGGCGCGCGTGTGATCGAGAGCGGCTGGCGGGGCTACGCGGGTCAAAAGAACTTCGCCGCCGCCGAAGCGGCGCATGACTGGATCCTGTCGCTCGACGCCGACGAATCGCTGAGCGAAGCTCTCGAGGCCGACATCTGGCAGATCAAGAAGAACGGACCGCGCCACCAGGGATACAGCATGCCGCGCCTGGCGCAGTACCTTGGCCGATGGATCCTCCACTCGGGCTGGTATCCGGATCGCAAGGTGCGCCTCTACGACCGCCGGCACGCGCGCTGGGTGGGCGAGTACGTCCACGAATCGGTGCAGGTGGATGGCAGCGTGGGGCAGCTCGATTCGAACGTGCTGCATTTCACGTGCAGCTCGCTGAGCGAACATCTGCGCACGATGGATCGCTACACCACGCTCGCGGCCGAGGAGATGATCGCCCGCGGCCGCCGCGTGGGCTGGACCGATCTGCTGCTCGATCCGGCCTGGACCTTCACGCGGACCTACGTGCTGCGGCGCGGATTCCTGGACGGCGCCGAAGGCCTGGCCATCGCCTGGATGGCGGCGCTGTATAACTTCCTGAAGTACGCCAAGGCGCGAAATATGCGCCCGCCCGAGTAGCGCGAACGCGATGCGGGTGCTGCACGTCGATACCGGGCGCCAGATGCGCGGCGGACAATGGCAGGCGCTGCTGCTGGCGGGCGAGCTCGCACGCGCGGGTGTCGAGCAGACGCTGCTCGCGCCCGAGGGCGCGCCGCTTCTTGCGCGGACCAGGGACGCGGGTCTCGACGCAGCGCCGCTTGGTTTCCTCGCTCTGTGGCGCGAAGCGCGGCGGGCCGACGTTGTGCATGCGCATGACGCGCGGGCGCATACTTTTGCCATCCTGGCGGCGCCCGCAAGCCCACTCGTGGTCTCTCGGCGCGTCGCGTTCCCGGTGAAGCGGGCTCCGCTTTCCAGGTGGAAGTACCGCCAGGCGGCGATGTATCTCGCCGTGTCGGAGTATGTACGTAAACAGTTGCTTTCGGCGGGCGTGGCCGATGAGAAGATCAGATTGATACCCGACGCGGTGGAGATGCCGGCCGCGGACGACGATGGAGTGCGCGACCAGGTGGTCGGGTTGCGCTCGGACGATCCGGGCAAGGGCGGCGCGCTGATCCGCGAAGCGTCGCGGCAGGCGGGCGTCGAGGTCGTGTTTTCCAGCGATCTGACGCGCGATCTCCGGCGCGCGGCGGTGTTTGTTTACATCTCGGATTCCGAGGGGCTCGGTTCGGCGGCGCTGCTCGCCATGGCGCATGGCGTGCCGGTAATCGCGAGCCGCGTGGGCGGGCTTCCCGAGGCCGTGGAGGAGGGCGTGACAGGTTTGTTGACCGAAAACCGTGCGGAGGAAATTGCGCGAGCCATCGTCCGGCTGCGGGCCGATCCGGCGCTGGCCGGACGGATGGGCGCGGCGGGCCGGAAGCGGGCCGCGGAGCGCTATGCGCCCCGGGCGATGGCCGAGAGCGTCCTCGAAACTTACCGGCTGGTGAGCGCGTGTTGATCGCTATCGTGGCGGGGATCTTCGGCCTGCTGATCGGAAGCTTTCTCAACGTCTGCATCTACCGGCTGCCGAGGGACCTTTCGGTGGTGCGCCCGCGCTCGCATTGCGTACACTGCGGCCGGACGATCGCGTGGTACGACAACATTCCGCTGCTGAGCTTCGCGCTGCTCGGCGGCCGGTGCCGCGCCTGCAAGGCTGCGATCGGCTGGCGGTATCCGCTGGTCGAGCTGCTGACGGGGCTCGCCTTCTTCGCGGCGTTTCTGGTCTTCAGCCCGCGCGCGGCGGTGAAGGCGAGCGTGCTCTCGGCGCTGCTGATCGAGCTGATCTTTTCCGATCTCGAGGAGCGGATTCTGCCGGACGAATTTACTCTCGGCGGGGCGCTCGCGGGCCTGGCGCTGGCGGCCGCGCTGCCGGTGCGGGGCGGGTTCGCGATGTTTTTTCCGGGCGCGGCGCCAGCATGGCTGCCGTCGCTCGCCGAGTCGGCCGCCGGCGCGGGGATCGCCAGCGGGACGCTTTGGCTGGTGGGCGAAATTTACTACCGTCTCCGCCATCGCGAAGGTCTCGGGCTGGGCGACATCAAGATGATCGCGATGATCGGCGCGTTTCTGGGCCTGCAAGGGGTGCTGATGACGCTGATTGTGGGCTCGGTGCTCGGCTCGATTACCGGGGTGGGATACATCGTGCTCGCCCGCAAGAGCCTGGCCACTTACAGGCTGCCCTTCGGAACATTCTTAGGCGTCGCCGCGCTGGGCATTCTGTTCTGCGGCGGGCCGGTGTTTCATTGGGTTGGCGCGTGGAGCTGACAAGACCGGCCATGTTAAATTGGTAGCGTATGAACGCCGCGGACGTGCGGCGACTGGCGGAGCGAGGCCTTGCACGTCCGGCTCAACCCAGGCCGGCCCGTCGGCGCGGGGCAGCGGCCGCCATCGCCTTCCTGGTTTATCTATCGCTCGCGGTAGTCTTGCAACTCGCCGGCGGCTGCTACCGGGCGGAGTTCGACGGCTACCCGGACGAGTCCGCGCATTACATCACCGGGCTCATGGTGCATGACTATTACCTGTCAGGCTCGCTGCTCCATCCGCTGACTTACGCCGAGAATTATTACCTGCATTATCCGAAGGTCGCATTCGGGCACTGGCCGCCGGGATTTTACATCTTGCAGAGCGTCTGGATGCTGCTGTTCAGCCCGGCTCGCGCATCGATGCTGTTACTGATGGCGGCGATCACGGCGGCGGCGGCGGCGGTGATGTTTGCCGCCGGGAGGAAGGAGTGGGGCGCGGGCTGGGCGGCCGGCGCCGGGGCGGTGTTTGTCTGCGCGCCGGTGGTCCAGGCGAACACAGGCATGGTGATGGCCGAGTCGCTGTTGGCGTTGTGCGGCCTGCTCGCGGCGGTTTCGTTCGGGCGATTTGTCGAGACGGGCGCCGTAAGAGACGCAGTGTGGTTTGGAGCGTGGTCCGCGGTGACGATTCTCGTAAAGGGGAATGGCTGGGCGGTGCTGTTGCCGCCGCTGGCCCTGGCGCTGAGCGGGCGATGGCGGCTGCTGTTCGGCTGGCCGCTGTGGGCCGGCGCCGTGGTCGCGGCCCTGGTCGTGCCATGGCAGGTGGCGACGATGCACATGGTCCAGGAGGGTTGGGTCTCGCCCTGGGGTACGGCGTACACGCGGATGGCGCTACCGGAACTGGCGCGCCTTACCGAGGTGAACCTTGGCTGGGGACTAACGGCCCTGGCCGTAGCGGGCCTCGGATTCGAATTCGTCCGGCCATGGTGGAAAGGGCGGCGTCCGTCGGGACTCAGCAGCGCGCTCGCGTCGCTGGCACTGGCCGTGTGGCTCTTCCACGCCATCGTTCCGGCGAGCGTCGAGGATCGCAGAATCGTTTTAGGCCTTTCCGCCGTGATTCTCCTGGCCGCGGCGGGGGCCTCGCAATTAGGGCGCCTGTGGAAGGGACGGCTCGTCTGGGCGGTGGCGGCCGCGGCCGCCGGATCGTTCGCGCTCGAGGCGTTCACCGTGCCGGTGAAACCGCACGACCATTTCGCCGAGGCCGCCGCCGCGGCGCTGGCCGCGTGCCCGTCGCCGGACGACCGTCTGTTCGTGGCCGGGAGCGGGAGTGGCGAGGGGGCTTTTATCGCCGAGGTCGCCATGCGGGAGAAGCGGCCGGGACACTTTGTGCTGCGGGCCAGCAAGATGTTCGCGGACACGGACTGGGAAAACGCCCATATGGCCATGCGCTATCAGACGGTAGCCGAGGCCGAAGATCGTCTCGAGGCTTGGGGCGTGAATGGGTTGGCGATCGAGGAGGGCGGCCCCATGCCCCGGTACGTCGATCTCACGCGCCAGGTGCTCGACGCTTACGCGGACCGCTGGAAGCCAGTCGCCTTGCCGGCCGATTGCGCGGGCCACGCGCGCCTGTTCCGGTTCACCGGCGCTCGACGGGCCAGGCCGGCCGGCTTCGAAGTCGATCTGCGGCGAATGCTGGGCCGCACGCTCAGCTCCGAATGATCCCGAGATGAGCGGGCCTCCAAAACTCATTCCGGTGGAAAACTCGAAGAAGACGGCCGTGATTATCGGCGCCGGGCCGGCCGGGCTGACGGCGGCGTATGAGTTACTCAAACGAGGCGCGGCTTCGCCCGTCGTGATCGAGAAGAGCCATGAAATGGGCGGCATCTCGCGCACCGTGCGTTACAAGGGCAACCGCATGGACATCGGTGGGCACCGTTTCTTTTCGAAGTCCGACCGGGTGATGCGGTGGTGGATGGAGATCATGCCCCTCGAGCGCAGCGCGGGCGAACGCGAGTTCATCCACTACCGGAACCAGGCGCGGGCGCTCGACATTTCGGCGCCGGGCCCGGATCCGGCGGCCGAGGACCGCGTCATGCTCATCCGCCGGCGCAAATCGCGCATCTACTTTCTCGGCCGCTTTTTCGACTATCCGATCAAGCTGAGCGGCGGCACGCTCGCCAAGCTCGGCCTCTGGCGCACCGTGCGCATCGGCTTCAGCTATCTCTGGGCGATGCTCCGCCAGCGCCGGCCCGAGACCTCGCTCGAGGACTTCCTCATCAACCGCTTCGGCCGCGAGTTGTACCTGACGTTCTTCAAGTCCTACACGGAAAAGGTGTGGGGCGTGCCGTGCCACGAGATCGGCGCCGAGTGGGGCGCGCAGCGGATCAAGGGCCTGTCGCTCGTCAGGACCGTCACACATTTTCTTAAGAAAATGTTTCGGCCGGAAAAGGGACTGAGCCAGAAGGACACCGAAACCTCGCTGATCGAGAAGTTTCTCTATCCGAAGTTCGGGCCCGGCCAGTTGTGGGAGTACGTGGCCCAGGAAGTCGTCGCGCGCGGCGGAGAGATTCTCACCGGCTGGGCGGTGGACCGCATCGTGACCGCGAACGGCCGCGTCATGGCGATCGAGGCGGTAAACGAAGCCGGCGGGCGGCGGCGGTTCGAAGGCGATTACTTCTTCTCGACCATGCCCATCCAGGAACTCGTCCGCGCGCTCGACTGCGACGTGCCCGCGCACGTGCGCGAGATCGGCGAGGGGCTGCAGTACCGCGACTTCATCACCGTCGGGCTGCTGCTCGACAAGCTGAAGCTCGGCGAGGATACGCCGCGCGGCCGGAAACTCATCGAAGACAACTGGATCTATATCCAGGAGCCGGACGTGCTGGTAGGGCGCATGCAGATCTTCAACAACTGGAGCCCGTACCTGGTCGCCGATCCATCGAAGGTCTGGATCGGCCTCGAATACTTCTGCTACGCGACCGGCGATCTCTGGAATCTGGCCGACGAGAAGATGATCGAGCTCGCCATCGGCGAGATGGAGCGGATTGGCATCATCGACAAAGCCGACGTGCGCGACGCCACGGTGATCCGCGTGCCGAAGACGTACCCGGCGTATTTCGGCGTTTACGCGCGGTTCGACGAGCTGCGGCAGTGGGTCGACCGTTTCCCGAATCTGTTCCTCGTCGGCCGCAACGGCATGCACAAGTACAACAACCAGGACCACTCCATGCTGACCGCCATGACGGCGGTGGACAACATCGTCGCGGGCATCGAGGACAAGGCCAATCTCTGGGCCGTGAACACGGAGATGGAGTACCACGAGGGGAACAAGTGATGGTGCGGCCGGGCAGCATGGATGCCGCGGCGCTGGCGACCGGTGCGCCCGTGGCGCGGCCACCGTCAAACGGCGCCCCGGACAGGCCGGCCGCGAAGTGGATGCGCCGTCACCGGGCGCCAGTCTTCAGCGCCTACAATGGGCGCGCTACCCCCGGTGGGCGCCCGTTGCCTCGCCACACATGTTACTCTGGCACGAGCAATACTTAGTCTATCTTTCGGCTCGCCTGCCCGCTCTATCGACGGTTCAGCACTCGCTGCGCGTAGCGCCAATGCTGTTGCCCGCCACGCTATCACCTATGCAGCCGGTTCATCGTTCGCCGGTGGCGCAGTGTACGAAGGGATCGACCGCCTCGCATCCAATCCGGCCGCTCCATCTCCGCGAAGCTATTTTGATAAGTCCTGGCGCATTGTCACGTTCCAGATGTGCGCGACCAGCTTTTTATCGCGCCGGCGAATTGACTCACCCGCATAATCGGGCCGTCCTCAGGCGCCTTCGGGCGTAAGGACAGCCGCTGCACGTCATATCCAGGTGTTCGGCGTCTTCGCGCTCCTGTGTCACGCACCTAAACTGCCCGGAGCAATGCGCTAGGAGCAACGGAAGCTGGTATTATGCGAAACTGTGAGGACCTTCAACGCCCATGAGGCACCTAAGGGTAGCGAGCCTTCGCGCCAAAGGGGCCTTTTGCTCCTAACGGGGAACTTCTTTGAGCGTGCTCTCGGCTCCGTTCATTGCTGGTGGGGTCTCTGCCTATTCTGTGCCGGGATTCAAGTATGGGCCAATCGGTATTCGATGAATCCCGACGGCTTGAGCTACCTCGATATCGGCTCCAACGCGGCCAGCGGCGGTCCCTACCAATTGGTAAACGGCTACTGGAGCCCCGGTTATCCCGCGCTGATCGGCATCGCCATCTTCCTATTCCGTCCTTCTCCGTACCAAGAGGTTCCGCTTGTCCACGTCGTCAACTTCCTGATTTTCATTCTTACCTTGTGGGCCTTCTCCGTGTTTTTCCGCAACTGGCTCGCGAGTACGTCTGGAGATCTTGCCCTAAACGAGAGCACAAGGCGCTATGTCACGCCCTTCGCTTTCTCCGCATTCCTGTGGTTCATGTCGAACTTCATCGAAGTAGACGCAGTCAGCCCAGATCTTGGCGTGGCCGCAATCGCATTCCTTGCGGCGGGAATCGGTTGCCGGCTCTCCCTGCCCATGTCGCGCTGGAAGCACTACGTAGCTCTAGGTTTTGTGCTCGGACTAGGTTACTACGTCAAGGCGGCAATGCTGCCGCTCGGCCTAGCTCTTCTGGCGCTGCTATTCCTTCTCTTGCCGCTTTCAAGCGGCATAACTCGATCGAAGCTACTTCAGTCGCTTTCTTTGTCCTTCACGGTGTTCCTGCTCGTTGCCGCGCCACTTCTGGTTGCAATGAGCGATCGAGCGGGGACTCCGAGTTTCGGAGCGGTAAGTCGGCTCAATTATGCATGGTTAGTAAACGGCCTACAGATATATACAGGATGGACGGGCGGTGATCCGGATGTCTACGGTACCCCCGAGCACCCGCCGCGCAAGCTGATGGGGAAGCCATTGGTCCTTGAGTTTGGCTCACCGATCAAGGGCACTTTCCCGCTCTGGTACGATCCCTCGTACTGGTATGCCGGCGCAAAGGCTCACTTCGATTTGCGTCAACAGATCGCCGCAGTAATACGGTCCATGCGGCTATATAGAGATATAGCGTTCGAGACAATAGCATATATCGCTGGAGCTATGGTGCTTTGGGTCTTGGGTTCTCAGGAGAAACTCTATCCAGCCGTCCCTCGGAACTTATGGTGGCAACCCGCCTGGGCGCTAGCCGCCTTTTCGATGTACGCTCTGGTGCATGTTGAACGCAGGTTTTTGGGCGCGTTTTTCGCTCTGTTCTGGCTTGCGATCTACGGCATTCTGATTCCTCGCGTGAACAGGCGAGTCGCACTAGCTATTTGCGCAACCGTCCTTTTAACGGTAATGGTTCCCTTTATGACCGTCGAGGCGGAAATAAGCGTTAGCATAACGAGAGACCTGGCCCATCCGAGGCCGCCAGAATATGAGACCGCCGGACTCGGACTGCGCGAACTGGGGCTAAAGAATGGCGACCGCCTGGCTCTGGTAGGCTATCCCTTCGATTGCTATTACGCGCGATTTGCCAGACTCCACGTGGTTGCGCAAATCCCGGATACGCAAGAGTTCTGGCGCTTGAGCCCACCGGAATTGAAACTGGTCGCGGAGCGCCTCGCCTCCATTGGTGTAAAAGCCGTGGTGGCGTGGAACAGGCCGGATACTTCAGCCTTTGCGGGCTGGAAGGACGTGAAAGTCTCCGACTCTTCACGGCTCAGCGTCCTGCTATTGACCCCCGGAGCTCCGGGGATAGCCCGCTGACGGGTTGTGCCGGCTCACGGCCCAACGGATGGACGACCGGTCCCCCCATGCCGTCTGTTCCCATCCGGTCTCACCGGCCCGGCTTGCCATGCATCCGGGCTGAGCCGCGCCTTGCTTGGCGGTTGCTAAACCCGCTGCGTCTTGATGCCGCGCTTCGGACGCCGCACCCGGTACAACTCAATCTCCCCTATCGCGCGACATTCAAAGTAGCGCCAGACTAACTTCGCCCCGTGCCCGCGACCTCCTCATACAGCGTCCGCATCGCCTCCGCGAACTGCTCCGTGCTGAACGACTTCTTCACCCGGCGCCGCCCCGCCGCGCCCATCCGCTCCGCCAGCGCCTGATCTCCCGCCAGCCGCGCGATCTGCTCCGCCAGTTGTTCATCGTCCTCGTGCCGGTGGAGTAACCCCGTAACCCCGCCTTCGACCACCTCGGGGATCCCGCCCACCGCCGTCGCAATCACCGGTTTCCCCAGCGCCATAGCCTCCAGGATCACTAACGGCAGCCCCTCCAGGTGTGTCGCCAGAGCGAAAATATCCAGCGCACCGATTAACCGCATCACGTCATCCCTGTGGCCGGTGAATACAAACCGGTCCTCCAGCCCGGCCTCCGAGATCTGCCTCCGCAGCCGTCCATAATAATCCATCCTCTCCGGCGAGTCCTCATAATCGCCAATCAACAGAAATCTTAGTTCCGGGCGCAGTCCTTTCAGTCGCGCCGCCGCCCGGATCAGCGTTGGCTGATCCTTCGCGGGCGCAATTCGCGCCACCATGCCCACCAACCGCGCCTCGGCGGGAATGCCAAACTCCTCACGCACTCCCGCCGTGCCCTCGTCCGCCTCCTTCGGAACATCGATCCCGTCATAGATCACCCGCCCCCGCCGCTCCGGCACGCGGTGCGCGAACCGCCGCCACGCGTCGCGCGATACAAACGCGAACTGACCCACCGGCACCAGAAACGTACGGTCCCGCCGCGATATCGTCTCATGCACGCGCCGCACATGACACAGCACGGGAATCCCGGCCAGCCGCCCGGCCCACGCCGCATAATGTGCCGCCAGCACATCGGCGCAGTGCATCAGCGTAATGCCCCGCCGCCGCATGTCCT
>VFSW01001532.1_pt1 | contig 35256 bp, 31 predicted proteins | sample 5358111 | NCBI WGS metagenome assembly VFSW01 (sample SAMN11554181, study PRJNA540505) | mine drainage metagenome | isolation source: sediment from site ElyBrook_90M | place: USA: Ely Copper Mine, Vershire, VT | collected 2017 | reverse complement strand
GGATGGCGAGCCGGACCCCCGGCACTCGCAGTAAATAGCTGTGGCTGCTTCCTTCCGGACCTGACCAGGTTCACTACGCTGCGATGCGGGGCGGCCCGCCGGCGCCATTATGAACGAGGACTGCGCCGTCCGCGACATTTTTCGAGCGTCCGTGGCAATCCCCGCGCTGGGCGTTCACCCGGGGCAGGCAGACTCGCCCGAGCGCGCAAACAGGCGGCGCAGCTGATCCACGGAAAGATTGCCCCCGCTCATCACCAGGACCACGTTCTTTCCGGCCAGCCGGTGCCGCAGCTTGAGCGCGGCGGCCAGCGCAGCCGCACCAGCGCCTTCCGCGAGATTGTGCGTATGCTCCAGCAACAGCAGGATCGCATCTTCGATCGCAGCGTCTTCGACCAGCACGAAATCATCCAGATACTTGCGCATGATCCGCTGCGTGTTCTCGAACGGAACGCGCGTGGCCAGCCCCTCGGCGACGGTTTTCATGTCCGCGCTGACCGCATTGCCGGAGGCCCAGCTCATCTGGATGGCCGGCGCTTGCGCCGACTGCACGCCGATCACCTGTATGCGCGGGTCTATGCTCTTGGCGACGATGGCGGTGGCGCACACGCCGCTGCCCGCGCCTACGGGAACGATGATGGCATCGACCTCGGGCAGGTCCTCGACGATCTCGAGCGCGTAAGTCCCGACCCCGTGAATCAGCTGCGCTTCGGTGGGGCCGACGAAGCGTCCGCCCTGTGCCGCAGCCATGCCCGCCACCCACTCGCGCGCACTGTCGAAATCGCGGCCGTGGAATGCGACCTCGGCCCCGAGTCCGCGCATCGCCGCCACCTTGCCCGGATTGGCCCACTCGGGCACGGCGATGGTCGCGCGCACGCCATGTGCGCGCGCCGCGAAGGCAATGCTCTGACCGTGGTTTCCGGTCGAGGCGGTAAACAGCCCGGACGCGCGCTCCTTTTCGCTCAACTGCGCCACTAGGTTCAAGCCGCCCCGCACCTTGAATGCGCCTACGGGCAGATGATTCTCATGCTTCACCCACACCTTGGCTCCGATCAGTGTGCTCAGACCGGCGTATCGATACAGCGCGGTGGGCCTGAGGCAACGATAAACATTGGGCCGGGCCGCGATGACGTCAAGCAGCGACGGCATTGTACCGTCTGCAAGCCCGGCCTTCCCCGGCCCTTCATGCATCGCGCAAACGCCGGTTCAGAAAATGCGCCCGGGCATCGCCCGCGGGTCGCGCATGCGGTATTGGCCCGACTCGACCTGATGGAAGAACTTCTCGCACAGCATATTGAACAGCTCCGGCTCCTCCAGGTTGCACGCGTGTCCGGTCTGCGGCATCAGCACCAGGCCGGCAGAGGGCATGCGGCGCTTGAGCAGGAGCGATGCATCCAGGCAGGGCTCGTCCTCGTCCCCGCTGATGATCAGCGTAGGCACCCGGCACTTCGTCATCTGTGCGTCGAAATCACCGAGCGAGGGGCGCAGCGCCTGGTAGCCCTTGAGCGTCAGCGCGGAACCCTTGCCAGAATGCCGCTTTACCAGCTCGATGAACTCGGCGAAACCGCGTGGATTCTTGTTTTGCAGCTGCACCCGCGTCGGCGATTCGCCGCGCGTGCCCGCGCTCTTCTCCCAGCCTCCAGCCAGGAGCTGGTCGGCCGCCGCTTCCGACTCCTGCTTGAACCTTGCGCGCGAATCGGGCATGGATCCCGAGCCGACGCCAGCGAGCGTAAGCGACAGCGCGCGCTCGGGCCACTGCATGCCGAAATAGAACGTCGCAAACGCGCCCATCGACAACCCGACGATGTGCGCCTTGTCGATATGCAGGCCGTTGAGCATCGCCAGGATGTCGGCGCGCTGGTGCTCGAAGTCATAGTCTCCGATCTTTTCCGGCACGTCCGAGGGCGGATAGCCGCGCGCGTTGTAGGCGATGCAGCGATAGCGCCGCGAGAAATAGCGCAGCTGCGCTTCCCAGCTACGGTACTCCCCCATGAATTCGTGCACGAACAGGATCGGTGTTCCCGCGCCGGTTTCTTCGTAATACAGCTTGACGCCGTCGTCAGCAGTGATATGGGGCATGTCGTTTCCTTTCGATCGCCAGCATGGTCTAAACAAGGACTACGCGGCATTATAAACGCGCACTGCGCGCGGCCCGAACCCGGTGCTTAAATCAGGCCTTCGCCTCCAATAGCCGCGCAAGTTCTCTGCTTTCGATCAGTTTTTCCAGATCGCTGGCGCCGCCGACGAGCACGCCCTTGACGAACACCATAGGAAAGGTCGGCCAGCCGGTCCACATCTTCAGCGCATTGCGGCGCCTCCAACCGCTCAGGTAATTGCCGTATTCCAGATACCTGAACGAAAAACCCTGCTGGCCGAGAATTTTCCTCACCTTCTTTGGAAACGGATTCTGCGCCATGCCGACGATAACGATATCGTTGCCGGCGATGGCCGACTGCACCTCTCTTACGATATCGGCGTGGTTGTTTGCGATGGTTTCGCGTATCGCCGGGTGAATATGCGCTTCATCGAGAATGCTGCGGCTCACGTTGGGTCTCCTTCGGCCGGGTTTGCAGTCTACATTGTCCAACAATCGATGCAGCGCGATCCGGCTTTTTTGGCGGGCAGACTGTTGTTGCCGGCAATTCCTGGGCCGCGCGGCAGGCGCTTGGCTCTTTACAAACCCTTCCTGAATGTATACAGTATCCAGTGTCCAGATAAAATTGCCCCCGTCCCCAGCAACGGAGATGCGTCTTTGGTCCCATCACTGAATCCGGTTGAACGCCAACTCGCTCTCGGCGACCAGGTCTATCGGACACTGCGCGCCAATCTGCGCAATGGCAAGATCCTGCCGGGATACCCGCTGCAGGAAGTGCAGCTCGCGGCTCAACTCGGCGTTTCGCGCACGCCGGTGCGCGAAGCGCTTACTCGCCTGGCGAGCGAAGGGCTGGTGGCCTCCGATGGGCGCAGCTTCGCCGTGCCGGCGCTGACCCTGCAGAGCGTCAACGACATCTACGAAGTCCGGTTTCTGGTAGAGCCCGAAGCGGTGCGCCACGGCGCGGAGCGGACCAATGACGCCGCGGCGCTGGCGCCGATGATGCGTGCACTGGCCGCCAGCGCCGCCGCGCACAAGGCCGGCGACAACGAAGCCTTCATCGACGCCAACGCGCAGTTTCGTTCGGCCTGGCTGGCGCTGGTGCCGAATCGGCGTCTGGTGCACGCAGTCGAACTCTATGCCGACCATGTGCAACATCTGCGCGCGCTTACCCTCGGCAACGCCAAAGTGCGAAATGTCGTGTTGCGCGGCCTGAAGCGCATCGCCGCGGCACTCGCCTCCGGCGACGGCGACGCGGCTGCCTTGGCCATGCGCGCTCACCTGACGGAAGCCAAGCGCGCCTTCATTGCCGCCGTCGGACTCGACCACGGCAAGCGATCCCATAGCCCGTAACAGGAACAAGCGCAATGATCGACAAGACCATCATCGGCAAGCAGTACCCTGCATTCACCGTGGAAGTCGAAAAACGCTGGGTGCGCAGCTTCGCCGAAGCCATCGGCGAGACCAACCCCGTCTACTTCGACGAATCGGCCGCCAAAAGCGCCGGCTACCGTTCGCTGCCGACGCCCCCGACCTTCCCTTTCGCCATGATCATGGACGCCAACCAATCTTTCATGATTCTGGACGAACTCGGCATCGACAAGCGCCGCGCCATGCATGGAGAACAGTCGTTCGACTATCATACCGATCTGTGCGCCGGCGATGTCGTCACCGGACGCCAAAAAGTCGTTGACGTCTACGACAAGAAGAACGGGGCGCTGGAATTTCTGGTCACCGAAACCCGCCTGGAAAACCAGCGCGGCGAGCATGTCTGCGACCTGCGCACTACGGTAGTTGTGCGCAACTGAGGAGTAAACATGGTTGCTTTCGAAGAAATCAAAGTCGGCGACACGATACCCCCGCTTACCAAGCCCGCGATCACGCATTTGCAGCTCGCGCTCTACGCCGGCGCGGGCGCCGACCACAACCCGATTCACGTTGACGAGCAAGCGGCGAAGGCCGGCGGCCTTCCCGGCATCATCGCCCACGGCATGCTGCCACTGGGCTTCCTCGGGCAGCTGCTGACGCTATGGGTGCCGCAAAGCCAGCTGCGCAGCCTGTCGACGCGCTTCGTCGGCATGGCATTCCCGGGCGATGTCATCACCTGCAGCGGCAGAATCGCGGGCAAGCGCGAACACGCAGGTGAAAAACTGGTCGATATCGATATCGCCGCGCAGAACCAGAAAGGCGAGAACCTTCAATTGGGCAAGGCCACGGTGGCTCTGGCTTAGGCGAGCATGCGGGGACAGCTCCCCTCATTTGGTAAAAATTAGGAGTGCGCGGAAATGACCTATAAAGCTGAAATCCCTTACGGTGCCTACTGGAGCACGCCCTTCACCCGTTGGCAGGGCAGTTTCGCCAACCTGCACAGCGTCGAATTCGCCGCCTACGTGGCGCGCAAGGAACTGGCGAAACGGAAAATGGATCCGACGCAGATCGACTACGGCGTGCTCGGATTCTCCGTGCCGCAGAAACATTCCTTCTTTGGTTTGCCCTGGCTGACAGGCATGATGGGCGCGGGACAGGCCAGCGGCCCGACGCTGATGCAAGCCTGCGCCACCGGCGTACGCACCCTGCTCGCGGCAGCGCAGGAAATCGAGGTGGGCATGGCACGCACCGCGCTCGTGGTCAACTGCGACCGCACTTCGAACGGGCCGCACCTCTATTATCCCAATCCGCGCGGCCCCGGCGGCACCGGCGCCGCCGAAGACTGGGTGATGGACAACTTCGGCTGCGACCCGCTCGGCGGGCATTCCATGCTGCAAACCGCCGAGAATGTTGCGGCCAAGCACGGCATCACCACGGCGCAACAACATGAGGTGGTATTGCGCCGCGAGCAGCAGTACCGCGACGCGCTCCACAACGGCGCAGCTTTTCTCAAGCGTTTCATGACCCTGCCGTTCGAGGTGCCGGCGCCGAATTTCAAGAAGGTAGTCGGCACACTCGAGGGCGACGAAGGCGTGTCCGCATCGACGCCGGAGGGGTTGGCGAAACTCAAGCCGGTCGCCGAGAGGGGCACGGTTACCTACGGTGCCCAGACCCATCCTGCCGACGGCAATGCCGCCATCGTCCTCACCACGCGCGATAATGCGCGCGCGCTGTCGACCAATCCCAAGATCGCCGTACGCTTGCAGGGTTTCGGCATGGCCCGCGCGGCGCTGGCGTATATGCCGGAGGCCACGGTGCCTGCCGCCCAGCGCGCGCTGGACCAGGCGGGCCGCACGTTCAAAGACCTGGCCGCGATCAAGACGCACAACCCTTTCGCGGTGAACGACATTTTCTTCGCGCGGCAGACCGGCGCCGATCTGATGGCCATGAACAACTATGGTTGCTCGCTGGTCTGGGGCCACCCGCAGGCGCCCATGGGCACGCGCGCGATCATCGAATTGATCGAGGAGCTTGTGCAGCGCGGCGGCGGTTACGGTTTGTTCACCGGCTGCGCTGCCGGGGATACCGGAATGGCCGTGGTACTGGAAGTGTGCGACGCATAGTAGTTTCTCCGTCGCCCGCCTAGTTGCGATGGAGACACTGCTAGCGGATTGTCCGGCTTAGGAGGAGACGGATGGACCTGTCCGAATGGATCGACCGACATGCCCGGCTGACGCCCGAGCGGACGGCGATACGCTTTGCCGAACGCGATGTTTCCTACGCGGCGCTGGCACAGCTGGTGCAGCGCATGGCGTCGGCGATGGCTGCGTCCGGTCTCAAGCCCGGCAGTTGCGCCGCGTATCTTGGCCTCAACCGGCCGGAAATGCTCGCGCTGTTGTTTGCCTGCGCGCGACTCGGCGTCCTGTTTATGCCGCTCAACTGGCGCCTGGCCGGTCCCGAGCACCGGCAGATGCTGGAACAGTGTCCGGCATCGCTGCTGTTGGTCGAACCGCATTTCATCGCCCAGACCGACGCCTTCAGAGCCGCCTTGCCCCCTATGACCGCAGTCGCCTTCGACCAGGCGCAGCCCGGCTGGATCGCCTTCGACGATTTCCTCGAACGCGGCGCCGGCCCGGCCGCGCGCGCCCCGGGCCTGACTGCGGCAACGCCGCTACTGATCTGCTACACCTCGGGTTCCACCGGCAAGCCCAAAGGGGTGCTGCTGAGCCAGGACGCCCTCACCTGGAACGCCGCCAACTGCGCCGCCATGCACGAGCTCACGCCGCAGGACCGGATACTCACCACCCTGCCGCTGTTCCACGTTGGTGGTCTCAACAATCTAACCACGCCTGCACTGCAGCAAGGCTGTACCGTGGTGCTGCATCCGAAATTCGACGCCGAGGCCACTTTCGACGCGATCGAGCGCGAGCGCATCACGCTGACGGTGTTGGTTCCGGCGCAACTGGACATGATGATGGCCAGTCCGCGCTGGCACAGCGCGGACTTCTCCAGCCTGCGCATGATCACGACCGGCTCGACCATCGTGGCGGCGCGGATAATCCGCGCGGTGCATGCCCGCGGCGTGCCGCTGGTGCAGATCTACGGCGCTACCGAAACCTGCCCCATCGCCGCCTGCCTCAAAGCCGAGGACGCCGAACGCAAAGCCGGCTCCACCGGCAAGGCCGCGGCGCACTGCGAATTGCGCATCGTCGACGAATACGGCATGGACGTGGCGCAAGGTGCCTGCGGCGAAATTCTGGTGCGTGGCCCCAACGTGATGAGCGGCTATTGGAAGGCGCCGCAGGAAACCGCCGCGGCGCTCATCGACGGCTGGTTTCACTCCGGCGACATGGGCCACCAGGATGCCGACGGCTATCTCTACGTCGACGGCCGCAAAAAGGAAATGATCATCTCCGGCGGCGAGAACATCTACCCGGCCGAGATCGAGAACCTGCTGGCGGAGTGCCAGGACATCGCCGAGGCGTCGGTCATCGGCCGCGCCGACGAGCGCTGGGGCGAGATCGTGGTTGCCGTCGTGGCGCCGAAAACCGGATGCACGCTCACCCCGGCAGCGGTGCTGCAGCTGCTCGAGGGCCGCATCGCCCGCTACAAGCATCCGAAGGAAGTCGTATTCGTCGGTGAGTTGCCGAAAACCGCCCTGGGCAAAGTCCGCAAGGAGGATCTGCGCCGGATGGTCGCGCAGGCGAGCGGAAGATGAAGGAGCAGCCCATCAAAACTATGCATGGCACCTTGATTTGGCCCCCTCGTCATTGCAGACTTGCGATTTTGCGCGGACGAGAATCCGTCCGCGCGGATCGCCGATTGCGCGCGGATGAAAAGCATATCCGCACGCAATCGGCGATCTTGTATAAAAGCGCAAACGGTCCTGGCGTTATTCATAACCGTGTTTTTTGTACGGATGTTTTTTATCCGTACAAAAAACACGGTTGGCGCGCGCAGCGCGCAAAGCCGTTCGTGGCATACAACGGTATTGGCCACGTGGTATATATTGCGGAGGAAAACCGATGGCGCTGAAAATCGGCATCGACGTCGGCGGCACCTTCACCGATTTCGTCCTCACCCGCGACGGCGCGCAACCGGCGATTTTCAAGACGCTGTCCACGCCCGCCGATCCGTCGATCGCCGTGGTGAACGGACTCGCCGACATCGCTGCCGGGATGAGCCCGCCGCTGTCGCTGGAGGCTTTCGCGCCGACCATAGACACCATCGTCCACGGCACTACCGTGACCACCAATGCCACGCTTACCGGCAGCGGCGCCAAGTGCGGCCTGATCACCACCCAGGGCGTACGCGACGCCCTGGAAATGCGTCGCGGCATTCGCGAGGAGCAGTACAACAACCGCTACGTCAACGTGAAACCGCTGGTGCCGCGCTACCTGCGCGCCGGCATCGAGGGCCGGCTCGACCGCAACGGTAAGGAAACGACGCCGCTCAATCTGGACCAGGTGAAACAGGCGCTCACCCTGTTCAAACAGGAAGGTGTGCAGGCGGTGTCGATCTGCTTCATGAATTCGTTCGCCAATTCCGCGCACGAGCAGGCGGCCGCAGAATTGGTGCGGCGCGAACTGCCGGGTGCCTATCTCAGCGTCTCGACCGATGTGCTGCCGTCGATCCGCTTCTACGAACGCGTCAGCACCACGGCGCTCAACTCCTACGTCGGCCCCAAGCTCAATCATTACCTCGACCAACTCGTCGGCCGGCTCAAGGCGACGGGCTTCAGGGGCCTGCTGCTGATCATGCAATCCAACGGCGGCGTGATCTCGCCGCAACTGGCGCGGGAAAGGGCCGCCCTCACCCTGCTCTCGGGCCCGGCCGGCGGTCCAGGCGCAGGGCTGTTCTACGTGCGCGTGCATGGCCAGGACAAATGCATCACCACCGACATGGGCGGCACCAGCTTCGAAGCCTCGGTCGCGGTCGGCACACCGATGATCAAGAACGACGGCGAGATTGCGCGCCGCAAAATCGCGCTGCCGATGCTGGACATCCACACCATCGGCGCGGGCGGCGGCTCCATTGGCTGGCTCGACCAGGGCGGGATGCTGCGCATGGGGCCGCACAGCGCCGGGGCCGATCCCGGCCCGGCCTGCTACATGAAAGGCGGCACGCTGCCCGCCACCACCGATGCCAACGTGGTGCTGGGCTACCTCGACCCCAATTTCTTCGCCGGCGGAAAAATGAAACTCAGCCTCGCCGCCGCAAGACGGGCCATCGACGAGCACATCGCCCGGCCGATGGGCCTGTCGATCGAGCAGGCGGCCGCGGGCATGTACCGCGTCGCCTGCAATAACATGGCCCAGGGCGTGCGCGAGGTCACGATCAAGCGCGGATTCGATCCGCGCGAGTTCCCGTTCATCCCGGCCGGCGGCGCCGGTCCGATGCACTCCTGCCTCATCTGCACCGAATTGGAGATTCCGCTGCAAATCGTGCCGCGCGAATCCTCGGTGCTGTGCGCCTTCGGCATGCTGATGAGCGAGCTGAAACACGACTTCGTGCGCACCTTCGTCGCGCGCCTGGGCGCGGTCGACTGGGCGAAACTTGCGCGCATCGTCGACGACATGTCGCGCGATGGCGCGCATCAACTCGCCGAAGAGCGCATCGCCGAGAAGAATCGCCGCTACGAAATCAGGTTCGATTGCCGTTATATCAAGCAGTACCACGAGGTGTCGTTCCTGGTGCCGCGCGAGTTGATCGATCGCGCCGATACGCTGGCGATCGCCAGCGCCTTTCATGCCGAACACAACCGGCTCTACGGCTATTCGCTGGAGCAGGAAAACACGCCGGTGGAAATCATCAATGTGCGCGTGCAGGCCATCGGCTTCACCGACAAGCCTTCCTACCAGCTGGACACATGGGTGGGGGCCGATGCGTCCGCCGCGATCAAGGGCCGGCGCAAGGTCTACATTCCGGAAACCAATGCGTTCAAAGAGGTCCCGGTGTATGACGGCCACAAAATGCGCTTCGGCAACCGGATAGCCGGCCCGGCCATGATCGAACAGGAGACCACCGCCATATTCGTCAGCGCCTCCTTCGATTGCATCGTCGACGCCTACGGCTCTTTCGCCCTTTACCGCAAGGGCCGCGAGGATCTGATCCGAAGCTGCATCAGACAGGAGACGGAGACCGCTATATGAACAAGAACGCAAACGCCGAAGCTAAAATCGATCCGATCCTGCTCTCGGTCTATGCCCGCACATTCAAGTCCATCACCGACGAGATGAGCATCTCCATGGCGCAGACCACGCGCTCGCCCATCCTGTGCGAGGCCAAGGACTATGTCACCGGCCTCTACGACGGCGACGGCAACATGCTCGAACAGACCGAGAACCTGCCGATACTCGCCTTCTCCCTGGCGCCGGTATGCAAATACATCAAACAATACTTCGGCGACGAAATCTACCCGGGCGACGTCATTTTCCACAACGACGTGTTCAGCCTGGGAAATCAGAACAACGATGTCGCCGCGTTCAAGCCGGTGTTCCTCGACGGCAAGCTGGTCGCCTGGACCGCGGTCAAAGGGCATCAGGCGGACATCGGCGGCAATGTCGCCGGCGGCTACAACCCCAACGCCATCGAGGTATGGCAGGAAGCGCTGCGCATCCCGCCGGTCAAGGTGGTCGAAAAGGGCAAGCTCCGGAAAGACGTGTGGAACCTGATTTTCGCCAATGTCCGGCTGGATATCGTGCAGCACGACATGAAGGCCGAGATGGGCGCCTGCACCGTGGGCGAACGCCGCCTGCTGGAACTGCTCGGCAAGTACGGCATCGACAGCTACGCGGCGCACAAGCAGGCGCTGTTCGATGCCACGCGCAAAATGATGGAAGCGGAAATCGCCAAGATACCGAACGGAAAATATTCGGGCGAAGGCTATGTCCATTACGACGGCCGCCACGAAGGCTCGAAGTTCACCATTCGCGTCGACATCGAAGTGAGGGACAAATCGATCAAGTTCGACTATTCGCGCACCGACGCCCAGACCAACGGCTTCGTCAACGGCACCTACACCTCCAGCGCTTCGGCCACCATCCTGACGCTGCTGCAAATGGTAAATCCGGACATTCCGCACAACGAAGGCATGGTGCAGCCGATCGAGATCGTGATTCCGGAGGGGACCATCCTCAACGCGGCCTATCCGAAAGCCACCACCTTCGGCAATCACCTGTGCCCGCCCAACGCCGACGCGATCCAGCGCGCACTCGCGCCGGTCATGCCCGATCGCGTTACCGCCGGCTGGAACAACCTGCTGGCTTCGCTCACCACCGGCATCGATCCGAGAAACAAGGAGAAGTACGTCGACATCGGCTTCATGGGACTGAAAGGCGGGTCGGGCGCCATGCGCGGCACCGACGGCTACGACCATATCGGCATGATCGATGCCTCCGGCGGTGTGCTCGACCAGGACTACGAAATGTTCGAGCAGCAGACGCCGCACACCCTGATCAAGCACGAACTGCTCACCGATTCCGCCGGTGCCGGCGAGTGGCGTGGCGGACTCGGCGTGGAAACGATGTTCGAAATCGGTTCCGACGACACACAGCTGGTCACCTTCGGCGACGGCGACTTCGAGCCCGCCTTCGGCCTGTTCGGCGGCGGCTCGGGCGGGCTCAATTTCATCCGTCTGCGCTATCCGGATGGGCAAACGGTGGTGCCCAGAAACAAGGACCTGATCAGCGGCGTGCCCAAGGGCACGCTGTACCATCAAGTGGCGAGCGGCGGCGGCGGCTACGGCGACCCGAACAAGCGCGATCGCACGCTACTCGAGGAAGAGGTGAAGAACGGCGTCATCTCGGCCGAGGCGGCGCAGCGTCATTACGGGGTCCGGCCGAACAAAGGCTGACGATCATGAACTTCGAATTGACCGACCAGCAAAAGGCGATCCGCGACACCTTCGCCCGCTTCTGCGACCAGCGCATTGCACCGCAGGCAGCTGCCCTGGATGAAGCACACGCCTTTCCGCGGCCCTTGTTCAAGGACTTGGCCGATCTGGGCTTCTTCGGTATGCGCTATCCCGAGGACGCGGGCGGCAGCGGCATGGCGCTGACCGAATTCTGCCTCGCGCTGGCCGAAATCGCGCGCGGTTCCATGTCGCTTGCCGCCGCCGCGGCGATGCAATCGCTCATGGGCACCAAGTTCCTGCACATGCTCGGCAGTGCCGACATCATCGAACGCCTGTTCAAGCCGGCCCTCAGGGGCGAGAAGATCGCGGCCATCTGCATGACCGAACCCAATGCCGGTTCCGACCTGAATTCGATCGCCACCACGGCGAAGAAAACGGACGGCGGCTACCTGCTCAGCGGGCAGAAAACCTGGATCACTTCGGCGCCGCTGGCCGATTTCTTTACCGTGTTCGCCAAGGCCGGAGAGGAGAAGAAACTCACCATCTTCCTGGTGGAGCGCTCGTTCAAGGGCCTTACGGTCGGGCGTGAAATCCATAAAATGGGGGTCTGGGCGCTGCCGACCTCGGAGGTGGCTTTCGATGCCTGCTTCGTTCCGGACAGCCACCGTTTGAGCCGCGAGGAAGGCGACGGCGAGGGACATCTGCGCAAAACTCTGGCCGAAATTCGCATCATCACCGGCGCCATGGGTCTGGGCATTGCCCGCGCGGCACTGGACGAGGCGGTGCGCTATTCCTCGGAGCGCAAGCAGTTCGGCAAGCCGATCAACCGCTTCCAGGCGATTCAGCTCAAGCTGGCGGAGATGGCAACCCAACTCGAAGCCGCCACGCATCTCGTTTATTACGCCGCCTGGCTACGCGACGCCGATCTGCCGCACCACAAACAGGCCGCCATGGCCAAGCTGTTCGCCAGCGAGGCGGCAGCGACTATCTGCGACCAGGCGGCGCGGGTGCTCGCCTCCTATGGCTACGCGATGGAATACCCGGTGCAGCGTTATTTGCGCGACGTGCGCTTCCTGCTGATCGGCGGCGGCACCAGCGAGATATTGAAACTCATCGTTGCCAAGGAGTTAGCCAGCACATGAAGCCAATCAAGGTACTGCTCGCCAAACCCGGTCTGGACGGGCACGACCAGGGCGCCAAAATCGTGGTACGCGCGCTGATGGACGCAGGCTTCGAAGTGATCTATACCGGCCTGCGCCAGACACCCGAAGCGGTGGCGCGCATGTCGCTGGAGGAGGATGTGGATGTGATCGCCCTGTCGAGCATGGCCGGCTCGCACCTGCATTTCTGCCAAAAGCTGAAACCCCTGCTCGAAGCCGGCGGGCTTACCGACAAGCTTTGGCTGATCGGCGGCAGCCTGCCGCAGCAGGACCACGCGGCGCTGCGCGGGCTCGGATTCAAGGGCATCTTCCCCACCGGATCCAAGCTCGATGCGATCGTCGACTACATCCGGCAAAACGTTAAGGCGGCGTGAAATGAACGAGCGCGCAAAATCAGAACTCGAGCCCGTAGTCAACGAATCGGGTATAGAGGTCAACCCGCTTTATACCGAGGAGGACGTGCAGAAAAGCGGCGGCTACAAGCTGGTCGGCCTTCCCGGCGAATATCCCTTCACCCGCGGCATCCACCGGATGATGTACCGTAAGCAGCCCTGGACCATGCGCCAGTACGCGGGCTTCGGCAATCCGGCCGAAACCAACCAGCGTTTCAAGTACCTCATCGCCAACGGCCAGACGGGCTTGAACGTCGCCTTCGACCTGCCGACCCAGATCGGACTGGATTCGGACGATCCGCTGGCCGAAGGCGAGATCGGACGCGTCGGCATGTCGGTCGACACGCTGCGCGACTTCGAGGTGGCGTTCGACGGCATCGACCTGAACAAAATCACCGTGTCGCTCACGATCAACGGCGCGGCAGCGATCCTGATCGCCATGTATCTCGCCATGGCGGAGAAGCGCGGCTACGACCTCGCGCAGCTGCGCGGCACGGCGCAGAACGACATCCTCAAGGAATTCATCGGCCGCGGCACCTGGGTCTATCCGGTCGAGCCCTCGATCAAGCTGGTCGGCGACACCATAGAATATTGTGCCGAGCACGCGCCGCGCTACAGCCCGGTCTCGGTCTGCGGCTATCACATCCGCGAGTCGGGCGCCACGCCGGCGCAGGAAATGGCTTACGCCTTCTGCATCGCCAAGGCATATGCCGACGAGGCGCTGAAGCGCGGTCTCTCCATCGACGAATTCGCCGGGCGCCTGTCCTACAACTTCAATATCTTCGGCAACATCTTCGAACAGGTGTGCAAATTCCGCGCCGGCCGCAGCCTGTGGGCCAGGATCATGAAAGAGGAATACGGTGCGCAGAAACCGGGTTCGATGTGGCTGCGCATGATCGCCGGCGGCGGCGGCGGCGGACTGACTTTCGAGCAACCGGAACTCAATATCGTGCGCGGCGCCTACTACGCCCTGATCAGCGCGCTCTCCGGCGCACAGACCATGGCGCTGTGTTCCTACGACGAGGCCTATACCATCCCCACCGAGTACTCGGCGCGCATTTCGCTGCGCACCATGCAGATCCTGATCGAGGAGATGGGCCTGACCGAAACCGCGGATCCGCTCGCAGGCTCCTATTACGTTGAGACCATGACCAACCAGATGCGCGACAAGATCGCGCAGATCATGGCAGAAACCGATGCCGAAGGCGGCATCGTCAAACTGGTTTCCGAGGGCATCATCCAGGCCAGGGTTTCGGCGCAGGCCTACCGCATGCAGCGCGACATCGAGTCCGGCCGCTTTCCCAAGGTAGGCGTCAACCGCTACCGCAACGAACACGAGGAAGATCATCCGGTCGAATTCCATCCGTACAAGGAAGAGGACGCACGGGTCCAGATCGAGCGCCTCAAACACGTTCGCGCCGAGCGCAACCAGGCAGCGGTCGACCAGGCCCTGACACGCGTATGCCAGGATGCGCAAGCCGGCGCAAACCTCATGCCCGCCATCGTCGCGGCAGTGAAGGCTTACGCCAGCGTAGGCGAGATCACGCATGAAATGGTGAAAGTCTATGGACGCTATAAGGAACCGATTCGTTTTTGAAGTCCGCTTCGAAGGAAACGCCGATGTCCGAAATCCAGCAGTACCTCCCGCACTGCAGACTGGAGCAGGTGGCCGCGCTAACTTTGTGGCACGAGCTCGGTGCCGCCGACGTCATCACACGAGCGCAAATTTCCGGAACCGGCGCAGCTTCGATCTCGTGCGCAGCGAGCCGCGGAGCTTTGCAACTCGAGGTGGTAGACAGTCTCGAAGGTTCGAATGCAAGCAGAGTCGTTCAACTGGAATCTCTTACGATTGACTACGACTGCCAAACGCGGAGATACTCTAAAATGCGATCGAGTTTCCCATCCTTCCTTTGGACGTACCGGGGAAGTGCGCAAGTGCTTGATGCGCCTTGCCGAGCTAGGCAAGTTAGTGTCAGCTCCAGGATCGAGAGTAAGCCATGCAGGAGATAACCAGCTATCTGGCGCCTCGCCGCTTGGACGAGGCATTGCAGGCAATGGCGGACGGCGATGCCACCGTGTTGTGCGGCGGTACGGACCTCGCACCACAGACCGAATCCGGCATGCGCCAATACAAAGCGAAACTGCTGAACATTCGCCGCATCGAACGACTGGGCGGCATTGAAGCCACAGGTGACAAGGTTCGCATCGGTGCCCTGACGACGATCAGCGAAATCCGCTGCAACCCCGCGCTCGCTGCAATCGCGCCCGTTCTGGTCGAGGCGGCCGAGCATTTCGCCAGCGAGCAGATTCGCAACGCGGCGTCGGTGGGTGGCAACCTGTGCAACGCCTCGCCGGCCGGCGATATGATCCCGGCCTTGCTGGTATTGGGCGCCTCGGTCGAACTCGCATGCTGGCGCGACGGCGCCGTGCGGAAGCGGCAGGTACCGCTGGAACAGTTCTTCGTCGGTCCGGGTAAGACCGTCAAACTGCCCGAAGAGTTGCTGACCGGCGTAGTGTTCGACCGGCCCGCGGCGGGCTTCGTCGGCAGGTTCCGCAAGTCCGGCCCGCGCCCCGCGCTTGAAATCTCCACCGTTTCGGTCGCCTTCGGCGCCCGTGTTGCCGGGGGCCGACTCAGCGATGTGCGTGTTGCCATGGGCTCGGTCGCGCCCACGCCCTTGCGCGCCCGCCATGTCGAGGCTGCGCTCGAAGGCAAGGCGCTCGACGCCGCGACCATCGCCGCCGCGGTCGCCGCGACGGCGGAGGATGCCAAACCCATCGATGACGTGCGTGCAAGTGCGTGGTATCGCAGCCATCTCGTTCGTGTGTTCGTTGAAGAGGTGCTCAATGATGTCCGTGGAAACTGAAATCCGCTTCAAGCTCAATGGCCGCGAGGTGCGCCTGAATGTGCCGGTCACCATGAAAACCCTAGCCATGCTGCGCGACAAACTCGGCATGACCGGAACCAAATATGCCTGCGGCGAAGGCGAGTGCGGCGCCTGCACGATCAGGATCGACGGCAAGACCGTCAACAGCTGCCTGATGTACGCCGTCGATTGCGACGAACGCGAGCTCGTGACCATCGAGGGGCTGCGCACGCCGGAAGGCCTTCACCCGCTGCAGCAGGCCTTCGTCGATTACGGCGCCGTGCAGTGCGGCTTCTGCACCCCGGGCATGATCGTGCAGGCCGACTACCTCATCGAAAACAATCCCAACCTGACGCGCGAAGAAGCGCAACGGGGGCTCGAAGGCAATCTGTGCCGCTGCACCGGCTACACCAAGGTGCTCGATGCGGTGCAGGCAGCCGCCGAGAAGAAGAAGTGCTGCGGCCGCTGCTGAGCGGGCGCCATTCCATGCCTCGGACCGCATACGCCTAAGGAGTGCAAAGCCATGAAACGGGACGCCATCGGTTCACCCATCGAAAGGAAGACCCTGATCGGCCAGCGCGTCAGGAAGCCCGACGCGCCCGACAAGGCGACCGGCAAGACGCGCTACATCAACGACATGGTGCTGCCGCAGATGCTGATCGGCAAGGTGCTGTTCGCCGGCCGGCCACACGCCAGGATCCTTCGCATCGATACCTCGGCGGCCGAAAAGCTGCCAGGGGTCCATGCGGTGCTGACGGGCAAGGACGCGGCCGGCCTCAAGTTCGGCTTCGTGCGCGACAACGTCGCGATCAAGGACAAGGTGCGCTGCGAGCACGACGAGATCGCGGCGGTCGCCGCCGATACGGAAGAGATTGCCCGGCGCGCGCTCGAACTGATCGAAGTCGAATACGAGGACCTGCCCGGCGTATTCACGCCCGAATCCGGCGCCGCGCAAGGCGCTCCGCTCGTCCACGATAACTTCCCCGGCAACAAGAGCCTTCATTTCGAGTTCAAGCACGGCGATCTCGCAGCGGCCGAAGCGGCCTCCGAATTCGTAGTCGACAGCGTGTTCCGCCCGCACCACGTGACGCACTGCTGCATTGGCACTTCTTGCGCGATCGCCGACTTCGACCACAACGGCAAGCTGACGATCTGGACGCAGACCCAGTATCCGTACAATTACAAAATGGATCTTGCCCCGGCGCTGGGCATCGATCCCGGCGACATCCGGGTCATCCAGCCGCCCATCGGTGGCGCCTTCGGCTCCAAGCTCGACGTCTACCCCTACGAGCCGATCGCCGCGCTGCTGGCGAAGAAAGCCGGCCGGCCGGTCAAGGTCATCTATTCGCGCGAAGAGGAGTTCAGGGCCTCGCCGACGCGCCAGGCGGCGATCATCCATATGCGCACCGGATGCACCCGCGATGGCGTGCTCACCTTCCGCAGCGCCGACGTGTTGCTGGACAATGGTGCCTACACCTCATGGGGACCGACCATTCCCGTCATCATGATGCGCACCACGTCGGGCCACTATCGCGTGCCGGTGGTCGACTTCAAGGCACAGGCGATTTACACCAACAACCCCTACGCCGGCTCCTTCCGCGGTTACGGCAACGTCCAGACCACTTTCGCCACTGCACAGCAGATGGACATGCTCGCCGACATGGTGGATATGGATCCACTCGAGTTCCATCTCAAGAACGCGCAGAAATCCGGCGAAGTCACGCCGCAGAAATCCTTCCTGCGCGAGTGCGCCCTCCCCGAGTGCCTGGAAATCGCCGCCAAGACCAGCGACTACAGCCGAAAGCGCAGGGAGTACGCGGCGTTACGAGACAAGCCCGGCCGCTACAAGAAAGGCATCGGCCTCGCCTCGTCCATCCACAACGCCGGCGGCGCCAAGATTCACAAGTCGGACGGCATCGGCACCATTCTCAAGGTGGACGATTTCGCCCGGGTTACCGTCATCAGCGGCGCCTCCGAAATCGGTCAGGGCATAGACGCGGTCATCACCCTGATCGTGGCCGAGGAACTGGGCGTGCCGCTGGAACATGTGACCATCGTCAACAACGATTCCGACATTGCGCCGTGGGACGTGGGCGTGCACGCTTCGCGCACGACCTTCATCGCCGGCAACGGAACGCGGCGCGCCGCAAGGAAGGCAAAGGCGCAGATCCTGAACGCCGCCGAGAGGATGCTCGGCGAGCCGGCCGACACGCTTGAACTGCGCGGCGGTTTCGTCGTGCGCGACAGGTGCGGAACGCCGCTGATCGACCTCGAACGCCTGCTGCGACGGATGCACTTTCAGGCCGAGCCGGAACTGGTGATGGTTACCGATTACTACGAGCCTAAGAGCGAACCGGAAGGAGCGAAGCACATTTCCGACCACTCCGCCGCGTATTCCCATGCCGTGCATGTCGCAGAGATTACCGTCGACACGCTGACCGGCGAGATCAAGGTGGATAAGGTCACGGTGGCGCAGGATGTCGGCCGCGTTATCAGCCGCATGGGACTCGAAGGCCAGATCGAAGGCGGCATCGCCATGGGTCTGGGTTATGCCCTATGCGAAAACATGCGGATCGAAAAGGGTATGCTGAAGAATCCGGGCTTTCGCGATTACAAGCTCATCACGGCGCCGGAGATGCCGCCGCTCGATCTGCACTTCATCGAGAGCCATTGCGCCGAAGGGCCCTATGGCGCCAAGGGCATCGCCGAGCTGCCGACGATCGTCATCGCGCCGGCCATTGCCAACGCGTTGTACAACGCGACCGGGGTGCGCATCTTCAATCCGCCGATGTCGCCGGAAGTGGTTGCCCGCGCCATCCACGAAAAGCGGGCAAGCACGCCTTGCGCGAGCTCATTGGAGTCTGAGCGCAAATGATACTGCAGTACCACGCCTGGCTGCGGGACAACATGGGATGCGCCACGGAACACATCCTACTGCCAGACAAGGTCGAGAATGTGGGCATGTTGCTCGACTGGCTGCAGACCCAGGACGAGCGCTTCAAGCGTGCGTTCAAGTATATTGATGTCGTGCTGGTCTCGGTCAATCATCACCATGCGGATCGCGATTATCCGGTGCATGACGAGGACGAAGTAGTTCTGGTACCCCCAATCGCGGGCGGCTGAGCGCGCGCCGTGCATTCTTTCTACTCGATGCCGCGACGGTGGCCGCGTCCAAATTTTCGATCTATTTTTTTCTTCGCGAGGAAACGAAATGAAGAAACTGCAAGACAAATTTGACATCGTTACCGGCTCGGACCGCGCCATCGGGCAGGCACTGGCCTTGAACCTCGCGCGCAAAGGCGCAAGAGTCATGGTGAACGATCTCGACACCGGCCCGGCAGCGTCAAGATGAGCAAGCTTGCGGCGGCGCACGACTTCGCCCGGGTGCTGAACCGGCTCGGCATCGAGGGGCAGGCAGAGGGCGGAGTCGTCATCGGCCTGCCGTTCGCGCCTGAGAGCGTCTACCGTGATTTGCACGGCAACGGCGAAAACCTGGTCCCGGAAACGCCCGGAAAAGCCGCGTGATACGCCGCACCATCCTGTCGCTGGAGCAGGCGCTGTCCCTGCCCTACGCGACGCTGCGCTTCGCGCAACTGGGCTGGCGGGTCATCCGCATCGAGTCCACCCCGAGCGCTGCGGGCCTGCCGGGCGATCCGAACCGCTACATCGGCGCGCGCGTCGCCGACGACGACCGCCGCAGCTATTTCGTCTCACCGAACGTCGGCAAGGAAGCCATCGCGCTCAACCTCAAGGATGCGCGCGGGCAGGAGGTACTCAAGCGCCTCATCCGGACGCTCGACGTCGATGTCTTTTGCTGCAATACCGTACCCTCGCGCTACGCCGCGCTCGGAATCGACTATGCGACGCTCGCTGCGGTCAAGCCCGACCTGATCTGGGCCGGGATCTCGGCGATGGGGCCCCAGGTTCCGAATGCGCCGGGCTACGATCCGGTGATCCAGGCGATGGCGGGCTATATGGAAGTAACCGGCGATCCCAAAGGGCCGCCGATGCTGACCGGTATCCCGGTGATCGACCTCAAAGCGGGCGACGAGGTATACGCCAATGTGATGCTGGCCCTGCTCGACCGGAACGAAAGCGGCCGCGGCCGGCAGATCCACGTGTCGATGCTGCAGGCGGCGGCCTCGTGGCTGATCACCGTGCTGCCGCTGATCGATTTCGGCTGCGCGCCGAACGAGATCACGCGCGCGGGCAACGAGCACCGTAAATTCATACCGACCAATGTCTACCCGGCAAAGGACGGTTTCATCTACATGGCCATCGGCAGCGACGTGCAGTGGCAGCGGCTCACGGCAAGCGCGAAATTCGCCTGCGTCGCCAACGCGGAGCGCGTCACCAACGAGGGACGCCACCGCGAGCGCGAGGCGATACACCGCGACATGGCCGCTGTGACCAGCAAGCACGCGATGGAGGAAATTCTCGCCGATCTGCGCGCGGCGACCATTCCGGCAACCCGCATCCTCGACATCCGCCAGGTGCGCGAGCTGGCGCAGGTGCGCGAAAAGCTGACCCGCACCGCGATGCCCGACGCGCGCGTGGTGCACATGCAGCCGATGGCCGTCGACGTCGAAGGCGCCTGTACCGAGCTCGCCTTCCCCCACAAATACGGCGCCGATACGCGGCAGGTGCTGGCCGAGGCCGGATACCCGGGAGCGGAAATCGACGCGCTCGCCGGCGCCGGCGTGATCGCGTGAGCGCGAATTTCAGGCAGCGGCTCGGCTTCGATGCGGCGAACGGGGCGCTGCGTGACGGCGATACGCGCTATGTGATGCTGCGCGAGGACAGTCTGATGGGAATGTTCCGGCGGCTGCCGGGGCCGGCGCGCGCGGATGCGCTCGAGGCATTCGCCGCGTCGGTCGCCGAGCACGGCACACGCTCCGCCGCGCGCTACCGTGCAGCGGACGGCGACGCCGGTGATCTGCTCGCGACGATCGCGGCGACAGCGGCGCAGCTCGGCTGGGGGTTGTGGCGTTTTTCTCGCACCGACGCCGGAGAACTGAAGCTGGAAGTGGAAAACAGTCCGTTTGCCCACGGCTACGGCGATTCGCCGCGAGCAGTGTGCGCGCCGATCGCGGGCATGTTCGAGGCAGTGGCTTCGATTGTTTTCGACGCGCCGATGCAGGTCGAGGAGGAACTCTGCGCAGCGGCTGGCGCTACCCTCTGCCGCTTCAGCGCGCAGGCGCGCAGGCCGTGAAGATCGCCGTGCTTGGCGGCGGCCACGGTAGCTACGCAGCGGCGGCCGATCTCGCCGAGCAAGGCCACGAGGTGCGCCTGTGGCGGCGCGATCAGGCGGCGTTCGAACCGGTCCGCACGACCGGCGCGATAACGCTGACCGACGATCGCGGCACGCGCGCAGTACCGCTCGCGAACGCCACGCCGGACCTGGGCGAGGCCGTGCGCGGCGCCGAACTGATCGTGGTCGCCTTGCCTGCCACGGCGCAGGAAGACGTCGCGCGCGCGCTGGCGCCTCATCTGACCAGCGGCCAGGTGGTATTTCTGCCGCCTGGCACATTTGGCAGCTACGTCATGGCGGAGATCGCGCGCCAGGCCGGCGCGCACGCCGAAATCACCTGCGCCGAGACCGGCACCCTGCCTTATCTCGCGCGCAAACGCGGGCCTGCCGAAGTCGCGATCACCATCCGCGCGACGCGCCTGCCCACGGGCACCTATCCGGCGAAACGCGCGGCCCACGCGTTCGGGGTAATCCGCCGCGCCTATCCCGCGATCGAGCCCTGCGCCGATGCGCTCTCGGCCGCGCTCATGAACGCCGGCCCGATCATCCATCCGCCGCTCATCCTGATGAACGCGGCGGCGCTGGAACACTTCGAGCGCTGGGACATCCACAGCGAGGGCACGCAGCCTTCGGTGCGCGCGGTAACGGACGCGCTCGATGCCGAACGCGTCGTTCTGCGCGAAGCGCTCGGCTACGCCGCGCCCCACTTCCCGCTCGCCGATCACTATACAAGCGACCGCTGGATGTACGGCGATGCGCATCGGAAACTGGTCGACTCGGGCGACTGGCGCGAGCACATCGATTTGCGCGTGCACCGCTACATGCTCGAGGACACGGCGCTCGGCCTGGCCTTCCTTGCATCGGTGGCGCGCTGGGCCGGCTGCAGCGCCCCCTTGGCCAACGGCTTGCTCGCGCTCGCGGGCGCCATCCTCGGACGCGACTTGGCGCACGGCCCGCGCACGCTCGAAGCGCTCGGGCTCGCAGCGCTGTCTCCCGCCGAATTCCGGCGGCTGCTCGAACAGGGGCGGGCGTGAGTTCGGCGCCGCTTTGCATCGCCGCAGCCGGTGCCGGCCGGATGGGACGCGGCATCGCGCTTGCCTTTGCCTGGGGCGGTTACGCGGTTGCGCTGATCGACCTCAAGCCGCGCGATGCGGCTGCCGCGGAGAGGTTGCGGCGCGAGGCGATGGACGAAATGGCGGCGAGCCTTGCCATGCTCGCCGAGCTGGCGGCGTTGACCGATGCCGAGGCGCAGCGCGTGCTCTCCCGCATTCGGATAGTTCCCGAGGCGCTTGCCGCACGGGCCCTTGCCGGGGCCGACGTGGTGTTCGAGTGCGTCCCGGAAACGCTGGCGGCGAAACGTAGCGCGATCGAACGGATCTGCGCGTTGGCGCCGCCCGATGCGATCCTCGCCTCCACCACCTCGACCATTCTGGTGACCGACCTGGCGCCGTTTGCGGCGCAGCCCGAGCGCCTGGTCAACGCGCACTGGCTCAATCCGGCCTACCTGATTCCGCTGGTCGAACTATCCGCCCATTCCGGCACAGCGCCCGGTGTGATTTCGCGTCTGCGCGCCCTGATCGAGGACATCGGCAAGGTGCCGGTGCTTTGCGCCGCTACGCCCGGATATATCGTTCCACGCCTGCAGGCGCTGATCATGAACGAGGCGGCGCGCATGGTCGAAGAGGGGGTTGCGAGCGCCGATGACATCGACCGCGCCACGCGCTACGGGCTCGGGCTGCGCTTTTCCGCTATCGGCGTGATCGAATTCATCGACTACGGCGGCAACGACATCCTCTACTACGCCAGCCGCTATCTCGCGCAACATCTGAGCCGCGAACGCTACAGCGCGCCTCCGATCGTCGACAGGCTGATGCGGGAGGGCAACATCGGACTCAAATCCGGACAGGGATTCTACGACTACCGCACGCGCGACCTGCCGGCGTATCGCAAAGACGTACTCGCGCGCACGCTCGGTGCGCTCAGACAGGCGGGATTGTTCCGCCCGGCGCGATGACATCGCGCGGTAAAAGACCAGCGCACGATACTTATGGACACGACGTTTCCGGCCCGATTCCATCGATTCACCATCCGCCACCGGGTTTCGCCGCTGGAGCCCGGTAGCAGCTACCCACCAGCGACAATGACGAGGAGGAAATAATGCAAATCACCAGACTCAGCGCAATACTCGGGCTCGCCGCGGCCATTACGGCAAGCGCAGCAAGTGCCCAAATTACCATCGGCGTTTCGCTGGGATCCACCGGTCCCGGCGCCTCGCTCGGCATCAATTACAAGAACGCATTCACGCTCCTGCCGAAGACACTGGGCGGCGAGCCGGTGAAATACATTATCCTCGATGATGCCTCGAACCCGACCAACGCGGCCAAGAACGCGCGCAAGCTCATCATCGAAGACAAGGTGGATGCGCTAATGGGCTCGAACGGCGTGCCATCGGCCGTGCAAATGGTTCAGGTCGCGGCCGAAGCCAAGACACCCATGATCGCACTCACGCCGGTGCCCCCGCTGGCGCCAGAACAATTTCACTGGACCTTCGTCGTGCCCCAGCCGACGGAACTCATGATGGGCGCGATCGCGGCGCACATGAAGGCGCACGGGGTCAAGACCGTCGGCTACATCGGGTTCTCCGACACCTGGGGCGACATGGTGCTCAATGCGCTCAAGTCCGATGAGGCATTGGACGGCTTCAAGATCGTCGCCGACGAACGCTACGCGCGCACCGACACCAGCGTCACCGGGCAGGTGCTGAAGATACTGTCCCTCAAACCGGACGCGGTGGTGGTCGGCGGATCGGGGACCGGCGGCGCACTGCCGCAGATCGCGCTGGTCGAGCACGGCTACAAAGGACCGATCTACCATAATCACGGAACGGTCAACGCCGAATTCATCAAAGTCGGCGGTAAAGATGCCGAAGGCGCCATTGCCGTGACCGGCCCGCTGATCGTCGCCGAGGAGCTTCCCGCGGATTATCCGACCAGGGCGGTGTCGCTCGACTTCACCAAGCGCTACGAAGCCGCCTTCGGCGCGGGAACGCGCAATGCCTTCTCCGGCTACACTTACGACGGTTATCTGCTGCTCAATGCCGCAGTACCCGCCGCCCTCAAGGTAGCCAAACCGGGCACGGCCGCGTTTCGCGAGGCGCTGCGCGCTTCGCTTGAAAACGTGAAAAACCTGGTCGGTTCGCATGGCGTGTACAACATGAGCCCGACGGACCATAACGGACTCGACCAACGCGCGCGCGTGCTGGTCAAAGTGGAAAACGGCGCCTGGCGTCTGTTGAAATAATTCCGTGGCGTTTCAGCGCGCTCGCCGGGCTCATCGCCATGGGCCCGGCGCAGCGGTGAGACCATTGAAATCCCCCCTGTCTTCGCCGACCCGCCCGGTCCGACGCAATCCGGCCCGATGAATTCCGACATCATCCTCTGGCTGGTGCAGGACGGCATTACCAACGGCGCGATTTACGCACTGCTCGCGCTCGGCCTGCTGCTGGTGTTCGCCGTCACGCGCGTCATCTTCATCCCGCAAGGCGAGTTCATCGCCTACGCCGCGCTGTCGCTCGACCTGCTGCAGGATGGCAAACTTCCCGGAACGGTGTTCGTGCTGGTCGGCGGGGGCCTCATCGCCGCCGCCGTCGACATCGTCCTCGCGCTGCGGGAAAGAGCCCTCGGCCGGTTGCCGCGCATTCTCGCCGTCTACGTCCTGCTGCCGACAGCGATGGCGGCGATCGCCTGGTGGGCAGCCCCGCGCAGACCCGACCTTTGGCTGCAGGTGCTGATCGTGCTCGGACTGGTGGTGCCGCTCGGGCCGATTCTCTACCGGGTTGCCTACCAGCCGCTCGCCAAGGCCTCGGTGCTGGTGCTGTTCATCGTCTCGATGGCCGCGCATTATGTCCTGACCGGGCTTGGGCTGGTGTTCTTCGGCGGCGAAGGGCTGCGCTCGCGCCCGTTCTCCGATGCGCATTTTCACTGGGGCGTGCTCGATATTACGGCGCAGAGCCTGTGGGTGGTGTGCGCGAGCCTGGTGCTGATGATCGTGCTGTGGGTCTTCTTCGAGCATACGATCTGGGGCAAGGCGTTGCGCGCAACCGCGGTCAACAGCACCGGTGCGCGCCTGGTCGGCATTCCGACCGAACTGTCGGGCAGCCTAAGCTTCCTGCTGGCGGCCTTTATCGGCGCGGTTTCGGGCATCCTGATTGCGCCGATCACCACGATTTACTACGACACCGGCTTTCTCATCGGCCTGAAGGGTTTCGTCGGCGTCATACTCGGCGGCATGGCGAGCTACCCGCTCGCCGTCCTCGGCGCGGTCGCGGTCGGGCTGCTCGAGTCGTTCTTTTCCTTCTGGGTGAGCAACCTGAAGGAAGCCATCGTTTTCACCATCATCATTCCGGTGCTGATCTGGCGCTCGCTGCGTTCACGCCACGTCGAGGAAAAGGAAGAGGCGTGATCGGCGCGCGCGCCGCTCTGGCGCTGTTTCTCGCGTTTATCGCGGCCGCGCCGCTGCTGCTCGCACAGCATCCGTTCTATATCACCCTGATGAATTACATTGCGCTCGCCACGCTGGTAAGCCTGGGGCTGGTGCTGCTCACCGGCGTGGTCGGCCTGATGTCTTTTGGCCAACAGGCTTTCACCGGCCTTGCCGCCTACACCACCGCGGTGCTGACCACCCTGTATGGGGCCTCGCCCTGGATCGCGCTGCTCGCAGCGCTTGCGGTCACGGCGCTCGCCGGTCTGATACTCGGACTGATTTCGCTGCGCTTGTCGGGCCACTATCTCGCCCTCGCCACGATCGCCTGGGGCATCAGTCTTTTCTACGTCTTCGGCAATCTGACGATCCTCGGCCAGTTCACCGGCATCGGCAATATCCCGGCGGTTGCGGCGTTCGGCCTGACATTCGATACCGCCGCCAAGTCCTACTACCTGAACTGGATCTTCACCATCGCCGCGCTGCTCGCGGCGCGCAACCTGCTCGACTCGCGCTCGGGGCGGGCCATCCGCGCGCTACGCTTTCGCAGCGTCATGGCCGAGAGCGTCGGCGTGGACACCGGCGCGCTCAAATTCCTCGTATTCTTCTATGCCGCGCTGCTCGCCGGGCTCTCGGGCTGGCTCTATGCGCACTATCTGGGGTTCGTCAGTCCGCAGGCGTTCGATGTCAATGCCGGCATCGATTACCTGTTCATGGCGGTGATCGGCGGCGCGAGCCATGTCTGGGGCGCGGTCGTCGGCGCGGCGCTGCTGACCGTCCTCAACGAGTGGCTCAAGGACCTCCTGCCCCGGCTATTCCAGCAGACGGGCAACTACGAGATCGTCGCATTCGGACTGTTGATGATGCTGCTGCTGCACCGGGCGCCCGAGGGCCTCATGCCGGTCTTCGCCCGCCTGCTGCGCGCGCGAACCAGGGGTTCGCGGCCTCCCGTCCTGCCCGCGCTCGCACGGCGCGCGCGGCCGCATCCGGGTGAATTGTTGCTCGAGGTGCGCTCGGCCGGGAAGCGCTTCGGCGGTCTCGTCGCGGTCCGCGATCTTTCCTTCGAGATGAACAGCGGCGAGATCCTCGGTCTGATCGGCCCCAACGGCGCCGGCAAGAGCACAATGTTCAATCTGATAACCGGCGTGCTGCGCTCCGACGGCGGGGAGATCCTGTTTCGCGGCGAGCGCATCGACCGCCTGCGGCCCCGGCAAATCGCGCGCCGGGGAATCGGCCGCACGTTTCAGCTCGTCAACCTGATTTCCACCATGTCGGTGCTGGAAAACGTGGCGCTGGGCGCGCACCTGCGCGGCCGCCAGGGTACGCTGGCGGCGATGCTGCGCCGCGAGCGCAAAGAAGAGGCGCAGCTGCTCTCCGAAGCGGCGCGCGAAATCGATCGCGTCGGTCTGGGGGAGCATCTGTACGAGGCGGCGGGCAGCTTGGCGCTCGGGCAACAGCGCATCGTCGAAATCGCCCGCGCACTGTGCGCCGACCCGGTTCTGCTGTTGCTGGACGAACCCGCCGCCGGGCTGCGCTATGCGGAAAAGCAGGCGTTGGCGCAACTGCTGCGCCAGCTGCGCGCCGAGGGCATGAGCATTCTCCTGGTCGAGCACGACATGGAGTTCGTGATGGGCCTGGTCGACCGGCTGGTGGTCATGGACTTCGGCGAAAAGCTCGCGCAAGGGCTGCCGCACGAGATCCAGGCCGACCCGGCCGTGCTCGAAGCCTATCTCGGGGGAATCGAATGAGCGCACTGCTCGAGGTGCGCGGACTCAGGGTTCTCTACGGCAAGGTGGAAGCACTGCATCACGCCGATTTAAGGGTTGAGGAAGGCAGCATAGTCACCGTGATCGGTCCCAACGGCGCCGGCAAAAGCACCTTGCTCGGCGCCATCATGGGCTTGTTGCCCTCCTCCGGGACTGCGCACTACGCGGGCGGCGATCTCGCGGGCGTGCGCACCGAAGCGCGCGTCGCGCGCGGCCTGTGCCTGGTGCCGGAGCGCCGGGAGCTGTTCGGTGAAATGACGGTCGAGGACAATTTGCGGCTCGGCGCATTCCAGCGCTTTCGCCGCGGCGATACCCAGATCAAATCCGACCTGGCCGCGATCTACGCGCGCTTTGCCCGGCTGCACGAGCGCCGTGCGCAACGCGCGGACACGCTTTCCGGCGGCGAACGCCAGATGCTGGCCCTCGGCCGCGCGCTGATGGCAAAGCCGCGCCTGCTGCTGCTTGACGAGCCGAGCCTCGGACTTGCTCCGAGGATCGTGCGCGACGTATTCCGCATCATCGCGGAGCTCAAGCAGAGCGGCGTGTCGATGCTGCTGGTGGAGCAGAATGCGCGCGCGGCGCTGCAGGTGGCCGATTATGGTTACGCGATCGAGGCCGGGGACATCGTGCACGAGGGTTCGGCCGCGGAATTGGCAGCCAGCCCGCGCATCATCGAGACTTACCTTGGCCTTTCCGGCAGGACGCAACCGCGATGAGCGCACCCGTACTTTCGCACACGCGCGCCACTGCCGTTCAAATGTTGGCGGAGGCGGACTCGGTCTATACTGTAATTTTTGGCGCTTTGGCGTATTGATTTTAACCAAGGAAATGCGATGAAAAAACTGGAAGGGAAGATTGCGATCATCACCGGTTCGGGCCGCGGCATCGGCCAGGCGATTGCGCTAAAGCTTGCAAGCGAGGGGGCCAAATTGGTGGTCAACGACCTGGACGCGGGTCCGGCGGAGGAGACCATCGCCAAGATCCGGGCCCTCGGCAGCGACGCCGTCAGCTGCGTCGGCGACGTGACGGCGCCCGATTTCGGCGCGCGTATCGTCAAGTCCGCGCTGGATGCGTTCGGCGGCATCGACATCATCGTTAACAATGCCGGTTACGCCTGGGACGGCGTGATTCAGAAAATGACCGACGAGCAGTGGTACGCCATGCTCGACGTGCACGCCACCGCGCCGTTCCGCATCCTGCGCGCCGCTTCCGATTTCATTCGCAATGCGGCCAAGAAGGAAAAGGACGAAGGCCGCGGCGTCAACCGCAAAGTGGTGAACATCTCATCCATCGCCGGCATGTACGGCAATGCCGGCCAGATGGGCTATTCCGCCGGAAAGGCTGCCATCATCGGAATGACCAAGACCATGGCCAAGGAGTGGGGCCGCTACCGGGTCAACGTCAACTGCGTCGCGTTCGGCCTGATCCAGACGCGCATGACGCAGCCCGTCGGCTCCGGCGCGGCAGTGGCGAAAATCGGGGAGCGCGAAGTCAAAATGGGGATACAACCGGAGTTCATCGAGTTCATGAACCGGATGATCCCGCTCGGCCGCGGCGGCACCCCCGAAGAAGCGGCCGGGGCGGTGTACCTCATGTGTATCCCAGAATCGGATTACATCAGCGGCGAGGTCGTGTTGGCCAGCGGCGGATTCGTCATGTAGTACCGGGTATCAGCAGTTTCATCCACCAAGGAGGAGAGAAATGAAGATTCGAGGATTTATCGCAACCCTGTCCGTTCTGACCCTGGCGGCGTCGTTTTCGGTCCAGGCGCAGGTGAAAATCGGCGTCATTACCTCGGCGACCGGCCCAACGGCGTTCGTCGGCATTCCACAAAAAGACGCCGTTGCAATGCTGCCCAAGAAGATCGGCAATACCACCGTCAATTACATTTATTTTGACGACGCAAGCGACCCGACGCAAAGCGTGACGCTGGCGAAGAAACTGCTGACCGAAGACAAGATCGATGCCCTCATCGGCCCGTCCGGCTCGCCCAACGCCATGGGCGTGCTCCAGGTCATGGCCGAAGCGCAGACGCCGATGCTGGCGCCGGTCGGCACCTCGGCCGTAGTGCTGCCGATGGACGCGAAGAAACGCTGGGTGTTCAAGACCCAGCCCCAAGATGAAGTGATCAGCGCAGGCCTGGTCGCCGCGATGGTAAAACGCGGGGTCAAGACCATCGGCTTCATCGGCCGCAATGACCCCTATGGCCAGGGCTGGTACAAGACCTTCACGCCCATGGCGGAAAAAGCCGGCATGAAGATCGTTGCCAACGAGAGCTACAACAGCCGGGACACCAGCGTCACCGGCCAGGTGCTGAAGCTCATGGAGGCAAAGCCGGATGCGGTTCTCGTTGCCGGCGTCGCGGCCGACGCCGCACTGCCGCAGATACAGCTCGTAAATTCCGGATACAAGGGCCAGATCTATCACACTCACGGCTCCGCTACCAGCGACTTCATCAAAATTGGCGGCAAACAGGCAGAAGGCGCGCTCGTAGTCGGCCCGATGCTGCTGGTTCCGGAGCAGGCGTCCGACAGCGTGCCGACGAAGAAGGTGGCGCTCAAGTTTGTCACCGACTACGCGCGCTTGTACGGCGCCAGACCGCCGATTTTCGCCGCCGGAGTTTATGACGCGGGCTTGCTGCTGCAGCATGCCATTCCGGTAGCTCTCAAGAAAGGCAAACCGGGCACGCAGGCTTTCCGTACGGCGCTGCGCGACGCGCTGGAGGAAACCAAGGATCTGCCCACGTCCCAGGGTATCGTCACCATGACCCCGCAGGACCATGCCGGCTTCGACGCCAGCGGCCGCGTCCTGCTCACCATCAAGGACGGCAAGTGGCTGCTGGTAAAAGACTGAGGCAGCCGTAGCGCTGCGGTTGGCGTTGCGCGCTCGCGCGCGCCAACCGTGATTTCTGCGCGGATGGAAAGCACGTCCGCACGGAAAACACGATAGTGAATATAAACAAGTGCGGTTTGGAGTGGCTTTTATACAAGATCGTCGATTGCACACGAATGTGCGTTTCATCCGTGTGCAATCGACGCTCCGCGCAGACGGATTTTTGTCCGCGCAAAATCGCAACGCCGCAACGACGGGGCGCGAGTTGGATCACGACCTACGGCGAAGAACGACAGCACGCCTGCGGTGAGTAGTGAAGGAGGAGGACGGCAGCATGCTTGCGAACGTATCGCTCGAGGACAAGTACCGCCTCGACCACGGCCGAGTGTTTCTTACCGGCGTCCAGGCGCTGGCACGCCTGCCCATGCTGCAACATCAGCGCGATGTCGCCGCCGGGCTCAACACCGCCGGCTACGTCTCCGGCTACCGCGGCTCACCCCTGGCCGGCCTCGACACGGCGCTGCGCGCCGCCGCAAGCATTCTGCGCGAGCACAACGTCACCTCGCATCCAGGCGTCAACGAAGATCTGGCGGCGACCGCCATCTGGGGCACGCAGCAACTCCACCTGTTTCCAAAGCCCAAGCGCGACGGCATTTTCGCCATGTGGTATGGGAAGGGACCCGGAGTCGACCGCTGCGGCGACGTGTTCAAGCACGGCAACTATGCGGGCGCGGCCAAACATGGCGGCGTGCTGCTGATCGCCGGCGACGACCACGGCGCCCGCTCTTCTTCGCTGGCACACCAGAGCGAGCACATTTTCTCGGCCTGCGCCATTCCGGTGCTGGCGCCCTCAAGCGTGCAGGACTATCTCGACCTGGGCCTGCACGGCTGGGCCATGTCGCGCTACTCGGGCTGCTGGGTGGCGATGAAAACCACCTCGGATACGGTCGAGAGTTCCGCCACGGTAGAGGTCGATGCGCGGCGGGTGCAAATTGCCCTGCCGGGAGATTTTGCCCTGCCGGCGGACGGCTTGCACCTGCGCTGGCCCGATCCGGCGCTGGCGCAGGAACACCGCATGCAGGAATTCAAGATTTATGCGGCGCTCGCCTATGCGCGCGCCAATCGCCTCAACTACCTCGTATTCGACTCGCCGCGACCGCGTCTGGGCATAATCACCTGCGGCAAAGCCTACCTCGATGTGCTGCAGGCCTTGGACGATCTGGGCATCGACCCGGCGCACGCTGCGGCAATCGGTCTGCGCCTGTACAAAGTCGGTATGGCATGGCCGCTCGAAGCCAGCGGCGTGCGCCATTTCGCTGAAGGGCTGGAAGAGATCCTGGTGGTCGAGGAAAAGCGCCAGATCATCGAGTATCAGTTGAAAGAGCAGCTCTACAACTGGCGTGAAGACGTGCGGCCGCGCGTCGTCGGAAAATTCGACGACAGCGGCGAATGGCCCGCGCCGCACAACGCCTGGCTGCTGCCGCCGACCGCGGAATTGACGCCCGCCCTCGTCGCCCGCGCCATCGCCGCGCGCATCGCCCGATTTCACACTTCGGAAAAAATACAGCAGCGCCTCGCCTTTCTCGAGGCCAAGGAGGCCGCACTGGCCAAGCCGCGGCCGGCGCCGCCGCGCATGCCCTACTTCTGCTCCGGCTGCCCGCACAACCAGTCGACGCGCGTCCCGCAAGGCTCCGCGGCGCTGGGCGGCGTTGGCTGCCACCTGATGGCCACTTGGATGGACCGCAACACCATGACCATCAGCCAGATGGGCGGCGAAGGCGTGGCCTGGCTCGGCGCGGCGGAACAATCGGGCACAGCGCATATTTTCGCCAACATGGGCGATGGCACCTATTACCACTCCGGACTGATGGCTATCCGCGCCGCCGTGGCATCCGAAGTCAATATCACCTACAAGATTCTGTACAACGACGCCGTCGCCATGACCGGCGGCCAGCCCGTGGACGGCCCCTTGAGCGTGCCGCAAATCACGCGCCAGCTCAGCGCCGAAGGCGTGCGCCGCATCATCGTGCTGGCGGAAGATCCGCACAACTACCCCGGCGACGCGGGGTTCGCCCCCGGTGTGGAAATCCGGCGCCGCGAAGATCTCGATCCGGTGCAGCGCGAGTTGCGCCAGACACCCGGCGTCACGGCGCTGATCTACGACCAGACCTGCGCCGCGGAAAAGCGGCGCCGGCGCAAGCGCGGCAATTATCCCGACCCCGCAATGCGCGTCTTCATCAACGAGATGGTGTGCGAAGGCTGCGGCGACTGCAGCGCCAAATCCAATTGCCTCTCGGTGGTGCCGGTCGAAACCGAGTTCGGGCGCAAGCGCGCCATCGACCAGTTTTCCTGCAACAAGGACTACTCCTGTATCGCCGGATTCTGCCCCAGCTTCGTCACCGTCGAAGGCGGATCGGTGCGCAAAGGCGAAGGTGCAGCCACCAACGCCGCGGATTTCGCCGGTCTCCCCGAGCCGATGCTGCCGAATCTCGCGGCACCCTACGGCATTCTTATCGCCGGCGTCGGCGGCAGCGGCGTGATCACAATCGGCGCCTTGATCGGGATGGCGGCCCATCTCGAAGGCAAGGGCGTATCCGTCCTGGACATGACCGGGCTGGCACAAAAAGGCGGGGCGGTCATGTCGCATGTGCGCCTGGCCGCCCGGCAGGACCAGCTATCTGCGGTGCGCATCGCGACCGGCGAAGCCAACACCGTGCTCGGCTGCGACATCCTGGTCGCGGTCAGCGACGAGGTGCTGGCCAAGACGCAAGCGGGTTTCACCCGAGCGATCGTCAATACCGGCCAGGCGATTACCGGTGATTTCGTACACAATCCGGACCAGCCCTTCCCGCTGGCGGCGATGCAAGATCAGCTGCGCGACGCCGTCGGCGCAGGCGCGGCGGATTTTCTCGACGCCACGCGCCTGGCTTCGCTCCTGACGGGCGACGCTATCATGACCAACATGTTCCTGCTCGGATATGCCTACCAGAGGGCCTGCGTACCGGTTTCGTCCGCAGCGCTGCTGCGGGCGATCGAACTCAACGCCGTCGCGATCGAAGCGAACAAGCAGGCTTTCCTGTGGGGCCGCCGCGCCGCCTTTGACCCTGAAGGCATCGAGCGGCTTGCGCTCGCGCACGAGCCGGTCCTGCCGCAGCACCGGCTGTCACGCGACCTAGGCGAAGTCGTGGCGCGGCGGCGCGACTATCTGACTACCTATCAGGACCGGGCGTATGCCCGCCGCTACACCGACCTGGTCGAGCGCGTGCGCCGCGCCGAAAACGCCATGCTTCCGGGCAGCACACTGCTCACCGAGTCGGTCGCGCGCGCCTACTTCAAACTGCTCGCCTATAAAGACGAGTACGAGATCGCCCGCCTTTATACCGCCCCGGAATTCGCGCGGGCGCTGAACTCGGCCTTCGACGGCGCGTTCAAGCTGCGCTACCATCTGGCGATTCCGGCCCTGAGCCGGCCGGACCCGGCAACCGGGGAACCGGCGAAGCGCAGCTATGGCCCATGGTTGATGCCCGCTTTGCAAGTGCTCGCGCCGCTGAAGTTCCTGCGCGGCACGCCCTTCGACATCTTCGGCTACGGGGCGGAACGCCGTCTCGAGCGCCGGCTGATAAAGGAGTACGAAGCCACGCTGGATGCGCTGCTTCGCACCCTCGCCCCGCACACGCTGGTTGCGGCCGCCGAGGTCGCCCGACTTCCCGAAGGCATACGCGGCTACGGCCCGGTCAAGGAGCGCAGCATCGCGGCCGCGCGCAAGCGCCAAGCCGAGTTGATCGGCGAAATGGACAACGCAAGGAGCGATTGATGCATGCGCTGATCGAACGCCTGGTGCGGATAGCTGGCGCGGCGGGAGCGCTCACCGATCCGTCCGATGTCGACGCGTACGCGACCGACTGCAATCCCGCGACAAGCGCCGAACTGATGCGCCAAGGACCAGCAAGGACATGACTTCGAGCGTATTCGATTCCGAGCTGTTCCGCGATATGTTCGGCACGGTTCAGATGCGCGCGATCTTTTCCGACGCCGGTTATCTTTCGCGCTGTCTCGAGGTGGAGGCGGCGCTCGCGCGCGCCCAGGCCGGCATCGGCATGATTCCCGCCGCAGCCGCGCGCGAAATCAGCGCCAAGGCGACGCTCGCCTGCCTCGACCTCGCCGGCCTGAAGCGCGAGACCGAGATCGTCGGCTACCCGATCCTGCCGCTGGTGAAGCAGCTCGCCGCCGCCTGCTCAGGCGACGCCGGCGGCTACGTGCACTGGGGCGCGACCACCCAGGACATCATGGACACGGCGGTGGTGCTGCAGCTGCGCGCGGCATTCGAACTGATCGAGTCCGACCTGAACGACATTCTCGCCTCGCTGGAGACGCTCGCGCACCGCTACCGCGATGCACCCATGGCCGGCCGCACCCACCTGCAGCATGCCTTGCCCGTGACCTTCGGCTACAAGGCAGCGGTATGGCGCGCCCCGCTGGCGCGCCAGCGCGAGCGCCTGGCGCAATTGCGACCGCGCGTGCTGGTAGGCCAATTCGGCGGCGCTGCCGGCACCCTCGCCTCGCTCGGCGGCCAGGGACTTGCGGTGCGCGCGGCGCTGATGCGCGAACTCGGTCTGGGCGAACCCGACATCACCTGGCACGTGGCGCGCGACGGCTTGGCCGAGGCGGTTCTGTTCACCGGCCTGCTCACCGGCTCGCTCGCGAAAATCGCGAGCGACGTGATGATGATGATGTCCACCGAATTTGGCGAGGTGTTCGAACCGTTCGAACACGGTCGCGGTGCGAGCAGCACCATGCCGCAAAAGCGCAATCCGATTTCGTCGGAACTGATACTCGCCTGCGCCAAACTGGTGCGCCAGCACTGCGCGCTGATGCTCGATGCCATGGTGCAGGACTTCGAGCGCGCCACCGGACCCTGGCATGCGGAATGGATCGCACTGCCGGAGAGTTACCTTGCGACGGCAGGCGCCTTGCGCCAAGCGAAGCTGATGCTTGCGGGACTCGGCGTCGACACAAAGCGGATGCAGCGCAACCTGGAACTCACTTCGGGCTTGATCGTCACCGAGGCGGTGATGATGGGACTCGCGCCCAAGCTCGGACGGCAACGCGCGCACGACGTCGTCTACGATGCCTGCCGCGATGCCGTCGAAAGCGGGCATTCGCTGCTGGAACTGCTCGCCGCCGATGCCGAGGTCAACGC
>VFSW01001531.1_pt1 | contig 35265 bp, 25 predicted proteins | sample 5358111 | NCBI WGS metagenome assembly VFSW01 (sample SAMN11554181, study PRJNA540505) | mine drainage metagenome | isolation source: sediment from site ElyBrook_90M | place: USA: Ely Copper Mine, Vershire, VT | collected 2017 | reverse complement strand
TGGGGCAGCGTGAAAAAAGATCAGCGTTACGTCGGGATTTATAACGATCTGTACGGCGGCATGACCGATGCCGGCAAGATCATCCGCGATGCCTGGGCCTTGGGTCTGCTGCCGGAAACCGAAACCTGCGAAGGCTGGCTGGCCGCGGGCATCGAAGACCTGTGGGCCAAGGTCAGCACCGAGTGGGAGCAGTATGGATTCTCGGTGGCCAGGTTGCCCGAGGCGATGCGCGCGCGTTACCTGCGTATCCAGGATGAGGCCATGCAGCGCGCCACCGCCGCCGGCTGGACTGCGGCCACGGATTTTTACGACGATGAAGATGACACTTGAAATGATGGACTCGCGTCCGATCTAAAGAAAGGTGAGCGACATGTCAGACAGCAATCAATATCTGATCAAAGACGAACCCTACTACCGCAGCGTCAGCGATGAAGTGGCGCTGTACGAAGCCGCGTATGCCGCGCGCATGCCGGTGATGCTGAAAGGCCCGACCGGCTGCGGCAAGTCGCGCTTCGTCGAATACATGGCATGGAAGCTCAAGCGCCCCTTGATCACCGTGGCCTGCAACGAGGACATGACGGCGTCCGATCTGGTCGGCCGCTATCTGCTCGATGCCGCCGGCACCAAATGGCACGACGGCCCGCTCACCGTGGCCGCGCGCATCGGCGCGATCTGCTATCTCGACGAAGTGGTCGAGGCGCGTCAGGACACCACCGTGGTGATTCATCCGCTCACCGATCATCGCCGTGAACTGCCGCTCGACAAGAAGGGCGAGCTGGTCAAGGCGCACAAGGATTTCCAATTGGTGATCTCTTACAACCCCGGTTATCAGAGTCTGATGAAGGATCTCAAGCAATCCACCAAGCAGCGCTTCGGCGCGCTGGATTTCGAATACCCATCGGCGGAAGTCGAAGCCGAGATCGTCCGGCACGAGACCGGTGTCAGCGATGACGTCGCCGGCAAGCTGGTGCAGATCGCGCACCGCGCCCGCAATCTGAAAGGCCACGGCCTGGATGAAGGCATCTCCACGCGTCTGCTGGTGTACGCCGGCCAGCTCATCGCCAAGGGCATCGATCCCAAGGATGCCTGCCGCATGACGCTGGTGCGGCCGATCACCGACGATCCGGATATGCGCGATACCCTGGATGCGGCGGTGGGGACGTATTTCTGATTTTTTCACCGCCAAGACGCCAAGGACGCCAAGAAAAGCATTGATAAGGTGAGCGGTATATCAAGGAGGAGCTATGGAGCCAACCGCAGAGCTGGATCGACTGGCCGAGAGGGTTATCGGTGCGGCTATCGAAGTGCACCGGCACCTGGGGCCTGGTTACGTGGAGAGTGTTTACGAGGCGGCGTCGCAGGTTGAACTCGATCTGCGTGCAATCGAGTACCGTCGCCAATATCCGATCGGACTGCATTATAAAGGGCGACCAGTCGGCGAGGGGCGTCTGGATTTTCTGATGGATGGAAAATTGATCGTCGAATTGAAATCGGTGGGCCGTCTTATGCCGGTACATAAGGCACAGGTTATTTCGTATTTGAAGACGACCGGGTTGTGGCTGGGACTATTGATCAACTTCAACGTACCCGTTCTAAGATCCGGCATTCAACGAATTATTCATTCACAATGATTTTCTTGGCGTCCTTGGCGTCCTTGGCGTCTTGGCGGTGAAAACGATTTATGACCATCAACCTCGACGAATACCGGGAACTGCTCGACAAGATCGATCCGCGCGTGCGCGATACCTTGCAGGCGAGCTTCAACGAAGCCGCGCACGTCATGTCGCCCGCGGGTCTGCGCACGTACATGGAAGGCGCGCGCGCCTTGTCCGGACTGGGGCGCGGCAACGATCTGGTGGTGTCCTACCTGCAGGAAATGCCGGCGGTGATCAAGGAAACCGGCGAGGGTGTGCTGGATGACTGCGTCAGCGAATCCTTGAAGCTCGCCTCGATGGTCAGCGGCGAAGTGATCGCGCTGCTGTTCGCCAGTCTGCCGTCGGCGGCGCGCCGGCTCGGCGATGCGGAATTGCTGCGCGGTTACCTGAAACTGGTTCGCCAGCTTTCCGCCAAGGCACCGCGCGGTCTGCGCCCCATGCTGTCGCGTCTCGATGAATTGTTTTCCAAACTGACGCTGGGCGGCCTGCGGCGCTGGGCCATGTGGGGCGCGCAGGCGCACGCGCGCGACTTTCCCGCGCAGCTTAAATACTTCGCGCTCGAATCCAGCGACAGCCTGGCGGTGTTGCAGCAGGAGCGGCGCGGCACCTTGTTCGTCGATCAGCATCGGCGTCTGAATTTCTATCTGCGCGCGTTCTGGGGCCGCGATTTCTTTCTGCGTCCGACCTCCGGCGATTACGAGACGCGCGAGGGCTACAAGCCGTTTATCGAAAACCGCTTCATGCATCTTCCGGATGCCTTCGACGCCTATGCGGGCATTTCCGGCGGCGAGTTGTACCGCGCCGCCGCGGCGCATGCCGCGGCGCATCTGGTCTATACCACGGCGCCGATCTCCGCCGAGCAGCTCACGCCGGTGCAGATGGCCTTCATCGGCCTGTTCGAGGATGCGCGCATCGAGTATCTGGCGATCAGCGAATTTCCCGGCATACTGCAGTTGTGGAAGAAATTCCACGTCGCGGTGCGCGAGGTCAGTTGCCCGGTCGAGCCGGTGATCGGTCTGCTGGAGCGCACCGCGCATGCGCTGCTCGACGCGACCCATCAGGATCCCGACCCGCGCATCATGGCCATCGCGCGTGAATTCCATGAGCGCGTGCGGCAGACGCCGCGCGACAATCGTGTGTCCTGGGATCTCGGCGTCACCTTCCACAATGTGCTGCGCGAATCCACCGCCATCCCCAGCGCGCGCACGCTGGAAAGCATCGCCATTCCCTATCGTGACGACAACCGTTTCATCTGGGCCTTCGCCGACAACGTCTGGGCGGATGATTACGAGACACTGACCGGCTCGAAACCCCAGGTGCGCAAGCACATGTCGGTGATGGAGATGGTCAACGAACTGGACTGCGAACTGGCCGGCGACGACGCGCAGGAAATCTGGGTGATGCAGGATGAGTTCTTCCGCGACGGCGATCCCGCCGGGATGTCGATCAACCAGGTGCTCGGCAAGGAGCCGGTCAGCGATCCGTATCATTATCAGGAATGGGATTATCACATCCAATTGCACCGCCCCGACTGGGCGACGGTGCTGGAGAAGCGTCAGCCCAAGGGCGATGCCGGGGACATCGAGCGCGTGCTCGATGAATACAAACCGATCGCCGGCCGCATCAAGCATGTCATCGACGCGCTGCAGCCGGAAGGCGTGATCCGCCAGCGCCGCCAGGAAGACGGCGACGAGATCGACCTGGAAGCGGCGATCCGCGCGCTGGTCGATCTGCGCCTCGGCCACACGCCGGACACGCGCATCAACATGCGCCACATCCGCAAGACCCGTGATCTCGCCGTGTTGGTGTTGCTCGATCTGTCCGAGTCCACCAACGAAGTATTGCCCGGCAGCGACCGCCCGGTGCTGCAATTGGCCCGCGAAGCGACGGTGCTTCTATCTTGGGCCATTGACCGTATCGGCGATCCCTTCGCCATACATGGCTTCGCCTCCGACGGTCGTCACGATGTGCAGTACTATCGCTTCAAGGATTTCGATCAGCCCTATGACGACGAGGCGAAGAGCAAACTCGCCGGCATGCAGGGTGGCTTGTCGACGCGCATGGGCGCGGCGCTGCGTCACGGCGCGCATTATCTGCAGCAGCGGCCCGAGCGCAAGAAGCTGTTGCTGCTGGTGTCCGACGGCGAGCCCGCCGATATCGACGAGCGCGATCCGCAGTATCTGCGCCAGGACACCAAGAAGGCAGTGGAAGAACTGGTCACGCGCGGCGTCACGACCTACTGCCTGACGCTGGATGCCCGCGCCGACGAGTATGTGTCGCGCATCTTCGGCACGCGCGGCTTCACCGTCGTCGACCACGTGCAGCGCCTGCCGGAGAAATTGCCCTCTGTGTTCATGGGTCTGACGCGTTAATCGGTCTGGATACAGGCAGTGTCCAACCGGCGGCGCCAATTGTTGAAAATTGCCATAGCCCGCTCCTTGCCTTGAATGCATTGCTGCGCCGGCAACTACTTCTGCGGCGTGTCTCGCACGACACCGGCTAGAACTGCAGCTCGATGGTTCCTTCGGCCGTGACGCTGAGTTGGCTGTTGCCGGATTCAACCGCCGGTGCCGCCACGGCGCCGGCCATGGCCGGTGCGCGCAGTATCGGGTAAGGCGGCGTCATGCCGCCGCTGTTGCCGATGTTGATGTCGATGATGCGATGTCTCTTGGCGCCAAGATCCTTCCGCACCCGCTCGGCGCGCGCCTGAAACGCCGCCAGCGCCTGATCGATCAGCTGATCCTCAACCTTGGCGCGTTGCGCCGGCGACACCGTGAAGCTGATCGCATTGACCTGCAGGCGTTGCTGTAATACCCCGATCAATTGCACCAGCGCGTCGCTGTCCGCTGATTCCAGGCGGACATCCTGCGTGGCGCGCCAGCGTTTCACTGTATCCTTGCCGAAGACGGGATAGGTCTGATACTGGCCGCTGCCCACGCTGACCTTGGGGTATTGCTGCGCGGTCTTGATGGCCCAACTCATGGTGCTGTTGATCTGATCGGCGAGTCTGGCCGTATCGCCGCCTTCACCGAAGACACTCAACACCACCTCCATGTGATCGTTGTTGACCACCATGCTGCTCCGGGCCTGCAAGTGGATCTGGTTGTAGTGCGGCGTTTCGGCGGCAGTCAGCGGCGCAGTGTAGACCAGCAGCAGACCGGTGAGCAGCGCGTAGCGGATGTGCAGCAGGCAGGGCATGGCATCGTCTCCACGAGGTTAAGGGTTCTTCAGGCGGCATCGAAGCATTGCCGTTCTGATGCGGTGATGCGCGGTTCGCCCGCCGCTTCGATGCGGCGAACATAGTACACGGAGGCTTGTCGGATCGGTAGCGTCCACAAGCAGGTGAGCGCTATTGCGTGCAGAAAGGTCGTTGTTGCTTCACTTGACTACCGGGCAGCAGGCTTCACTCGGTACAACCCCGGTGCGCCGTTCGTACCAGCCGCGCGAGGCATTGATCACCTTGACGGCGGCGAGCATCACCGGTACCTCGATCAGGACGCCGACGACCGTCGCCAGCGCCGCGCCGGATTCAAAACCAAACAGGGCGATGGCCGCGGCCACGGCCAGTTCGAAGAAGTTGCTGGCCCCGATCAGCGCCGACGGCCCGGCCACACAATGCGGCGAGCGGACCGCGCGGTTGAGCAGATAGGCCAGCCCCGAATTGAGGAAGACCTGAATCAGGATCGGCACCGCCAGCAACAGTATGATCAGAGGTTGGGCGAGGATTTGTTCACCCTGAAAGCCGAACAGCAGCACCAGTGTGGCCAGCAGCGCCAACAGCGAGAAAGGGTGCAGGGCCTTGATCAGCGCGGCCAACCGCGTAGCGCCCCGCGCACGCTTGAGCAGCAGTCCGCGCATGACGTTGGCGAGCACCAGCGGCACTACGATGTAGAGCAGCACCGATAACAGCAAGGTGCCCCAGGGCACGGCGATTGAAGACAGCCCCAGCAGCAGCGCCACGATAGGTGCGAAGGCAAACACCATGATGACGTCGTTCAACGCCACTTGCGCGAGCGTGAAATGCGGCTCGCCGTCGGAGAGATTGCTCCAGACGAACACCATCGCCGTACAGGGTGCGGCCGCCAATAGAATCAGGCCGGCAATGTAGGAATCAAGCTGCGCGGCCGGCAGCCACGACCTGAACAGGTGGCCGATAAACAGCCAGCCGAGCAAGGCCATCGAGAAGGGTTTCACGCCCCAGTTCACGAACAAGGTAATGGCCACACCACGCCACTGCTCGGTGACGCCCCGCAGCGCCCGCAGGTCGATCTTGAGCAGCATCGGGATGATCATCAGCCAGATCAGCATCGCCACCGGCAGATTGATCTGCGCGATTGCCAGGCGGCCCAGCGTCCGGAAGGCATGCGGCAGCAGATGGCCCAAGCCGATGCCCACGATAATGCAGGCGAACACCCAGAGGGTCAGGTAGCGTTCGAAAAGTCCCATGGCAGAGCCCGATGCGCGCTTCGCCGTGGTCTCGCATTGCGCGCTCATACCCGGATAGCCTCATCCGCGACTCTTTCTTGATTTAAACGTTCAATCAGATTCTGCACGCGCTGACGGATCTCATCGCGGCTGGTGCGGAACACGGTCATGATCTGCGCATCGCTACCCGTCGCCTTGGCCGGATCATTCAAGGGCCAATGTTCCTTGCGGGTGCCGGGCGGCAATACCGGGCAGTGTTCATCGGCGTGTCCGCACACCGTCACCACCAGTTCGACCCGTGCCAGCATGGCATCGGTCAAACGGGTGCTCTCCTGGCCGGAAATATCGACACCCGCTTCCTGCATCACTTGCAGGGCCCGGAGATTCTTGCCATGGGCCTCGATACCCGCCGACTGAAATTCCAATCCGTCACCGCCGAGCGCACGCGCCCAGCCTTCCGCCATTTGCGAGCGGCAGGAATTACCCGTACAAAGAAACAAGATGCGCATGCGTGCCTCCTAACAGCGGCTGGAATGTTTCGGCGCACAACAGGCGGAACCGGATTCCATAGGCATTGTTTCAGTGAACAGCGCGGCCTCGCCCAGTGTATGAAACGCCTCCCAGGCAATCCCTTGCGGGTCGACGGTCCAATATTTATCCGATTTCGCATAGCAGCAGATGGTGCCGGTCTGCGCTTCGCCTGGCAGATTCGCTCGCTGGAGGCGAGCTTCTATCGCGGTCAACTCATCAGCCGTGTCAGCCTGGATGCCGACATGATCGAGACCCGCTTTGCGGCCGCGCGACGAAATGGCGAAGTTCACCTTGGGATCTTCTAGTTGCCATTTGGCATAGTCCGTCTTCAACACGGTAGGTGATGCGCCGAACATTGCCGAGTAGAAATTGATGTTGTGTTGCAGGTCATCGACAGCGATATGAATGTGTAAGCGTGACATTGCAGTCTCCGAAGCGGTCAGTGGATGTTGATCAGGCGCAGCATTTCGCTGCCGGGACGGTTGGGCATGCCGTGTAGGGCGGCGCGGTCCTTGGCGAAGGGCTTCGCTTCCGCTACGCCTTTCGCCGTGGCGGTAATTACTTTTTTCACCCAAGGCGGCAGCTCGGGATGCAGGCGGTAATAAACCCACTGGCCTTGCCGCCGGTCGGCGACAATGCCGGCTTCCCGCAGTTGTGCCAAGTGACGTGAAATCATGGGCTGAATGACGGCGAGCGCATGCGTCAACTCACACACGCACAATTCACCCTGGTCGGCCATGAGCATCAAGCAGCGCAGGCGAGTCTGGTCGGCCAGTGCCTTGAAAAGAAGGTCGGTCGATATATTCATGTGAACATATATACGGTAAACGATATATAATGTCAAATGAACATGGTCGGCGCCTATTGCGGCGAATAGGCTTCAGGTCCTGGTCGGTCGATTGCGCGCGCGGCGGCCAGCGTGGGGCGCCGGGTCTGAATCAACCGACAACAGTCTCGGTATGATCCATGCCGTAGTGTGCCGCTCAGTCTTTCTTGCCGTCCGCGGCCAGCGCTTGGGCCAGTTGCGCAGCCGGCATATAACCCGACAGTAAGCGGCCGGTGTCGGTGATGATGGTGGGCGTGCCCTGGACACCCACGGTGTCGCCAAGCTGCATCTGCAGCTTTACTGGATTGTCACAGGTCTGCTGTGCCAACGGCTCATCTTGCTGGGCGCGGGTCAGCGCCGCCTTGCGATCCTTGGCGCACCAGACCGACACGGCTTTGTAATAGGACGGCGTGTCGGCGCCGCTGCGCGGGTAACTCATGTAGCGAACCCGGATACCTTCCTTGAGGTAGCTGTCGATCTCGCGGTGAAATTTGCGGCAATATCCGCAATCGACATCGGTGAACACCGTGATGGTATGTTTGACCTTGGCCGGCGCGAAGATGATCATCTTATCTTCGCCGACCGTGTTGATGGCATTCAAGCGTGCGTCGGCGCGTCGGCTTGCGGTGACGTTGCCGCGAGTGGATACATCAATGATGTCGCCCTGGATCATGTACCGGCCATCCTTCGTGGCGTAGAAGATCTGCGTGCCATACAGTACCTCATACAGCCCGGAGACAGGTGTCGGCGAGATGCGGTCCGGTCGCGAATTCGGCACCATCTTGGCGAGCGCCTGACGCAGCGCCGTGAAGCCATCGTTTACGACGGTAGCGGCGCTGTAGCCCGGTACGGGTTGCGTGAACAGCAGGAACAACGCAATAAAATATTTCATGAATAGATCTCGGCGTAAGCGTGGACATCAACGCGGGAGTGTTCTCAATAGTCGGACGCATTGTCTGCCATAAACGATCACGACACAATCCGACTATCCATTCCGTGTCATCGCAAGACGTATATTCGTTGCGGACTTGCTAACGTCATTGTTTGGTCATATTTCTGTAATCTTCAGCCGATAGAAAGTTTCGTCGGGTCTTGCTCCGTGCGACGGTCCCGCTGTTTTTGACGCCGCCATAGCATCTTTGCCGCGCCGCTGCGCGCGCAATCTTCATCGTGATGCAATATTCCTGTCACACCGCGCGGATATTAAGCCGTGCCGCGCGCTCCGTTCGCATCACGCGCACACCGGAAAAACATTCATATCAGCGTCACAGCAGCGTCACAAAGCGCTGATTAACTACGCGGGAGTCGCGGCGGTTCGCCTGAGAGTCAAGGACAACCCGGCTTGGTAATTTTGCGATGGCGTCGAGCCGGACGATTTACCGAACTGTGTTAGGACGTGAGTGAATTCGGCAGCGCAGTTCTGTGCAGTGGGAACAAGTAAGGATTGGCAAGACCAACAACAACCCCGCATCACCCTGACGGTCTGCGGGACACACAACCCAACTTAAACGATATACGGAGGAATACTTAACATGAAACACCAACTGAAGCTTTTGGCCGCCGCCCTGGCGGTTGTCGCCGCCGCGCCGGCGGGCGCCGCGCAGATCGGGACGGGCGTCGCGGGTACCGGTAATGGCGATCTGTTCCTGTCCGCCTGGGATCCTGTCGCCCAGATTTCCTATACCCTCAACCTCGGCATTACGGAAAGCGCCTTCACGGGCACTTCGAGCCTGTCATTCGCTCCCGACGTCAATATGCCGACCTTCCTGTCTGACGTGACACCGGCGAATGTGATCTGGGATGTCGCTGCGCTGAGTGCGATGGGGGTCACGAGTCCCTACACCGCAGGCTCCGATAACATTTTCACCACCGCCGTTACAACCGGCACCCCGAAGGTATTCAACTCTACTTTCGCGACCGCCATCGGCGGCGCCGACGTGTATCTTGGTGCGGTAAACAACCTGCTGCCGTTCTCGCCCGGTGGCAACTCCGTTGTGCATGCGTCAACGGGCCCAAATGACTCGGCCTATGCGGGCATTGTTTGGGGAACCAATCTTTACGGAAAATTTCCCAACACCACCACGACGCTCGATCAGAGTCTGAACTTCTATAAGTATTCGAGCGTCACCGGGGGCAACCTCGCCGTCGCCTCGATTACTCCGTTCGCCGGTCAGTGGAATCTGGCTTCGAATGGCACATTGACCTACACCGTCGCGCCAGTCGCGACAGTGCCGGTCCCGGCCGCAGCATGGCTGCTGGGCTCGGGCCTGGTGGGCCTGGTGGGCGTGGCGCGCCGCAAGAACATCAATGCCTGAATTCGGCCTCGTAATGACTATTACCAATTACCTTAACTAATAGAATCAGGAGTCAGTCATGAAAATGAAGCATCTCTCCATCGCCTGCGCGATGGCCATCGGCGGCATCAGCGGTCAGGCCTTCGCCTTGAACCCGACAGCGAGCGCCGCCGCCCAAGTGAAGCTGTTTATTTCCGGTTCCTCGGCACAGCAGAAGTCGATCGGCGCCGTGGTCCAAAGCGTCTGCGTGGCAGGCACCATTGACGTCTACGGTGATAGCGCCTCGACCTTCAATAACTACCGGGCCTATTCCTGCACCGCCAAGTCCAGCGGCGTCCCGGCCAGCTTTGCCGGCAAAAGCCTGTTGATGACGGATCGTGCCGCCGGCGGCTCTATCTACGGCGTGCTCCCGGTGGCGCGTTCAACGGCGATCAATACCATGAACGTCAACGCCGCCTCCTGCGGCTCGGCTGCGGTGGGCACCATCGACACCGCCGGCTACGTCAATCCCGCCAGTCCAATCGGTAGCACCTATCCATTGTGGTCCTGTTTCGACCTTACGCCCACCGCTATTCCGGACATGGGCGTGTCCGACGTCGAGCCGGGCATGTTCGCTGCGCAGGTCAACATCGATCCGGCCACCTTGCCGGCTTACTATGCCAGCCCCTACAACGCCACTGATGCCACCAAGCTCACCATCACGCCGGAAATCGCCGCCGTGTTCGGTGTTCCGGTCAGCAATACCCTCGGTGGTGTGGCGAACGCCGTCACCAATCTGAGCAAGGCACAGGTCGCCTCGATCTTCTCCGGCACCTACACGGATTGGAACCAGGTGAACCCCGCCATTCCTGCCGGCACGACGATCAATATCTGTCGCCGCGTCGCCGGTTCCGGTACGCAGGCGGGCACCAACGCCTGGTTCATGAGTAATCCCTGCTTGAACGCAGTCAATGGTTCACTTGTTCCGCTCACCCAAGCTGGCAGCCCCGCTACCGTCTTCGAGAACGCGTCCTCCGGTCTCGTCGCAAGCTGCATGAACAGCCATGGCAACGCGATCGGTCTGCTGGGTGTCGAAACGCAGCCGCACGCCAGCGATACCTGGCACTTCGCCACCATCGACGGCCAGTCCCCGTCTACACAGAACGCCGCGCAGGGCAGCTACGACTTCTATGTCGAGAGCACCTTCCAGTACCGTACGGCGACCCCGGCGGGCGCGGTCCTGGATCTGGTGAACACGATCATAGCCAAGGCCGGCGATCCCTCGGTCATCACCTCATTGGGTATTCCGGGCGTCGTCGCGCTGCCGACCAACGGTTGGGTGCCGAATATACCGTATTCGGCGGCGAATCCGGTCATGCAGGGCACGCGTTTCGGCAATACCTGCGAACCGTCGCAGATGCAATATTAATACGGTCCCCATGACCGCGACTTGATTGCGCTATCAAGAGTCAGAATGCGGACTGAAAAAAAAGTTAAGCCAGCTATTGGATGGTAACAGGGTCCCGGCGCAGAGAGCGTGCGCCGGGACAATTCGGGATCAGCCCCTCTTGCGGGGGGGCTGATGTTTTTTTTTGTGCGCGGCAAGCGCCGCCCAACGATTTGCAAGCGATGATGAAACGTACCGGTGTTTTCGGGCTGCTGCTCGGACTATTGTTGTCCGGCGGTGCGCACGCCGACAAGAATGCCTTCAACGTGCTGGAGTACGACGTCATCGGCAACACCAAACTGCCTACGATCGACATCGAACGGGCGGTCTATCCCTATCTCGGCGAACACAAGACCATCGACGACATCAACGGCGCGCGTGACGCGCTGGAGAAGGCTTATCACAAGGCCGGCTATGCGTTTGTCCTGGTGAATATCCCGCCGCAAAAAGTCGCGGGCGGCGTGGTCAAGCTCGCGGTCATGGAAGCCAAGGTCGGCAAGGTGCGTGTCGTCGGCTCGCGTTACTATTCGCAGGGCCGTATTCTCGAACAGTTGCCGCAATTAACGCCGGGCAATGTGCCCAATGCGCCGCGGATGCAGGCGCAATTGAATGCGTTGAACCAAGCGGCGGGCGGCCGCGCGGTGGTGCCGGTGCTGCGTCCCGGTACCGTGCCGGAGACCATGGACGTGGATCTGCGCGTGCACGATGTGAATCCATTGCACGCCAATCTTGAACTCGACAACCACTACAGTCCCACTACCAGTCATCTGCGCCTGAACGCCACGTTGCGCTACGACAATCTCTGGCAGCGTGAACACAGCTTCACGCTGCAATACCAGACCGCGCCGGATAATCCCAGCGACGTGCGGGTGTGGTCGGGCACGTATGTCTTCCATTTGGCCGATCCGGACCAGGCGCTGGCCTTCTACGCCGTGCATTCCGACTCCAATGTCAGCACCTTGGGCGACCTGTCGGTCATCGGCAACGGCAACATTTTCGGCGCCCGGTTGGTGCTGACCCTGCCGGGTGACGCGCATTACTTCCACACCTTGAGTCTGGGCGTCGACTACAAGGACTTGGGCCAGAATCTGCTGTTCGGCACGAACACGGTATCTACACCGGTCCACTATCTGCCGTTCCAGATTCAATACAGCGCCACCCAGCGTGATAACCGCGACATCACGCAGATGAACATGGCGGCCAACTTTTCATTGCGCGGTGTGGGCAATGACCAGCAAGAGTTCGACAATAAACGCTTTAAGGCGCGGTCCGATTATTTCTATCTACACGGCGACCTGGAGAATACCCGCAATTTTGCCGGCGGGACCAGCCTGTTCGCGCGCTGCGGCGGCCAGTTCGCGTCGCAGCCGCTGCTCAACAGCGAACAGTACAGCGGCGGTGGCGTGGACAGCGTGCGCGGTTATCTGGAAACCGAGGCGTTGGGAGATTCCGGTGTGCAGAGCACCTTGGAATGGCGCGGCCGTTCCTATGCCGCCGAGCTTTCGGACAAGATGCAGGATTTTCACGGGCTGGCGTTCGCGGAGGGCGCCCACCTCTGGGTGAAGGACGCGCTGGCCGGACAAGCGAGCAGCTACAACCTGGCGAGCACCGGCCTGGGTTTAAGACTCAATGCCTGGAAGAACCTGAACCTTGCGTTGGATCTCGCACTGCCGCTGCGCGACGGCGTCTACACCCGGCGCGGCGACTGGCGGACTGAATTTCTGATCAGTTACGACGTGTTGTAACACGGCTGATGGTTGCTGGAATGGATGCTGGTCAACCGCGCCGGGCGTTTGTTCCCATTGTTCTTGGAGAATGCGTCATGAGTTATCCGTGGATCGTTCGACATGGCAAACGCCTGCAAGGGCGGCGACCCGCGCCGCGCCGCGCCGCGCGCATCAAACAACTGCGCGCGGCGATGCTGCTGGCCTTGAGCGGCGGCCTGCTGTGGTCGATGCGGCCGGCGCAGGCGATCCAACCACCACTGCCGGTACCGGTGGTATCGATGGTGAATCCTCTTACCAACACGGCCAACAACGTCGCCAATTTCGGCGCCGCCACCCTCGCCAATCCCAACGCCGCCACCCTGCAGGTCAACCAGACCAGCAACCAAGCGATCATCCAGTGGAACAGCTTCAGCATCGGCGCCGGCCAAACCGTCAAGTTTCAGCAGCCCAGCGCGTCCTCGGCAACGCTGAACCGAGTGGTCGGCAATGCAGTCAGCAACATCGCCGGCAATCTGACCGCTAATGGCCAGATCTATCTCATCAACCAGAACGGCATCCTGTTCGCCACCGGGGCGATGGTGAACGTCAACACGCTGACCGCCTCCACGTTGGATATCAGCGACCAGTTGTTCAAGGCCGGTATCCTGACCGCGAGCACTACTAACACCACCACCTTGACGCCGGTGTTCAGCGGCACCGGGACGGAGGGCGATGTCACGGTCCAGGCCAACGCGCAACTGACCGCGCAGAGCGGCGGGCGCATCATGCTGGTCGCGCCCAATGTGCACAATCAGGGCATCATCGCGGCCCCGGACGGCCAGATCGTTCTCGCCGCCGGCGCCAAGGTCTATCTGCAAGCCAGCGAGGATCCCAGCCTGCGCGGTCTGCTGGTGGAGGTGGATGCCAGCACCTGCGCGGGTTGTACCAATGTTGCCGAGAATCTCGGCGCCGGTACGCCGGGCGGCACGGATATCGGTCACCTGCTGGCGCAGCACGGCAATATCACGCTGGTCGGTCTCGCGGTGAATCAATCCGGCCACGTCAACGCCACCACATCGGTCAACGCCAACGGTTCCATCGAACTGTTGGCGGAAACGAATCCGAGCAACGTGCAGGATACCACCGCTGCGCCTACGCTCGGCTATCTCGCCGAGGCGACCCGCAGCGGCACCGTGACCATCGGCGCCGGCAGCGTCACCGAGGTCACGCCTGACCTGACTGATGTCACCACCGCCGTCGATGAGCAGGTGGTGCTGCCCTCCACCGTAACGGCCGTGGGCAATACGGTGGACGTACAGAGCAACAGCCGTATCAGCGCGCCCGCCGGCCAAGTCACGCTCTCCGCCACGGCGGACCTCAGTAATAATTTGGATCCGATCACGCAATTGCTGAAGAACGGCACGACACCCGATGGCAGTCGCGTCTATGTCGATCAGGGCGCTGTCATCGATGTCTCCGGCACCCGAAACGTGGTGTTGCCGATGTCGCACAATCTCGTCCAGGTGCAGTTGCAGTCCAATGAATTGGCCAACTCACCGTTGCAGCGCAACGGAATACTGCGCGGCCAGACGGTAACCGTCGACGCGCGGGTCGGCACGCCGCTGGCCGATGTGTCCGCCGCCATCAACGGGATCGGCCGCACGATCGCCGAGCGCACCACCGGCGGCGGCACGGTGAATCTGCAGTCCACCGGCGATGTGATCATCAATCCGGGGGCGACGCTCAATGTCTCCGGCGGTTCGAAGCAGTATCAGGGCGGCTATCTCAATACCACGCAACTGATGTCCAACGGCCAGACCTACGACATCGGCAGCGCCAGTCCGGACCTTGTCTATAACGGTATTGCCGGCGCGTTCACCAAGACCTACGCCCAATGGGGCGTGACCGAATCCTGGGGTATCGTCGGCCCCGCCGCGGGCAGCACCGCGCCCTACGTGGCCGGTTACCTCGAAGGCGCCAACGCCGGCACGGTCAACATCAATACCTTCCATTTGCAACAGGGCGGCACACTGCTCGGCACTGTCAGCGTCGGTCCATATCAGCGCATTGTCGGCACGGTGCAGAGCGCTGTCTGCAATGCGGAGTGTCGGGCCGCCACCTACGTACCCCAGGGCGGCCAATTAATCATCGGCGACGCCAGCTTCGCCGATCCGAACACGACCTTGCCTATCGCCCGCATCGGCGATGTGCTGTTCGGCAACGTCAGCGTGGTACCGCCCATCGGGTTTAGCGACAATCCGCTCGCAGCGCCCGATGCCATCCCGGCCACGCTGCTGAATACGGCTTTTCTCACCACCGGCGGTTTCACGAGTCTGGCGGTTTACAGCGATGGACTGATTGCGCTGCCGCAGGACACCGCGCTCAGCACGGCGCCGGGCGGTTCCATCAGCTTGACGGGCCGGCAGATCGACATCGCTGGCGCCATCCAGACACCGGGCGGCAGCGTCAGTCTCGCGACGCGACAGGTCGACAACGAGGTCGCCAACAGCAGTCACGACCTGACCGTGGAGAGCCAGGCGCGGATCAATGCGGCCGGCCTGTGGGTCAACGACCTGCCGCAGGGTCGGACGTCGGCGACCTTGGCGCCGATCGCCAGCAACGGCGGCAATGTAACGTTGAACGCGTTCGGCACACTCGATTTGGCGCCCGGCAGCCTGATCGATGTCAGCGGCGGCGCCTGGCTGAACAGCAGCGGTAAATTGCAGCTCGGCACGGGCGGCAATGTCAGCATTGCGACTACGCGGCCGGGCTCGATCTTAAGCCTGGGTGCCGATCTGCGCGGTGCTGCGCCCGGCGCGGGCGGAACCTTGAGCGTCACGACCGGTGCCGTGTGTATCGGCGCGCTGACGTGCGCGGGTCAGACCAACCCGCTGTTGCTCGATCCCGCTTTTTTCCAGCAAGGCGGCTTCGGCAATTACAGCGTCACCGCGAACGTCAACGGGCTGACCGTGGCCAGCGGCGCCACTCTCGCGCCGTTGGCGCAAAATCTGGTGTTGAGCAGCAACTACGCGTTGCAGCCGAGCGGCAGCGACATCTACGGCTTCAGCACGCTCGCCACCTTGCCGAACGGCCCGCGCAAACCGGTCAACATCACACTGAATTCCACCGGTAAAGGCGCGACAGTGCTCGGTCCCGACACGGGCGTTCTGACGGTGGCCTCCGGCGCCCGCATCAGCGCCGATACCGGCGCGGCGCTGACCTTGCAGTCGGACGGTCGCATCGATGTCGAGGGGAAACTCGCCGCTCCGGCCGGCTCCATTACCTTGAGCATCAGTATTCCGCCCAACGCGCTCGATCCGGGTTTTGATCCCGGCCAGTCCATCTGGCTGGGTGCCGACAGCGGCTTGTTGACGGGCGGTGTCACGCAGTTGGTACCCAACGCGTTCGGCTTGCGGCAAGGTCAGGTGCTGGACGGCGGCACGGTGACGCTGAATGCCCAGCGCGGCTATGTCATCGCGCAGCAGGGTTCCAAGGTGGATGTGTCGGGCGCCACCGGCACACTCGATCTATTCCAGGGCAACGGCGGCTATCAAGCGACCCGCGTGGCCAGCGGCGGCGGCACGGTGAACATCGCTGCGGCGGAAGGTATTCTGTGGGATGGATCGCTGGCCGCGCAGCCGGGTGCCGCCAACGTCGGCGGCGGCACGCTGAACGTGACACTGACCCGCGCCAACGCCGGCCTGGAGTGTGGCAATACCGGCTGCTCGGCGACCTTTGCCCATCCGTTTCCGACGATCGACAGCAGCATCGTCTTGCAGAACGGCGTCGCTACCGTGCCCAGTGGTCTGGCGCCGGGCGCTGCCGTAGCGCCGAGTCTCGATGGCCGGGCACTGCTCCATACCGCCCTCATCAACAACAGCGGCTTCGACAACGTCACGCTTGCCAGTGATCGTACCATTCAGTTCGCGGACAGCACCGCCTTGACAGTGCGTGGCACGCTGCGCCTGGACGCGCCGCAGATCCTGTTGGCCGACGGCACGCAGGTGAATCTCGCGGCGACCTATGTCGGATTGGGCGCCAGCGAGACGCTCTACCAGGATATCGTTGCCGCGCCGGGATCGACCGCGGGGAGCGGCACTTTGACAGTGAATGCGTCGCTGATCGATCTGATCGGCAACGTCAAGTTGAACGGCGTCGCAAATACTCAATTGCTCAGCCGCGGCGACCTGCGGCTGAGCGGCGTGCTGGACAGCGCCAACGCATACGATGCGCTGGACGGTTCCCTGGCGACGCTGGGTAATCTGTGGTTGCAGGCCGATCAGATCTACCCGACCACCTTCAGCAACTACACGGTGAATTTGCCGACAGCGGGGTCGACCTTGACCCTGCAGCCCGGCCATGCACCCACCGCCGTGCTGAGTGCGGGCGGCGCGCTCGCTTTTACTGCGCCGAACATCATCGATACCGGCGTGCTCAAGGCACCGTTCGGCAGTATCACCCTGAACGGCGCCACGCTGCAGTTGGCCGCCGGCAGTCTCACCTCCACCGCCGCCGACGGCCAGTTGATTCCCTTCGGTAGCGTGCAGAACGGCAGCAACTGGACCTACGACTTCGGCAATGGCAATTCGGCGATCTTGTCGGCGCCGCCGGCGAAAGCCATCACGCTGCACGGCGCGCAGGTCAATATCGACAGCGGCGCGACATTGAACCTGTCCGGCGGCGGCGATCTATTCGGCTACGAATGGGTGAAAGGCACGGGTGGCGGCAGCGATGTGCTGCTTCCCGCCAATGCGCCCAACAGCTATGCGGTGCTGCCGGCGTTGAGCGGCGGCGCCTTCGCGCCGTTCGACCAGCAATATTATCAAGGCTCCGCGCTGCAACCCGGCAACAGCCTCTATCTATCCGGCGGCGGCGGTCTGGCGGCCGGCACCTACGCCTTGTTGCCGGCGCGCTATGCGTTGCTGCCCGGTGCCTTCCTGGTGACGGCGGTGCCCGGTTATCAGGATCTGCCGTCGGGTATCAGCTATGCACTGACGGACGGTGCGACCATGGTGTCGGGTTATCAGACGCTGACCAATACCGGTATCCAGGCCAATCAGCGCTTGAGTGGATTCGCCGTGCAGCCGGGTCCCGGTACCGCGCCATCGCTGTATGCCTCTGCCTATGACAGCTATTCCGCGACTACCTATTTCGCGGCCGCCGCGGCGCCGGCTGGAACGGCGGTGCCGCGTCTGCCCATTGACGCCGGACAACTGGTGGTCGATGCCGGCAGTAGCCTGACGCTCGACGGCCAACTGCTGGCTGCGCCCGGTACCATGACCGATGCCAGCGGCACAACGACGCAAACCGGTCGCGGCGCGCAGGTCGACATCGTCGCGACCAACCTCGATGTCGTGAACAGCATCGATCCCAACAACACCAGCGACGTGCAATTGCTGGCCTCCGAACTCAACGGCTTCGGTGCCGAGAGCCTGCTGCTCGGCGCCACCCGCGACAACAGCAGCGGCGGCACATTGATCAACGTCGGCGCCAACACGGTGACCATCGGGCCGAATGTTACTTTGAGCGGGCCGGAGTTGCTGCTCGCCGCCAACAATCAGGTCACCGTCGACAGCGGCGCGCAGTTGCTTGCCAGTGGCAGCTTGGCGAATGCCGCGCCCGAAACATTGATTTTCGGCGGCGACAGTGTGTCCGGTAACGGCGCACTGCTGCGGCTTTCCGTCGGTCCGCAGGCGACTATCATCCGCAATAACACCGACGCGACGTCGGGTGCGCTCGAAGTGCGGAGCAACACACTGCTGAGCACGCCGGGCGCGTTGACGCTTGATGCTACCTACAGTAACCAGTCGCTCGGGACGCTCGCGGTCACCGGTTCGCTGAGTCTTGGCGCGCCGCAAATCAATCTCGGCGCGGTGCCGGCGAACACGCCGGGACTGACCTTGAGCAATAATCAATTGGCGTCATTTGCACAGGTGAAGCAACTGGTGCTGAGCAGCTATGGCAGTGTCGATCTGTACGGCATGACAATCCTGGGCAGCCTGGATGCCAACAACAAACCGACGCTGCAAAACCTGTCGGTTGAGGCGGCCGGTCTGCTTGGATTCAAAGACGCCGCCGGTAACGATGCTTCGGCGAGCATCACAGCCGGCAGCGTAACACTCGGCAATCCCGGTAATGTCGCGATGCAGGAAACGGCGACCGGCACGGGTACGCTGCAGGTCCATGCCGTCGGCGCGCCTGGCAACGGTGGCGAGATCGACATGACTGCCGGCGCCTTCGCCGTGTCCGGCTTCAACAACGCTGCATTGACAGCGGACAGTCAGATCGTCGCGCAGGGTACGGGTTCGCTGGCGGTCGCCGGCGATCTCGCCATGCTTGCGCCACGGCTCACAGCGCAAGCGGGCTCAGACTACGCGATCACCGCTGCCGGCCACGCACTCGGTCTCGCGGCGCCGGCCACTACGCCGGCCGGTCTGACCGTGGCGCCGAATGCCGGTCAGTTGTTGCTGTCCGCCGACACCGTGAATCTTGCCGGCCGCATCGATCTGCCGGCCGGCATTCTCGATGTCACGGCGGACAGCGGTATCAATATGAACGGCTTCATCAACGCCGCCGGCGTGGCCCAGGCATTCGCCGATCAGACCGCCTACCTGCCCGCGGGCACCGTGAACCTGAGCACGACCGCCGGCAACATCGTCATCAACGCCGGCGCCGGCATCGATGTGGCCGGCGCCGCGCAAGGCGGCGATGCCGGGCGGCTCAGTTTAAGCGCCGCGCAGGGACTGGCGCAGGTCGATCCCGCCGCGCGGCTCACGGGCCAGTCGACCAGCGGTAATCAGTCCGGCAGTTTCACCTTGAATGAAAGCGCGCTGGCCGACTTCAGCGGATTGAATACACTGCTCAACGGCGGCGGCTTTACCCGGCAACGCACGCTTACTGTGGGTACCGGCAATGTCAGCATCGCGGCCGGCGCTACCGTGACGGCACACGATTTCCAACTAACGGTGGATCAGGGCAGCTTGGATGTCGCCGGCACGATTAACGCCGCCGGCGCGGCCGGCGGCGGCATCACGCTGGCCTCATCTGGCGCCCTCACGCTGGAAAATACCGCGCTACTCGATGCCCACGCAACGGCAACGCTGGGTAATGGCGGCAGCGTTACGCTGGAAACCAGTCCCGGCGGCTCACTGAACCTGGCCGGTGGCAGTATCAATGTGTTGCCCGGCTACAGTACAACCACCGACAAAACCGATCTCCGGAATCCGATTACCACGGTGACCGCGACAGGCCGGTCTGGCCAGATCTATCTACGCGCCCCGCGTATCGGAATCAACGATGTCGCTATCAATCCGGGCGGCGGAAAAATCCTCACGACGTTTGTGACTTCCGTGGATGGCGCAACGATCAACAATCCCTATTTCGATCCAAACCTCAATCAGGCGACCAACCTGATCAACATTACCGCTGAGGCGTATCAACCCTATACGGCCAGCAGCATTACAACGCTGCTGGAGAGTAGCTATACCACAGCCAGCACAGCATTCATGGGCAACGCTTCTACCATCGCCGCAAGGTTGGTGGGCATGACCGGTAATACTGATTTTCATTTGATACCAGGAATCGAAATCGACTCCGGCTCCAGTGGCAATTTGACACTGGCCAACAGTTGGAATCTGTATCCCAAAGACGGAACCTACAATGGCGGCGTCGCGGGAGTACTGACCTTGCGCGCTGCCGGCGATCTCAACCTCAACAGTTCGCTCAGCGACGGCTTCAGCAGCGCGGCGACGAGCGGCACCCAAACCAGTGGCTCGACGTGGTCGTACCGACTGGTCGGCGGCGCCGATCTCGCCAGCCCCGATCCGCTCGCCGTACTGCCGGGCGCGGGCAGTGTGAAAATCGCCAACAATACCGTCGTGCGCACCGGCAACGGCAATATCGACGTGGCGGCGGGCGGTGACATAACGTTCGGCAATCAGCAATCGGTGCTCTATACCGCAGGTACCCTTGCCACGTTACCCAAAACCAACTTCACCCCGCCACTCAATTTCAATTACGCCACCGCCGGCGGCGATATCACGTTGTCGGCGCAGAACGATGTGGTCGGCGCTGTGACCAGTACCAGTCAGTTGTTCAGTGATTGGCTGTTTCGCCAAGGCGTGGTCAGCAGCAGCGGCAAGATGACGACCCAGACCGCGTGGGGCGTGGCGTTCGCCAACTTCCAGCAGAATGTCGGCGCCCTGGGCGGCGGCAACATCAATGTCACGGCCGGCGATGCTGTGACAAATCTCTCGGCGGTCATTCCGACCACCGGCTATCTGCCCAGCAGTGCCAGCACGCCGACGGTGCTCGGAGGCGGCGATCTGAGCGTGACCGCCGGCGGCAACGTGGCGAGCGGCATCTTTTACGTGGGACGCGGCACCGGACAGATTACCGCCGGTGGCGGGCTGACGTCGGCACGCAATGCCTCGGATGGCAGCACGCCCTTGTACACAGTATTGGCGGAAGGTGATGCGAGCTTCAATGTGCAGGCGCGCGACGCTGTGACCCTGGAGACGGTGCTCAATCCCACCATGCTGCCGCAGAACCAAAAGGGTGTGCTCATTTCCAATCGTTCTTACTTTTTCACCTACGCACCCGACAGCTCCGTCGTCGTGCAGTCCCTGACCGGCAATATCACGTTTGATAATAACGTCGCCGAACTGGCGTCGTCGACAACGCTAAAGACGCTTTTCAGCGGGCCGCAGTCCAGGATTATGGCGGTGTATCCGGGCACGCTGCAGGCGACCGCCTTCCAGGGCGATATCACCGGCAATAACTCCATGGTGTTGTATCCGGCACCGCAGGGAAATCTGCAACTGCTGGCCGGAGGCGATGTCTCCATGGCATCGATCAACATGTCCGATGCCGATCCGAACAGTCAGCCGCAACCCTTGGCGCCGGCTACGTTCCCGGGTAATAATCTAAACACGGCCTATTCCTTGGGGCAATTGGTCAGTGCTTCGACGCATGCCCAGGTTCCCGTCCACAATCAACCCGGCGGACCGGACCTTCAACCGGCGGTGATCGTCGCGGACGGCAATATCACCGGGCAGTTCTTTTTGCCAAAATCGGTACAACTGTCCGCCGGCGGCGACATTATCGATCTCAATCTGACCGCGCAAAACCTGCGCAGCACCGATATCACCCGCGTGATCGCCGGCCAAGATATTCTCTACCCGTTCACTTATGCATCGAACGGCAGCTTGACCATGGACACTAACGGTATCCAGGTCGGCGGTCCCGGCACCCTGCTGGTCCAGGCCGGCGGCACCATCGATCTGGGCACCTCCAACGGCGTAGTGACCACCGCCAATATTTATAATCCCAACCTGCCGGCGCAAGGCGCCGATGTGACGGTGGCCGCGGGCCTCACAACGACGCCTAATTACAGCGCCTTCATGGCCAGCGTGCTGGATCCATCCAGTCTGCCGCCGGTTACCGATCCGGGTTACGCGGCGGCCGACAAATATATCCAGCAACTCACCGATTACATGACGGGCTATGAGAACCTGCCAACCGGCGCGCTCAGCGCTGTCCAGGCCTATGCCGATTTCAAGGCGCTGCCGCCCGCGACGCAGTTGCCATTCCTGCAGCCCTTGGCGCGCGCGGTGTTCATCGACCGCTACCTGGATCCCACGGTGCCGGCCACGCGCTACAGCAATGCGGCCGGCCAGACCCAGACCGGCGGCAAGTACTACGGTACGGATCTGACCAACTACATGACGGCCTACGAGGGCGTCACGGCAGGTACGCTCAGCGACGCCCAGGCCCTGAGCGACTTCCGCGCGCTGCCGCCGCTGGCGCAGCAGACATTCATGCTGCAAGCGTTCTATCAGGAGTTGCGTCTCACCGGTCGTGAGCACACCAGTAACGGTTTCGGCTACCAGCGCGGCTTCGATGCCCTCAGTGCGCTGTTCCCGGCCAGCAACTACCAGGGCGATCTCAATCTTTACTTCAGTCAGATCCGCACGCTAGCCGGCGGCAATATCAATCTGCTGGTACCCGGCGGTCAAGTGATTGTCGGCCTTCCCAACCCGCCGCCAGGCCTGACCAAGGGACCGGGCGAATTGGGCATCGTCGCCCAAGGCAGCGGAGATGTCAGTGCCTTCGTCAAGGGCGACTTCGAAGTCAATCAGTCGCGCGTCTTCACCTTACTGGGCGGCAAGATCCTGATCTGGTCGACCGACGGCAACATCGACGCCGGCCGTGGCGCCAAGACCGCGATCACGGTGCCGCCGCCGACGGTGATCATTAATAGCGCGGGCGACACGGTCTTCAATTATCAGGGCGCGGCCGCGGGCAGCGGCATCCGCGAAATCCTGACCAGTCCCGACGTCAAGCCGGGCGATGTCGACCTGATCGCGCCCAACGGCGAGGTCAACGCCAGTGACGCGGGTATCGGCGCCGCCGGTAACCTGAATATAGCCGCGCAACAGGTGGTGGGGGCGGACAACATCCAAGTCGGCGGTATCGCGTCGGGTGTGCCGACATCCAACAGCGGCGCAATGGCTGCCGGTCTCACCGGCGTCAGCAACCTGGGCGGCGATGGCAGCAAACTGGCCAATGACGTCACCAAGAGTCTCGGCGCGGGCGCGCAGGATAACACCTTGGCCTTTTTGACTGTCGACGTGCTCGGCTTCGGTGACGGTAAACAGGATGACGAGAGCGGCGACTGCAAGCCGGGCGGGAAAAATTGCGCGCAGTGAACGCGAGGTTCGGTGCGTAATGGCGCTTGCGTACGCTCAACTGTAGGTTTGGCGTTGTTTGCGCAGCCCCCCGGTGTTGCGCGGCAACACAAGGTATCCTCTTAATGAGTGTCTCGGCGCATCGCGCATGGAACCGCTTAGGTAAACGGCCATTCGATGCGGTGCGTTTCATCACGATCGCAGCGAATCCACTGCAATACAGTTGTCACCTTTCTGTAATAGGCCCTACGCTTTTCTGAAACATGCCGTACCCATAATGGCCGCTGTTGAAACCAACCACGGACTAAGGTGTGAGTATGAGCATGTTGCGACGCATGGCGGTCATCATCAGTCTGCTGCTGTCCATGACCAGCGTGGCCCAGGCCTGGTGGAATCCGGATTGGACCTTCCGCAAGAAGATCACGCTGCAATCCGCGGTGACGGCTCCGCAGGGCCCGCTGTTGGTGCGCCTGCACACCGGCAACTTCAATTATTTTACGGACCTCAAGCCGGGCGGCATCGATCTTCGTTTCATCTCCGCCGATGACAAGACGCCGCTCGCCTACCACATCGAGAAGTTCGATGTCGGCAGCGAACAGGCGCTGATCTGGGTGCAGGCTCCTCCGGTCGGCGCCAATACGATCTGGATGTATTACGGCAATCCTGCGGCAACCAGCGTCGGTGACGCCAAGGCCAGCTACGACACGCATCAGGTGTTGACCTACCACTTCAGTGAGAGCGGGAAGGATGGCGTGGTCCGCGATCAGACCGCGTATGGCAACAACTCGGTCGCATTCACCGCCGAGCGCAGCACGGCTTCCCTGATCGGCGGCGGGGTGAAATTCACCGGCGCCGGAAAGCTGGTTATTCCCGACGCGCCGAGCCTGCGCGTTACCGGCGCCAATGGCTATGCCTTCTCTACCTGGCTGCGTCTCGACGCGCCGCAGGACAGCGCGGTACTGCTGGAGCGTGTCGATGGCGCGCAGACGCTGCGCATAGGCATAGACCAGAATGCCTTGTATGCGCGTGTGACCGCGGGCGGCGCTACGGTCGAGACGCCGCGTACGGCGCAGTTGCAGCTCAAGCAGTGGCAGCACATCGCATTGAACGTCGCGCCGCTGCGTATGACGCTCTACATCAACGGCGTGGAAGCCGCCGCGATCGATACCAAGGCCGTGGATATGGGCGGTGCAATTACCGTCGGCGCCGCCGCTAACGGCGGCAATTTTCTGAACGGCGAGCTCGACGAACTGGAGATCGCCAACCTGGCGCGTCCCGCCCGGTGGTTCAAGGATGAATTCGCTGAACAGGGTCCGGACGCCGCCGCGCTGAGCTATGGCGACGATGAACAGAACGATAGCGGCGGTGGCACCTCGTATTTCGGCACCATCCTGCGTTCCGTGACGATCGACGGCTGGGTCGTGATCGCGGTGCTGATGCTGATGGCCGCGATCAGTTGGATGGTGATGGCCAGCAAAGCCTTCGTGATCAGGAAAGTCGGCGCCGATGACCGCGAATTCCTCCGCGCTTATCACCAACTCGCTCCGACGCAAACCGATGCGCTCGATCAGAACGAGGACGAGGCCGGCCGCGAAGTGGATGACTCCGATCTGCTCACGGCGGTGTTCGGCAAGCAGGAGCACTATCGGAATTCGCCACTGTTCCGGATTTATCACGGCGGCATACACGAATTGAAACTGCGCTTCGGCAAGTCGGCCAGCGCTGCCGCCAGCGGCCTCAGTCCGCAGGCCGTAAGCGCGATACGCGCTGCTCTTGACGCCACCATGGTGCGCGAACTGCAGAAGCTCAACAGCCAGATGGTGCTGCTGACCATCGCGATCAGCGGCGGCCCGTTCCTCGGTCTGCTCGGTACCGTGGTGGGCGTGATGATCACCTTCGCGGCCATCGCCGCGACCGGCGACGTCAATGTCAACGCCATTGCGCCGGGTATCGCCGCGGCGCTGGTGGCGACCGTCGCCGGTCTGGCCGTCGCTATCCCGGCGCTGTTCGGCTACAACTATCTCGGCAGCCGTATCAAGAGTATCAGCGCCGATATGCAGGTGTTCGTCGACGAGTTCATCGGCCGCATCGCCGAAAGTTATCAAAGATAGGCCGCGCGATGAAAGTGCAAGGGGATAACGAGCCGTTTGACGAGATCAACATCACGCCAATGTTGGACCTGGCCTATGTGCTGCTGGTGATCTTCATCATCATGACCACGGCCTCGGTGCAAGGTATTGTGGTCAATCTGCCCAAGGCCAGTTCGACGCCCAGTCTGGCGAAACCGCAGACCAAGGCCATCACCATCGCGGCCGACGGCAACATCTATCTCGATACCTATCCGGTAACGCTGGCCGAGCTCGAAACGCGCCTGCGCAGTTACAAGGCCGTCAATCCCGCGTTGCCGGTGGTGGTGAAGGGCGATTCCAGCGTGCAGTACGCGAAGGTCGTCGCGGTGCTGGATCTGTTGGCGCGCCTGGAGATCACCCACCTCGGACTGGTCACCCAAAAACTGGTGAAGTGATGTCGATATCGTCACTGCGACGCCACACCCCCTTGCTTGCGGGCGCCGTGCTGCTGGCATTGTTCGCGGTGGGTGTGTGGTTGTTGCTGGACAAGGTACTCAAGAACGGCGCTGCGACGAGCAAGAAAGTCGTGCAGCAAATTTCCTTGATCCAGCCACCGCCACCGCCGCCACCGCCCAAGGTGGAGGAAAAGCCGCCGGACCCGGTCAAGGACGAGGTCAAGGTCAATGAACCGCCGCCCGTGAAGAATGATCAGGCGCCGCCGCCGGGCAAAGACTTGGGTGTCGATGCCGAGGGCGGTGCGGGCGGCGACGATTTCGGGCTGCTCGGTCGCAAAGGCGGCCGCGACCTGTTGAGCAGTGATCGATTCGGCTGGTACGGAAGTCAGGTCAAGGCGGGCATCTACGATGTGTTGATGGGGGACGACCGCACGCGCAAGGCGCGCTACTCCGTTGTGGTCAAGGTCTGGATGACTGCCGGCGGCAAGGTGCAGCGCGTTGAACTGGAGGGAACGTCGGGCAATCCAGAGATAGACGCCCGCATCACGCATGCCTTGACTGGCGTGCATGTTGCCGATGCGCCGCCCGAGGATCTGCCGCAGCCGATTCGGCTCCGCATCGCGGCACGCATCTAACAATTATTCTTCTGAGCGAGACGCAAAACCACATGAGAATAACAAGAAGCCTCGCAGCGCTGGTGCTGATGCTTGCGTGTAATCATCTGTACGCCGGAGAAAAGGAAGATCTCACGCAACTGCGCGATACCACGCTGAACCTGATCAATGCGCTGGTGGATCAGGGCGTGCTCAGTAAAGAGAAGGCCCGTGCCTTAATCAAGCAGGCGGAAAGCAGGGCGAGCGCGTCCAGCAAGACCGCGGCCGCGCCGTCGGCCGCGCCGGACAATGTGGTGCGCGTGCCCTATGTGCCGGAGTTGGTCAGAAATCAGATTCGTGACGATGTTAAAAAGGAAGTGCTCGCCCAGGCCAGGTCCGAACGTTGGGGCGATCCCGGCGCGGTGCCGGACTGGGTGAACCGGATCTCCTGGAACGGCGATCTGCGCGTACTCTATGAAGGCGACTCGTTCGGTGGCGGCAACTATGCCAACGTGTTGAATTACCTTGCCGTCAATCAAGCCGGCAACTTGACGGGCGCCAACACCTACCTCAATACGACCATCGACCGCCGTCGCTGGCTGTTGCGCGCCCGGCTGGGAATGGACGCGGTGGTCTCCGACAAGGTATCGGTAGGCGTGCGGCTTACCAGCGGTACCACCACCAACCCGGTGCTGATCGACTCGACCATGGGCAGCTTCGAGAATCGTTCGGCGCTGGTGATCGATCAGGCCTTCATGCGCTATCGACCCACCGATTGGGTGGACTTGCAGGCCGGCAAGATGCCCAACCCCTGGTTGAGCACCGATCTGCTTTGGGATGAAGATATCAATTTCGACGGCATAGCCTCGACGTTTCACGGCAATGGCCACGCCGGGTTGAATAGCTTCGCGACCATCGGCGCCTTCCCGGTCCAGGAGGTTTTCATTTCGAACAGCGACAAATGGCTGTACGCGGGCCAGGTCGGTGTTGATTATCGGGGCGTCAATGCGCACCGCGCGCGTGTGGGCCTTGCCTATTACGACTACGTGCATCTTGCGGGCGTGCAAAATGTCCCCGGCAGCAATCTATCGGACGTTACGGCGCCCGTGTATGCGCAAAAAGGCAATACCTATTTCAATATCGCCGATCCGAACAATCCCCAACGATTCATCTACGGGCTCGCCAGCCAATTCAGGCTGGTCGATATCACGGGAGTTTTCGACATCGCGACCTTCGGCCGTGCCCGGGTCACATTGACCGGCGACTACGTAAAGAACCTCGCCTTCAGTCAGAACGCAATCTTCCAGCGGTCCGGACAGGTCGTCGGCAGGCGCGATCAAGGCTATACGGGCAAGCTCACCGTGGGGGTGCCGGATGTCAATGAGCGCAACGACTGGCAGGTGTTCGGCGCCTATCGCTATCTTGAAGGGGATTCAGTGCCGGATGCCTTCACCGATTCCACCTTCCATCTGGGCGGTACCAACACCAAAGGTTGGATACTGGGCGGCAATTACGGCTTGGAGCACGATACTTGGCTGGGGCTGCGCTACATGGCGGCGGATGAGATCGACGGCCCGCCGTTGGCCATCGATGTGGTACAGATTTCATTTAACACGCGGTTCTGATCATGCGCCGTAAAATCATAGCATGCGCGCTGACCTGTGTTTCTGTCGCCGCGGCCGTCAATGCGCCGGCAGCGACGCGTCGCGAGGGCGGGGAGGGGAGCGGTCAGCAGCACATGGTGCAGCAGCTCACGCAACAGAACGCCGATCTGCAGCAACAGCAGGCCGCGCTCGCCGAGGAGCGCGACGGTTTGAAAGCGCAGCTCGGCAAACTCAACGCGACACTTGCCACTGACCAGCAGGCGTTGAGCCGCGCCAAGGATGCAGAGGCGTCCTTGGCCGGCAAGTTCAACGATCTGCTCGGCAAGCACTCCAGCCTGCAGACCCAAAACAAGTCCACGCAGGAAAAACTTCTGGATGCCGAACGCCGCATCAAAATACTCAATGGTAAGATCGCCGATCTCGCGCATCAAGATGCCGCCTGCGAGGTGAGCAATCGCAAGCTCTATCGGCTGGATGTGAAACTGCTGGAGCGTTACCGGAACAAAGGTGTCTTCGACGCCTTGCGGCAAGCCGAGCCGGTGACCGGCCTGAAGAAAGTCGAGATGCAGAACATCATTGATAAATACCGTGATGAGATTGACGCGCAGCGGATTCCGGGTTCCACCACAACCAGTAAATGACGCCTGTCAGAATTTAATCTCAAAGCGGTTTTCATAGGTGATCGCCAGACAGTTCAATACCAGTCGCCATTGGCGTAACGGCTGGTTCCAGCGCCGCGCCAGATGATGCTGCGAAAGGTACATTCGAACCAGCAATTCGTTCTCGTCCAGGAAAATGCCGTGGCGTTTGCCGACCTTTGCCAGCGACAGGTGCAGGGACTGAACGGCTTTGGTCGAGTATATGGCTTCGCGCAGCGGGACAGGCAGCTTGAACAATCCGGTCAGTTGATCCCAGTGTGCGCGCCAAAGCTGGCCGATGGCTGGATAATGTTCATCGCTATCGCACATGAATCGCGTCATTGCCTCGGCGGCGACCTCGGCGTTATCGGAGGTGTAGACGACACGTAGTGCGGCCGCCGCCTTCTTACGGTCTTTCCAGGTAACAAAGTTCAGGGAATTGTCGATCAGGCGCACCACGCAGAGCTGCGCCTGTGTCTGTGGAAACGTCTTGGCAATGGCCTCGCGCGCGCCGAGCTGTGCGTACAGGCAGGCGGCGAATATATCATTGACGCCACGCTGTTTCAGTTCAGTCATCACCAATTGCCAGGCCTGACGGTTTTCGGTGACCGAGACCCAGAGGCCCAGCGGACATTTCTGCCCCTGCATATCGATGCCTAGCGCCAACAATATGAAGTGGTTGCGGTTCTCCTTTCCGACCCGGAACTTCACCGACAAGCTGTCGAAATAGACGATAGGATACTGGCGCTCCAACGCGGTATCCTGCCAGGAGTGATAGTCGCTCAGCACCGAGTCGAAAGTGGCGCGCAGCAGGGCTGTCGGTCTATGCACATGGTAGGTATCGCGCAGCAGAGCATGGATATCCATGTTGTTCAGGCCACGTGTATAGAGCGACAATATTTTATTGCTGATCGCCGGACCTAGCGGCGGCTCGCCGGTCTCTAATGAGTCCGTTTCGTCCATAGTGTTTTCCGGTGGTGATGCCGCATGCGGCGTTGGTGGACGAAGACTCCCCTGACCGGCGCGCCAATCTATAACATCGGCGTGACAAGGAGATGTATCCCTGAGTTTAGAGCGCCCGTTGTTTTGCGCCAATTCCAAGCAAGGCCAGCAAGCCGGGAAGTAACAGCGCGAGGGCTGACGGCAAGGGTACGGCCGCGAGCGGTACGCTGGCGGCGCTGCTCAGATTCAGACCAATGTAGTTTGCTTCGATAAAGGCCTGTTGTGCGCCGCAGCTATTGTCCGAGCGGGTGGCGTCGGCATGGGATTCCCCGCGATGCTCAGCATGCTTCTGATACGCGTGGTGTCCGAAACTGTGTGAAGCCGTTGTCGGCCGGCCGCAAACATCCGTCGCTGTATAGGCGTCAAGCATGCTTTCGAGGGACACCCTGACCGTCGTGGCGTTGATCCAGTGGCTGCCTGACAGGTCGACTTGCGTCGCTGCGGTCCACGAGTGCAGCGCGCCGTCACTCAGGCCAAGGTTGCTTGAGGTGCCAAGAAAGTTGTTTGCGAAAGGTCCGGAGGCCGGTGGATTGTTTTTGTCGATAGTCAGCGCCCCCCCATCGACACTCACAGTGCTGTTGCGCCCAAACAATCTGTAGTCGCCGACTTCCGTGAACGCCAGGCTGCCGAAGGTATAGCCGGCGTGCGCTTGTATGTCAATGAATGTTGTGGCCGTGGCCGATGACATCCCGCTGCCGTTGAGTGAGCTCGATGTGAATTGCGCGGGTGAAAAGAACAGGTCGTCGCCGCTGACGGTCGGCGTGCCGTACAGGCCGAGCAGACTGCCGTCAAAGGTGAAATCGACATCGGTGCCGGAGACGGTAATTAAAGCGGCATTTGCCGGCGCGTGCGATAGCCCGGCCAGTAGCCCCGCCAAAGCGGTGATGATCGGAACAATCTGGTTTTTTCTCATGGCAGTATTCCTCCTATAAATGGCGCTGTTGCGTCGGATGACGCCTGCAAGTCGGTGTTATTACCGATCGTGTGCGAGTCTATGTATGAATTCTTGCAACTGTATGGCTATCGTGTTTCATATTTATTAATAGACATGAACATCGTGGCGTCTTATTTTAGATTCGTGCGCGGATGTCCCGCCGCGCCTCGTATGGGCGCTGTAACATGAACTTCAAAAATACGTAATGTGCCATTAACGCCGTGTGACTAGGCTGGCCGCGCCGATCTCGTCAGGAAGTACATCGTCATGTCCATAAACCGTTTGTGCGCACCCGTTGACGGCGTCGGTCGGCATGGGCCGTTGACTGTCTCGATTGCCATCGAGGCACAGGAAATACGCGAAACGCAGCGTCTGCGTCATCAAGTGTTCGTTGCGGAAATGCGCGCCAATCTACGGTGCTGCGCAAGCGACATACAGGAAGACGAATTCGATCAATATTGCCGCCATATCGTGGTGCGGGATTTGGCTACAGGTGAGGTGGTTGGCTCGACACGTCTGCTCTTGCAGGATGACGCCGGTGACGCCGGAATGTATTTCGCAGAAACAGGATTTGATATCGAGAACATCTTGAAACTGCCGGGGCGTTTCATGGAGATCGGCCGCCAGTGCATTCGTGTCGATTATCGCAACGGTAACGTGCCGCGCCTGCTCTGGACGGCGATCATCCAGCAGATGCAGGCCCATGACATCGACCATTTGTTGGGTTGTGTGAATTTGCCAATGAGTGAGGGCGGCGCCTACGCCCGTGCGCTCGTTGCGCAATTGCCGATCCGGTATTTCACGCCGAGAAGTCTGCGCGCCACACCCCGTCTTCCCTTACCGGTCGGTGGCGCCGCTAACGGCCTGCCGTTAATGCCGCCCGCGCCGCTAACGGCCTGTCTGCGCATGGGCGCACTGCTTTGCGGCGATGCCGGTTGGGATCCGGTGTTCGATTGTGCCGATATCCTGGTGTTGGCGCATCGCGAGCAATTGGCGCCGCGACATGCGCGCCAATTCCTGTCTGCGATGACTGTTGCGTTATGACAATGCCACAGGTTGTGCCCGCCGTATCGTGCCGGGGGTATTTGCCCGGCGGCTCTGACCCGCGCTGCGAACGGCAATCAGGCGGCGCGAATCGCGCCGGTGTCGGTTACATAGGCTGCTTGCGGATGGCTGAGCTGGCTGGCGGCAACTATCACCAGCCGGAATTCGAGACCGATGGCCGGATCATGATCGAATAGGGAGGGATAGTATTCGACTAGCACCCTGAGGTGATCGGGGTTCAGATACAGCACGTTTGGCCGGATGCCATGCTCGCGTTCATAGGATTGCGCTGTCGAAAGGATGTGGTCAAGCATTGATCATACCTCTTGGTAGTCTTGCAGGACAATGCAAGTTTTCCAGGCGCTTCTTACACGCTGATGACTGTTGGATGACAGTGATGTTGCGAACTTCGCTTGGATCGGCGCGCCTGGATGTCAATGGAATGATGCGTGCCGGCGGTGCGGGAATTTCTGGAACGCCGCACGGTCATAAGAAAGTCACTATGCTTTGTTAATCTAACGATACTTCCATTCGAGGGATTGGCGATGACATCATTCAACTTGCTATCAACCGCAATGACGACAGTCCATGGCGCGCCGGACAAGCGTGCGCAGCAGCGCACGACTGTATCCGTTCCTCTCGCGTTGATTCATGATGATATTGAGCTGAATGACTGCCACGTACTGAACATCAGCAGCAAAGGCATCTGTATAGAGTTGCCCCGCGATCTGGAGGCCTCATTTGGTGTTCTCATCAGTTTCCGATTGCATATCTGGACAGGGTATGACCATATATCGCGCTATCTGCGCGCAGAGGTTGTTCGCTCCGAGCATCGGTTCCTGGCGGCGTGTATTGTCGATCATGTCCGGATTGCGAACGCGGTGGTGCAGGATATCCTATATTATCAACAGCTCGAGCGCCGCAATGCGGCGCGTCCGGCGACTCTGCGCGCGTCACTCGGCGCCAACCTTGGATCCTGGTTCGCTAGGCTGATGTCTTGACTGTCCGCGCCAATTCCAACGCGGACAGCGTTTCATTGTCATGCCGCGTCGGGCGCGCAATTGCCGGCGCGCCCTATTGGCCATGAAATGATATAAATAACATCGAGATGTTGGAATTCGAGTGGTCAGCGATTGACTGCGTGCGGGCCTATCCGGTCAAGCGGCAACCAGCGCAGATGGTCAAATTCATGTCCGCGCCAATAGTGCAATCCTTCCCGGAAACTATTTCATCCATTAACTGTCCAATTTCATTGAAAGATGAATGCCCGAGTCCGTTGCGTGTCGTGCGGTGGTCGGACTCTAGCCGGGCGTAGGCTGCGGATATTGGTCGTAACTTGATAATTAGCAACGCACCCGTATTCTGTGAAATGTATTAGAGACAATCTAACTAAAAGTATTGACTCTTTGATTGAAAAATAGAGAGGCCCATCATGCATCTCCATATCGCCAACTTGTCACCACAGGTGTCGAAAAAAGATCTGGGTATTTTATTCGGACGTTATGCCGCGCCGCACTGTTGCCAAACGTTCAAGAAGCGAACACGTGATGGAAAGTTGCTGCATTACGCCTACCTGAATGTCGACAGCGAGGTCACCGGAAAGAGGTTGATACAACGTTATGACAACGCGTCAATGCAAGGAACCCACATTACCGTAAGATCATTGGTAGCCCGTCGAGTCGACAATGAACGACGCGATGTAAATTGGCGCTGCCATCCTTGGCAGCGTCCGGAACGGCGCGTGCGCGAGCGCCGCATGCCAAACATAGCGGCTGATCTGTTTGAATTGAAGGGGTCCGATGGAGTCCTGCCGGGAAGATGATCGTCGGCGGGAGAATTGTATCGCTGTGCATTCATTCTCCCGCCGATTTCTTTTTCACTGCTTGCCTTCTGGTCTTCACCTGCTGCCAGTTCTTCAGCATCGCCTGCAATGCGGCCTCGGGTGTCTTGCGTGGATAGGTGTCATAGTAATTGCCGCGATATCGCCATGTGCAGCACCATTGCGGATGCTTCTCCCCAAAGCGTCGGAAGCGCCACAGCCCAACTATGACAGGGGCTGCCTTGGCGAGCAGCTCTCCCAGTAACGCCCGTTTACCCATCACTATAATCCTGCCTAGCAGGAAGGTCATGAAGCCCGGCAGCCAGGATTCTCATTACCGCGATTACAAACCGTAACCGAAGGACTTGATTACCCGCGTGGCTTTTTCTCCCTTCAGGTACCTCATGAACGCTGCGGCGGCGGTTTGGTCCCGGCCCTTTGCCAGGATTACCGCATCCTGACGGATGGGCTGGTAAAGCTTGGCGGGAATCAGCCACGCGGAGCCTTCGATCTTGCCATCCTTGAGCACTTGAGAGAGTGCCACGAAGCCAAGTGCGGCATTGCCGCTGCTGATGAACTGATGCGCCTGGGCGATATTCTCGGCAGTGACGAACTTGGGTTGCAGGGCGGCATAGACACCTAGTGAACTCATCACTTCCACGGCGGCCGCGCCGTAGGGCGCGAGTTTGGGGTTGGCCACGGCGATGTGGTCGAAATCGCCCTTCTTCAGCACTTCTCCCGACTCATCGACGACAGCCGGTTTGGCTGACCAGAGTACCAGTTTCCCGGTAGCGTATGTGAATTGACTGCCGGGCACGGCGCAATTTTCTTTCACAAGTCTGGCAGGCGTATTCGCGTCCGCCGACAACAGTATTTCGAAGGGCGCGCCATTCTTGATCTGGGCGTAGAACTTGCCCGTCGCGCCGTAGGAGGCGATGATCCTGTGGCCGGTATATTTCTCGAAATCGAGGGCGATCTGCCGCATCGGCGCGGTAAAATTCGCCGCTACCGCGACATAGATGTCGTCTGCTTGCGCTTGGAAGGTGACCCCAAGAAGCGGCACCAGTAGGAAGAATAACCGGCGAGAATTTTTCATGGCAAACTTCCTGGCAGTTTGTTGAATTTGCCCCGAAACCATTATCAAACTGTCGAGTCATAAGACGCAATGAATTTCGCTGTGGTGGCATGCGATGCGCGATGCTGATGTGATGCAAGAATCGCCGTTCACGATAAACGTCTGGAAGACTTCTCGCCGCCGGCCGCAAGCGCATCCCCTGCTCCATCGCACCCGAGAGACTCCGGCGCGCCTTGGTGCTGCAATCCCTCTATGGTTTTCGCGGCGAACGGCGACTGCGCGAGCAGCGTGCCCATCAATTTCGGGTGCGTGGACGTCATGTTCAATTATGGATTTCCCTAGAAGCTGATACGCAACGTACCAATCGCGCCATGCTCAAGATAGACAGCTTGAGTGCCTTGAACTGTTTGATAGCCCACCCCTAATATGAATGGCACTGACTTAAGGCGCAGCGTTATTAGCACGTGTAGCTAAGAGACTG
>VFSW01001530.1_pt1 | contig 35278 bp, 39 predicted proteins | sample 5358111 | NCBI WGS metagenome assembly VFSW01 (sample SAMN11554181, study PRJNA540505) | mine drainage metagenome | isolation source: sediment from site ElyBrook_90M | place: USA: Ely Copper Mine, Vershire, VT | collected 2017 | reverse complement strand
GTACAGCCGCCCGCCCCGCACCAGTTGGCCGCCGACCAGCCAAACTTCTTCGCGTTGCCCAATCTTCCGCAGGGAACCACGCCTGTGCGCGTGGGGGTCATCCTGCCCTTCTCCGACCCGTCGGCCAATGTCCGCGCGCTGGTCAATTCGATGATGAAGGCGGCCGAGATGGCACTCTACGATTCGGGCAACCATGACATCCTGCTGATGACCGCCGACGACACGGGCTCGGCCTCGGATTCCACCGCCGCCGCGCAAAAGCTGCTCGGCCAGGGCGCGGAGATCATCATCGGACCGCTGTTTTCCGCATCGGTCGCGGCCGTTGCCCCGCTCGCGCGCGACCGCGGCGTGCCGGTGATCGCCTTTTCGACCGACCGCACCGTGGCGGGCAACGGTGTCTACCTCCTCAGCTTCCAGCCGCAGAGCGAGGTGAAGCGGGTCGTCGCCTATGCCGTCAGCCAGGGCCGCAAGAATTTCTCCGCCATGATCCCGCAAACGCCTTATGGCGACGTGGTCGAGCAAAGCTTCCGCGAGGCCGTGACCGCAGCGGGCGCCAATGTGGTCGATGTGGAACGCTTCAATCCGGGCGCAGGCGATGTGATGGATCCGGCTGCCGCCGTCGCCAAGAGCAATTGCGACGCGATCTTCATCGCCCAGGGCGGCGCGCTGCTGCGCAGCATCGCGCCCACGCTGGCCTATGACGGCATCGACCACACCAAGGTGCAATATCTCGGCACCGGGCTTTGGGACGATCCTGCCAACACCAGAGAGCCTCTCCTCGCTGGCGGCTGGTTCGCGGCGCCGCAACCCAGCGCGGATGCGGATTTCGTCGCGAAGTATCAGCAAACCTTCGGCGCCCAACCGCCGCAACTGGCGTCGCTCGCCTACGATGCGGTGTCGCTGGTGGCGCTGCTGGCGCCCGGCGCGCCGTATCATCGCTTCACGCCGGCGGCGCTGACCAACCCGAACGGATTTGCCGGCGTCGACGGCGTTTTCCGCTTCCGCCCCGATGGATCGATCGAACGCGGCCTGGCGGTGCTGGCCCTTCAGCCGGATGGGTTTTCGGTGGTCAGTCCGGCACCGACAACCTTCCAGGCGAGCGGCTCCTAAACCGTCAGCTCTTCTATGACGCGGTTGAGCAGCAGCATGCCCTGCGGCGTCGCGGACAGCCGATCGTGCTCAAGCTTGAGCAGGCCGGCTTCGGTGAGCGCGGCAAGGCGCTGCGGCGGCAACGGCGCATCCCAGCGCGCGTCATAGGCGGCGAGGTCGATCCCTTCGCGCAGCCGCAGATTCATCAGCAGATGTTCGCGCGCGGCGTCACGGCGGTCGACCTCGCTTATGTCCGCGAACCCGTGACCCTCGGTCATCACCTTTTCGCGCCAACGTTCCGGCAGACGTTCGCATGCCGTGGCAAAGCGTTTGCCATTCAGATCGAGCCTGCCATGCGCGCCCGCCCCAACGCCCGCATAGGAACCGTAACGCCAATAGAGAAGATTGTGCCGCGACTCGCAGCCGGGCCGCGCATGGTTCGACACCTCGTAAGCCGGCAGGCCCGCGCCCGCCGCGATCTCCTGCGTCGCTTCGTAGAAGGCGGCGCCGAGATCGTCTTCGGGAATCTGCAGCGCGCCTTGCCGATGCAACGTCGCGAACGGCGTGCCCGGCTCGATGGTGAGTTGATAGAGCGACAGATGTTCCGTGCCGAGCGACAAGGCTTCGGAAAGCTCGTTGCGCCAGGCCGCAATGCTTTGGCCCGGCCGTGCATAGATGAGATCGAACGACACGCGCGGGAAGGTCCGCTGCGCCAGCGCCAGCGCCCTCTTCGCTTCATCGACATTGTGCAGCCGGCCGAGGAATTTCAGATCGGCATCGTTCAGCGCCTGGATGCCGAGCGACAGCCGGCCGACACCCGCCTTGGCATAATCCGCGAAACGCGCCGCGTCGGCGCTCGCCGGGTTGGCTTCCATCGTGATTTCCAGATCGTTGGCGCCGCGCCACAGCCGCGCCGCGGCGTCGATCACGCGCCCGACGGCGCGCCCGCTCATCAGGGACGGCGTGCCGCCGCCGAAGAAGATGGTCTGCAGGACCGGACGGTCATCGCTCTGCAACTCGGCGACATAGGAGAGCTCCTTCAGAATGGCCTCTGTCCATCCGTCTTCGTCGATGCTGTTGCGCACATGCGAATTGAAATCGCAATAAGGGCACTTGGCCGTGCAGAACGGCCAATGCACATAGAGGCCGAAGCCGCTCATGGCGCGAAGACGGCGCGCGCGAATTTTTCGAAAGCGCGGGCGCGATGGCTGATGGCGTGTTTCCGCGTCGGCTCGATTTCGCCGAAGGTCTCATGCAGGCCGTCGGCGACGAAGATCGGATCATAACCGAAGCCCCGGTCGCCGCGCGGCGGAAAGACCAGCCGGCCGTGCACTTCGCCCTCGAAGATCTCCGTCTCGCCGGACGGCGCGGCCAGCGCCAGGGCACAGACGAATTTCGCCGAAGGATCGCGCGCGCCCTTCCCCTGCAATTCACGCTCGACGCGCGCCATGGCGACGGCGAAATCCTTTTTCGGTCCGGCCCAGCGCGCCGAATAAATGCCTGGCGCACCGTCGAGGGCTGTGACGCTCAATCCGGAATCGTCGGCCAGCGCCACCAGACCGCTTGCAGCGGCCGCCGCGCGCGCTTTCAACGCCGCGTTCTCGGCGAAGGTCGCGCCGGTCTCTTCCGGTTCCTCAAGACCCAATTCCGCGGCACCGCGCACGCCGACGCCATGCGCGGCCAGAAGCTCAGCAATCTCGCGCACCTTGCCGGGATTGTGGCTGGCGACCAGCAATGTGGAACCGCCCGCGAGTTTCATGCGCCGAGCACCGCCTTCTGCGAGGCGACGAGTTCGCCGATGCCCTTGCGTGCGAAGCGCAGCATCTGGGCGAACTGTTCGTCGCTGAACGGCGCGCCTTCGGCCGTGCCCTGGAGCTCGACCAGTCCGCCGGCGCCGGTGAGGACGAAATTCGCGTCCGTCTCGGCGGTGGAGTCCTCGGCATAATCGAGATCGAGCATGGCCTCGCCCTTGACGATGCCGCAGGACACCGCCGCGACATGGTCCTTGATCGCCGGCTTGGTCAGCATGCCGGTCTTCTTCATGAAGGCGATGCAGCCCGCCAGCGCCACGAAACCGCCGGTGACAGACGCCGTGCGGGTGCCGCCATCCGCCTGCAACACGTCGCAATCGACCACGATCTGGCGTTCGCCCAGCGCCGTCAGGTCGACGACGGCGCGCAGGGAACGGCCGATCAGGCGCTGAATCTCCTGGGTGCGGCCGGATTGTTTGCCGACGGCCGCTTCCCGGCGCATGCGTTCATGGGTGGAGCGCGGCAACATGCCATACTCCGCCGTCACCCAGCCCTTGCCCGAACCGCGCAGGAAGGAGGGGGCGGTCTCCTCCAGGCTGGCGGTCACCAGGACGTGGGTGTCGCCGAATTTGACCAGACAGGAGCCCTCGGCGTGCTTGGCGACCCCGGGTTCCAGGCTCACGCTGCGCAATTGGTCGGCCGCGCGCGATAGATTGCGCATAGAGTCTCCCTTGAAGTTTGTGGCATCCGTCGTTACCTAGCGGCTCCGGCTGGCTTTGTCCAAAGCGGGGTTGGCCGTCTTGGGAATACTATAACCGGTTCAAAGGCTTGGGTATGACTCCTTCCAGGACCGACGCCGGCATTCTTGAAGATCGGCAGCGCGAGATTTTCCGCCACCTGGTGGAAGCCTTCATCACGTCCGGCGAGCCGGTCGGTTCCCGCACGCTTTCCCAGCGTCTGCCTATGGCCCTGTCGCCGGCCTCGATCCGTAACGTCATGGCGGATCTGGAGACCATGGGATTGCTCTATGCCCCGCATACCAGCGCCGGGCGGGTTCCCACGGAAAAGGGCCTGCGGTTGTTCGTCGACGGGCTGTTGCAGATCGGTGAGCTGGACCCCGCCGAACGCGCCGGCATCGAAGCACGCATGAGCGGCACCGGCCATGGCGTGGAAGAGGTGCTGACCCAGGCCACCACGCTGCTGTCGGGCCTGTCGCGCTGCGCCGGGCTGGTGGTGGCCGCCAAACAGGATTCGGCGCTCAAGCATGTGGAGTTTCTGAGCGTCGCGCCGGGCAAGACGCTGGTGGTCATCGTCGCGGACGACGGACAGGTGGAAAACCGGCTGATCGACACGCCGATCGGTTTGCCGGCCTCGGCGCTGTCGGAAGCTTCGAACTATCTGAATGCGCGCTTGCGCGGACGCACGCTGGATGTAGCGCGCACGGAAATCCTGGCCGATCTCGAGGGCGAACGCGCGGAACTCGACGCCTTGACCGCCAAGATCGTCGCGGAAGGCCTGGCGACGCTGGCCACGCACGCCGACAGCGAAGAGAAGGTGCTGATCGTGCGCGGCACCTCGCATCTGCTTGAAACCATGGAAGCGCAAGGCGATCTGGAGCGCATCCGCACGCTGTTCGATGACATCGAGCGCAAGAACGATCTGATCCGCCTGCTCGAACTGGCGAAAGACGGCGACGGCGTGCGTATTTTCATCGGCTCGGAGAACAGGCTATTCAGCCTTTCCGGTTCGTCGATCGTCGCGGCGCCCTATGCCAATGCACAGGGAAAGGTCATCGGCGTCATCGGCGTTCTGGGGCCCACGCGGCTCAATTACGGACGCATCATTCCAATGGTCGATCACACGGCGAAGGTGATCGGACGTTTGCTCGGACAGGGATATCAGGTTTAAGGAAGCATCATGGTCGACGAAAACGAACAGCAAGCCGCGGAAGCCCCCGCACCCCAGCCGCAGAACGATGCGGAGGCGCAACTTGCCGAGATGCGCGATCGCATGCTGCGCGCCCTGGCCGACGCCGAGAACACCCGCCGCCGCGCCGAGCGCGAGCGGCAGGAGGTCTCGCAATACGCCATCGCCCGCTTCGCCCGCGACATGCTGCAGATCGCCGACAATTTCGGCCGCGCCTTGGCCGCCTGCCCGAAGGATCTGCGCGACGCCGCCGACCCGCAGGTGAAAGCCGTGATCGACGGCGTCGAGGCGACGGAGCGCCAGCTGCTGGGCACGCTGGAACAATACGGCGTCAAGATGATCGACACCTCGGACTCCAAGTTCGATCCCAACCGCCACCAAGCCATCGCCGAAGTGCCCGGCGAGGGCAAGCCGCCCGGCGCCATCGTGAACGTGGTCCAGACCGGCTACATGATCGGCGAGCGTCTGCTGCGCCCCGCCATGGTGACGGTGGCACGCAAGGAAAACGGCGCTCCGACCGGAGTCGATACCAAGGTGTGAGGATGCGCCAGGGCGCGTATCCCGCTAGGATGACTTGATGAGCGATGTCCGGATCGTGGTGGCGGGAGCGTCGGGGCGCATGGGCCGGGCGCTGGTGCGCGTCATCGCGGAAACCAAAAACTGTGTGCTGTCGGGCGCGTTGGAGGCCAAGGGTCATCCCGATTTCGGCCAAGACGCGGGCGCACTTGCGGGCCTCAAGCCGCTCGGCGTCCTGCTGACGGACGATCCGGCCGCCGTGATGGCCAAAGCAAACGCTGTGGTGGATTTCACCATACCGCGCGTTTCCGTGATGCTGGCGGCGCTGGCGGCGGAGGCGGGCGCGGTGCATGTCGTCGGTACGACGGGCTGTTCGCCCGAAGACGACGCAAAGATCGCCGACGCCGCAAAGCGCACGGTCATCGTCAAATCCGGCAATATGAGTCTGGGCGTCACACTGCTCGCCGCGCTGGTGAAACAGGCTGCCAAGGCCCTTCCCGATTTCGATATCGAGATCGTCGAGATGCATCACAACAAGAAGGTCGATGCCCCTTCGGGTACGGCCTTGCTGCTGGGCGAAGCAGCGGCGCAGGGCCGCAGCATCACGCTTTCGGATCATGCCATCCGGGCCCGCGACGGCCATACCGGTGCGCGCGCGGAAGGCGCCATCGGTTTCGCCAGCCTGCGCGGCGGCACGGTGGTGGGCGAGCACGAAGTCATCCTGGCCGGCACGGGCGAGCGCATCGCGCTGTCGCACAGTGCCGAGGATCGCGCGATCTTCGCGCGCGGTGCGGTGGCCGCGGCGCTGTGGGGACAGGGCAAAAAGCCCGGCCTCTACACGATGACGGACGTGCTCGGCCTCTGATCTTTCCGCGCCGCTTCCACCGCCAGCATGGCGCGCTTGCGCGCGATACCCCAGTGATAGCCGGTGAGCGCGCCGTTGCTGCCCAGCACGCGATGGCAGGGGATCAGCCAGGAGATCGGATTGCGCCCGACCGCCGTGCCGACGGCGCGGCTTGCCTTCGGCGCCCGCAGCTTCTTGGCGATGGTGTGATAGGTGACGAGTTTGCCGCTAGGAATCATCAGCAGCGCTTCCCAGACCTTCATCTGCCAGGGCGTGCCCATCAGATGTAACGGCAGATCACCACCGTAACGCTTGGGATCGAAAATCTGCCGTGCGAATTTCTCGGTGCGGGCGGCGTTCTCGCGATAGTCCGCCTTGGGCCAGCGCGCCTGCATGTCGGCGAGCATCTCTTCTTCCGCGCCTTCGTCGCCGAAGCCGAGACCGCACACGCCTTTGCCGGTCGCCATCACCAGCGCAATGCCGAAAGGCGAAGCATGGAATCCGCAGTCGATCGCCACGCCTTTGCCGCCTTTGGCGTAGTCGCCCGGCGTCATCGCTTCGATCTTGAGACACAGATCGTGCAGCCGTGACGGCCCCGACAAGCCCGCGTCGAGCGCGGCGTCCAGAACGCTGGCGCCTTGCGTCAATTCCGACTTGGCGTGGCCCAGCGTCAGATGACCGACGAAGGATTTCGGGCTGACGCCGACGTAACGCGTGAACACGCGCTGGAAATGGAACGACGACAGGCCGGCGGCATCCGCGGCGTCTTCAAGCCGCGGCTGTTCGAGATAGTGCTCGCTCAGGAAGCGGATGGCGCGGCCCATGCGGCGCCACTGCGCGGTGTCCTCGTTGGCGTCGGTGATTTCGGTCATGGGCTCACGATGGCGCAAAGCGCCGCGTCCCGCGACCCGATTCTTGCGGCCTCAAGCGCGGTGGCGCGCCGCCCATAGCGCCGACCGCAGCGCCTGGGCGAACGAGGCCCTTTCGGACGGCGCCAGGAATGTTCCCAGACGGAACCCTTTGCCGTGGCTCCACAAGGTCAGCTGGCTGTTGTGTTCGGGCGGCTCGTCCATTTCCAGGCGTACCCAATAAGGGTTGAGGACGATGTCCTGCCGGTGGCCATTGGGCTTCTTGCGCTCGATCCTGAGACTTGAGGGCGTCAGGATGACGTGTTCCTCCCGCCCCGCGGCGATCAGATTCCGGCGAAAAGCCCAGGCGAGCAGGGCTACGCCGGCAACCATGAACGGCAGGATGAGCCAGGCGCCGTCCAGGAGGAAGCTGGCCGCCAAGACGAGATTGGCCAGCGCAAAAAGCCCGACAATGAGCGACAGCGTGCGCGGCCTGAGCGGTGGGCTTGGCCGCAACACACGGTCCAGCAGGACGTCGCGATCCTCGCTCATGAGCCAAAGATGGCCATGGCCGCGCGTGCTGGCAAGCCGTCTTGGAGACGCGGCGATTTCCGGCCATTCTCCGCGGGCTTTTCCGCCCCTGTGGACCTTCCATGGCCAAACCCTTCACGAAATCCGAGACGGAAGCCTTCTTCGCGCGGCTGAAGGCGGCGATGCCCGATCCCAAAACCGAACTCGCCTACATCAACGCCTACACGCTTCTGGTGGCCGTCGTGCTGTCGGCGCAGGCGACGGACAAGGGGGTCAACAAGGCGACGGCCAGACTGTTCGAGGTCGCCGACACCCCGGCCAAGATGGTGGCGCTCGGCGAAGCCGGGCTGACGAATTACATCAAAACCATCGGGCTATACCGCAACAAGGCGAAGAACGTCATCGCGCTGTCGAAGACGCTTCTCGAACGCCATGGCGGAGAGGTGCCGCATGACCGGGATGCGCTGGAGACGCTGGCCGGGGTCGGACGGAAGACGGCGAATGTCGTGCTCAACGTCGCCTTCGGCGAAAAGACGATCGCCGTCGACACCCATATCTTCCGCGTCGCCAACCGCACCGGCCTGGCGCCCGGCAAGACGCCGCGGGATGTGGAAGATGCGCTGCTGCGCGCCGTTCCCGACGGCTATCTGCTCCACGCCCATCACTGGCTGATCCTGCACGGCCGCTATGTGTGCACGGCGCGCGCGCCGAAGTGTCCCGACTGCGCCGTGCGCGACCTTTGCCGGTTTCCCGACAAGACGAAGGCGGCACCGGCAAAGCCGGTCAGGAAACCGGCGGGCGGCGGCCGCGCAAAGCATCCAGGCAGGTAGGATCCGCAGCCTTGTCCGTCCCATGCGGAACGGTCTCGACGTGACGGACGACCTGGGAAACGCCATTCGAATACAGGAAAAAGAACGCGCGGCAGTTCGCGTTGTCATAGCGCCACATCTCGCTCCCGTTTTCCTTGCGAACGAAAGACGGGGTGCCGAACGCGTTGAGCAGATTGCTTGCGGACAATCCGACCAGACCGGCGGGCTCGCCCGATGGCGGCGACGGCGGCAGCTCTATCTGGGGGTTTTGCGGTTCGCCGGCGCAGGCGCCAAGCATGGCGCAGAGGCCAAGGACCAGGACGGGACGGATCATACGGGACGTTCCTCGTGCGAATAGCGCTTGAACATGTGAACCATGAACGCGGCGCCGAATAAAGGCGCCATCAGATTGACCAGCGGCACCACCGTCAGGACCGAAATGACGACGCCGGCCCAGAACACGCCGCCCCCATGACGCCGGCGCAAGGCATCCGCGGCGCTGCGCGACATGTGGCGCAGGGCCACGAGCTCGAAATATTCCCGCCCCAGCAACCAGCCGTTGACGAGGATGGTGGCGATTTCGGCGATGCCGGGCACCGCGATGTCGACCGGCAGCAGCGCCAGATCGACCAGGATCACCATCGCCGCCAGGCGCAGGCCGGCAAGCAAGGTGGCGCCGAAGGATGCCCCCGCCGCCCTGGGATCGGCGGGGTAATAGCGCGCTTCCACGGCCCGGGCGACATCTTCGAGGAACAGCGACGCGAACAACGCCGCGACGGGCGCGCCCAGAAAAAATATCAGCAGAATCAGCAGCACCGGCGCCAGAAAATCGAGGAGAGCGTTCACCCAGGGCGCGCCGAGCGTCGGCAGTTGGTGCACGCCAACCTCGACCGCCACAAACAGCACGACGAACAGCACAATGGTGAGGAACAGCGACCGTATCACCACGCCGGACAACGTCCGGTCGAACAGGAGATTTGCGGCCTTGCGCAGGCTTGCGAACATGGCAGACCTCCCTATAAGACAGCGGTTGCTGGCGCAATCTCAACAGCTTGGGGCAATCATGGCGCGGAAATTCGATGTCATCGCGATGGGCAACGCCATTGTAGACGTTATCGCGCCCGTCGACGACGCCTTCCTTCTGACCCACAAGATCGCCAAGGGTGTGATGACCCTGATCGACGAATTTCGCGCCAATCAGCTCTACAATGCGTTTGCCCAACGGCTCGAAGCGGCGGGCGGTTCCGCGGCCAACACGATGGCGGGTCTGGCGTCGCTCGGCGCCCGCGGAATGTTCGTCGGCAAGGTCAAGTCCGACCGCCTGGGCGAGTCTTTCGCCGAAAGCATGAGGGACATCGGTGTTCGTTATGCGACCGCGCCGGCCGACGACGGGCCGTCGACCGCCTGCTGTCTGATCGCCGTCGCGCCGGACGGCCAGCGCAGCATGAGCACCTATCTGGGCGCCAGCCGCGAGCTTGGCGCCGCCGACATCAAGGCCGCCGAGATCGCCGCGGCCGACGTGCTCTACATCGAGGGTTATCTGTGGGATACGGACTCGGCCAAGGCCGCGTCGCGCAAGGCCATTGCGATCGCCAGGGAAGCGGGAACCAAGATCGCGTTCACGCTGTCCGATCCGTTCTGTGTCGGCCGATACCGCGAAGAGTTTATTGAACTCCTGACCAACGACCTCGACGTCCTTTTCGCCAACGAGGAGGAAGCCAAGGCGCTGTTCGAGGTCGAGACCTTCGACGAAGTGCTTCAGCGCATCGAATCGTGGAACGGAATCGCGGCCTTGACGCGTTCGGCGAAGGGCTGCGTCGTGGCCCGCGGCGGCGAGGTCCATGTGATCGATGCGGCGCCGGTGGCGCGCGTGGTCGACACGACCGGCGCGGGCGACGCCTTTGCGGCGGGCTTTCTGTTCGGCCTTGTTCGCGGAATGGGCCTTGGCGCCAGCGGGCGGCTGGGCGCGTTGGCGGCAGCCGAAATCATCTCGCATTACGGTGCGCGGCCGGAAGCCCCGCTCGAGGCGCTGGCGATCAAAGCCGGCCTGATCTGAATCTCAGCCTTTCCCCTTGCGCAGATAAACGTAGAGAGCGCCTTCGCCGCCGTGGCGGCGGTGCGCCTGGCGTGTGTCGGCGATCAGGCGCGCCAGCGCCGGCTCGCCCAGCCAGCGCGGCACCATCGTCTTGAGCACGCCGCGCGACCGTCCGGCCAGCTCCATGTCGAACGGAGCATGAGGGTCGGGTGCGCGCATGCCCTTTCCGGTGACGACGAGCACCAGCCGGTCGCCGCGTCGGTGAGCGCCCTGCAGAAAGGATGAAAGCGTCTGGTGCGCCACCTGCTCGGTCAACCCATGCAGGTCGAGCTTGGCGTCCGGCACGGCGGTACCCCTTCGCAATCGTTCGCTGGTTCGCCCGTCGACACCGCTGGGGGCCGGCATCGTCACGGCCTTCTTTGGCGCGACAGGTTTTATTTCGCTCGCCTGAGCCGTTGTCTTCTTGATCTGGGCCCGACCGGAAATCACCGCGCGAAACAACGCTCGTTCGTCATCGGTCGTCGACCGGCGACTCATGACGCGATCGCCGGATAATCTGTTCTCGGTGCGAGACGCGCCGCCACCGTCTTGGGAAGCAGCACAAAGAGCCGTCCTTGCTGCTTCATCTGCCCCGCGAGGGTCTCCGCATCCTTGCCGAAGCCGAAGAAGATATCGCCGCGAACCGGGCCGCGGATCGCCCCGCCGATGTCCTGGGCGATAAAGAGGCGCCGCAGCGGTTTGGCGTCGGGCAAGGTGGTGGACAGGTAATACGGCACGCCCAGCGCGTGCAGACGCGCGTCAACGGCCAGACTCGCACCCGGCGTCAGCGGCACGCCTTCCGCGCCCTTGGCGCCGAGCCTGGCGTCGCCAATCGGTTCTTCCTTGAAGAAAACATACGAGGCGTCGGTTTCCATGACCGCCTTTGCCGCCGCGGGATGGGACAACAGCCAGGCGCGAATGCTCTGCAGCGAAACATTTTCACGCGTCAGCGCGCCGCGATCGATCAAGGTGCGGCCGATCGGCGTATAGGGCTGGCCGTTCTGCGCCGCATAACTCACGCGCATCTCTGTTCCGTCATCGAAGCGCACACGGCCCGAGCCCTGGATATGCAGGAAGAACACCGCGACGGGATCGTCGGCATAAAAGAGGACATGCGCACCGGGCAGGCCGTCCGCATCGATTTCGGCCCGCGTCGCATAGGGCACGAGGCGGTTGTCCTGCACACGGCCGGCGATGTGTTCGCCACGCAGGTTTGGCCGGAATGCTCCCAGGTCGACGCTGATCAGATCGTCCGGTACGCCATAGACGGGAATCTGAAAGCGCCCATGTCTGGTGCGGCTGGCATTCAATTGCGGTTCGTAATAGCCGGTGAACAGACCGTTCCTGACACGACCGGCGCTGACTTCGATGGGCACAAACCATTGCTGGAAGAACGCCCTGGCGGAGGCCTTCTGTGTTTCAGCCGCCTGGCAGGGCGCATGCCAGTCGCCGACGGTTCCCGCGTAGCCCGCCCCTCCCATGGGCGCGCCCGCATTCTCCTTGGCCAGAGCCGCGCAGGATCGCAAAAAGGCCGAGAGCGCCGCCCGCGGATCAGACCGGTTCCAGCCGGGCAGCGCCGCGAAGGTGGTCTTCGTCAGGCGAAGGGGACCGGCCGTCGGAGGGCGCATGGCCCACCAAATCCAGCCGGCCGCCAGAGCGAATCCGAGAAGGCCGAGGAAAATCGCCGCGAGAAGACGCCAGCGCACGGTCAGGCAAGCTTCAAGGCAGGTCGCCCGACGTCGCGACCAGCGTCCAGTTGGGATCGCGCGCCCGTACGTCGCGCGAGAAGGTCCAGACGTCGATCACTTCGCGAACCGTCTTGGTGTCGCCTTCGATGAGCGCTTCGTGTGCGTCCGTGGTTGCCGAAATAAACTGCGCGCCGAATGTCAGTGTGACCTCGGCCATACGTCCCTTGAGGGCCGCCGCGACGATCTTCACATCCTTGAAGCCCACGAACGTGAACGCGACCTTCTCGCCGCGCTGTTCGCGTCCGCGTATGGCGGCATCGAAGGCGGCATAGACTTCCTCGCTGAGGAGCGGGCGCAATGCGGCGCGATCGTTGTTCGCAAAGGCCGTCACGATCATTTCATAGGCCGCGCGCCCGCCCGAAAGGAAGTGATCCTTGTCGAACGCACGATCGGCGAGCTGGATGTCGACGAGTCCGCCGGCCACCGGATCCGACGGCCGCTGGGCAAGGGCCGGGCGTGCCGGGATCCTGCCGTCATCCTTCGCGGGGGCGTCGCCGGTCCGCGCAGGCGGATTGCCGGACAACCGGTAGTTCTCCTGCGGCGGGCGTTCGTGGCCCGTCCGGCGACCCAGCACCATGTAAAGGCGGAACAGGATGATGCCGGCCACCGTGGCAATCAGGAGGATGTCGAGCAATTGAAAATTCGCCATGTCGGGCACCTTTTCCGCGGTTGCGCGGAAGACGTCCATCCTACCGCCCCCCGCCAAGGGGGTCCAGTTAATATCCCGGCAAGGCGGATTTTGGGCAAACGTGGTTGCCGCGGGGTTGAAACTGTCCAATTGCTTGTCTTGGGCGAGCGTTCCGTGCTAGCGCCCCCAAGCGATTTTCCAAAGGTTTACAATGAGCGGCGATATTCCGGCTGAGGGCAGTGAGAATGGCATGGACGCACAGGCGCCCCGTGTCCAGGTTGTCGGCCAATACATCAAGGATCTTTCCTTCGAAAATCCGGGCGCGCCGGCGAATTTGACCTTTCGCCCACAGATCGAGTTGAGCGTCGACCTGCAGGCGCGGCAGGTCGAACGCGAGCATTTCGAGGTCGAACTCAAGCTGCGCATTTCCGCCAAGAACGAAGAAAAGCCTGCCTTTCTGCTGGAGCTGGTTTACGCCGGCCTGTTCCAGCTGCAGAACATTCCCGACGAAGTGCGCCAGCAGGTGCTGCTGATTGAGGCACCGCACATCATGTTCCCCTTCGCGCGGCGGATCGTCGCCGATGTCGTGCGAGACGGCGGCATGCCGCCGCTGATGATCGAGCCGATCGACTTCGCGGCGCTCTATCGCGCAAAGGCGATGGAAATGCAGCAGATGCGCACCGGCAATCCCGGCCATATGGACGCGTAGGGCAAGCCCTTAACCCCAGTTCCACACAGCGCCTTCGCCAAGCTCGCGCCTGACAAAGTCGGCATGGGCTTCGCGCTCGGCCGCCGTCAGCAGCGGCGGCAACGGCGCGGGGCGTGTCCGTGCCGGCCGGTTCTCGTCGACCGTGGCGGCGGCCGCATCGTCCGCGGGCGCCAGCAGAAGGCGCTTCTGCCGTCCGCCGATCAGTTCGAGATAGACCTGCGCCGTCAGTTCGGCGTCGAGCAGCGCCCCGTGCTTCTCGCGCGCCGACAGGTCGATGCCGAAACGCTTGCACAATTCGTCGAGCGAATAGCGCACGCCGGGGAGCTTGCTCTTCGCCATTTCGATCGTGTCGATGGCGCGGGCCGCCGGGATGCGTTCGCCGCCGATCCGGTCGAGCTCGGCGTTGACGAATTTCAGATCGAAGCTGGCGTTGTGGATGACAAGCGGCGCATCGCCCAGGAACTGCAGAAAGGCTTCGGCGATTTCCGGGAAGCGGGGCTTGTCCGCGAGGAACGCGCCGGTGATGCCGTGCACACGTTCGGCTTCCGGCGGCATGTCGCGGTCGGGATTGAGATAGCGCTGAAAGGTCTTTCCCGTCGGAAAATGATCCATCAGCTCGACACAGCCGATTTCGACGATGCGATGTCCGTCGGACGGCTCGAACCCCGTGGTTTCGGTGTCGAGTACGATTTCCCGCATACTATTCCGTCTCCGCAGAACCGGCGCGGCGCGCGCGCAATTCCGCCACGATCTTCTTCACCTGCCCGAAAGCGTGGTCGAGGCCTTCCCCGGTTTCAACCACAAAATCGGCTTTTGCGCGCTTTTCCGCATCCGGCATCTGCCGCGCGAGAATGCGATCCATCTTGTCCTGCGTCATGCCCTGCCGCGACAGAACGCGTCGGCGCTGGACCTCCGGCGGCGCCGAGACCACCACCACGGCGTCCACGCGCGCATGCCCGCCGGTTTCGAACAGCAGAGGGATATCCAGAACGACGAGGTTGGCGCCTTCGGCGTGCGCCTTGTCGATAAAGTCGCGCTGGGCCACGGCCACCAGAGGATGCACGATGGCTTCAAGCTGCGCGAAAGCGGTTTTGTCGGCCGTCACCCGGCGTGCGAGTTCGCCGCGATCGACACGGCCATCCTTGACCGAACCCGGGAAGGCCTCGGCGATCCTGTCCACCGCAACCCCACCCGGCTCGTAGAGCGCGTGGACGGCCGCATCCGCGTCGTAGACCGGCACACCAAGCCTGACGAACATCTTCGCCGTTTCGCTCTTGCCCATGCCGATCGAACCGGTGAGTCCGACCAGGATCGGACGGTCAGCGGCCATGTTCCAAAGCCTCTTCCAGCATGCTCCGCAGTGCAGCCGAGACCTCAGGCTCGACGCCATAGAAGGCTGCAAAGGCCGGCACGGCCTGGTGCATCAACATGCCCAATCCGTCGATCGTCTTGAGTCCGCATGCTCTGGCACGCGCCAGGAGTCCGGTTTCGAGCGGGTTATAAACGCCGTCGACAACCAGCGCATCTTTCGGCAGCGGATCGAGCGGCAGATCGACGGACGGCGTCCCGCTCATTCCGGCGCTGGTCGCATGGACCAGCAGGGCAACATCTTTCCCGGCGCCGATCCAACCGTCGAAGCCCATCGGCACAAGCCTCGCCTTGATCTTCGGCGCGACGGACGCCGCCAGACTTTGGGCGCGCCCGAGGTTACGGTTGAGGATGCGGATTTCGCTCACGCCAAGCTCGGAGAGCGCGCAACACGCCGCGCGCGCCATGCCGCCGGCACCCCAGATCGCCGCCTTCGCGCCCTTAAGGGCGCTGGCGTCCATGCCCTCGCGCAGGCTTGCACACAACCCCGTGGGATCGGTATTGCGCGCCTCGATGCCGTCTTCGCCAAACAGCAGAAGGTTCGCGGCGCCGGCCACCTCGGCGGCGTGGTCACAGCGATCCGCAAGCGCAAACGCGGCTTCCTTGTGCGGCACGGTGACATTGACGCCCTTGAATCCGGCCCGACGCAGACCGTTCAAGGCCGCGGCAAAGTCTTCTTTCCGGATGGCGAGCGGCACATAGGCCGCGTCGAGGCTGTATTCGCGGATCCAGTAACCGTGCAGCCTCGGCGACAGGGAGTGGGAGATGGGCCAGCCGACGACGCCCGCAAGTTTCGCGGCTCCCGTGATGTTCATTGCCGGATGACCCCATGATCGCGCAGCACTGCCAGCAACGGTATCAGCGGCAGGCCGAGCACCGAAAAATAATCGCCTTCCACCCGTTCGAAAAGCTGTGCGCCACGCCCTTCGAGATGATAGCAGCCGACGCTGCCCAGAATGGCGTCCCCTTCGGCCGATAAATAGTCCTGGAGAAATTCCTCGCTGAAGCACCGCATCCACAGCGTGGCCTCCTCGTGGCGGCGCCAGATCGGCGACCCCCCCCTGGCCAGGACGCAGGCTGTCGCGAGGGTGTGCTGCTTGCCGCGCAGCTGCCGAAGCAAGGCGCAGGCCCCGGCCATATCCGGCGACTTGTCGACCATCCGGCCTTCAAACGCGAGCACCTGGTCGCAACCCAGCACAAGCGCCTGTGGATTCTTCGCCGAGACGCGGATCGCCTTGAGTTCCGCCAAGGTGTCGGCAATTGCGGCGGCCTGTGCCCCGTCCGCGAGCAGCGAGGTTTTGATCTCATCCTCGTCCACGCCGGCGGGACACACCTCGAAAGGCACGCCCCCGGCGCGGAGCAGCCGGGCGCGGACGGCGCTCGCCGAAGCCAGGACCAGCGGGCTCATTCCGGGTTGTCCCGGCGCTCGGCCATATAATTCAGGATCGTGGCCGCCGTCTCCTCGACCGAACGTCTTGTGACATCGATCGACGGCCACCCCTGCTGTTCGTAGAGACGCCGGGTGGTCATGACTTCGGCCCGCACTTTTTCAAGGTCGGTGTAATCCGTCACCATCTGTTCGCCGATGGTTGCCAGACGGTTGCGCCGTATCTGGACCAGACGTTCGGGGGAGGCCCACAAACCGACGACCAGAGGCTTGGTGTACGCCAGCAGCTGGGACGGCGCCGGCATGCCGAGAACCAGAGGCACGTTCGCCGCACGGACGCCTCGCATGGCGAGATATACACAGGTCGGCGTCTTGGACGTGCGGCTGGCGCCAACCAGGATTGTATCGGCGCCGCCGAGATCGTCCAGCGCCTGGCCGTCGTCGTGCTGGATCGTGAAATTCAGCGCTTCGATCCGCTGCAGATAGCGTTGATCGACTTCATGCTGTCCACCAGGCCTGTGAGTCTTCGGTGCACCGAAGAAGCGCTGCATCAGACTCACGGGTCCTTCCATGAGATCGAAGAACGGAACGCTGATCATCGTGCACTGCGCGACGAGTTCGTTGCGCAGTTCCAGATTCACAACCGTGAACAGCACAAGCCCCGGATGTTCGCGAATATAATCGACGGCACGCAACAGCTGCCGTTCGCTGCGGACCAATGTGTAGGAATGCTCCTGAACGATCACGCCTTCGAATTGGGCAAGTGCGGCTTTGGCGACGGCGTGTAATGTCTCGCCGGTCGCGTCCGAAATCAGATGGAGGTGAAATTGTTCACTCACAGCCTTGCTCCTGATCCATCCACGCCATGCCTCCGACTATGCACATAACTGGCGCGGCCGACCAAGGCCGGTGCGTCTATGGGCGCGGAATCCCGCGAACCGCGCCAACCCCGCACAGCCTGTCCTATTAGCCACACTTTCCGAAGCTCTTGAGTCTATTAATATTCCGGCCTACAGAAAATCCACACTCACCGACTGCTCCACAATTCACAGCCCAAACATCATCTTCAGAATCCTTTACTAGGAGTCTTGTATTGGAGAAGAGAAAGAAACTGCTCGAAGTACTGGAGCGGAAAATCGTCACTCCTCCGCCGCTTTGGATGATGCGTCAGGCTGGCCGGTATCTTCCGGAATATCGGGAAACGAGAGCAAGAGCCGGATCCTTCTGGAAAATGTGCATGTCGCCAGACTTGGCGGCGGAAGTGACGATCCAGCCGATCGAACGTTTCGGTTTCGATGCGGCGATCATCTTCTCGGACATTCTGGTCGTGCCTGCAGCCTTGGGACTGTCGGTGGAATTTGAGGAGGGTGTCGGCCCCAGGCTTCCTTCGATCAGCACGACGAATGGCCTGGAACACGATCAGGCGAAATGGTCGCAGACTCTGGAGCCCGTGTACGAGGCGCTTCGTCTTGTGCGCGGACGGTTGCCGGCGTCGACGATGCTGCTCGGCTTTGCCGGCGCGCCCTGGACCTTGGCGACGTATCTCGCGGCCGGCAGGGGCGGCGACGAACAGAAAGCTGCGAAGATTTGGGCCTATCGCGATCCGGACGGGTTCAAAGAGCTTATGGACGTTCTTGTCGCCTGCGTTTCCCAGCATCTCGTGGCACAGCTGAAGGCCGGGGCCGATGCCGTTCAGATTTTCGACAGCTGGGCATCCGGTCTGCCGCGAACGGCATTTGCCCGATGGGTGGTCGCGCCGACCCGGGAGATTGTCGCCAAAATACGGTCTCAGGTTCCCGGCGCACGGATCATCGGGTTTCCCAGGGCCGCCACGTCGGACGGTTATGAACTCTATGCCAGGGAGACGGGTGTCGACGCTCTCTCTCTCGATACGGCGGTGGCGATGGATTGGGCAGCCGGCACACTGGGAACGCGGGTCGCCTTGCAGGGCAATCTTGACCCTATTGCTCTGATCGCGGGGGGTCGTGCGCTGGCGGAGAGTGTGGACAACATTCTTGAGGCAACCCGTGGCGTGCCGTTCATCTTCAATCTGGGGCATGGCATTCTGCCGGAGACACCCGTCGCGCATGTCGAGGAATTTGTCCGCCTGGTGCGGGGTGTGCGGTGAAGCTTGCCGTAGTTCTGTTCAATCTTGGCGGGCCGGATTCCCCGGACGCCGTTGAGCCGTTTCTGCGCAATCTGTTCCGTGACCCGGCAATCCTGACCGTGCCTTCCTTCATCCGCGAACCTCTCGCGCGGTTCATCGCCCGGCGGCGGGCGCCTGTCGCGCGTGAGATCTACGCCAAGATCGGCGGGCGGTCGCCGATTCTGGAGGAAACGTTGGCGCAGGCCCGTGCGCTGGAAGCGGCGCTGTCGGTTCATGAGACGCGGGCGTTCATCGCCATGCGCTGCTGGAAGCCATTCAGCGACGAAACGGCGCGGGAGGTTGCGGCCTGGCTGCCCGACCACATCGTGCTCCTGCCGCTTTATCCGCAGTTTTCCACAACGACATCGGCTTCGTCGCTGACCGATTGGCGCAGGGCTTCTGCAGCGGCACACATCATGGCGCCGGAATCGCGGGTATGCTGTTACCCCGGGGCGCCGGGATTCATCGAGGGGCTGGCGGCGCTGACTCACGAGACGATGGCCAAGGCGCGACCGGATATCTCCTATCGGCTGTTGTTGTCGGCGCACGGCTTGCCGGAGCGGGTGATCGCCAGGGGCGATCCGTATCAATGGCAAGTCGAGCGGTCGGCGGCGGCGCTTGTGGAGCTTTTGGGGGCGACCGACTGGACCGTCTGCTACCAAAGCCGGGTCGGTCCGCTGAAATGGATCGGGCCATCGACCGACGCCGAAATCCGGCGCGCGGGGGCGGACGGCAAAGGGGTGATCGTGGTGCCGATGGCGTTCGTTTCCGAACATTCCGAGACGCTGGTCGAACTCGACATGGAATACGCGAAGCTGGCGCACGAGGCAGGGGTCCCCGATTACCTGCGTGTCCCGACGGTGAGCGCCCACCCCGCCTTCATCGCCGCCCTTGCGGATTTGGTGCTCCGGAGTCTTTCAAAGCCCGAACCCGCGACCTATGAGGGTGGCCGGATCTGTCCGGCCCGGTGCGGGTCTTGCGGCTTTGAACGGGAGACGAGATGACCGAATTTCTGATCGACCACTATCTCGTCATCAAGGCCTTGCACGTGATTGCCGTGATCGCCTGGATGAGCGGCATGTTCTATCTGCCGAGGCTGTTCGTCTATCATACCGAGGCGGTGCCCGGGTCGGCGGATTACCAGCGCTTCGTGACGATGGAGCGCAAGCTTCTGAAGATCATCATGAACCCGGCGATGATTGCGGTATGGGTCTTGGGCCTCACGATGGCCTGGCTGATGGATTACTGGCCACTGCACTGGTTCCAGGCCAAGTTGGCGCTCGTCGCGGCGATGACTTGGGCGCACCACTCCTATGCGATCTGGGCCAAGGACTTCGCGCGGGAGCGTAATGTTCGGACGGCGCGGTTCTTCCGGATTTGGAACGAAGTCCCGACCGTCCTGATGATTGGGATCGTCATCCTCGTCATTGTTAAGCCGTTTTAGCGATCTGGGTCGAAATTCGCCGCAAGGCCGTTTGCAACGCGGGCAATTCGCGGTATAAAGCGGCAAGTTCCCCATTGAAGCCCGTAGCGGTTACGCGCCCGTCAGCGCGAAGGCCGAGAATGGCCGCAGACGCGGCGGGCGGACCGATCTATCTCCACCAAAGATCTCGCAAGCTCATGCATTGAAGCGGAACTTGCGGGCGACGGGCCATCACAAGCGTTTGTATCAGGTGTATCTCCCATGACAGTGCAATCCGGCCTGCAGGCCATGAAGCTGCAGGATCTCAAGTCCAAAACCCCCACCGACCTTCTCGCCTTTGCCGAAGAGCTGGAGATCGAGAACGCCTCGTCCATGCGCAAGCAGGACATGATGTTCGCGATCCTCAAGGAGCTCGCCGACCGCAATGTCGAAATTACCGGGATGGGCGTCCTCGAAACCCTGCAGGACGGCTTCGGCTTCCTGCGGTCGCCGGAATCCAACTATCTGGCCGGACCGGACGACATCTACGTGTCGCCGTCGCAGATCCGCCGCTTTGGCCTGCGCACTGGCGATACGGTGGAAGGCCCGATCCGTTCGCCCAAGGACGGGGAACGCTATTTCGCGCTGCTGAAGGTGTCGACGATCAATTTCGAGGACCCGGAGAAGATCAAGCACAAGGTCCATTTCGACAACCTGACGCCGCTCTACCCGACGCGCTGGCTCAGCATGGAGCTCAACGATCCGACCCTGAAGGACAAGACCGGAAGGGTGATCGATATCGTGGCGCCCCAGGGCATGGGGCAACGTGCGCTCATTACGGCGCAGCCGCGCACCGGCAAGACCGTGATTCTGCAGAACATCGCCCGCGCCATCTCAGCCAATCATCCCGAATGCTATCTGATCGTGCTGCTGATCGACGAGCGGCCGGAAGAAGTCACCGACATGCAGCGTTCGGTGAAGGGCGAGGTGATTTCCTCGACCTTCGACGAGCCCGCCAGCCGCCATGTGCAGGTCGCCGAAATGGTGATCGAGAAAGCCAAGCGGCTCGTAGAGCATAAGCGCGATGTCGTCATCCTGCTCGACTCCATCACACGCCTGGGCCGCGCCTACAACACTGTCGTTCCCTCGTCGGGCAAGGTGCTGACAGGCGGCGTCGACGCCAACGCCCTGCAGCGGCCGAAGCGCTTCTTCGGCGCGGCGCGCAACATCGAGGAAGGCGGTTCGCTGACCATCATCGCCACCGCGCTGATCGACACCGGCAGCCGCATGGACGAAGTGATTTTCGAAGAGTTCAAGGGCACCGGCAATTCGGAAATCATTCTGGACCGCAAGGTCGCCGACAAGCGCATCTTCCCGGCCATCGATATTCTCAAATCCGGCACCCGCAAGGACGAGCTGCTGCTCGACAAGGCCACGCTGGCGAAAACCTATGTCCTGCGCCGCATCCTGGCGCCGATGGGCACGGTGGACGCCATCGAATTCCTGCTCGACAAGCTGCGTTCGTCGAAGAACAACGCGGATTTCTTCGAGAGCATGAACACGTAACGGGGGGCCGGAAATCGGGGGGAGGAATACCTTCCGATTTCCAGTTCACGCCAGCTTCAAGCCGCAGTATTTCGCGAAGTGACGGAAATCCGCATCGCGCGTGATCAGCGCGACATCGTGATCGATGCAGGATTGCGCGATCAGTGTGTCGGGAATCTTCGCGGCCAGTTTTTTTTCCAGCAGGATCGCCCGGATTTTCGCGGCACGAAGCCAGTAATCCTGTGTGATATCAAGCTGCGGCCAATGTGAAACAACGGGAACCAGTTGCGCAAAACAGGTCGCGTCGCTGAGAACCTCGGTTAATACCACCGGCGGTATGGCGATTTGTCCGCCCTGCAGCGCCTGCGCGATCTGTTCGGTATCCGGAGCGCGTTCTCCTGCAAAGAAGGCGATCAGGCTGCTGGTGTCCGCGGCGATCACGTTGTGTTCAGTCTTCCAACTTTCGCAAGGCCATAAGATCGACGCCGAACTTGACCTTGCCGCGCAACTTCAACGCTTCTTGTTGCGCGCGGATGCCGCGCATTTTCCGCAAAGCCGCCCGCACGGTTTCGGTGACGCCCTCACCCGTGAGCGCCTGGGCCTCCAGGAGATCCTGCTCAGGCACTTCCACCGTGATCTTGCGCATTTCGTTCATGCCAGCATCGATACCATAATTGATGCTGGCGTACAAGCTGGCGTGAATACTGGTCAGGGGATCAGCACCGTCGCGCCCGTGGTCTTGCGCGAATGCAGGGCCTCGTGCGCGGCGCGCGCATCCTTCAGCGCGAAGCGCTGGTTGACGGCGATCTTGACGGCGCCAGACGCGATCACGGCGAACAGGTCGGCGGCCGTCTCCTGCAATTACTGCGATGTGCGCACGTAGTGAAAGAGCGTCGGCCGCGTCAGATAGAGCGAGCCCTTGGCGCTTAAAATAGCCGGTTCGACGGCGGGCACGGCGCCGGACGAATTGCCGAAGCTGACCATCATGCCGCGCGGCGCGAGGCAATCGAGCGAACCCGTGAAGGTGTCCTTGCCGACGGAATCGTAGACCACCGGCACGCCTTCGCCTTTGGTCATTTCGCGAACATAGGCCACCCAATCGTCCTTTTGCAGGTTGAGGACATGCTCATAACCATTGGCTTTGGCGAGCGCGATCTTGTCGTCGGAGCCGACGGTGCCGATCACGGTGGCGCCGAGATGCTTGGCCCATTGGCCGGCGATCAATCCGACGCCGCCGGCGGCGGAATGGATCAGGATGGTCTGGCCGCGCTGTACGGGGAAGGTGCGCTTCAGCAGATATTGCGCGGTCATGCCCTTCAGCATGGCGGCCGCGGCGGTTTCATCGCTGACACCCGACGGCAGTTTCACCACGCGGTCGGCGGGCACATTGTTGGCTTCGGCGTAGGCGCCGATGGGACCGGTGCAATAGCCGACGCGGTCGCCGACTTTCAGACTGGTGACGCCCTGGCCGACAGCCTCGACGGCGCCGGCGGCTTCGGAGCCCAGGCCGGAGGGCAGCGGCAGCTTGTAGAGACCGGAGCGCTGGTAGGTGTCGATGAAATTGACGCCGATGACGGTGTGCCTGACGCGCACCTGGCCGGGCGCGGGCGACGCAAGCTCGATCTCTTCGAGGGCGAGAACGTCGGGGCCGCCGGTCCTGGCGAAGCGGATGGCTTTCATGAATGATTCCTAGGTGGTTGCTCTGTCGGGAAAATTTGCCGCACCCCATTGAACCTCAAAAATCGTGAGTCTTCCCTTTACGGAGCTTCACCGCGGAGCGCCGATCTCCCCCAAAGATGGTCTCTCGCGCCGGCCGTTCAAGACCGCTTAGCGGCGCAGGTCAGCTGAGATGCTGGCGGAAGAAGGTCGCCGTACGGCTGTTGGCGAGTCCGGCGTTGGCCTGGTCGTAATGCTTGCCGCCGGGCCTGGCGAAGGCGTGGTTCATGCCCGGATATTGATGGATCGTGACGCGCGGGTTACGGGCGAGTCCGTCCACGATCTTTTTCTGCGCTTCCGGCGGCACGAATTCGTCCTTGCCGGCGATGTGCAGCATCAAGGGATTCTTGATGGCGGCGGCTTCGCCGAGGAAGTTCTGGATATTCACGCCGTAATAGCCCACCGAAGCTTCGGAATCGGTGCGCGTGGCCGTGAGATAGGCGAGCAATCCGCCCAGACAGTAGCCGACCGCCCCCACCCGGCCCGTACAGATTCCGCGCAGATGCCGGATGGTGGTCTGGATGTCCTTCACGCCGAGGTCTGCGTCGAAGCGATTCATCAGGCTGAAGGCGCGCTGCCACTCGGCATCGGTCTTGTCGGTGAGCTGGACGCCGGGTTCGAGCCGCCAGAACAGATCCGGCGCGAGCGCGAAAAACCCGCTGGCCGCCAGCTCGTCGGCCACGGTGCGCACCACGGCGTTAATGCCGAAAATTTCCTGGATGACGACGATGCCGGGGCCCCTGCCCGCGGCGGGACTCGCCAGATAAGCGGCGAAGGAACCGTCCGGTCCCGCGATCATGATCTCTTGTCCCGACATCGGTAGGACGCTCCGTCTAACCTCGCAGGGGAGGTTAGACGGAGTGAGGCCGACAAGCCAGTCTCGGTTGTCCTACTGCGGTCGCGTGCCCTGCGGCGGACGCGGCGGCAGCTGCAGCACCTGACTGAGCGTCACCGCGTTGGCGATCGGCGCCGAGCAGTTCTGATGCTGGCAGACATAGGCGGTCGGCTGCCCGTTTTCCATTTTCTTGCCGAAGGCCGGGTGGATTTCCGGCAAGACCTCGTCCGGCTCGATGACCATGACGAGGCGGTTGGGCAGGCTGCGGCCATACACGGCGTTCACCAGCTCGACCGTCTTGGAGCTGTTCTTCGGGCCGACAATCACGATCTGCAATCCGGCCAGCACCGTCTCCAGGCTGTTCAGATAGGTGCCCATGGCGAGGAACGAGCGGCCGACTTCGCCGGCGAAGGCGTTGATGATCGCGTTGGAGCGGTCGCGATAGCTCACTTCGCCGGTGGCGAGATAGAGCTTGGCGAGCACGGCGATCATCGCGCCGTTGGCGCTCTGGGCCGACTGGTCGTAGATCGTCAGAACGCGGTGGAGCAGCGGCGCGTCGTCCGCGGCGGACTGGAAATAGGCGCCGGTCTTGCTGTCGGAGAAGAACTCGTTCAGCACCAGAGTCCAGCGCTTGGCGTGGTCGAGGTAGCGCTTCTCGGATGTCGCTTCCCACAAGGCGAGCGCGGCGCGCGCCATCTGGGCGTAGTCGTCCGCGAAGCCCATATGCCCGCGCGTTCCGTCGCGCCAGGAATGATAGAGGCGATCGCCGTCGCCCATCGTCTTGACGACGAAGTCGAAGGCGCGCGCCGCGACGCCGACCCAACCCGGATTGTTGAAGGCGCGGCCGGCATTGGCGAAGGCCGAGATCATCATGCCGTTCCAGTCGGCGAGCACCTTGTCGTCGCGCATCGGCGCGGTGCGCGTCTGGCTGCGCGCGGCCAGCAGCAGTTCGCGCTGGCGCTTGAGCAGCGCCTCATCGGCTTCGGGAAGCGGATAGGGCAGGTTGCCCAGGCGATGGATGATGTTGCGGCCCATGAAGGCGCCTTCTTTTCGGATGTTGTAAACATCCTTGAAGCGCTGGGCGAAGGTTCCCATCAGCGTGGCATCGATTTCCGCTTCGCTCCAGATGTAATAGGCGCCCTCTTCGCCGTTGACGTCGGCGTCGATGCTGGAGGCGAAGCCGTCGGCCACCATCATCTCGCGCTGCACCCAGGCAAGCGTCTCCTCGACGCGCGCGAGATAGAGCGGCACGCGATTGTGCTGGCCGACCAGCGTCAGCGTGTCGACCAGAAGCGCGTTGTCGTAGAGCATTTTCTCGAAGTGGGGGACCAGCCAGCGTTCGTCGACGGCATAGCGGTGGAAGCCGCCGCCGACGTGATCGTAAAAGCCGGACAGGCACATGGCATCAAGCGCCGTCTGCACGAGCTGGGGGAACTGCATGGCGCCGCTGCGCAGATAAGAACGCCAGAGAAGCTCGACGAGAGGCATGTTCGGGAATTTCGGAGCGCCGCTCAGGCCGCCGTAGAAAATGTCGAAACGTTGCGCGACATGGACCGAGAGGACATCGAGCAGCCGCGGATCGAGGGGCGCGCGCAGATCGCGCGACCACAGCGTCGACAGCGCCTCGGAGACCTTTCCGGCATTGGCGGCGACCGTGTCGGCCTGCTCGCGATAGAGACGGGAGACGTCGGCGAGCACGGTCTTGAACGGCGGCTGTCCGTAGCGGTCCTCGTTGGGGAAATAGCCGCCGACGAAGAACGGCTCGCCGCGGGGATTGAGAAACACGGTGAGCGGCCAGCCGCCCTGATAGCCCATCGCCTGCGCCGCCGCCTGGTAGAGCTGATCGATGTCGGGGCGTTCCTCGCGGTCGACCTTGACGTTGATGAAGTTCTCGTTCATCGCCGCGGCGGTGTCCGCGTCTGCGAAGCTCTCGTGGTTCATCACGTGGCACCAGTGGCACGCGGTATATCCGATCGAGAGAAGGATCGGCTTGCCGCTGGCTTCGGCTTCCTGGAAGGCCTCGGCGCCCCATGGGCGCCAATCAACCGGGTTGTCCTTGTGCAGGATCAGGTACGGGCTTGTTTCCTCTGCGAGGCGGTTGCTCATCTGTTTTTTCCAATTGGCGCGCGCCCTGCGACCGGCAAGGGCCCCACGCGCGCATTGCGTTGAGGGACTGATCTAGACCAAGCTTCCTTTAGCGCGGGGACGCAAGTGCTCACAAGCTGGAAGGCGGTTGATGGTGAAGGTGAACATCGAAATCGACATGACGGCCGAGGAAGCCCGTAAAGTGATGGGCCTGCCCGACGTCAGCAAGCTGCAGGAGAAATTCGTCGCGGAGCTGCAGAAACGGATGATGGGGGCCTTCGACACCAGCGATCCGGACGCCATGATGAAGGCCTGGATGCCGATGGGCGGCTTCGATCAGTTCCAGAAATTTCTGTGGGACAGCGCCAAACGCGCGGCGCCGCCGAAGAAGGACGAGCCCAAGCGCTGATGGGCGAGACGATTTTTGCATTGGCAAGCGCGCCTGGGCGCGCCGGTGTCGCGGTCCTGCGGGTGTCCGGACCGGCGGCTAGGGATTGCATTAAGTATTTGACAAGAAAAGATATTCCTTCTCCACGGCAGGCCGTCTTGCGAGCGCTTTACGATACCGGCGGAGGGGTGATCGACCAAGCGGTGGTGCTGTGGTTCGCCGCCCCGCACAGTCTGACGGGGGAGGACGTCGCGGAATTCCAGGTCCATGGCGGGCGGGCGATTGTCGAAGCCTTGGGTGCCGTGTTGGGCACCCTGCCCGGCTGCCGGCCTGCCGAGGCCGGGGAATTCACCCGCCGCGCGGTTGTAAACGGCAAGCTCGACCTGACGCAGGCGGAGGCGGTCGCCGATCTGGTCGCTGCCGACACCGAGGCGCAGCGCCGCCAGGCTCTGCGGCAATATGACGGGGCGCTCGGCGCCCTTTGCGAAAGCTGGCGCGCGGAGCTGTTGAAAACGCTGGCCTGGGCGGAAGCGGCGATCGATTTCTCCGACGAGGATTTGCCGGAGGGCGTCCTGGCAGACACGCGTCGCGCCGCCGCCGACGTCCGTGAGGAGATCGCGGCCCATTTGAACGATGCGCGGCGCGGCGAGCTGGTGCGGGAAGGATTGTTCCTCACGGTGATCGGTCCGCCGAACGCCGGCAAGAGTTCCCTGGTGAATGCGCTGGCGGGGCGCGACGTGGCGATCGTGTCGGAAACCGCAGGAACGACGCGCGATGTGATCGAGGTGCGGCTGGACCTCGGCGGCTACGCGGTCATCCTGGCGGACACGGCGGGTCTGCGGGCGGCGCACGAGGCGGTGGAGGTCGAAGGCGTGCGCCGAGCTCTGGCGCGGGCCGAGGCGGCGGATCTGGTGTTGCTGTTGCTGGACGGGAGCGACGTCAATTCGCCGCAATATCTGCCGAAAAATATGGTTAACAAGCCGTTGCTCACGGTGTGGAACAAGGCTGACTTGCCCTGGCCCGCGCGCCGGGACGGACTGGCGCTGTCGCTGAAGACCGGCGAGGGGCTGGAGGCGGTGATTGCCGCCATTGCGGCCAAGGCCAAGGAACGGCTGGACGCTGGAGGCGATGCGCCGATGCTGACCCGTCCGCGCCATCGCCTCGCCTTGGAGGAGGCTGCGGCGGCCTTGGAGCGGGCTGCTGGTGTCCGGGAGCCGGAACTCTTTGCCGAGGACCTACGGCTGGCGCTGCGCGCGATCGGACGGATCACCGGGCGGGTGGATGTGGAAGAGCTGCTGGACACGATCTTCCGTGATTTCTGCATCGGAAAGTGATGTGGCCGGCCAATGTTTCACGTGAAACATCGCCCGGCGCTTGCCCCGTGGCAGCCCCTCGCCTATTGAGCGCGCCATGAGCGCTTACGACGTCATCGTCATCGGTGGAGGCCATGCGGGCTGCGAAGCGGCGGCCGCTGCGGCGCGCGCCGGGGCGGCGACCCTGCTCGTCACCCATAAGCAGTCGACACTGGGCGAAATGTCCTGCAACCCCGCCATCGGCGGTGTCGGCAAGGGGCATCTGGTGCGCGAGATCGATGCCGCCGATGGGCTGATGGGCCGCGTCGCCGATGCGGCCGGTATCCAGTTCCGGACGCTGAACCGGCGCAAGGGTCCGGCGGTGCGCGGTCCCCGCGCCCAGGCGGATCGCAAGCTTTACCGGCAAGCGATGCAGGCGGCGCTGGCGACCACGGCCAATCTGGATATTCGCGAGGCTGCAGCAGAGGACCTGATCCTGAAAGACGGCCGGGTCGCCGGCGTGTTGACCGCTGATGGCGAGGTGCTGACCGCCGCCGCCATCGTGCTGACAACAGGCACCTTCCTGAAAGGCCTGATCCATTGTGGGGAACGGAAGATTGCGGCCGGACGGGCGGTCGCCGGGCGCTCGGAATTTCATGGCGACGGCGTGGAGGCGCCCTCCATCGGGTTGTCGGACACGTTGTATGCGCTGGGTTTCGCCATGGGCCGGCTGAAGACCGGTACCCCACCCCGCCTGGACGGCAAGACCATCGATTGGGCGAGCCTGGAGGTCCAGCACGGCGACGACCCGCCCTCGCCTTTTTCCTTTTTAACGAGCGCGATCGCGACGCCCCAGATCGCCTGCCATATCACGCGGACGACCGAGGAAACCCATGCGGTGATCCGCGGGAACCTGCATCGCGCCCCGCTCTATTCCGGCCAGATCGAAGGCCGCGGACCACGCTATTGCCCGTCCATCGAGGACAAGGTCGTGCGGTTTGCCCATCGCGGCAGCCATCAGATTTTCCTGGAGCCTGAGGGACTGGACGACGACACGGTCTATCCCAACGGGATTTCGACCTCCCTGCCCGAGGACGTGCAGCACGCGCTGCTGAAGAGCATTCCGGGGCTGGAGCACGTCACGGTGCGTCGGCCGGGCTATGCCATCGAGTACGATTTCGTGGACCCGCGCGAGCTTTTGCCCTCGCTGGAGACCAAACGCGTACCCGGCCTCTACTTGGCTGGCCAGATCAACGGCACCACGGGCTACGAGGAAGCGGCCGCCCAGGGTCTGATGGCCGGGCTGAACGCGGCGCGGGCCGCCGGCGGCTCCGATGCGGTCGTTCTCGACCGCGCGACCGCCTATATCGGGGTGCTGATCGACGATCTGGTGACCAAGGGCGTCAGTGAGCCGTACCGCATGTTCACCTCGCGGGCCGAATACCGCCTGACGCTGCGCGCCGACAATGCGGACCAGCGCCTGACGCCCGTGTTCGACAAGGCTGGGCTGGTTGGGGCGGAGCGCCGGGGCGCGTTTGCCCGCAAGCTGGAACGGCTGGACGAGGCCAGGGCGCGGATGCACAGCCTGAATCTCACCCCGAACGAAGCCCAGAAGCAAGGCATCACGGTCCGGCTGGACGGAACGCGGCGCACGGCCTTGGAGCTGCTGAGCCTGCCGGAGGTGGATTTCCCGGTTCTGACGGGCATCTGGCCGGAATTGCGGGGCTTCCGGGAGGATGTCGTCGAACAGCTGGAGGTCGACGCCCTGTATGCCGGCTATCTGGGTCGTCAGGAGGCCGATATCCTGGCGTTCCGGCGCGACGAAGCTCTTTGTCTGCCGGATGAACTGGATTACGCCGCCGTCTGCGGCCTGTCGGCTGAAGCGGCGCAGAAGCTTGCGGCGATCCGGCCGGCCACACTGGGGCAGGCGGCGCGCATCGACGGCGTGACGCCGGCAGCCCTGACCCTGGTGCTCGCCCATGTCAAATCCCGTGCGGCCTGAAGAACCCGTCGGGCCCGAGGAATTCGCAGCCGCCACCGGTGTTTCACGTGAAACATTGGCCAGGCTGAAACTGCATGTCGATCTGCTGACCGACTGGAACAGTCGTCATAATCTGGTGTCCGAGGCGTCGTTGGCGGAGGTCTGGCGCCGGCATGTCTGGGACAGCGCGCAGCTCCTGCCGCTGATCCCGCCGGAGGCCGAGACGCTGGCCGATTTCGGCAGCGGGGCGGGGTTTCCCGGGATGGTGCTGGCCGTGTTGCTGCAGGGTCGGGTCGCGGTCACCCTGTTCGAAGCGACTCGCAAGAAGGCGGAATTCCTGCGCGCAGTCGCCGAGCGACTGGGCATCAATGTGCACATCAGCAACGAGCGGATCGAAAGCGCGCCGGCGAGGCCGCCCTTCGACGTCATCACCGCGCGCGCCTGCGCGGCCGTAGGCGTACTGCTCGATTATACACAGCGTTTCGCGGGGCCGGACACGATCTGTCTGTTCCTGAAGGGGGAAACGGTGGCGTCCGAATTGACCGACGCCCGCCGATCCTGGAGGATCGATCTTCGACAGCATCCAAGCTTGACGCATCCGTCCGGGGTCATCCTGGAGATTCGAAAGTTCCGCCATGTCCGAGCCAAGCACAAAAAGCCCAAATAACAGGCCCCGCGTGCTGGTGATCGCCAACCAGAAGGGCGGCGTCGGCAAGACCACGACGGCGATCAATCTGGGCACGGCCCTGGCGGCGGTCGGCGAACCGACGCTGCTGATCGACATCGACCCGCAGGGCAATGCCTCCACCGGCCTCGGTATCCCGCGCAGCGAACGCAAGCTCACCACCTATGACGTGCTGATGGGCCAGGCGAAGCTGGCCGACGCCATCGTTCCCACCCGCATCCCGAAATTGTCGCTGGTGCCGTCGACCGTCGACCTCTCCGGCGCCGAGCTGGAGCTGATCGACCTGGAGCGGCGCAACAACCGGCTCAAGGATGCGCTGGCGGAATACTCCGCACACGGATCATCGCAATTTTCCTATGTGCTGATCGATTGCCCGCCGTCGCTGACGCTGCTCACCGTCAACGCCATGGTGGCCGCCGATTCCGTGGTGGTGCCGCTGCAATGCGAATTCTTCGCGCTGGAAGGTCTGAGCCAGTTGCTCAAGACGATCGATCTGGTGCGCGCCAATCTGAATGCGTCGCTCGAGATCCAGGGCATCGTGCTGACCATGTTCGACAAGCGCAACAAGCTGTCCGATCAGGTCGCGGCCGATGTGCGCGAGAACATGGGCACCATGGTGTACAACACCGTGATCCCAAGAAACGTGCGTATTTCCGAAGCGCCGAGCCACGGCCTGCCGGCGCTGGTCTATGATCTGCGGTGTCCGGGAAGTCAGGCCTATATCAAACTCGCGGGCGAACTCATTCAACGCGAACGGATGCGGGCAGCCGCATGAGCGTGGAGGCGCAAAAGGAATTGGCAGAGGAACTGCGTCCGCGCGGATTGGGCCGCGGCCTCTCCGCGCTGATCGGCGAAGAGGCGGTGCCGACCCGCGGCGAAACGCAGGCGCGCGCGGCGCGCACCGTGCCGATCGCGTTCCTGAAACCGAATCGCTTCCAACCGCGCAAGCGTTTCGCCGAAGACGACCTCAACGACCTCGTCCAGTCGATCAAGGCCAAGGGCATCCTGCAGCCGATCCTGGTGCGCCCGGTTGCCGGCCAGCAGAACAGCTACGAGATCGTCGCCGGCGAACGGCGCTGGCGCGCGGCCCAGCTCGCCAAGCTGCACGACGTGCCGGTGGTGGTGCGCGAGATGAACGACGGCGAGGCGCTGGAAATCGCCATCATCGAGAACGTCCAGCGCGCCGATCTCAACGCCATCGAGGAGGCGGCGGCCTACCAAGAGCTGATGGACCGCTTCGGCTACACCCAGGAGCGGGTGGCCAGCGAGGTCGGCAAGAGCCGCAGCCATATCGCCAACACCCTGCGCCTGACCAAGCTGCCCGAAACCGTCAAGGCAATGGTGCAGGACGGGCGCCTGACGGCGGGCCATGCCCGCACCCTGATCGGGGTGGCCGACCCCGAGGCGCGGGCGCGCGAAATTCTGGCCGGGGCGCTGAACGTCCGCGAGGCCGAACAGCGTTCGCAGGCGAAAAAGGGAAAGACCCACAGGCTGCCTGTGGAAGACCCCAACATCAAGGCGCTGGAAGATAGCATTTCCAATGCCTTGGGGCTGAGAGTTCAGATTCTCCACAAAGGGGATAAGGGCGGCGAGGTGCGGATTTCCTACAAAACCCTGGAACAGCTGGATGAGCTCACACGGCGTCTGAAAAACCGGGGATAAACAGCCTATCCAATTGAATATTAAGTATTAATTTATCCACAGATTCTAGTGAACAGCGTTCGCTGCGCGCAGCGCCACCTGGGCATCGATCCGCCCATCATACAGCGCCCGGCCGATCACCACCCCGGCGATATTCGGCTCCCTGGCAGCAAGGAGCGCCTGGACGTCCGCAATGTCCGAGACCCCGCCGGAGGCGATGACAGGGATGCTGACCACACGCGCCAGGGCCGCCGTCGCGCCGACATTCACCCCGCGCAGCAAGCCGTCCCGGTCGACGTCGGTGAACAGGATGGCGGCGACGCCGGCATCCTCGAATCGCGCGCCCAATTCCGCCGGCGTCATGTCCGAGGTCTCGGCCCAGCCCTGGGTGGCGATCTTTCCGCCCTTGGCGTCGGCGCCCACCACGATCCGTCCCGGAAAGGCGCGCGCGGCGTCCTTGACCAAGTCCGGATTGGTCAGCGCCACCGTCCCCAGGATGACGCGGGTGATCCCCGCCGCCAGCCAGGTCTCGATCGCTTTCATGTCGCGAATCCCGCCGCCCAGTTGGATGGGCAGCGAGATCGCGGCGCGGATCGCCTTCACCGCCTCGGCATTGGCGGAGCGCCCTTCGAAGGCGCCGTTCAGGTCGACACAATGCAGCCATTTGAATCCGGCCTCGGCGAATGCGCGGGCCTGTGCGGCCGGATCGTCGTTGAAGACGGTCGCCGATTCCATCTCGCCGCGCTTCAGACGCACGCAGCTTCCGTCCTTCAGATCGATGGCCGGAAAAAGGATCATGGCGTCCAATTGAGGAAATTGCCGAGGATGGCAAGGCCGACGGCCTGGCTCTTCTCGGGGTGGAATTGCGTGCCGGCGATATTGCCGCGGCCGACCGCCGCCGCGAACGGCGCGCCGTAATCGGCGGTCGCCAGAATGTCGGCGGGATCGCGCGGCCGGATGACGTAGGAATGGACGAAATAGGCATGCGCCCCGGGCTCGAGCCCCGCGAACAGCGAATGCGGCCGTGCGAAGATCAGTTCGTTCCAGCCCATATGGGGAATCTTCAGCGTCGGATCGGATGGGGCCATTCGCACGACATCGCCTGCGATCCAACCGAGGCCGGGATGATCTCCGAACTCCCGCCCGACGCTCGCCATCAACTGCATGCCGACACAGATGCCGAGGAAGGGAACGCCGCGAACCGTCACGGCGTCGGTCAGTGTGTCCGCCATGCCGGGCAGCGCCTTCAACCCGGCCATGCAATCCGCAAAGGCGCCGACACCCGGCAGCACGATGCGTTCGGCCGCCGCAACGACCTTCGGATCGGCGGTCACGACGATCGTGTGGCCTGTGCCGCGCTCCTGCGACGCGCGCGCCAAAGCCTTTTCCGCGGACCGCAGATTGCCGGAGCCGTAATCGATCAGGGCGACGGTGGACATGGCGGTTGCATAACCCAATCAGCCGCCATGGCATAGATCATTTACAGTTGGATGCAGTCTCCACCGGTATGACGGCGACGCGGTGCCCCGCGATCTCCAGATCGCGCTGCCGCGGAACGACCGTCGTGAAATGGCCCGAAAGCAGGGCTTCACGGTCGCCTTTGCAGCCCTGTCCGAACGATTGCGATATGGTACCCACCGCGTGCCAAGCACCGGCGTCAAGTTTGAAAACCGTCAAGAACGACGTCGAATAGTGCTCAGACACGTAGGAACTGATGAGCAGGACCTCGTTGACGCCATCGCCGTCCAGATCTTTTACTACGGCATCACAGGTCTGGTCAGGCATGCGATGCTGGCCAAAGCATGCGCCCGCCACGCCGAGGCTATTGTCCATAGTCCAGTGCTGCCTGAGGAATGTGTCCGGCAGCTTTGTTCCCGCCGGATGGACCGTGATTGTCCGAGCCAACTCCGTGGGCGTGGCGACCGGTGGCGGTGGTATGTAAAAGGCCGTTTCTGTGATTGCTTCCTTCGCGGCCTTGGCGATCTCTGCGTCCGCCGATTTGCTCAATTCGGCCAATGCTGTTTTGCCGAAACGCCCGCCCCGCCAACGCAGATAGCCGAAATCGAACTGGCCGCGCTTCACCACACCGCTCTTCAGCCGCTCCACTTGGTTCGCCACCGATAGCCGCACAGGATCGGCGATGGGCGTGAACAGCGCGAAGAGGACGACGAGACCCAGAATGGTGGTGAGGAAATTCCAAGTCTCGATCAGCTTCAGCCAGGGGCTCGGCAGCAAGGCGGCCATGAAATAGCCGACGGCAAAGGACGCCGCCACCACCGTCACCGCCGCCGTGTCGATGCGGTCGACCGTCCAACCATACTGGCTGACGCGCAGCCACAGCGCATACGCGGCAATCGCCACGACGAAGATCAGTTCGATGCACGCCAGCGTGCCGGCGATGCGCACCACATGGTGCGGGCGCCGTTCGGGATCGCCGTCCTGATAGGCGGCGTTGATCAGGATCACCAGCACGGCCGCGGCGACCAGCAGCAGCGCCGTCGCCGTGCGCGTTTCCCACAGCGGTTTCAGGCTGGTGAAGACGAGGCTGACGAGGAAGGTGAAGGCGATCAGCGCGATGATCGGCAACAGCCAGCTCAAGAGCATCAGCGCCAGGGTGCGCACGCCGCGCACCAGATTGGCGCGGATGTCGGTGATATGGATCGACACGGCGGCGGCCACAGCGGTGGCGGGAATGGAGAACCATTCGTGCCGGATGAAATCCCGGAAGAAATGCAGCTTGATCATCTCGAACAAGCCGACGCCCAACCACAAGACGATCCAGAACGCGCCGACGAAGCAGGCCGCGACGGCCAGCTGAACGCCTTGTTTCCAAGCGACGTCGAAGAGCGTGCAATAATCCGGCACGACCTTGCGGTCATGCGCGACGCATGTGATCAGCGCGTGGCTGACGAACAGGAACACCGCCGTGAAGACGACGACCTGCGCCGAAGGTTTCGCGTCCGACATCGCGCTCGCCGCCGGCCAGCCGTGCCAGATGTCGTAGAACGCGAAGCCTGCGGCGACGGCCGCGGCCACAACCGTCCAGACGGCGAGCGTGCGGATGCGCAGATTGCCCAGCGCCTGCAGCACAAGCAGCGGCACGTAGAGCGCCACCAGCAGCATCGGCGCGAAAATCCGCGGCTCGGTGGCCGGCCAGGCTTTGTGTTCGAAGGCGTAATAGAGTCCGTACAGCGACAGGCCCTGGATCAGCCCGACAATTAGCCGGGCGGCAAAAACGCGCTGACCGTCAAGCTCGGTTTGCTGCGCTTCCATGGATGCCCCCTCCATTCCCGCCCAAGGAGAGTACACCATCGCGACAGTTTTGCGCAGGGCC
>VFSW01001529.1_pt1 | contig 35279 bp, 30 predicted proteins | sample 5358111 | NCBI WGS metagenome assembly VFSW01 (sample SAMN11554181, study PRJNA540505) | mine drainage metagenome | isolation source: sediment from site ElyBrook_90M | place: USA: Ely Copper Mine, Vershire, VT | collected 2017 | reverse complement strand
CGCGCGGGTCCCCCGCCCCCCGGTGCGGGCGCCCGGGGCCCCCGCCCCGCCGTCCGCGCCCCCCCGCGCCGCTACTCCGCGGGGCCCGGGACCAGATCGCCGCGTGAGAGCGCTCGCCAGGTCGCTTGTCGTCAGGGCGGGATTCCCAGCGAGCGCGGCGTCGATCGCGTCTTGCAGGGTGCGACGGCTCGCCACGTCAAAGGGTGATTCCATCGTCACGAAGGGCAGATCGAGCAGCCGCGCGATTGAGGGGGCGAGATTCGCGTTCTCGCGCAGCTCTTCGTCTAATCGCCCACCGCTCAGCTCGCGCATGAGGGAGCTGGCGCGCCCGGCTGGAACACCCAGCGAGATCAGCCAGGGAACAAGGGACGGCAGCGCAGACGCGGGCGCGCCGCCAACGCCAGTGGCGCGATAGGCTACGACGGCGTGATAGCCAAGCTGGCGCGCCATAAAGAGCGCGCCGCCATCCACCTCGAGGCCGAGCAGCACGTGACTGACGCGCGTGCCGGGGTGCCAGACGCTCACGTCGCCGGGCGCGTGCTCCCATCCGGCGAGATCGAGCGCGACGCGGATCAACTGGTCGCAATTCATGGCGGGCATGGCAGCGGTCCTCGTTTCCAGCGGCAAGACGATCACATCCCACCCCAGGCATATCACCAGGGCAGATGCGCGACGCGGGCGCTTATTTGAGCCGGCGCATAGAAGCCGCGCCTGTGGATCTCTGCTCGTGCCGCGAAGCCGATGCGACCGATGGATCAATCCAGCCTCTGAGGGTGTGCCGTCCTAAGGCGGGGAAAGCCTAGAGCCTGGATTGTTAGACGCCTTGGAAGTCACTAACTGAATCGCGCTGTTGATCAGCGCTTGCGCCTTTGCGAGTAATGGTCAGGTAGCCGACAAAGCCAATGATCAAAACCGCCAAGGCAAGGCTCACATGTCCTGGGCCTAGTCCTATCCCCCGCAGGCTGGTCGGCTTCCCCATCCAATCGGCGAACGAAGCTCCAATTGGCCGCGTGATGATGTAGGCAAGCCAGAAGGCAAACACCTCATTCAGGCCAAACACCCAGTACGCCAGGGCGGGTAGGGTGATCAAGGCGAGAAACAACACCCCGGAGGTAAAGTATCCCAGGCCGAACGTTGTCGCCGTCAAGTCACCCGTGGCGGTGCCAACCGCAAACGTCGCTATAACCGTCGCCCAGTAAAACAGCTCGCGACGCGGGGTATCGATGCTGTGAATCGACAGGGTTTTCTCGCAGAGATACCAGACGACGAAGATGGCTGCCAGCATGACAGCAAAGACCACGCTTGACGTGAGATAGGGGACGCCGAGCACAATGTGGACGACATCGGCGGTCATTGTACCGAAGACCGCGACCATGACGACGGCTAGCCAGTAAATCCAGGTCACATACCGGCGCGCCCACAGTTGCAGGACCAGGGCGAGAGCAAATCCAACGCCCCCCAAAATGACCGCGACAACGGGATCTATCGTGTGGACGAGAAAGTCCGAGGTGGACTCGCCTATCGCGGTGGTCAGCAATTTGATGATCCAAAAGTACACCGTAATTTCCGGCACTTTTCGCATTACGCGCCTGGTCAAAATCGCGGCTGTCTTCCCCCTTGGCCTCGCGGAAGGGAGGTGGAGCGTCGCTTCCTCACTCTTGCCCATTGGTCTCACCGAAGGGAGACGTTGCGTCGTTTCCTCCGGATCGAAAAGTAACATCGATCTACCCCACTCATCGCCAGGTAAGTTCTGGCGTGTTTCCGCTCTATGCTACCATTGCCTGCCCGTCTCAACCACAGTCAGGCATTATGGCGATAGTATTCCAGTCCGTCGCTGGCTCGAAACGCGAACCAAAAATTACACTGCTGGATAGTAGGAAGCTCATGAGGACCCACACATTCCGATCGCGCAAAGACGATATTTTGATAAACATTCACCGCGGCGAAGAAGGTGTCTGTGCTGTCATGATGAATCCACTGCACGGAGCCATCATGTGCTTTTAACGCATACATCGCGCCGCCGCTGCCGAAATAGAGGATATTATTGAAAAGAACGAACGGGGAGGTGCTTTGATTTCCCGCGAATGCATACTTCCAGAGCAGCGTGCCATCGCTGGTGTTGAATGCCTCGACATCGCTGCCCGTGCCTAGGTAGAATACGCCCGGCGCGGTAGCGATTCCTCCAATTGCCCACGCCGACTGTGGCAAAGTATTTTGCCAATCGACCCTTTGTGTGAGTTGATCGATGGCGAATAACCGCAAATTATTTTGTATCCCGATGATCCCAAAGACTTTCCCGTCATCAGTAGCGAGCGAGCTAATCTCATCGAGGTTAGGGTCATGTTGCCCGCTGGCAAGCGAGTGTTGCCAGAGAACCTGGCCATTGCTGACCTGGAGTGCATATACCAGGCCGTCAGTGGTCCCCCCATACACAACAGTATCCTGAAGAACGAGATCATCAAAGGTAGTGGCTGAAGATGTCCATGCCAGTGAGCCATCGCTCGTCCGTAGGGCGGCAAACGTCGAGCCATTAGTCGAATTGCGCTGTGTTATTCCTATCACCACGTCGTTTGTGAGAGCGCCCGGCTTTATCGCCGTCGTGGAATGCCAGATTTGACGGCCATCGCTGGCACGTACAGCGTAGGTCCCAGAGTTTGTTTCTGTATAGAGGACATCGCCGGCGACAAAGGGCGGGGCAGCCCCTCCCACGAAGGATACCTGCCAGCGGATTGTGGCATCTTTGGCTTTCAATGCGACAAGACGGCCAGAATTATCAATAGAATACAGGTTGAGATTGTCGGAGACGGGCGCGGTCGCGCGAAAGAGGATATCCAGCGATGTGAGTAAGCCCACCACTGAGACGACAGCCAACAGTGCGGCGATGCTCCCAAAGAGAATTTTGCGCGGTCGCTGCCGATTCAATAGGGTCATGAGGCCGAACGCCAGAGTCACGATTAGGCCAAGCAGTGAGAGCGCGATTCCACCGAGATTCATGGCAAGCCCCAATTCTTCTCAGCAGGCATTGAGACTGGTGGCTCAGGCCTGTGGGTGAAAAATGATTCCTATCAGGACCAGTCATCATCGAGAGCGAACAGGGCCATAGTATCACTGAACTCACCATGAAGCAATCTATCAACCTGGCGGTACATTTCGCCTCAAGCCAAGTTACCTCTCCACCTGACGTGACGCGCCGCGCGCTGGCGGCAAGATCTCTGTCAAGCCTGTCGCAGGCTTGCGCGCGACCGGCGCCCCGCGCTAGAGTGTGTATGTCTCTCGTATCCGGGCGCCGTCGTCACGCCCCATGTGGGGCCGTTCACGCAGTGAGGGAATTGCGGCTATGACCACTCCGATGCCTGTGCCTCAAACGTATGGCGTGCAGGTGGAATTCGACGTGCCGGCGACGATGCGCGACGGCGTCGTGCTGCGCGCGAACGTCTATCGCCCGGTGGGCGAGGGTGGCTTTCCGGTGCTACTCTCGCGGCTGCCCTACGGCAAAGACTTCCCCATCGGCTCGGCGTCGCTCGACCCCGTGCAGGCGGCGCGGCGTGGCTATATCGTCGTGGTGCAAGACACGCGCGGGCGCTTTCTTTCCGAGGGCGAGTGGCTGCCCTTCCTCAACGAGCGCGACGACGGCTATGACACCGTGGAATGGGCCGCGACGCTCCCGGGCGGCAACGGCGACATCGGCATGTTTGGCGGCTCATATCTAGGCCTGACGCAATGGGCCGCCGCCCGCGCGCGGCCACCGCACCTCAAAGCGCTCTTCCCGATGATCACGTGGGACGTGCCGCAAAATGGCGCGTATCTGCGCGGGGGCGCGGTCGAGCTGGGCCTGACGCGCCACTGGACGCTGCTCAACGCGATCGACACCGCCCTGCGCCGCGCACGCCCGTCGGGCGATCCCCAGCAGCTCGCCAGTGCGCTGGCGCAAGTTGCCGGCGCGCTCGACGCCCTGCCCGACGCTGGCTATGCCGATCTGCCAGTGGCGGGCTTTGGCCAGCGTCGCGGGCTGCCCGACTTCGACGCGCTGGACGACCTCTTCGCGCGCGTCGGCGATCTCGCCTATCACGATCTCTCAGCGGTGGCCGGCGCGTATGACGAGCTGGATCTGCCGGCGTATCACATGGGCGGCTGGTACGACATCTTTCTGGGCGGCACGCTTAACAATTTCGTGGAATTGCGACGGCGCGGGCGCGCACCGCAAAAGCTCATCATCGGCCCCTGGTCGCACCAGGGCCAGGGTGAAGTCAACGGCACGGTGCATTTCGGCTTCGCGGCTTCGGCGGCTTTCATCAACCTGCAAATCGATCTGCACAGCCTGGAATTGCGCTGGTTCGATCGCTATCTCAAGGGCATGCAAAACGGCATCGATCGCGAGCCACCGGTGCAGATCTTCGTCATGGGCGCCAACCGCTGGCGCGCCGAAAACGAGTGGCCGCTGGCCCGCGCCGTGCCGACGGAGTATTACCTGCACAGCCAGGGACACGCCGGCACCCTGCGCGGCGACGGCGCGCTCTCGACCGAGCCGCCGGGCGACGAACCCGCCGACGGCTATGCCTACGATCCGCTCGACCCCACGCCCACGGTCGGGGGCGCGCTGCTCATCCACCCGATCATTCCGGCGGGGCCACGCGATCAGCGCCCGGTCGAGCGCCGCGACGACGTGCTGGTCTTCACGTCTGCGTCGCTGGCCGAGCCGCTCGAAGTCACCGGCCCCGTCAGTGTGACGCTCTTTGCCACGACCGACGGCCCCGACACCGATTTCGTCGCGCGGCTGGTCGATGTGCACCCCGACGGATTCGCGCGCAACCTGTGCGACGGCGTTATCCGCGCGCGCTTTCGCCGGGGATTGGATCGCGAAGAGTGGCTCGCGCCCGGCCAGATCTACGAATTCACCATCGACCTGTGGGCAACGAGCAACGTCTTTTTGCTCGGCCATCGCGTGCGCCTGGATGTCACGAGCAGCAACTTTCCGCGCTGGGACCGCAACCTGAATACCGCCTCTCCCGTTGGCCAGGGAACCGAGGCCCGCACAGCGCGGCAGACGATCCTGCACGACCGCGCGCACCCGTCGCGCGTCACGCTGCCGGTGGTCCCCGCGTCATGAGCCTGCTCGCCCATCGCGCCCGCGCGCCCGCGCGCCCCGCCCTCACCAGCCGCGCGGGATGGCAAGCGATCTGGCTGGCGCTGGCGGCGCTGGCCCTGCCGGTGTCGCTGGTGTTGTCGTCGATGTTCGGCCAGGAATATATCAGCCCGATCGCCATTCCCCAGATTTTGCTGAATCACTGGGGGCTGACACATTTCGCGGCGACATGGGCGAGCTACGACTTCGCCATCTTGTGGTACGTGCGGCTGCCGCGCGTGGTCGAGGGCGCGCTAGTGGGCGCGGCGCTGGCGACGGCGGGCACGCTCTTTCAGGGACTGCTGCGCAATCCGCTGGCCGATCCCTATCTGTTGGGCATCTCGTCGGGGGCGGCGCTGGGGGCGACGGTCGCGCTGCTCATCCCCGGCGCGTTTCTCATCGCCGGCTATTACGGCCTGCCCATTCTGGCCTTCGCCGGCGCGCTGGTGGCCGTCGCCGCCGTCTATAGCCTGGCGCGTGTGGGCAGCCAGACGCCGGTGGTGACGCTCATCCTGGCGGGCGTGGCGGTCAGCACGGTGCTCGGCGCGACACAGACGCTCATCATCACGCAAAACGTCAACGTCGCGCACGCCATCGGCGGCCTCTATATCTGGCTGTCGGGCGGCATCGAGAGCGACACCTGGTCGCAGATCGCGGTCGTGGCGCTGGTGATCGCGCTCGGTGTCGCGGGGGCGCTGGCGCTGGCCCCGACGCTCGACACCTTCGCGCTGGGCGAGGAGGGCGCGACGAATCTGGGCGTGCGCGTCGAGCGCGCCAAGCTGGCGACAGTCGGGGTGGCCTCCCTCTTGGTGGCCGCCGCCGTCTCGCTCAGTGGGCTGGTCGGCTTCGTGGGCCTCTTCGTGCCGCACATCTGCCGGCTGGTCGTTGGGCCGCGCCATCGCGTGCTGGTGCCGCTCGCGGCCCTCGCCGGCGCGATTTTCGTCATCTGGGCCGATGTGCTCGCGCGCAGCCTCATCCCCAATTCCGAGCTGCCGCTGGGCGTCGTGACGGCCCTCGTCGGCGGACCCTTCTTTCTGTGGCTGCTGCGCCGCGCCACGCTATAATGGGGCGGACCCGCAAGCCGATGTGGCGCGCGCATTGCGAGAGATATTCCGGCGCGAGCTACGCGCGCATGGTCGTTTGTCACCAGCCGCCTCATCGCGCGAATTTCGTTGTTGTCACATACCATGATGAGTGGTACACTGGGAACCATGATGAGGATGTCTGCTCGCGAGGCGCTTGGGCAGGCAGTTGAGAGATGGGTGCGGGGGGTGTTTGTGGCGGTGCCGACATCTCCCTGTCAATCCGCGTAACCGCTCTGAAGATGTTTGAGTCCGTTTCACACGTTTGCGACGCATCGCCTGGTCTCGGATCGGGCTGACGCTGGCGCGAGAAATGGGGAGATTGCCCATGATCCCATGTCCGCAATGCGGCCATATGAACGAAGAAGCGACGCCGCTCTGTCGCCAGTGCGGCAGCCGCCTGCCAGCGCCCGCGTCAGCTTTTGGCGCTCCGGCGTGGAACGCCAGCCCCGTGACGGCTGAGGATGACAACGGACCCGCCTGGTTGCGCTCGCTGCGCGAGCAGCAGCGTGCCGAGGGCTATATGCCCCCTGGCATGCCTCCCGCCGCTCAGCCGCAACAGCCAGAGTGGGGCATGCCAGAGCCGCCCTCCGCCTATGGCGGCGCTCCGGCGTGGAATGCGCCGCCGCAACAGCCGCCCGACTGGGGCATCCCGCCGCAACAGCCGCCCGCCTGGGGCATGCCGCCGCAACAGTCGCCCGACTGGGGCCAGCCTCAGCAGTCCGCTGGGTGGGGCGCGCCGCAGCAACCGCAACAGCCGCCCGCCTGGGGCATTCCCCAACAGCAGCAAGACAATCCCTGGGGCATGCCGCCCGCGCCGCAACAGCCGGCGATGGGCCGCGACATGATGTTTAGCGAGCAGTCCCTTCCCGAATGGCTGCGCCAGGGGCAGGCACAGATGTCGCCTGATCCCTCAGGCCAGGCGGGGTTTGGGGCTTTTGACGCGGGGCCTGCCGCGTGGGGTGCCCCCCGGCCCGCCACTGCCGACCCGTCGTGGTCCCCGCCAATGGCCGCCTCACCCTTCGTCGGCGGACCTGGTGGGGCGCAAGACATGCGCGCCCGCCAGTTCGTCGAGGATGAAGCGCTCCCTGGCTGGCTGCGCGCGTATCCCGACATGACCGGCGCGCCCCCCGCGTCGCAGGCCTGGGCACCACCCATGCAGCCCGACCCGCTGCAACCCGCCTGGGGCATGCCACAACCCGGTGGCGCTCCCATGATCGATCCGTTTAGCGTGGGTCCCGCCCCCGGTCAGGGACAATTCTCCGCCGCCGACCTGGTCGATGAATCCGCGCTGCCCGCCTGGCTGCGCAGCGTGCCCGACTCCACGCCGCGTGGTGCGCCGGCGCAGTCTGAATGGGGCATGCCCATGCCCGGCCAGGGACCGATGGCCCCAGCCTGGGGCGCGCCAGCTGGCGCTAACGACATCTCACAGGTCGAGACGGGCCGCTGGCCCGCTAGCGCGCTGCCGCCTGACCCCATGTCTGACGGGCGCTTCGACGCCTCTGAGCTGATCGACCCCAGCTTCCGCAATCGCCAGCCGCCGCCGGTCATGCAGCCCCAACAGCAGCCCGCCTGGGGAGCGCCACAGCCCCAATGGCCTCAGTCCGAGCCGATGGCGGGCGGGCGCTATCCTGAGATTCCGGTGCCGACCAACTTGCCGGGATTTTTCCCGCGTGACGAGGCCGCTGGTTATCAGCCCGGCACGCCCGGCTATAACCCAGGCGCCGACGCGGGCGGCTATGGCGCTTCAGCCTATGACCCCGGTTATGGACAGCCCCCCGGCTATGACCCCGCCTATGGGCAGCAGGGCTATAGCCCCCAGCCGGGCTTCGATCCGGGCTACGGGCAGCAGGGCTATAATCAGGGCTATGGCCCGCCGCCGGGCTATCAGGATGGCTACGGGCCGCCGCCGGGCTTCGATCAGGGCTATGGGCCGCCGCCGGGCTATCAGGGCGGCTATGAGCCGCCACCCAATTATCAGGGCGATCCGCGCCAGCAGCCGCCGCGCGAGGGCCGCTCACGCAAATGGTTCGGGCGTAATCGCCCGCCCAACGACGATTTTGGCGGCTGATCATCGCGTGGTTGTGAAAACGCCCGCTCGATCTTGAGGATGTCTCGATGGCTGTGGCTCCCGCGCCCGGCGCGCTTTCCAGGCAGGCGTTGCGCTCGCTCGCGCTGGTGGAATGTGGCTCGGTCTGGACGCACGCGGCGCTTTTCGGCATGGCTGAGGGGCATTGCCGCTTGCTGGCGCGCGCCGACGCGGCGACCACGCTGACGCCGCCGCAGGCCGACATCACCGTTGGCCTGCGCAACGCTCTGGCGGCGATCGAGCAGATCACCGGTCGCCGGCTCATCAGCCAGGGCGCGATCATCTCGCCCGAAACCGACTCTGGCGACGGCGTGGATGGCCTGGGGCTGATCGTGAGTGCTGGCGGACCGTTGCGCGTGATGATGCTGGGGCCGGGGATCGATCTGTGGGGGCCGGGCGTGCGCCGCGCGCTCGCCACGCTCGCCGCGACTCCATCGCTCGCGCCGGGGCTGGCCGCCGCTGACTTTCCGCTCTTTCAGATGGATGGCGCGTCCGCGCAGGCGGCGCCGCACGCGCTGCTCGTGCTCGCCCCTGACCCGGCGGATCTCGCGACGCCGCAGGGCCGTGCCTCCTTCGAGGCCGCGCTGGCGCAAGCGCTGGCCCTTGACGCCGGCACAGGCGCCCCGGCGATCGTCGTCATGGGCGACGCCACCGCCCAAGCGGTCGCGCGCCAGGCGTTGGGCGGTCGCGAGGCGATCGCTGTCGAGCCGCGGTCGCCTACACACCCCGGCTCGCTGGCGGCGACACTGGCGCATCTGTACGATCAGGCCGTGCTCGGCGCGCTGCCGGGCATGGCACGCGCCCGCGCGCTGGCCTCCGCCCCGCCTCTGAGCGCCACCGGCGCGCTGGGGCGTGTCGCGCGCTTCGTCGCTCAACGCTATGCTATGAACGTGCTCAGCGTCGATGTCGGCGCCACCAGCACGATCGCGCTGGGCGCCACCGCGCAGGGCAATTTGTTAACGACGCTCGTGCCGCTGGCCGGCGTGCGCCTGGGCGCGGGGGCGGTCTTGCGCCAGGCCGGCGCGGATGCCATCACGCGCTGGCTGCCCTTCGCCTTGCCGGAATCCGATCTGCGCGTCGCGGTGGCCCAGCTCATGCTGCATCCACAGAGCCTGCCGGTGACACCGGCGGAATTAGCCCTGGACCACGCGCTGGCCCGCGAGGCGTTGCGCCTGGCGATGGAGCAGGGGGCGGCTCCCGGCGGCGTGGGCGATCTGCCGCAAATCGACGTGATCATGGGCACGGGTGGCGTGCTGGCGAATGCGCCCCGGCTCGGCGAGGCGGCGCTGATGCTGCTCGACACGGTGCAGCCGCGCGGCGTCACGTCGCTGGTGCTCGATGTCGCACGCATCGCGACGGCGCTGGGGTGCGCGTCGCAGCTCGACCCCACGGCGGCGGCCGACGCGGTAGATATGGATGCGCTGGTCATGCAGCTTGGTGTCTGTGTCTCAACGGCGGGAGCGCCGCCGGCGGGCGAGCCAGCCGTGCGCGTCGTGCTCGAATATGCCGACGGCCGCCGCCACACCGCCGACGTGCTGGCCGGCTCGATCGAGCTGTTGCCGCTGGGCGTGGGCCAACAGGCGCGCCTCATGCTCTTTCCCGCGCCAGGTGTGGATGTCGGGAAGGGGCCAGGCGAGCGCGCCCAGACGGGCGAGCCAGTCGAGGGTGGGCGTCTGGGCGTCGTCATCGACGCGCGCGGGCGTCCGCTCGCCTTGCCGCGCGACGCCGCCCAGCGCCGCGCCAGACTGAGCCAATGGCTCGCCGCCGTCGCGCGATAGGAGCACCCCATGCAGAGCCGCATCTTTCCCGCCGGATGGCCAGTAAGGCGTGCCGTCGAGATCACCCGCGAGCGCCTGCTGCCGGAGGACGGGCATGGCGTCGTGCTCGTCGCCGAAAATGACCCCGTCGAGCCGGATCAGGCAATCGCTCAGGGAGCGGATGGCTCGCCGCCAGTCGTGGCCGGGCTGCGCGGGCGCGTGGCGCGCGTCGTGCCCCAGCGCGGCGCCGTCGTCACGGGCCAGGTCGCGCTGGCGCAAGGATTGGCCGGCTTTGGCCCTGAGGCGTGTGGCCCGCTCGTTCTCTGGCCGCTGGGCAGCATCATTGCCCCGACCGTCGTCACCCCCGGCTCGATCGTCGCCATCCCCGGCGCGCTCACGCCCGACATCTATGAGCACGTGACGTTGGGCAACGCCGCTGGCATCTTCGCGGCGAATGCCTCGCCCGACTTCATCACCGCGCTCACCGGCACCGAATGCACCGCGCTGCTCGACGGCACGCTGCCCCCGGTCACGCCGCCGCCCATCGCGGTCGTGCTGGCGCACGGCTTCGGCCCCCGCCTGCCGGGCCGCGAGATCTGGCAATTGCTGGCCGAGTGCGCGGGTGCGCTCGCGCTCTTGACACCGGCGACCAACGTCTTGCGCGGCCAGCGCCCCGAGCTGATCATCTCCGCTCCGCTGGCGGCTGGCGCGCCGCGCTCGCCCGCGACGGGCACCACCACACTCGACAGCGGAGCCGCCGTGTGGGTCGTCGGCGGCGATCACGACGGCGCGACGGGGCGCATCGCGCGCGTGCTGCAATCCACCCAGGTCATGCCGAGCGGCATTCGCGTGCACGCGGCGCGCGTCGCGCTCGACATCGGCGGCGAGATCACGCTGCCCCTGGCGAACTTGCAACGCGTCGGGTGAGAGGCTCGCTCCCTCATGGGCAGCTTCTCATGGTCAGCACCCGGTTAGCGCGAAAATATAGAGCACATCCGCAAACGCGCGTTCGACTTGACGCGGGTATTAGGGCATGCTAATATCTGAGTGCACCACTCAGGTTTTCTCCGCGCGTGTGCGCCACATCGTCCTGCCCAACAAAGGAAAAGCCGCAATGATGACTGCCAGCGCCAAGATCGAAGAGTATCTCGAAGCGATTTACAACATGGATATGGAGGGCGAAGTCGTCATTGGCGCTCGACTCGCCGAAAAGTTCCGCGTCAAGGCGCCGACCGTGACTGAGATGTTGCAGCGCCTCGAAAAGGCTGGCTACGTCACGATGGACGCACACCGGCGCGTCGCGCTCACCGCTTCCGGCGTCGAGCTGGCCGAGGCCGTCTTGCGCCGCCACCGGCTCACCGAGCGATTCTTGACCGACATGCTGGGCATGGAATGGCACCAGGTGCACGAAGAAGCGTGCCGGCTGGAGCACAACATCTCGGGCGCGGTCGAAAAGCGCGTCATCGCGGCGCTCGGCTTTCCCACCACCTGCCCGCACGGCAACCCCATCCCTGGCTATGTGACCGACGCGCGCGGCTATCTGGCGCGCAACGGCGCGCGGCGCCTGCCTGACACTGGGGGCGCGCCCATGCGCATTCTCTGCGTCTCTGAGGTCGTCGAGGACGAAGAAGATATTATCCGGCGCTTGCACGATTTTGGCCTGACGCCCGGCGCTGAGATCGCCTGGCAGGGCGAGAGCGACACCGGCCGCGTGGTGCTTGCCAGCGGGCGCGCGTTGGCCATCACCCCGTCGCTGGCGCACGCGCTCTGGGTCATTCCCGCCGACGCGCCTTTCCCCGCCGGGGCGGCCTACGGCTCCGGCGGCACGACCGGTGCGACCGGTGCGACCGATTCAGCACTATAAGGACTGATGCTCACATGCCAACCGGGACCATCATTCTGCTCGGCGCCTTTGCGGGCCTGACGATTTATCTGGGACTGCCGCTCGCCCGCATGCGCCGTATCACTCCTTCCGTCAAGATCTTTTTGAGCATGCTCGCCACCGGCGTGTTGATCTTTTTGCTCTATGACGTGATCAGCCAGGCGAGCGAGCCAATCGTCAGCCAGCTGGCGGCATTGCACGCGCATCACGGCGCCGGCGCGCTGGTGAGCGATCTGCTGCTGCTCGTGCTTGGCCTGGGCGCCGGCTCGGTGGGTCTCGTCTACTTTAACAAGCACGTCCTGGGGCGATTCTTTCTCTCTCAGCACTCCACCCCGCCGGCAAGCGGCACGCCTGCGCCAGCTTCGAGCAAGCTTGCTCTGGTGAGCGCCAAGGGGATCGACGGCACGCAGGCCAAGCCCACAGTCGTCACACCCGCCGCTAACGCCGCCGCTCTCGCGCACGATATGACGCCCCATTCCCTCGCGCTCATCATGGCGACGGGCATCGGCCTGCATAACTTCTCAGAAGGGCTGGCGATCGGCCAAAGCGCCGCCAGTGGCGCATTGCAGCTGGCCGCCGTGCTCATTATCGGCTTTGGACTGCACAATATGACCGAGGGCTTCGGCATCGCCGGCCCGCTGACAGGGCAAGAAGTGTCGTGGAAGTTCCTGGCGCTGTTGGGCTTGATCGGCGGCGGCCCCACCTTTTTGGGCACGGTCGTGGGAACAGTCTTTCACTCGCCGCAGCTCTTCATTCTGTTCCTGGCGCTCGCCGCCGGCGCGATCATCTACGTCATCACCGAGTTGCTCGGCGTCGCCAAGCGCGCCAGAGCGCCGGAAATCGTGATGTGGGGACTCGTCGCCGGTTTTTTGCTCGGCTATGCGACGGATCTCATCGTCACCTATGCCGGCACCTGACTCTCGGCGCTCCAGGGGGGAGATGTCGCCGTCGGCGGCGTCGATGGCCCCCTCCACCGGGGTGGAGGGGGGTTGGGGTGAGGCTCGTCACGCGTCGCGTGGGCTAGCCCGCTGGCTTTGCCCTAACGGCCGGCGCGGGGCGCTCGCTGATCGCCGATAGCTTGATCGAGATACTGATCGCCGCGATCGAACGCGCTGCGCAAGGTTTGGGCATGTCTCGGCGTAAAGGCGCCAAAGGTGCTGAGCGTGCTGACTTGAGCGTGCTCGATCTCCTCGAGGGTCTTCCCCGTCATGCCCACCACAAAGGCGGTCATCAGCGTCAGCACGCCGCTGGATGACGCCGGTCGGGGGATGAAGCCAAGGAACTTCTTCCGCGCCGCGCTATAGTGCATGCCCAGCGCGGCCACCCCCAGCGTCCCGGCCATGACATAGCAGACGCGCGCGATAGTTTTGAGCGAGATATTACCAAACATCCGGTAGCTCCTCCTTTTGGCTGCTAGCGCGTGCCGAAATCGGTCAAGGCGCTCTGTGCCACGCCTACGTCGCCGGGTAGCCCGGTGGTGACGACGTTGGGCAAGATGCCGAGCTGCTGATAGAGGCCCAGGGCATCCCAATTGACGCGGCCTTCAATGATTCTGCCATTCTGGCAGAGACTGAGCGAGATGCCCGTCACCATGCAGTGTTTGTCGGTCGGGGTGATGCCGGCGAACGTCCCGCGGTGGGTGCCCTGCGCGCCCCACCAGGTCATGACGAGATCGCGCTCGGCAATCTGGTCCTCGACGACGAATCGCAGATCGGGAAACGCCCGGCGAAAGGCGACGATCTGCTGTTCGTAGTCGCGCAAGGTTTTGACGCGCGGTTGTGCGGGGTCGTGGTGGATGTAGCTGGGAGACATCACCTGATTCACGACGGAGAGGTCCCCCTGGCTCCAGGCGACATCAAAGATACGACGGACGATCAGCTTGTTCTGCTCGGTTGGCATATGCCCTCCTCGACTCGTGGATTCTTTCGCACTGCCGTTGCGTGCGTGGCCAGGCAATGGAAAATCCGCGCGTGATGCTCTCGCGCGCTTGCCACGTCGTGGCCAGGGGAAAACAGCATCATATTTCGTGCCGTCGCGCGGCTGGCCGATCACTCGCGAGCGAGGCAAAACAAAAGCCGGCCCCTCGCGAGAGAGAGGTCGGCTTTTGTCTGTCTGGCTCTGCCGCTTCTATCAGCGATCAGCCGTGCGCGTGCCTGAGCGCGCCGCCTGCCGGCCACCATCGCCGGCGCCATAGCCGCAATATGGGCAGACATTCCATTTCAGCTCGAGCAGCCGGTCACAGCGCGGGCAGGCGCGACGCAGCTTCGTCGCGCACGACGGGCAGATCTGAAACTCTGGCTCGACGCGATAGTGACACGTCGGGCAGGTCTGGCGCTCGGTCATCTCGGCCAGCAGCGACTCCTCTTCCAGCTGGCGCTCATAGAGGTCGGCCAGGGTCTGGCGGGGGCGCAGGATGATGTAGATCAAGATGCCAACACCGGGAAAAACGGCGGTCAGCACGGTGCCAAAGACCTGCAAGATGACGTCTTGGGTGCGCGAGCGAATGTCGCGCCACGTCCAGATAATCATGGCGAGCCACAGCGCGGCGAAAAAAGCGGCCACAAAGGCGATGGCAAACGCCGTAATGCCACCGCCGCTCAGGCCCAAGGCCGCGAATGTCGGGTGACCCGCCGAGAGCGCAGAGACCATAGAACAGAATTCCCCTTTCGTGCCTGGTTGACCTGGTGAGATTGTATTGTATCATGCGCCGTGCCCGCCGTCACGCGCGCAGTCGCACCGTGACGATGGCCCCGGCCCCGGTGGGCACCCGCCAGCGCCTTGCGGGCGCGTCGGGATCGCCCGCCAGATCGCTCAGATGCGCTTCACTCATTGTGACGAGCGACGCGCGCTCAAAGGGATGGATGGTGGACAATTCGGCTAACACCGCTGTGTTAAGTGGATTATACCAGCGCACGATCATTCCGTCACCATCCTCAGCCCGTTTGGCGGCGCTGAGCACGCAGCCCGCCGGCTCGATCGCCGCGAAGCTGAAGCTCGCCGGCAGCGGCCCCTCGTGCAGATCTGTCGGACGCGCGCGCACGCCAGCGGTGAAGGCCAACGCCTCGCGCTGCGCCAGGGCGTCGCCGTCGCGCCAGGTGCCCGCGTGGGGCACGACGGCGAGATCGAAGCTCCACTCCCCCGGCATCTGCGCCTCAGGCGTGTGCAGCGGCGGCCCGGCATGCCCGCGCCGCGTGGCGAAATCGTCGCGCGAGAGCCACTCCACACATCTGAGCAAGGTCAGGGCCACTGTGACGCCCCCCGCTCGCTCATCCGCCGGCAACACTTCATACTCCGCCAGACCCCGGCTCGCGATGGTCAGGCCCCGCGCTCCATCGCTCACGCTCACGAATCGCTTGCAGGGGTGCGTGTCGATAGGATCTTCGATGACGTCGCGCCAGCCGCCGGGGGGCGCGTCGCGGTGAATGGGGCGGCGATTGACCATAAAAGTGCCGTCCGCGTCGGCGAACTCCGTCACGAGCGGCGCGGGAAAGAGCGCACGCAGCCGGTGATCGCGCGCGGTGTTGCGCACGCTGACGCGCAGATCGGCGCGGCGTCCGCCCGCCGCCAGCATGACCTCGGTGACGATGGCACAGTCCACGCGCTCGGCGGCGCGCGACTGGCGATCCTCGGCGCAGCTGACCGGCAGCGAGAGGATGGACGAGACACGCAGCGACGCGCTCACCGCGCTGGCCTCGACGAGATCGATCGTCGCCGGCCCGGCGATGTGCTCGACGACGAGATCCGCTGGCGGGGGCGAATAATTATACAGGTCGCCCACGTCGCCGCCGTCCTCCAAGCGTAGCAGGCCGGGATATTTCGTGCCGGTGATCTTGTCGGTGACGGTCAGCGTGCCGGTGGCGGGGTCCGCCGCGACATGCAGGTAAGCGTTCTCGATCGTGGTGGGGGTGGCGGCGATGTCGCTGGCCGGCGGCTGCGCGTCGCCGGCATGCCGGGGGCGCACGATATAGGAGCGCGCGCCGTGCGGTGGCAGATCGCGAGCGACGAAGCGCACGCGCGCTCGTGGCGATTCGACGACCGTGATGTCGAGCGCGGTCACGTCCTCGCGCCAGGCAAACGACAGCAATTCGCTCAGGGCCGCGTCGGTCAGGCCGAGATCCGGCTCGCCGTGGTCCGACACTGACGCCCACACCGGCACGACGCCGCGCTCGTCGGGGACGCCAAAGCTGACGCTCACGATGCGAAAGCCCAGGGCGCGCCCGTTGTCCACCATCCCCAGCAGCGACTCGATATATTCGCGCTCGACAGTCTGGCGCATCAGCTCGCGGCCACCGCCGGCGGTCGCGTCATAGGCCAGCGCGCGGCCGGCGTCGTCGATGACCGCCAGCGCGTCGAGAGGCGCGGCCAGCTGCACGTCGCACGTGACCAGCGCGTCACGCGGCCCCACCGTCGGATTCGCGACCACAACGGGCACGGTGCCCGCCCGCGCGAGCGCGTCGCTGTCAGAGGCGAGCGCGTGCGTGTTGACGCGCGCGGCGATGGCGTCGAGCGCCTCATTCGTCACCTGCTCGGCGATCTGTGCGCTCTGGTCATAGCGCGGTCCCATCTCGCGGTGCACCTGGTCGATGCTGCACCCGCAAATGCTGTCGTGGGGCTGATTCTGCAAGAGCAGCTTCCAGGCGATGTCGAGCAGCCCGCCGGGGTGCGGCGCGCCCTCGACCCATGCCCACGCGGCAAAAGGGTCCGCCCAGCGAGTGAGCAGCTCTTCGCCGGCGGCGTTGCGCTGCTTGATCCACACTCGCGTCGAGAGCACGCCGGGCAGGAGATGCGACAGCTCGCTCGATCGCCATTCGCGCTGATAGGTGGCGAGAGTGGCGTTGGCCGCGCGCGCGTGCCGCGCATAGTCTGGCAGCGTGCCGATGACGAGCCGCCAGCCACGCGCGGCCAGGCGCTCGTTCGCGGCAGCGAGGGCGGCGGGCAGTCCGTCTTGCGGCTCGAGGTGGTCCGAGCCGTTCATCAGCAAGACGGCGTCAGACGTGATCAGCGGCAGCATCGGCGTCACGATGCGCTCGACGCGCCGCGCGAGATCGTCCGGATTCAGCGGCAGCTCGCGCGCGTTGGAATAGCCTGACTCGCCGTGCAGATAGAGCGCGAGCACCCGCGAGCCGTCGGGCGCTTCCCACCAAAATTCGCTCTGGCGTACGTCTTTGCCGACCCCGCGCCAAAAAACGGCGTCGTCGATGCCAAAGCCGGTGAGGATCTGCGGCAGCTGCGCGATGTGGCCGAAGCAGTCGGGCACGTAGCCTATGGACATCGCCCCGCCATACGGCTCGGCCAGCCGCCGTCCAATGAGCAGGTTGCGCGCGATGGCCTCGCCGCCCACCAGAAACTCGTCGGGCTGAACGTACCACGGCCCAACCTGCACGCGGCCGCTGCGGGCATACTCGCGCAGACGATCGGCATTCTCAGGCCGCGCTTCCAGATAGTCATCGAGCACGATCATCTGCCCGTCGAGCATGAAATGGGTGAAAGCGGGATCGGCGTCGAGCGCGCGCAACAAGTGATCCACACAATGCACGAGCCGCACGCGAAACTGCTGAAAGGTCTCGTACCACTCGCGATCCCAGTGGGTATGAGGGACGACGATCAACGTGATTGACTCAGTCATGGAAGGGACTTCCCTTTGTACGACTACTCAGCGTCCGGACGCGGAGCGCCCGCGTATCCATTCTAGTGTAACACGCGCGCGAGCAATGCGGATCACGTCAACGCGCGAGGATGGCGGGAAGTGAGAGATCCCGTTCCTGTGTTATACTGTGTTCTGGTGGGCGCGCCGATGCGACCGAAAGCCGGCGCGCCTTTGGCATGTTTCAGGCGGCAGCGCGGCGTGGCACGACATCAGCCGCGCCCGCGCCACACGGAAGGGATCGATCAGCGTATGGGCGAGCGCATTCTCGTTTGCTTGGCGTGGCCATATGCCAAGAGCGCCACACACGTCGGCCAGATCGTCGGCGCCTATCTGCCGGGCGACATCTTCGCCCGCTATCAGCGCATGGCCGGCAACGACGTGCTGATGGTGTCGGGCAGCGATGCGAACGGCACGCCCATCATGGTCGAGGCTGATAAAGAGGGCATCAGCCCGCGCGATCTGGCCGAGCGCTATCACGCCGAGCTGCTCGAAACCTGGCGGCGGCTCGGCATCAGCTGGGATCTGTACACCACGACGATGACGCCGACGCATTACGCCGTCGTGCAAGACATCTTCCTCACGCTGCTCCATCACGGCTTTGTCTCCAAGCAGACGACGACAGCCCCCTATTGCCCGACCGACGCGCGCTTCTTGCCGGATCGCTACATCTTGGGCACGTGCCCCAACTGCGGCTATAGCGGCGCGCGCGGCGACCAGTGCGAGAACTGCGGCAAGCTGCTCGACCCCGAACAGCTCATCGATCCCTATTGCCGCATCTGCGGCAGCAAGACGAGCGCGATCGAGTTTCGCGACACCGAGCACTTCTTTTTGGATCTCGACAAGCTGCAAGAGCCGCTCGCGGCATGGCTGGCCAGCGGCAAAGAGCACTGGCGGCCCAACGTGCTGGCTTTCACCAACAACTGGCTCAAAGAGGGGCTGCGACCGCGCGCGTATACCCGCGATCTGGACTGGGGCGTGCCGGTGCCGCTGCCAGGCTATGACGACAAGCGCATTTATGTCTGGTTCGACGCGGTGTGCGGCTATCTGTCGGCGACCAAAGAGTGGGCTGAGCGCCAGGGCACGCCCGACGCCTGGCGTGACTGGTGGGCGCTGGCCCCCGATGGCTCCGCGCCGGCGCGGTCCTATTACTTCATCGGCAAAGACAACATCAGCTTTCACACGGTCATCTGGCCAGCGATGCTGCTGGGCTATGGCGGGCTGGCGCTGGCCTATGACGTGCCGGCGAACGAATTCATGCAGATGGGCGGGCGCAAGGCGGCGACGAGCGAGGGCAACGTCATCTGGACGCGCGACGCGCTCGACCGCTATGGTGCCGACGCGCTGCGCTATTATCTGTCGGCGATCATGCCAGAGACGCGCGACACCGATTTCACCTATGCCGATCTGGTGCGGCGCAACAATGACGAGCTGGTGGCGACATTTGGCAACGCGGCGCACCGCACGCTGACGTTCGCGCAGCGCCATTTCGGCGCGGCGGTGCCGCCGGCGGGCGCGCTCACCCCCGACGACGAGGCGCTTGTGGCGGCGTCACGCGACGCCTTCACGACGGTGGGCCAGGCGATCAACGCCGTGCGCCTGCGCGAAGGATTGAGTGAGGCGATGGGCCTGGCCCGCGCGGTGAATAAATACCTGGACGACCAGGCCCCGTGGAAAACGATCAAGGCCGATCGCGCGCGCGCGGGCACGACGATCAACGTGGTCATTCAGGCGCTGGGGGCATTGCGCGTGCTGCTGACGCCCTATGTGCCCTCGGCGACGCAGCGGCTGCACGCTCTGCTCGGCTTCGAGGGCGACGTTACCACCTGCCTGTGGGAGTTTTCCACAACGCCGGCGGGCCAGGAGCTGCCGCCGCCCGAGCCGCTCTTCAAAAAGTACGATCCGCCTGAGGACTAGCGCTGGTCTGGCGCGACGGCGCTATTGGTGAGAGCACGCAAAAGAGAGGTCAACCAGATGGCGCACGATCTCATCCCCGACGGCTACGACGACTTATTGACCGAGATCAAGATCCGCATTCAGCAGACACAGACGCGCGCGGCGCTTTCCGTCAATCGCGAGCTGCTCATGCTCTATTGGCGCATCGGGCGCGACATTCTGACCCGCCAACACACGCGGGGCTGGGGAGCGAAGATCATCGACCGGCTCGCCCACGATCTGCGACAAACTTTTCCCGACATGAAAGGCTTTTCGCCGCGCAATCTCAAGTATATGCGTGCTTTTGCCGACGCCTACCCGGATGAGGAATTTGTGCAGCAAGTTGCTGCACAAATTCCCTGGTTTCATCAATGTGTTGTCCTTGACAAGATCAAAGACACCGGAGAGCGTGAATGGTACATCCGGCAAGCGGCGGAGCACGGCTGGAGCCGCAACGTGCTGGTCCATCAGATCGAGAGCGGTCTCTTTCACCGCCAGGGGCATGCCGTGACGAACTTCGATCGCGCCTTGCCCTCGCCACAGTCAGACCTCGCGCGTCAGATGACGGGAGTTTTCCACAGCGCGCCGCCCCCTCACCACTGCGCTGGCGAGAGGGATTTTCACACGCTGTCGCAAATGTTTTCCACACTATACGCGAGATATCCACCGGGTTTTCCACAAGGCACCGCGACGAAGGCTGGCGGTTGAAACCGCGCCTCGGGGCACCCTGAGGGGTGCCGCAAAGTCGGCCTCCGCCGACTCGGTTTTGGTGGAATCCGCGAAAGCGGGCTTTGCGGGCCGCAGGCCCACAGGCGCGGCTCCCAGCCCGCTGGCGCCCGACGCACCCATGTTCGGGATACATGGTGAAAGATCATCATTCGCTGGCGTTATCCACAACTGACGTTTTTATAAGTGGCGCAGAAACTGGTCGGGGTGGTTGAGGAAATCGCGGGTCAGCCGCACATGCTCGGTGTCTTCATATGGGATGGGCCGCACCCCTCGCTCGCTGAAGATATATAAGGCGGAGTTTGGCGTGGCCATCAGAATGGGCGAATGCGTGGCGATGATGAATTGCGCTCCTTGCTCGGTGACGGACTGTTTGATCAACGCGATCAGGGCAAGCTGGCGCATCGGTGAGAGCGGCGCTTCCGGCTCGTCGAGCAGATAGAGGCCGTTGGGCACGAAGCGCGTCTGGAAAAGCGCCAGAAAGCTTTCCCCATGCGAGGCCGCGTCGAGTCCCGCGCCATAGCGCCGGCGGATCTCGCCCAGTTCGCGGCCATAGGGCAGTCGAGCATATCCCCGCGCCGCGTCGGAGAGCGTGGGGTCCGCGTCGACGCGCCGCAGATCAGCCTCAAGCTCTTCGCGCAGCTGGCGCATGCGCTGGGCATAGCCGAAAAAGTCCTCGGAGCGCAGGAAAAAACCGCGCCGCGTCTTGCGCGTCCAGATCAGCTTCATGCTCTCGGCCAGGGGACGCACGTGCTCAAGCGTCTGGTCGTCAGCGACCTGCGCCCGGCCGACGGCGATGGAGCCGATAGCGACCGCGAGGGCTTCGAGGAAGGTCGATTTGCCCGATCCGTTCTCGCCCACTAAAAACGTCACCGGTGTCGCGAAGGCCAGCCGCGTCTCGATGAGCGCGGCAATCGCGGGGATGGTAAAGGGAAAGCGCGTCGCGCGATCCGCGAGCGGCGATCGCGTCTCAACGGCCTGAAGATGGATCATGAGAGTGCTTCCTCATCACGTCGGCGCGCTTTGAACGAGCGGCGGCACTCTCAGTGTATCCCATAGGTGCCTTTGCTGGCCGGCGCTTAGCTCGTCAGCGTGCCGCGCTGATAGAGCCAGCGCGCGAAGCCCATATGCGGATCGTCCGCGACGCGCTCGGCGATCTCAGGCACTTCATAGAGGTGCTCGCGCAAGATGAGCAGGCGCAAGCCTTCTTCCCAGGTGAAGCCTTTATCGAGCAGCGCTTCCAGCGCCAGCTGATCCTCCAGCGGCGTGTCGGCGGGCAAGAGCAGATCCAGCTCGGCGTCGTCATCGGCGAGTTCCAGTGTCAAATCCCACCCAAATTCGTCATCCGTGGGTTCCGGCACTGGCAGTGGCATAGTGCCCATGTGCGTCGCTCCTTTCGATGTGGCGAGCCGCCGCGCAAGCGCGTAGCTCAGCCTCGCGTAAAAAAAGGGTGACGCATCATGCGTAGTAGGGGAACCTGGCGCAGGTCGCGCCGTTTGCCCTATCGCCTGCCTCAGCTTTGTGAGATCCATCATCGGACCATCTCGGTGTCTCTTAAGGGGATATTTCACAAGAGGCTCACCGGCGCGGTCAAAGCGGCCTCGCGCGAGAAGCGCGGCTTTCACTCGCCGGCGCGCGAAAACGCCCTGCCGCTTCGTTCATGTAGGTAAGCGGAATGCATTCCGCCTCATCGATGCGCGCAGGAGGCTTCCATCACCATGATCCGAACTCATTCACTGCCGGCCATTCTCGGCGCCGGCGTCGTCGCCCTCGCGCTGGCGCTGAGCGCGTGCAGCGGCAGCACCGTCACTGTCCTTGCGCCGACCGCGACGGGAACCGCGACGGCCATCACCACGCCAGCGGCGCCGACCGCGACGCCGCTGCCCTCGTGCGCGACTCTCGTGCCCGGCGTGGTGCTCATCACCGGCTCGCTGCCCGGCTTCGCCATTCACTATCCCAGCGGCGCTTACATCACGCCGCCCACCGGCAGCGGCGGCGGCACCGGCCAGTACGTCGTCAACACCTATACGCTCTGCTATGCGGGCACGGTGGATGAATTGAACGGGCCGTTTTCCGGCCATTCATCCACGTTTGCCTATCTGTTTGGCACTGGCTGGGGGACGACGCCCGGCATGTTTCCCGACGACGGCGCGACGCTGGCGACGTGCGGCGGCTCGCGCACGTGCTTCACCGACGCCGGCGATCCCAATCCCTTCCATTTCATCTCATTCGACCAGATCACGACGCACGCGCCCAATTTCGTCACCTTTCAGATGAAGACGGCCACCATCGCCGCCGTCACGTGCCCCGCCACGTCCACCTACGGCGCCGTCGAACCCCAATATCTGCTCTTCGCGGGCAATGCCATCAAGCCTGGCACGATCAGCCACGACTACCAATTCCCGCCAGGGACGCGCGCGTACAATTACCTGGGCGGCGGCTATGCGGGCGGCGTCTACGTGCCCTATTGCGCCAACGGCAGCGCGGCCTCGATCGCCGCGTTCCTCAAGCAATCGATGCAAAACGGCGGCTATACCATCACCAACGTGACCGCGACCGGCTTCACCGCATCCTACACGGCTAGCGGCCAGGTCTATAGCACCGATGTGACGGCGAACACGAACGGCTTCGTGCTTAACGAGCACATCCCGCAGCCCGCGTAACTCTCACTTTCAGCCTCCAGCCCCTCTCCATCCCGATGAAGAGGGGCTTTCGCATGGCCGTCGGGTGCGTTGACAGATGGGGTCGGCGGTTGAAACCGCGCCTGAGGGCACCCTGAGGGGTGCCGCGAAGTCGGCCTCCGCCGACTGGATCGCGTGCTAGTCCGCGCAGGCGGACTTGGCGGCGGTCCGCAGACCGCCCACAGGCGCGGCTTCCAGCCGCCGGCCTTGCCATGCCAGCGCGTCTCATTACGGGTGAGGGATCGCGTTGACAGCGGCGGATGGGGCTGCTATGCTTTCACCACGCGAGAGATTGAGTGAAAGGTGGTGACGCATGGGGTCCATCTTAGTGTTGAGCTATGTCGGCGGCGCGCCACCACAGCTTTTTTTGCCGTCGCCGGGCCAGGCGCTCTTGGGCTGGCTGATGGCGCTGGCCGTGCTGGGCGGCCCGCTGGCGCTGGTGCTGGCGAGCTGGCACCGCCGGCATGGCCGCTGGTGGTTCGCCTTGTCGCAGTGGAACACCGGCGCGTTTTGGATGACGCTCGTCGGGGCGTTGGTCGCCGCCGCCGGCATGTTCGCGCTGGTGGGCGTCGTGCCCGCCTGGCAGTCGGCGTGGTCAGAATGGTATCTGGGCGTCTTTACCGCCAACACCGGCGCGGATCTCACCCCGCTGGCGTGGCTGCAAGCGCAGCAACAACAATATGCGTTCGCCTTGCAAATCAGCGCGGGAGCGGTCTTTTTGTTGGGGGCGACCGGCGTCATCGTCGGCCAGTCGCGGCTGGCGCGCAAGATGCAGCTCTATCGCCGGACCGGCCCTGACGACTGGCTGGTCTCCTCGAGCAACGCCAGCGGCGTCGGCACCTCGCAATCGGGCAGCCGCCTGACGCATCCCCTGTCGGAATAGCGCCGCCCACATCGCCAAAGGATGCCGCACTACGCCATGTTCGAAGCACTCTCGCCACACCTGACCTTCGCCGCTGTCGCGATGGGGCCGCCCCCAACGCTTGGCGTGCCCTCGCCGGGCGACGCCTTTGGCGGCTGGTTGTTGGGATTGCTGATCTTGCTCGCGCCCAACGCGCTGCTCGCCTGGCGCAGCCACCAGGTGTTGGGCCACTGGTCGCGCTATTTCTGGCAGTGGCGGCGGCGCGCGTGGTGGCTGGCCAGCGGCGGCACGCTGATTGTAGCTCTGAGCGCCTTCGGTCTCGCCGGCGCGCTGCCCGCCTGGCAGTCACGCTGGTCCCTGTGGCAAGCCGCCGCCCGCGCGCACGGCGTGGATAGCACGGCGCTCGCCTGGCTCGATCAGTCCCACGCCGATTACGCCACTCTCATGCAGGTGGGCATCATCGTCCTGTTGCTCGCCGGTCTCGCCGCGCTGGCCGTGGGCATGTGGGTCGCCAACCGCACGATCATCATGCGCCGCCGCCCGGTGGTCGCCTCCTCCGAATGGATGATGGCGCCACCGCTGACCCGCCCTCACTCCGACGAGTGATGGGCTACCTCTCCACATTCGCGCGAGTTATCCACAGATCTTATCCACATTTGAACATGTGTCCAAAGCTTCCCTTTTGACAGTTTTCGGCGTATAATTGGAACGACAAGCGCCGGGGGAACTTTTCCTCAGCGCGATCCACCAGGCCGCTCGCCTCACACGCATGAGCGCCATCCCCCACGTTAGCGGAGGACATTTCCATCATGGCAGACACCGTTATGAATCCTACGGACCAGACCGTCGAGACCGCCGAACAGGCGCTCACGATGACCTCCGTCGCCGCCGAAAAGGTGCGCGAGCTGCTCGACGCCGAGGGCGACCCCGAGCTGGCGCTGCGCGTCTTCGTGGCGGGCGGCGGCTGCTCTGGCCTGCAATACCAAATGGCGCTGACCCCCGCTGAGGATGACGACCTGATCGTCGAGACGGAGGGCGTGCGCGTGCTGGTGGACCCCATCAGCGCGCAGTACATCATGGGCGCCGAGATCGACTATCACGACGGCCTGATGGGCGCCGGCTTCACGGTGAATAATCCCAACGCGGTGTCATCGTGCGGCTGCGGGCATTCGTTCCGCACGGCGGACGGCGACGGCGACGCGCGCTCGTGCGGCTGCGGGCACTAAGTGATGCATTCGGTAAGCTCAGGTGAGTGATGATGTGCCGGCGGCTGGAAGCCGCGCCTGTGGGTCCGCGGACCACGAAGCCCCGCCTGCGCGGGGCTAGGACAAAGCTGATCGCGTCGCGCGGCTGTCTCATTGTTTTGCCGAATGTACCACTAAGGCCTGAAGGGGCGGAACACGAAAGACACGACATAAGTCGGAGGACACGAAACACCCGTCATGTCTTTCGCTCGTCTTCGTGCCCTCCGTGCCTCGCGCCCCTGGCGTCCCTCGACACAGGATCGCTGGTCGTCTCGCTCTTCTTTGGCGCGGCGCAGGTGGTGGCTGGCGTGGCGCTGTGCCGCCGGCTGGCGCGCGACCGGCGCTGGGAAGATCGAGCGGCGGTCGGGGGCGCGCTGGCGGGCGTCTGGCTCGTGACCAGTGGCGCGGGCGAGCTGCTCGTCGCGGCGATCGCGCTGGCGGGTGGCGGTGTATCTCCGGCGCGCTCCGCCGTCGATACGATCCTTTTCGCCGTGACAGCGCTGGTCATTTTCGCTTTCCTCGCCTATCTCTTGCTCGCGCGCCAGCGCGCGGCGCCCCCCATTCCCAGGTCCCCTCGCCATCAGGATCTCTTTCTTTCCGCGAAAGGGCGGCGTGACAATGGAAAGAAGCAGCGCCATGTCTGAGCAGGTCGAGCCGGCCACGCCGCCCGACGCCGCGATCGAGGCCGAGCGCGCCGCGCGACGGCGACGCGCGCGGACGGGCCAGGCCGAGCGCGGGCCGTGGCAGCGGATCTCGTTTCGCCGGGGCCTGATCGAAGGCGCGATCATCTACGCCGCCTGGCGGCTTGTGGTGCTGGCGCCCATTACATTCTGGCCGGGGGCGCTCTTTCCCGCCGTCTTGCTGATCTTGCTGGCTCTGCACTTCTTGCCGCCGATCTGGGCGTCGCTGCGCGTCGTCGCGACGCGGCGCGAAAAGATGAGCCGGCGCTTTTTCGCGCTGGCCGCGCGATTGGCGCTGACCTGCACGCTGATCGACGCCGCCCTGGCGCTGGTTGCCGGCGACCCCGCACAGCCTTTCGGCGGCCCCGCCTATGGGCCGGATCTCGCCCGCTTCTTCGCAAGCGGCCCTCATGCGCATCCTCTCAGCGTCGGCTCATTCCTCCTCGCCGAGATCGCCACCGCCGGATTCCTGCTGGCCTATTTCCTCATCGCCACGATCTGCACGCGGCTGGCGCAGGGCGGCTTCTTGCGCTTTACTATGCCCGCCGGCGACGGGCGCGTCACGCTCTAGGCCGCGATCGCTCACCTCGCTACCCTTCGCCGCTGGCGTCCCTTCGCGCGCTGTCACTACGACGCGTTTTGAATCCCGTCGAGAAAGGCGCGCAAGAGCGCGTTGCAGCGCGCCGGCTGCTCCATATTCACCATGTGCGCGTCAAAGCGAATGGCGCGATAGCCGCCGGCCAGCGCCGCGAACTGGTCGTCCCACATGGTGTGGTCGGCGACGCCCGCGTGAATGAAGAGCACCGCCGGCCCTGGTGCTTGACAAGCGCGCGCGCGAGCCGTATCGTATACAACAATCACCGCGCGCTTCACCACAGGCGGCGTGGGCTGTCGCGAGCGTTGGCTCGCCGTGCCGCCGGCCAGACTTTCACGAGGGGGGACCACATCCATGCATTTGGGAGAGATCGTCGCGCTCGCCGCCGAGCGCGCGCCCGACAAGACGGCCATCATCTTTCACGACCAGCCGACGACCTATCGCCAGCTCGACGAGCGCGTCAACCAGGTCGCCAACGGGCTGACCCGCCTGGGCATCGCCAAGGGTGACCGCGTCGCGCTCTATTTGCACAACCTGCCGCTCTTCATCGAGGCGTTCTATGGCATTCAACGCATTGGCGCGACGGTCGTGCCGCTCAATCCGCTCTACAAGCCCGGCGAGATCGCGTACATCTTGAACGATTGCGGCGCCAAGGCCGCCGTCACCGTCGGCATGTTCTATCCCGCGTTGCAGGCGGCGCGAGCCGAGATCGCGACACTGCGCCACGGCATCGTCGCCACGCCTGACGCGCCGTCGGGCGCAATCTCATGGCGCCAGGCGTTTGGCGACGCCCCCGCCACGCCGGTGTCGGCTGACATCGCGCCCGACGACATCGCCGTCATCTGCTATACGTCCGGCACGACGGGCAGGCCCAAAGGGGCGATGCTCAGCCATCGCAACTTCGTCAGCAACTGCACGCAGATGAATCTCTCGCCGCGCGTCGCTCTGACCGCTGAGGATGTCGTCTGGGTGGGCTTGCCGCTCTTTCACATCTATGCGATGAATGTGGCGATGAACCTGGCGGTCATCGTCGGCGCTACGATGGTGCTGCAAGAGCGCTTCGAGCCGGCGGCGGCGCTTGAGCTGATCCAGAACCATCACGTGACCGCCGTGCATGGCGCGCCGCCGATGTATATCGCGTGGGCCGCTCTGCCCAACATCAAGCAGTACGACCTGTCGAGCCTGCGCTATTGCGGCTCTGGCGCGGCGGCGCTGCCGGTGCAGGTGCTCGAGAATTTCAAAGCGGCGAGCGGGGTGGATATCACCGAAGGCTATGGCCTGACCGAGGCCGCGCCGGTGGTGACCTCCAACGCCGCCGGACCGGTCAGCAAGCCGGGGTCGATCGGCGTGGCCGTGCCCGGCGTCGAGGTCAAGCTCGTTGACCCCGACACCGGCGCTGAGGTCGGCGTAGGTCAGGTGGGCGAGCTGCTCTGTCGTGGCGGCAACGTCATGCACGGCTATTATCATCGCCCCGAAGCGACCGCCGAGACGCTCATAGACGGCTGGCTGCGCACCGGCGATCTGGCGACGATGGATGAAGACGGCTATTACTACATCGTAGACCGGCTCAAAGATATGATCGTCGTGTCGGGCTATAACGTCTATCCGCGCGAGGTGGAAGAGCTACTTTTCCGGCATCCGGCGGTGGCCGACGCGGCGGTGGTGCAGGCGCCGGACGCTTATCAAGGCGAGTCGGTCTTTGCCTTTGTGGTGCTCAAGCCGGGCCAGTCGGCCAGCGAGGCCGACATCATCGACTATTGCCGCGCCAATCTGGCGGTCTTCAAAGCGCCCAAGCGCGTCGCCTTTCGCGACAGCCTGCCCAAGAACAACACGGGCAAAGTGCTGCGCCGCGAGCTGCGCGACGAAGCGGCTCAGCTCGTCACACAGGTGTGATGCCAGGTCACGTTGAATAACGTGAGTTCGGGAAAAGCCATTCGCGCGAGAAGGCCGGCGCGAGGGGCGCGGGCGGTTGATGATCTTTTACAAATGAAGGCGGACATGGCGCGGTGGGAGCCGGCGGCAAGATTGGTAGAAACCTTGCGCGCCTCTAGGCCCGCAGGCAACCACGCCGGCCTGCGCCGACTAGGATGGGACCCAGCCCCGCGAAGGCGGGGCTTCGTGGTCCGCAGACCCACAGGCGCGGCTTCTAGCCGCCGGCGCCCGCCGCGCCATGTTTGGTGCACAGGGCGAAATCTCTCAGGCGCGACGCGGCAGATGCTTCGCGGCGTCGGCCTTGCCCTGCTCGGCGGTGTCGTGCCACGCCTGCCAGGCATCATCCTTGAGTGAGGCGTCGGCACGCTCCAGCGTAGCCAGCGCCGCGTTGAAGCCCTCATAGGCTTGCCGCGCGTGGCGCTCGCGCTCTGCCGGCGAATTGGCGGTCTCGCTCAGAAACAGATCGAGCATCGCGCTCTCGATTCCTTCCAGTGTCGCGCCCAAAACACGATCCAGTGTGGTATCCAGCGATGTCATGGTCATTCCTCCATATGCTTTGCCTTTTGCCGCGCCGATTCCAGAATCGTCCTCCCGCTTGTCGTGATCGCGCAGCGCATCCTCGATGATGTCCAGCACTTCCCAGGCTGCCGCGCGCGCCGCCGCCGGGCCGATGCGCCCGTGCAATTGCTGCTGCACCGCCGTCGCCAGCACGGCGGCACGCAATCGCCGCTCGTCGTCGAGCGACAGGCCAAAGTTTCTGACGACTTTCTGGATGTCTCGAACGCCGAGTGTCGTGAAGCTGTTGTCCGCCTCGAGCGAGCGCTTCAGCCGCCGGACGATCTCTGGGGCCACGCGCTGCTTCTTGACCGCCATCAGCTCCTCATAGGTCGGCGTCGGTGTTTCCAGGCGCGGCACATCGTCGAGCATCTCCAGCGTGGCGCTATGCTGTGCCAGGATCTGCTTCAGGACGACGGCGAACAGGTTCCATTTGGTGGTGGGGACGTTGACTGTCACGGTCATGTCCTCCTTTCTGCCCAGGAGCATAGCGCGCGCGCATCGGCGGGCGCGACTCACAGGGGTGTGAGTCGCGCGGCCCGCGATCGCGCGGATATGGTCATTCTCAGGAGGCGAGATCGATTCCTCGCCACCACCAGTTCTTCCACTGGAGGGAATAACGTCGATGGAACTTTTCGCCGCCCTGCTGTCACGTGTCGTCACCGATCGCGCCGTCGCGCTCGACGCCTTTCAGCGCGGCATCGTCGCCCTGCTTGCCGCCGAAGCCGGCGACCCCGACGCCGCCGAGCGCGCGATCATCGAGCTGCAGCGCTGCCTGGAATGGACGACGCGCGACGGCGACCCGAACCTCTGGCTCGAAGCCGCGCTGGCGCTCGCCGAGGCCTATGCCGCGCGCGTGACCGGCGACCCGCTCGCTAACGCGCGGCGCGCGATCGCAGTATATCACGCGGCGCTGCTCGTGATGCTCGACTGAGCCGCGATCTTTTCTTGAAGGCGATAGTGCGCTATGCTAGAGGCGATCGCATCGGTCGTCTCTCCACTGTCGCATCGAATTTTTCGATGCTAGTGCGATCTCCCCCGCGGGAAACGAGGTGCACGGCATGGATCCGTATCGCAAAGCGTTCTCTGGTGGATCGTATCGCCAGCCGCCTGCTGCCGCCAACGGCGGCGGCGGCGACGACCTGGCGTCGCTCGTGCGGCAATGGCTGGCCACCGGGCCGACCTATCGCGAGGAGCGCCGCTTCCTGGAAGCCCACGCGGAGCTGCTGGACCCGGCGGTGGACGCGGTGCTGGCCGGCCTCATCGCGCGCGCGGAGGCGCTTTTCGGCACGGGCCAGGCGGAGCCGGCGGAGATCGCCGCATTCATCGAAATGCTGCGCGGGCAGCGCGAGCTGCTGCGCGACGCGCGCGAGCGCCGGCAGCGCCTGCCCGAAGTCCAGGCCATCAGCGAGGCGTATGTCAACCTGCGCGGCGGGCTGACGCTCGACCTTCCCGCCTGGCTGGAGGATGTGGCGCGCCAGAACGAGGCAATGCGCCAGCAAGACGCCAACGCGACGGCACGCGAGCGCGTCGCTCTGTGGCGCCAGGCGCTGGCCCGTGCCCGCGCGGAAGGCGGCATCGCGCCGGAAATCGTCGCCGAGGCCACCGTGAGGCTCAGGGATGCCCTCGATGATGCCGCCGGGCTGGACCAACCGGAGCGGCAGGAGGAGGAGATCGGCTGCCTGGAGATCGCGCTCCAGGTCTACACCGAAGCGCGCTTCCCGGTGCAGTGGGCCACCACCCAGAACAACCTGGGCGCCGTGTATCAGGAGCGGCTGCGCGGCGTCAAGGAGGAGAACCAGGAAGCCGCCATCGCCTGCTACGACGCGGCCTTGCGCGTCTACACCGAAGCGCGCTTCCCGGTGCAGTGGGCCACCACCCAGAACAACCTGGGCGCCGTGTATCAGGAGCGGCTGCGCGGCGTCAAGGAGGAGAACCAGGAAGCCGCCATCGCCTGCTACGACGCGGCCTTGCGCGTCCGCACCGAAGCGCGCTTCCCCATCGAGCATCGCCGGACCGCGACTACCCTGGCGGATTTTTGCGCCAGGCGCGGCGATTGGGAGCGGGCGGTACAATGCTACGCCAGCGCGCAGCGCGCGGAGAGCTTCCTTTTCGCCCTGGCCGGCGGCGCGCGCGGGCAAGATCGCGCCCTTCGAGGCGGGCAAGGGATCGCCGCGCGCCTCGCTTTTGCCCTGGCCCGCGTGGGCCGGCGCGACGACGCGCTGCTGGCCGTCGAGCGCGGGCGCGCCCGGGCCTTCACCGCCGCCCGCCAGCTCGACGCCGCCGATCCCCGGCGCATCAGCGATCCCGCCCGGCGCGAGCGGTTCATCGCCGCCCGCCAGGGCCTCATCGCCGCCCAGGCAGCGCTCAACGCGCCGATTGTTCCGCCGATCGATCCGGCGACGCTGCCGGACGATCCCATCCGGCGCGACGCGGTCATCGACGCGGCCTTGCGCCAGGAACAAGCCCGGCGCGACGCCGCCTTCCGCGCCGCCAAAGACGAGTTCGACGCCGCCGTCGCTGAGATCCAGGCAGCCAAAGATCCCGAGGACTTCCTGCGCGACGATCTGGCTCTCGCCACAGTGGCGCGCGCCGCCGGGCGCGGCGGACCGCGCCACGCGCTGGTCTACCTCATCGCGACGCCGCAAGGCGGCCTGGCGCTGGCGCTCGCCGGGGACGCCGCGCCGCGCGATCCGTCGCGCGTCATCGCCCGCGACCTGCCCGCGCTGACGGTGGCTCTCGTCGATGACCTCATCGAGACCGACCTGCCCGGCAGCGTGCGGCGCGTCACCGGCGGCTTCGGCTGGGCGCAGGAAGGGAACGGGTTCGCGCGCCTGCTGCAAGACTGGCCCGGAACGACGTTTCGGCAGCGCGCGCAGGCGCTCGGCGATGCCGTCGCGGCCTCCGGCGTGGAAAGCACGCTGGCCGACGCCGCCCGCGCCACGCTGGCGACGCTCGACGCCGAGAATGCCTCCATGCTCGCCGATCTGCCGCTGGAAGCGATCGCGCTGGCCGATCTCGCCCAGCTCACACCCGGGGCCTGGCGCCTGCTCGATCTCGACCATCTGGCGACGCCGCTGGCACAGGCGATGCTCGGCGCCGGCCAGATCGCCGCCATTCACCTGCGGATCTTGTCCACGCTCGATGTCACCGTCGGCCATGCCTTTCTCCAGCTCGAGCTGCGCAGGTGCCTCAAAGCGCTGGGAGCAGCGGCAATGGCACCGCTGGCGGGCTGGCTGCTTGGCGTGGGCGTCTCCAGCGTCACGATCGTCTCCAGCGGGTCGCTCGCGGCTTTCCCGCTGCTCGCGGCGCCGGTGCGGGCGAGCGATCCCGCCGACCCCGCGACCTGGGAGACGCTCGGCGATCAATTCGTGGCCAGCGTCGCGCCGTCCGCGCGGGCGCTGCTGCTGCCCGACCGCACGGCGGTGCGCCGGGCGGGGGTCGCCGCGCTGGGCAATCCGCACCCCACGCACCAGGAGCTGCACTGGGGCGAGGGCGAAGCAGAGCAGCTGGCCGAGCTGGCGCGGCGAGCGGGGATTCCGGGCGAAGCCGTCACGCGGGATCGAGCGCTCAAATCGTGGCTGCTGGGCGTCCTGCGGCGCGCGCGCGTGGTGGACGCGTCGTGCCACGGCGGATTCTCGTCCCGTGACTATCTGCGCTCGGCGCTGCTGCTGGCGGAAGACCCCGCCTACCCGGGCGAGACGGAGCTCACGCTGGGCGAGGCGATCAGCGGCGTGGCGACGCTGGGGGCCGAGCGCGTCGGGGTCGATCTGCACGGGCTGCGGCTGTTCATTCTCTCGGCCTGCCAGACGGCCATCCTCGATCTGCGCGGGGCGCGCGACGAAGTGCGCTCGCTGGCGGTGGGGCTGCTGCAGGCGGGCGCCGAGGCGGTGCTGGCGGCGCTGTGGTCGGTGGACGACCGGGCGACGTACCTGCTCATCGTCCGCTTCGCCCAGGAATGGCTCCTCAACCTGACATGGGAGCCGCCGGCGGCGGCCTTTGCCCGTGCCGCGCGCTGGCTGCGCACCGTGAGGAACCGCGAGCTGGCGGAATGGGAAGCGCAGCAGCCTTTGCCACCTGTGACGCTGCCCCCGCGCGAGCAGGCGGCGGCCAAGCGCGCCGTGCGCGGGCGCGGAGACCGTCTCACCGGCGCCGAGCTAGAGGCGATGCTCGCCGCGCTGGCACAGCTCTATTCCCAGCGCTATAGCGCCGAGGAGGCCGAGCGCATCATCCGCAACAAGGGCCGGCGCGGCGTCGAAAGCGACCAGGGCGACGCCCGGCCCTATGCCGACCCCATCTTCTGGGCGGCGTTTCACGTCAATGGCTGGTGAGGCGACCGGCCCCCGCGCGAGAAAGGATCGATCCCCATGACAGAGCAACACCCTTCTCACCTGCTCGCGACCATCGACCAGGCGATCGCCGCCGTCGAGCGGCAGATCGCCGACCTGGAGCGCACCACACCCGAGGCGGTGCGCACCCAGCGGCGCGGCGCGCACGCCAGCGACATCGCCTTGAAGGTGGACGAGCTGGAGCTGTTTCTGGCGCGCCTGCAGCAGATCAAAGATCTCTTGAAATCTGACTCGCGCCTGGCGCCAATCGTCGATGATCATCTGGGCGAGCGCTTGCATGCCATCACCGCCGAGCAAGACACCGCGCGCCGGGTCGCCGAGAAGCGCCAGCAGCGGACATCGATGTCGCTGGCGGTCGTCACCACCATCACCGGCGCGCTGTTAGGCTGGCTGCTGTCCGCCCTGGCGTCGCCGTCCGCCGTCCTGACGTGGATCGGCGTGCGCTGATCACAGAGACTGTGGCGTGGAAATCCTCATCATGTGGCGCTCATATTCTGGTGCTGGCGGGCTTGGCCTCTTCCCTGATCTGGCGAGCCTACGCTTCGAGCGTGACCTTGACGCCATATTTGGGGCGCAGCGTCACCATCGGCAGGGGCACGATGCGCTGGCCTGGCACGAGTCGCGGCGTGAAGCGCTGGCCGATCGTGGCCAGCAGCAAGCGCGCCTCCATCTGGGCGAAGGGCATGCCGATGCACATGCGCGGCCCGCCGCCAAACGGAAAGTAGGCGAATTGCGGCACCTCTTGCGGATGTTCGGGATCGAACCGCTCGGGGCGAAACGCCAGCGCGTCAGCGCCCCAGATGCCCGGCAGGCGGTGAATGACCCATTGCGACAGCAAAATCACCTGGCCGGCGGGCAGATGATAGCCGTCGATGTCGCACTCCTTGAGCGCCGTCCGCCCGATGGTCCACACCGGCGGCAAGAGGCGCATCGACTCTTTGATCACCATGTCGGTGTAAAGCAGGGCGGGCAGGTCGTCCACCGTGGGCGCGCGACCAGCCAGCACCCGGCGCCACTCCTCGCGCAGGGTGGCCCACGCCTGGGGGTGCAGCGCCAGGAGGTAAAACGTCCAGGCGAGCGCGTTGGCGGTCGTCTCGTGGCCGGCGGCGAAAAACGTCATGGTCTCGTCGCGCACCTGCTTGTCCGTCAATACCGTGCCGTCTTCGTCACGGGCGGCGAGCAACATCGAGAGCACGTCGCCCGAATCGCGGCCCGACGCGCGGCGCTCGGCGATGATCTGATACACCCGGCGGTCCAGCAGCTCGCGCGCGCGCAGATAGCGGCTATAGGGCAAGAACGGCAGATCGTAGCGCAGCAGATTTTGCCAGGCCAGGCGCCGCTCGCCGGGGAAGGTGATGATGTCGGTAAACGCGCGCCCCAGCGTGTCGCTCTCTTGAGTGAGGTCCACGTCAAAGAGCGCCTTGGCGACGATGCGCAGCGTCAGCCGCTGCATCTCGACGGCGATGTCGCGCGTCTGGCCCGCCCGCCAGCCCGCCAGCAGGTCGAGCGTGTGGCCGGTCATCGTCGCGGCATAGCTCTCGATGCGCTTTTTGTGAAACGCGGGCTGCACGAGCCGGCGCTGCTGGCGATGCAAGTCGCCGTCGATGGTCAGCAAGCCGTCGCCCAGCAGGGGGATGAGCAGGCTGTTGAACTCGCGACTGCTGAAATTGCGCGGCTGCTCGGCCAGCACGGTGCGCACCGCCGACGGCGTGAAAAAAGCGACCATCCGAAAATCATCGCGCATGTGCACGGTCGCGGCCATGCCATAGCGCCGCTGCAGCCGCGTGATGAAGCGCAGCGGGCCGCTGGCGAAATCCAGCGACGAGCCGACCACCGGCAGCGGGCGCGGCCCCGACGGATAAGTATAACGCGCCTGAGCGGGCGCCGGGGCGACGGTGACTGACATCGCGTTCGCTCCATTCCATCCGGCGCATGCCGCGCCGTGTAAATATGAACTACATCTCATATGATACCGCGAGGGGACAATGGGAAGCAGAGAGAACGCCCGGCTCGGCCAGGCCCGCCGGCGCAATAAACACACCCCCCCCCAGCCGCTCCGCAACCACCTGGAAAAATGGTGAAAAGGGGGCCAAGAGCGCCAGGCAGATAAAGACAGCGAAGATGATCATAGCGATGTAGAAGAA